>Ga0255338_1000337_pt1 | contig 170360 bp, 151 predicted proteins | sample MeOH1_35cm_T4_19_FD_203715 | JGI IMG/M metagenome (GOLD analysis project Ga0255338, IMG submission 203715) | Sandy soil microbial communities from University of British Columbia, Vancouver, Canada - MeOH1_35cm_T4_195 | ecosystem: Engineered > Artificial ecosystem > Sand microcosm >... | reverse complement strand
GTCCGGAGTTCCGTATGACCGCCAAGTCTTACTCAGCTGAATTCCAATCTCGCGATCAAAATCCAGCCCGCAAGGACTCCGCCGTCCACGTTTCTCTTTCTTCTTTCAACTTGTCAAACAGCAGGAGGGCAAGGCCCTCATCCTACTTGGTCAGTAGGAGCCGACGCGTTATCCTCCGGCTTCTTAACCGGCGGCTTCACAACAATCAAGTCGTGAGGAGCGTCGGAGACGCACCGTCCGTCCGTCCAGTGGGCGGCGGCAGCGCGTCGTCGATGGGCGGTTTATAGGGGATACCCGGCTCCGCTGTCAACACCCCGTTTTCCGGAAAAATGAAGGGGCGATGACACTGTGGATGAGTTGGCCGGCTAACCGGCGGAAATTGTTGCGCTGCAAGCGTTCTGCGGCTGTGCATAAACGGCGGCGCAGCATTCGGGGGCGGCCGCCCGGGCCGGCGGGCGCCCGGTGACGGCGGCGAAAAGATTCGCCGGCGGGGCCGAGGACCGCGCCGGCGCCGGGTGGAACCGCCGCGCCGCCGGCACAAAGGGCGCGAATTGCGGACATGTGGCCTCGGGGCTTGCCCACGCGGCCCGGCGATGGACCGCGCGTTCCCGGCATTCGCGCCGGCCGCGTTCTGCGCGTGCCCCGTTTCCTCCCGTCCCGCGTTTACGCGCGTGAGCGTGCGCGCGCGTTCTTTTATGGGAAATCCAGGTCGGGAAACCCGGCCTCTCTCCGGAGCCCGCATTTCGCCCCCGGACCGTGCCGTCCGCCGGCCACACGCGGCGTCCGGCGGCGCGGCCCCACGGCGGCCCCACCCGGCGATGCGGCCTTGCAGCATGACGCCATGCTTTTGCCGCGACGCCCCCTTCACATGCGCGCGACGTTGACGACCCGCATGGCGGAGGGCATGGTCCGGGCTACGTCTTGTGAAGAGGAGGCCGACGCAGGCCGTGCGTCGCTGCAGCTGAAGGGACGGAATTTGTATCACCGACGATCTGCCGGCGCCTGGCGCGACGCATCGAGCGCGGCCGGGCTCGGCGACGATCCCCCGCTCGGGGTGGACGGAGACGAGGAGGACATCGACCGGCGCCGGGTTTCCGTACGCTGGTTCGCCGCCACGCTTCTCACCGCTTTGTGCGGCACCTTTCTCATGGGCGGCGCGGTCTATGCCGCGCTCGACGGCGAGCACCGCTTCGCCCTGATGCCGGAAAAGGTGCGCAGCGTGATCCGTGGCGCCCTCGCCCTCGGCGAGCGGCCGGTCAACACGGCGCGCAAGGGCGACCGCATGTCCCTGCTCGGCGACGCGCCCTCGGCCCGGCAGACCTTCCGCGTTTCCACCGCCACCAAGGTCGGCGATCGCGAGATCATCAAGGTGCGCCCCTTCACCCGCGTGTCCGCCAACCTCGCCATGAGCACCACCTCGGTGTCGGCGAACATCCCGCGCTTCAATCCGGCGCAGATCGTCAGCGATTCGGTCAACAAGGAAGAGAGCGCCCCCCAGGCCGAACCCACCGGCGAGGTGACCGTGGTGTCGCGCGATATCGCCGGCCTGCCGCAGAACACCCGCTTCGGCGCCTCCCTGCCCATGGAAAATGTGCTGGTGAAGGTGCGCGAGGTGGCCGAGCTCAGCCGGGTGCAGCCCGGCCAGGGGGTGCCGAGCCCGGCCATCGCCACCGGCCCCCTGGCGCCGTCCGCCCCCTACCTGGCCTACGCCGGCACGCCCGACGCGGTCGGCGTCGGCCTGCCCCGGCCGGTGCTGCCGGGCGCGGCCCACATGCCGGAAAACATCAGCTTCGTGCCGAAGACCTCGGACGAGACCTCCGGCGGCAACGAGTGGTCGGACCAGACCGTGGTGGTGAAGAAGGGCGACACCATCGCCTCCATCCTCGCCGACAACGGCGTCTCCCGCGAGGACGCGCGCGCCGTCGCCGCCGCCTTCGGGCGCGGGCGCGACGGCGCCGTGAAGGATGGCCTGCGGATCCGGATGCTCCTGCAGGAAGAGAACAAGGGGCGGGTGCGGCCCTACAAGGTCTCGCTGTTCAGCGACCTCGGGCACGAGGGAACGGTCGCGCTCTCCGACCGCGACGATTTCGTCTCCGTGCGCGAGCCCTCCGAAACCGAGATCGCCGGCGTTTCCGAGGAGAGCGACGACGACAGCGGGCCCGGCATCCGCCTTTACGAGAGCATCTACGAGACGGCGCTGCGCAACGAGATGCCGCGCTCCGTCATCGCCGACATCATCCGCGTCTATTCGTTCGACGTGGACTTCCAGCGCCGGGTGCGCCCGGGCGATAATTTCGAGGTCCTGTTCTCCGACGATCCGGGCAGCGCCAACGACGTGCTCTACGCCGCCCTCACCGTGAACAAGGAAACCCGGCGCTACTACCGCTTCCAGACCTCGGACGACGGCGTCGTCGACTATTATGACGACGACGGCAAGAGCGCGAAGAAGTTCCTGGTGAGAAAACCGCTCGCCGGTGGCATCATGCGCTCGCCCTTCGGCTACCGCCGCCACCCCATCCTCGGCTATTCCAAGCTGCACACGGGCGTGGACTGGGCCGATTCCATCGGCACGCCGATCTATGCCGCGGGCAATGGCACCGTCATCTACGCCACCTGGAAGTCCGGCTACGGCAAGCACACGGAAATCCAGCACGCCAACGGCTACGTCACCACCTATTCCCACCAGTCGGGCTTCGCGCGCGGCATCCGGGAAGGGATCACCGTGCGCCAGGGCCAGCTCATCGGCTATATCGGCACCACCGGCCTCTCCACCGGGCCCCACCTCCATTACGAGGTGAAGATCAACGGCAACTTCGTCGACCCCATGCGCATCAAGCTGCCGCGCGGACGGGCGCTGGACGGGCGCTTCCTCGCCGAGTTCAGGAAGGAGCGCGAGCGCATCGACGCCCTGCTCAACCACGCGCCGGTGCCGGCCAAGGTGGCCGGCGTCGCCAGCGGCGGCGGGAAGACCAAGGCCGCCAGCAACTGATCCCATCGGCAGCGGGCCGATCGCCCCGGGGGCCCTGCCGCCCCCCGGGCGCGGGCGCCGCGCCTCCAGGCCTCGGGCGAGGTTGCAGGGGGCCGGGCTGAAGGGGCGAAGAGGCAGGGGCGGGGGCACGGTGCCGCATCGGCTGGCGACAGCGGGTGATTGCCGGCTTGACCTCAGCCGTTCTTTCCCGTCCGCTGCGGCGGGAACAGCGCGCCCTTGCCACCTCCATCCCCGAGCAATCGACCATGCCACGCTTCGCGGGAGCCAGATCTGCCCCTATCGAATCGCCTCGGCAATTCACGATGGGCGATAGATCCGTGTCTTCTCAATTCCATGGAGGGCGACTCCACATGAGCGGATCGCGCTCGAGAGGCTTGGCTCGCACCCTGGCCGCAGGCGCCGTGGTCGCCGCGGCGGCCCTGCCCGCCGGCGCCGCGCCGGTGGACGATTATATGGCCGCCCGCGACAAGGCGGTGGAGAAGGGCAACAAGACCGACGACCCGCGCTGGGACGAGATCAACACCATCGGCGACGAGGGCTCGGCCGCCTTCCGCGCCTGCTTCGCCAGGGAGGCGCAAGGCCAGCCCTTCCTCGCCGCCGCGGTGAAGCGCGCCGAGGTGCTGCTGGCCACCGCCCGCGGCAACTGACCCGGCCGGAACGCGGGCGGTGGGTCGCGCTGCCGGGGGCGCGCCGCCCCATTCCGGTTTTCCCCGGCCCGGTCCAGACTGCACGCTCACCGCCCCCGCCGCGAGGCCTGCCATGACCTGCATTGACCCCCGCCGCCCGGCACGGATCGCCGGCCTCCTGTTTGCCGCCGGCACCCTTGTCGCCGTGGCGGCGCTGCCGCTGGCGGCCCGCGCGAGCCCGGCGGACGACTACATCGCGGCGCGCGAGACCGCTGTGGCGACGCTGGCGGCGGCCGAAAAGGCGGGACTGAAGCTGGAGGAGCTGGGGGCGCGCGACGAGGCGGCGCGCAAGGTGCTGGAAACCCGGATGGCCGGGCTCCTCGGCCCGCTCCGGTTCACGGGCCTCGACCAGCCGCCGGTCTTCTCCCCCGGCACGCTCCTCGACGGCGACATGGAATCCGGCGCGCCGGACGGCCTGCTGTTCGCCGACAAGGACTTCACCACCCGGCTGCTGGTTTCCCCCGAGCCGGTGTTCACCCACTGGCTCGCCACCCGCGCCAGGGACGCCAACGCCGACCCCGCCCTCGGCCAGGGGATCAAGGCGGCGGCGGCGAGCGACCTTTTCTACACCCTCGTCATCAGCGCCGACGCCGCCTTCTCCGGCTACATGGCGCTGCCGGTGACCGCCGCCGAGGGCGAGACGGCCTATGCGGCGCTCGGCCTGTTCAGCCAGGACATCGCCGGCAACAGCCCGCCCGACACCATCGTGATCACCCGCGTGGCCGATGGGCAGGTCACGGTTGGCGCCAGGGACGTCAAGCTCGCCATCAAGCCCCTGCCCGCCTGCGACAGGCTATGGAAGGCGGCGACGGCGAAGGCCGCGACCCTGCGCAAGGCGGCGCAGAAATCGAAGAAGGACGACGACCCGCGCTTCGACCAGGCCGCCCAGGCCGAGGACGAAGGCGCCGCCGCCTACCGCGCCTGCTTCGCAAAGGAAGCGCAGAACCAGCCGTTTCTCGCCGCCGCGGTGAGGCGCGCCGAGGCGCTGCTGGCGACGGCGCGGGGGAAGTGAGGGAGGTGCGTCTTGCGGCGAGTTCCAGCGCACGGCCCCACCGTCGCCGACGGGCGGACGGCGGCCTTGTGACACTTAACTGACCTTCGGAGCGTCAGGTTTGGGGCATCCCGATATTTTTTCCCACGGTCACAGGAGGCACTCCGACGCGGCGGGGAGCAAGTCGCTACTTCACTCTGATACGCATCGTGCCGACATCTGGGATACAGGAGATCTTTTCCTTATTGATTTCGCAGATCCGTCGCACCAACTGTTCGTCGTCGGATGCCTGGATCTCGTCGGTTAAAAAGCCCTTGGCACGGTCATCGAGGTCGAGAACAATCTTGGAACTCGGCGATCTGGCCAGCAGCACGGCAAGCGAGCGAAGCTCACCCAAGTGGCGGGAGAACACATTGCGCTGGATGCAATTCTCGTAGATTGTACGCTGCAGTGGCTGCAACGTACTAAGAATAAAGGCGCGATAGCAATATTTCTGTTCTTCCGTAAGGCCGGGGTTTCGTTTCTCATATTGGCATGACATGAACTCAGCAGCAACTAACATCTGTACGGCGTCAGAGGCCGCCGGTAAAAGATCGGGCGCTGCCGACTTTGTAGTGAAACTTAACTCAACACGATTGACCAGAATAGCGATTTCTTGCTGTGGTCGGCTCCTGTAGACGGCCGGAAGGACACAAATTGGCCCACTAACCTCGGCATGCCGGCTGGACAGGTATTCATACCCATAGTACGCAACGTTACCTGCCAGAATCAAACTCATGATAACTGCGATTGCTGTCCACCTACTCATGACGCGCCACCGCAATTTCTGAATTCCGTACGCAGGGATTGCGCAATACTGGCGATGAACCGAGTGTTGTCGATATCGGCGATAAGGCAGCCCGCGCCCAAGGTGAGCTTGAGCGAACCATACGACCGTTCAATCAACCCTCTTTGCGAGATCAGACCAAGTGGGTCTTGCAGGCTCGAAGAAATGGACGACCGGTTACTCCAATAGGCGTCGAGAAGCCTTCGGTATTGGGCTTCGTGTTGCTCCGCAGCCGAACCAGAGATGACATAGAAAAGCGCATCGAGAACGTCGACAGCACTTGTCTCTTGCCTCACCGATTCAAGTGCGCGAAGTGCCTGGAAGAATACAACTGCGGCGTCGAACGGACCGTTGAGCGGCACATTGAATTGCTGTCGGAAATTGCGCGCGGCGCCGTCGTTGAAGCGGAGCTGCCGGGCGTCTTGAGGAGCGCCTTGTAGCAGTGCGCTGAGAAGTCTGTTGCCACTCGAATTGTTGCTACTACCGAAAGTCATCGAGCATTGGGAGCTGTTCTCGCTCAAGCTGGCTGGCGCTGAGCCCTCGCCAAAAGCGTTGTGGTTCTTGCAATTCAGCTTGTCGGCCGTCGCCGGAGCTGAGAACAGAAGAGCGCCAACCAAAATATTCATGAACCAGCGATACGACATTGGTCTCATGGTCAAGCACCCCGCCAGAGATCGTCGCTTAGTCGCTTCGCATGATAGCCACAACGCCAGATTGTTCACAAGAGTGTCCGGCCAAGAATCCGGGGCATTTCGATGGACACGATCGAGAACCGTTGGCCTTGACGGTTGCCGGCCTACTTTGTCGCAAGCGGAGTGACTGTGGTGGCTTGAAAGCCCTCTGCGCGCTCAATCGATTGCCGCGCGACGTTGCGTTCGGCTGATCATCCGATCGTGCCAATCACTCGCACGCTTTCGCTGATCATGCGATGCCGGCTTCGGGTCGTTTCGGGCGTGATGCGGTTGCTCAGCGAAGGTCTGCTTCCGGCCGAGATCCAGAGTAAACCAGACGCAGCCTGATCGGCAGGACGCACCAGCCACTGCCCCCAAAACAAAAAAGCCCCCGGCGGGCGCAACCGCCGGGGGCCCTTCCTCAAACCTCAGCCCCAGCCAGCCCCCTCAGGCCGCCTGCTCCACCGGTGCCGCTTCGCTGTGGAAGACCAGCCGGCCGTCCGCCAGCCCCACCTGCACCTTGGCGCCGTCGGCGATGTCGCCGGCGAGGATCTTCTCGGCCAGCGGGTCCTGCACCAGCTTCTGGATGGTGCGCTTCAGCGGGCGCGCGCCATAGGCCGGGTCGTAGCCCTTGTCGCCGAGGAAGTGCCGCGCCTCGGGGGAAAGCTCAATGGTGATCTTGCGATCCTCCAGGAGCTTGCGCAGCCGGCCGAGCTGGATGTCGACGATGGTGTCCATCTGCTCCCGCTTCAGGCGGTGGAACATGACGATCTCGTCGATGCGGTTGATGAATTCGGGGCGGAAGTGACGCCGCACCGCGCCCATCACCATGTCGTAGGCCTCCTCGTCGGACACCACCTGGTCGCCTTCGTGGCCGGGCACCTTGAAGCCGATGGGATGGCGGGGGTCCGACAGGTACTCGGCGCCGAGGTTGGAGGTCATGACGATGAGCACGTTGCGGAAGTCCACCGTGCGCCCCTGCCCGTCCGTCAGGCGCCCGTCGTCGAGCACCTGCAGCAGGACGTTGAAGACATCCGGATGGGCCTTCTCCACCTCGTCGAACAGCACCACCTGGTAGGGCCGGCGCCGCACGGCTTCCGTGAGGGCGCCGCCCTCGTCATAGCCCACATAGCCGGGAGGCGCGCCGATGAGGCGGCTCACGGAATGCTTCTCCATGTATTCCGACATGTCGATGCGCACCATGGCGGTCTCGTCGTCGAACAGGAACTCGGCGAGCGCCTTGGTCAGCTCGGTCTTGCCCACGCCCGTGGGGCCGAGGAACAAAAACGAGCCGATGGGCCGGTTCGGGTCCTGCAGGCCGGCACGCGCCCGGCGCACGGCGGTGGAGACGGCGGCCACCGCCTCCGACTGGCCCACCACGCGCTTGGCCAGCTCCAGCTCCATGCGCAGCAGCTTCTCGCGCTCGCCTTCCAGCATCTTGTCCACCGGCACGCCGGTCCAGCGGGAGACCACGCCGGCGATGTGGCTCGGCGTCACCGCCTCCTCCACCATGCCGCCGGCCGCGCCCGCCTTCTCCATCTCGGCGAGCTTCTTCTCCAGCTCCGGGATCACCGCATAGGTGAGCTCGCCGGCCTTCTGGTACTCGCCCTGCCGCTGCGCCGAGGCCAGGTCCGCCCGCGCCTGGTCGAGCTTGGCCTTGACCGTGGTGGCCTCGCCCAGCTTCTCCTTCTCCGCCTTCCACTTGGAGGTGAGGGCGGAGGCCTTCTCCTCCAGGTCCGCCAGCTCCTTCTCGGACCGCTTCAGGCGGTCGCGGGAGGCGACGTCGGTCTCCTTCTTCAGGGCCTCCTGCTCGATCTTGCGGCGCATGATCTCGCGGTCGAGGCTGTCCAGCTCCTCGGGCTTGGAATCCACCTGCATGCGCAGGCGCGAGGCCGCCTCGTCCATCAGGTCGATGGCCTTGTCCGGCAGGAACCGGTCGGTGATGTAGCGGTTGGACAGCACCGCCGCCGAGACCAGCGCCGAGTCGGTGATGCGCACGCCGTGGTGCAGCTCGTACTTCTCCTTCAGCCCGCGCAGGATGGAGACGGTGTCCTCCACCGTGGGCTCGGAGACGAACACCGGCTGGAACCGGCGGGCCAGCGCCGCGTCCTTCTCCACGTGCTTGCGGTACTCATCCAGCGTGGTGGCGCCGACGCAGTGCAGCTCGCCGCGCGCAAGGGCGGGCTTCAGCAGGTTGGAGGCATCCATCGCGCCGTCGGTCTTGCCGGCGCCCACCAGGGTGTGCATCTCGTCGATGAACAGGATGATGCCGCCTTCCGCGCCCTCCACCTCGGAGAGCACGCTCTTCAGGCGCTCCTCGAACTCGCCGCGATACTTCGCGCCGGCGATGAGGGAGCCCATGTCGAGGGCGAGCAGGCTCTTGCCCTTCAGGCTCTCCGGCACGTCGCCATCGACGATGCGGCGGGCGAGGCCCTCCACGATGGCGGTCTTGCCGACGCCGGGCTCGCCGATGAGCACGGGATTGTTCTTGGTGCGGCGCGCCAGCACCTGGATGGTGCGGCGGATCTCCTCGTCGCGGCCGATGACCGGGTCGAGCTTGCCGTCGCGCACCGCCTGGGTGAGGTCGCGGGCGTATTTCTTCAGGGCGTCGTAGGCGTTCTCGGCGGTGGCGCTGTCGGCGGTGCGGCCCTTGCGCAGGGCCTCGATGGCCGCGTTCAGGGTCTGCGGATTGACGCCGGCCTTGGACAGGATGCGCCCCGCGTCGCTGTCCTTCTCGATGTCGAGGGCAAGCAGCATCCGCTCGACGGTGACGTAGCCGTCGCCCGCCTTCTTGGCCGCCTGCTCGGCGGTCTCGAACACGCGCGCGAGCTGCGTGCTCAGATACACCTGGCCGGAGCCGCCCTCGACCTTCGGCAGCTTCTTCAGCGCCGCCTCGACCTCGGCCCGCACCAGCGTGGGATTGCCGCCCGCGCGCTGGATCAGGCCCGAGCACAGGCCTTCGGGGTCGTCCATGAGCACCTTCAGGAGGTGCTCCGGCGTGAACTGCTGGTTGCCCTCCCGGACCGCCAGCGACTGGGCCGACTGGACGAAGCCGCGCGCGCGCTCGGTGTAGATCTCAAAATTCATGTCTTTCCTCCTTCTCGCGCCCGCGACCTTCGATGGAAGCATAGGGGGCACGGTGGGACACGGTCCCGGCATCCCCGGCTACCGCCGCGCAGGCAGAACACACCTGCGCCGTGGCTCATGTGGGTGTGGCCCGCCGGCAACGGAAGGGGTCCGGCGTGGAATTTGCCCGGCATGGGCCCGCCCTCCCTTGATACCGCCGTCACACCGCTCGCGCCGCAGCTTGGCCCACCCCCGGCCGTGCGGCATTGATCAAGATCGGCTTCCCGCCTTGACCGCGCCATCACCGGATGGGAGGCCTGCGCAACCGCCGACGACGAGGAGGCCCCGTTGCCCGCTTCCGCCCCGCTGCCGCCCGCCCGGATCGCCGCCCTCTTCCGCCATCCGGTGAAGGGCCTGTCCCCCGAGCCTTTGGACGCGGTGGACCTCGAGGCCGGCGCCTTCTTCCCCAACGATCGGCTCTATGCGGTGGAGAACGGCCCCAGCGGCTTCGATCCCGCCGCCCCCGCCCACCGGCAGAAGACCGCCTTCCTCATGCTGATGCGGGACGCCCGCCTCGCCGGCCTCGCCTCCCGCTACGACGCGGCGACGGCGACGCTCACCCTTCATCTCGACGGCCACGAGGTGCTGCGGGCCGACCTCTCCGCGCCGGACGGCCGGGCGGAGCTGGAAGGCTTCCTCACCTTCTACATGGGCGAGGAGGCGCGCGGACCGCTCCGGCTGCTCGCCGCGCCGGAGGGCTTCCGCTTCACCGATTCCCTGCGCTCGGGCTTCCTGTCCCTGCTCAACCTCGACAGCGTGCGCGACCTTTCTTCCCGCATGGGCGCCGAGCTCGACCCGCTGCGTTTCCGCATGAACCTGCACCTGGAGGGCTGGCCCGCCGGCGCCGAGCTCGACCTCGCCGGCCGGCGCGTGGAGATCGGCGCGGCGCAGATCGCCATCCTCACCCGCACCGAGCGCTGCGCCGCGGTGAACGTGAACCCCGCCACCGCCGCCCGCGACCTCAACGTGGTCAAGGGGCTGGTGGCGGCCTATGGCCATGCGGATTGCGGTGTCTACGCCAAGGTGCTCCAGTCCGGGCGCGTCCGCGTCGGGGACACGGTCACCCTGGCCTGAAAGCGGTCGCCATTGCGAGCCGAGGAGATCCCCATGACCCGTCCGCGAAACGCCCTTCCCATGGCCGCCGCGCTTTGCGCAGTCGCATTTGGCGCCCTCACATCTGGCGCCCTCGGCCTCGCCGCCGGCCCGGCGCGCGCCGCCAGCTTCGACTGCACCGGCGCCCAGGCCCCCGACGAGGCGGCCGTCTGTGCCAATTGCGATCTCGCCCAGCAGGACGTGAAGCTGGCGACGCTGTACGGCGTCATCACCAAGCTGGTGGGCATGGGCCAGCGCGGCATGATCCAGGACGAGCAGCGGGCCTGGCTGCACCAGCGCGCCGCCTGCAAGGGCGACACCTCGTGCCTCGCCGGGGCCTACGGCACCCGCATCGGGCAGCTCGAAAAGGCCATGGACGACATCTATTCCCGCGGTCCCTTCTGAGGCATCCTGCGGCCCCAGGCGGGCGCCCCCGCCCGCCGCCTTCATTTCTGGCGGTCCATGAGCCTTCCTCCCAGCCTTCCTCCCAGCCTCTCCCCATCCGCCTCCGGGGACACCTTCAGGCGCGTCCACACCTGGGTGTTCGACCTCGACAACACCCTCTATCCCGCCCACCACGACCTCTGGGGCCAGATCGACGCCCGCATGAAGGCGTACATCTCCGACCTGCTCGGCATCGCGCCCGAGGAGGCCTTCCGCATCCAGAAGGACTATTACCGTCGCTACGGCACCTCCCTGCGCGGGCTGATGATCGAGCACGGGGTGGAGCCGGCGGCCTTCCTCGCCCATGTGCACGACGTGGACCTCACCGGCCTCGACGCCGCGCCGCGGCTCGCCGCCGCCATCGAGGCGCTGCCGGGCCAGAAGCTGGTCTACACCAACGGCTCCGAGCGCCACGCCCGCAACGTGCTGGGCAAGCTCGGCATGGACGCCCATTTCGCCGCGGTGCACGACATCGTCGCCGCCGAATTCCATCCCAAGCCCACCGAGGAGGCCTACACGCGCTTCCTGTCCGCCCATGGGGTGGACCCGGCGCGCTCCGCCATGTTCGAGGACCTCGCCCGCAACCTCGAGGTGCCGCACCGGCTCGGCATGCTCACGGTGCTGGTGGTACCCCCCGGCCAGACCGTGGCGGCGCACGAGAGCTGGGAGTTCGAGGGCCGCGAGGATGCCTATGTGGACCATGTGACCGAGGACCTGGCCGGCTTCCTCGAAACGGTGGCCGAGGCCGCCGGCAACTGACGCCGGGCGTCCGCCCTGGTGTCCCGGCCGACTGGTGCGAAGCGGAAGCACTCACCGCGCAGCGGGCAATCCCGATACCGGCAGTCACAGGGCCGCGCCTGCGGCGGACTCTTGCGCTGGGCCCCGGCTCGCATTCCGCTGCGCTGCATGCGTCCGGGGCACGCGGGCGGCCGGGGGGCCGAAACACCGGTGCCTGTCCCCGCCCACCCACCACGCCTCACCGCCCGCCCGCCTTGGCTTCCCGGCCGACTGGAGCGAAGCGGAATGCGTCTGGGGCTCATGGACGGCCGGGGGCCGAAGCGCCTGCCGGCCCTGACGGCTTGCCTCTTCGGCGCGCGGCTCCGGTGTGCCAAACTCCCGCGCCGGCTTTTCGCATGAGGGAGCCATGGGCCAGGTGAGCATCCAGGACCAGGACCGCACCGGAAACCGGACCACGGCAACGGTGGTGCAGGCTCTCGCCCCCAACATCGCCATCGCCCTGCACTCCACCGCCCGCGCGCATCCGGGCTGCCGGGTGCGCGCGGTGGATGCCGCCAACCGCGTGGTGGACATCCGGTGACGGCTCCGCTCATCCGCGCCCTGGCAGCGCGCGAGGCCGACGAGGCCGTGGAATGGGCCGCCCGGGAGGGCTGGAATCCCGGCCGCGCCGATGCCGCCGCCTTCCTCGCCCAGGACCCGGGCGCCTTCCGCGGCCTGTTCGTGGACGGCGCCCTGGCGGTCACCCTCTCCGCCACCGCCTATGACGGCGGCTTCACCTTCATCGGCTTCTACATCTGCCGGCCGGACCTCAGGGGCCGCGGCCTCGGCTACGCCCTGTGGCAGGACACCCTCGGCAGGATCGGCGGCACGCTCGGCCTCGACGGGGTGCTGGCGCAGGAGAAGAACTACGCCCGCTCGGGCTTCGTCCTCGCCCATCGCAACATCCGCTATGGCGGCAAGGCCCCGGCCGGCATGCCGGATCCCCGCGTGGTCGCCATCGCACCGGCGCAGCGCGGCGGCGTGGCGCACGCCGTGGCGCACCTCGAAGCCGTGGCGCAGCTGGACCGGACCTGCTTCGGCTTCGCCCGCCCCGCCTTCCTGGGCGCATGGCTCGCCCCGCCCTTCGGCCACGCCATGGCTTTCGTCGCGGACGGGGCCGTGAAGGGTTTCGGCGTCATCCGCGCCTGCCGGGAGGGCCACAAGATCGGCCCGCTCTTCGCCGACGACCCGGCGGTGGCCGACGCCCTGTTCCGCACGCTGGCCGCCACCGTGCCCGGCGCGCCGGTCTTCCTCGACGTGCCGGAGCCGAACGCGGCGGCCCGGAGGCTGGCCAAGGCGGCGGGACTTTCCCCGGTGTTCGAGACCGCGCGCATGTATCGCGGCGCCGCGCCCGATCTGCCCCTCGGCCGGATCTTCGGCATCACCACATTCGAGCTGGGCTGACGGGGATTTGAGGCCGCCGCCTTGCGCCCGCCGCACCACTGCTCTAGCTGCGACGCGGCAGGAACGGAGGAACGGGTGGCTTACGGTCTGATCGGCGGGGCGGGCGTGGGACTGGCGCTGGGCGGCCCCCTGGGCGCGCTCCTCGGCGCCCTGGCGGGACATGCCCTCGACCGGCTGCTGCTCACGCCGGCGCCGAGGCCCGCCGCCTTTTCGGTGGCGCTCATCGCCCTCTCGGCCAAGATGGCCAAGGCGGATGGCGTGGTGGTGCCGGCGGAGGTGGAAGCCTTCCGCGAGGTGTTCGCCATTCCGGCCGAGGACCTCGACGCGGTGGCGCGCCTGTTCAACCTCGCCAAGCAGGACACCGCCGGCTTCCAGTCCTATGCCCGGCAGGTGGCGGAGATGTTCGCCGAGGACCCGGACACCCGCGAGGACCTGCTCGACGCCCTGTTCCACGTGGCCAAGGCGGACCATGCCCTGCACGAGAAGGAGCTGGCCTTCCTGGAGGAGGTGGGCCGCATCCTCGGTTTCGAGGGCGCCGCCTACGCGCGCATCGAGGCCCGCCACGTGCGCCGGCCGGGCGACCCCTATGCGGTGCTCGACCTCGACCCCGGGGCCACCGATGCCGAGGTGAAGGCCCGCTGGCGGGCGCTGGTTTCCAGCCACCACCCCGACCGGCTGGCCGCCCGCGGCCTGCCCCCGGCCGCGCTGAAGCTCGCCACCGACCGCGTCGCCGCCCTCAACGCCGCCTACGACCGGATCGCCCGCCAGCGGGGCCTGCCATGAGCGCCCCCTTGGCCCTCGTCGCCCCGGACAGCGCCTGCGTCGATGAGCTCATCCCCTCGCCCAATTTCGGCCCGCGCCGCGCCCCGGTGGACCTGCTGCTGCTGCATTATACCGGCATGGAAAGCGCCGAGGCCGCCATCGACCAGCTGCGCAAGCCGGAGGCCGAGGTCTCCTGCCATTATGTGGTGCGCGAGGACGGCCGCGTGGTGCAGATGGTGGCCGAGGCGGCCCGCGCCTGGCACGCCGGCCTCTCCTCCTGGGAGGGCATCACCGACACCAACTCCCGCTCCATCGGCATCGAGATCGTGAACGGCGGCCATGATTTCGGCCTGCCCGGCTTTCCGGCGGCGCAGATCGAGGCCGTCATCGCCCTCTCGGCCGATATCGTCGCCCGCCACGGCATCCGCGCCGACCGGGTGCTCGCCCACTCGGACGTGGCGCCGGCCCGCAAGCGCGATCCGGGGGAGAACTTTCCCTGGGCCGCGCTGCACCGGGCCGGCATCGGCCACCTGGTACCGCCATCACAGGCGCAGGGCGGGCGTTTCTTCATGCTCGGGGACGCGGGCGAGCCGGTGGCCGCGCTCAAGGCCATGCTCGCCTTGTACGGCTACGGCATCGCGCTGAGCGATATCTATGACGGCGAGACGGCGCAGGTGGTGGCCGCCTTCCAGCGCCATTTCCGTCCCGCCAAGGTGGACGGCGTGGCCGACGCCTCCACCATCCTCACCCTGCGCGACCTCATCGCCACCAGGCCCGGGCCGACGCCGACGCTCGGTTGACATCGGGCGACGCGGGGCTTGTCGGGCCGGTGTCGGCTCCTCAGGCGATGCCGGTCAGCAGCAGGTCGTGGATGTGCAGCACGCCCACCGGCCGGGTGCCGTCCACCACCAGCAGGGCGGTGATCTTGCGGCTGTTGAGGATGTTCAGCGCCTCGGAGGCCAGCTGGTCCGGCCGCACGGTCCTGGGCGCCGGGGTCATGATCTCCTCCACCCTGCGGGCGGTGAGATCATTGGCCATGTGGCGGCGCAGGTCCCCGTCCGTGACGATGCCCACCAGCCCCCCGGCTTCGTCCAGAACCCCAACGCAGCCAAGGCCTTTGGCGCTCATCTCCACCAGCGCCGGCCCCATGAGCGTGCCGGCGGGAACCACCGGCACGCGGTCCCCCTGGCGCATCACGTCGCGCACGAACTTCAGGCTCGCACCCAGCTTGCCGCCGGGATGGAGCTGGCGGAAATCCAGCGCGGTGAAGCCCCGGCTCTGCAGCAGGGCCACCGCCAGCGCATCCCCCAGCGCCAGCTGCATCACCGTGGAGGTGGTGGGGGCCAGGCCATGCGGGCAGGCCTCCTGCGCCACCGGCAGGGTCAGGACCACGCTGGCCGAGGACGCGAGCGCGCTTTCGGCATTGGAGGTGAAGGCGATGAGGGGCACGTCGAAGCGGCGCGAATACTCCACCAGGTCGCGCAGCTCCACCGTCTCGCCGGACCAGGACAGGGCGACGATGACGTCGTCCGTGGTGATCATTCCGAGGTCGCCGTGGCTGGCCTCGGCCGGGTGGACGTAATGGGCCGGGGTGCCGGTGGAGGCCAGCGTCGCGGCGATCTTGCGCGCCACATGCCCGCTCTTGCCCATGCCGGTGACGACGACGCGGCCGTGGGAGTTCTGGATGGTGGCCACCGCCACGTCGAAGGCGGCGCCGAGCGACCCGGCCATGGCCTCGGCCAGGGCCGCGAGGCCCGCCTTCTCCGCATCGAGGGTCGCAAGGGCGGAAACCACCGAGGCGGGATGGATATGGGGGCCGTCGTCGGCCTTGGCCCTGTTCGCCGGAGAGCGCATCATTTTCTCTGGATAGCATCCTTCGCCAGCGAAGGGGAGCGGGGGTGCCGCGCCCTTATCCGCCGTGCTTCTCCAGGAACGCCTCGATGGGCAGCCGCCGGAAGTCCGGCAGCGCGGCCCGCAGCGCCGCGTGGCTCCAGTCCCACCAGGCCAGCCGCTGCAGGCGCAGGGCGATCTCCTCCGGAAAGCGCCACTTCACGAGCCGCGCCGGAACCCCGGCGACGATGGCGTAGGCCGGCACGTCCTTGGACACCACCGCGCCCGCCGCCACCACCGCCCCGGTGCCGACGCTGCGGCCGGCCAGCACCACGGCGCCGTGGCCGATCCACACGTCATGGCCGAGGGTGAGCCTCTGATCCCGCCGCCACTGGAAGAAGTCCGCCTCGTCCTCCTCCCCCGCCCCGGAAAATAGGCCGAGGCGCGATAGGTGAAGTGCGCCTGCGAGGCCCGCCAGGTCGGATGGTTGCCCGGGTTGAGCCGGGTCATGGCCGCGATGGAACAGAACTTGCCGATGCCCGCATAGGCGATGTCGGCGTCGTTCACCACGTAGGAATAGTCGCCCATCTCCACTTCCAGCAGCTTGGTGCGCGCGCCCACCTCGGTATAGCGGCCGAGGGTGGAGGCCTTCACCTGTGCGGTGGGATCGACGAGGGGGGCTTCTCCGAGCAGCTTCATGGCCGGCCCGAACCCAGCGCGATGCGCTCCACCAGCCGGAAGCGCGTGCCCGGCCGCTCCTGCACGTAGAGGCCGAGCTCGGCGATGGTGACGGGCACCTCCGCCCCGCTCGCGGCGAACGCCTCGGCGAGGGCGTTGAGGGCACGGCCGCGCTCCGCCTCCGGCAGGGGACCGGTGAGGGTCATGTGGAAGCGATACTCCTCGAGCACGTAGGGATAGCCGTAGGTACCAAGATACTCGCACTGACGGGCCGTGAGGCGCTCCGGACGGCGCTTGGCAATCTCCGCCTCGGTGAGGGGAGCCCGAAGCGGATCGAGATCCAGCACGGCGCAGCGGGCCACTTCCGCCAGCGTCGGCATGGGCGCCGGCGGCACGAGGGCGATGAAGGGGCCGAGGGCCCGCACCGCCAGCGGCGGCAATTCGAAGGGATGATGCTCGGCGGCGAGCGCGGCCAGCGCCGCGGACAGATCCGGCTCCCCCCGGTCCGTGGCGAGACGGAACGGCGCCTTGAGCGTGCCGTGGAAGCCGTAGCGCCGCGGTTCGGCGGTCACGTCGCGCCAGGTCTCCGCGTCGAACCCGGCCAGGTCGGGGGCGGCGGGCTCGGCCCCGGTCTCGGCATCGTAGCCGAGCACCGACGAACCGAAGCGCCACAGGGCGCTCTCGGCGGGCGGGGCGAGATAGACGGCGTAGCGCCGGCTGGCGGTCACGGCTTCAGGCCTCCTTGGCGCGGGGTCAGCGGGTGAGGAATGGATTGTTCGCTTTCTCGTCGCCGATGCTGGTGACGGGACCATGACCGGGCAGGCACACCACGTTGTCGCCGAGCGGCAGCAGCTTCCCGACGATGCCCGAGATGAGCAGGTCGGAGTCACCATAGGGGAAGTCGGTACGCCCCACCGACCCCCGGAACAGGGTATCGCCGACGATGGCGACGCCGACGGGACGATGGACGAAGACGAGGTGGCCGGGCGTGTGGCCGGGGACGTGCAGCACGTCGAGCGAAAGCTCGCCCACGCTCACGCGCTCGCCCTCGGCAAGGTAGCGGTCCGGCGTCACCGCGCGGGCCCCCTCGATGCCGTACTTCGCCGCCATGGCGGGAATGTCGTCCATGATGAACTGGTCGGCCGCGCCGGGACCCTCGACCTGCACGCCCAGGCTTTCGGCGAGCTCGGCGGCGCCGGCCGCGTGGTCCACGTGGCCGTGGGTGAGGAGGATCTTCTCCACCGTGATGCCGGTCTCGGCGAGGGCGGCGCGGATCTTGTCGAGGTCGCCGCCAGGATCGATCACCGCACCCTTCATGGTCTTCGTGCACCACAGGATGGAGCAGTTCTGCGCGAAGGGGGTGACCGGGACGATGGCGATCTGGATGGGCTGCATGACGGCTCCGGGAAAGGGGCGGCTCCGGGACAAAGGTTCACTCGGCGGCGGCGCGCGCCATCTCCGCGAGGCGGCGCACCATGTGGGACGAGGGGTCGGCAAGGCCGTCCACCACCGTGAAGTGGTTGGCGCCGGGCACCTCGTGATGCGCGGTGAGCGTGCCCTGGGCGCGCCAGGTGACGGCGAGGTCGCGCGACTGGCGCAGGAATTCGGCGCTTTCCGCCCCGCCCACGAAGGCCTCGAACGTGCGCCCGGCCGGCACCGTCCAGAGCGCGGGCGACAGCCGGCGCGCCTCCTCCGGGTCGAGCCGCAGCGCCTTGTTGATCTGCGTCGCGATCAGGGGCTCGAGCTCGTAGACACCGGAAAGGCCGATGCCCGCCGGGATGAGGTCGTCCGGGGTGTCCACGTCGATCTCGCGCCAGGCGGTGGCGGTGAGCGCCGCGGCGAGGTGGCCGCCTGCCGAATGGCCGCTGACGGCTATGCGACGCCCCACCAGGCGGTAGAGGGTGATGGCCGCGGCGCGGGTCTGCGCCAGGATGGTGGCCACCGGCACGTGCGGGGCGAGATCGTAGCCCGCCAGCGCCAGCGCCACCCCGTGGGCGAGGCAGCCGGCGGCGGCGAAGGAGAAATCGCGCGGGTGCAGGGACTGCCAGTAGCCGCCATGGATGAAGAGGGCCACCGGCGCCTGCCGGTCCGGCGACGGCCAGAAGATGTCCAGCACCTGGCGCGGCCCTGGCCCGTAGGGCACGCCGAGGTCGGCGGCCACCGCCGCGCCCCTGAAGGCCGCCGAGGCGTGGGCCCAGCGCTCGAAGATCGCGGGGTGCTCCGGCACGCGGGCGCGGTTGTTGTATTCGACCTCGTAGTCCATGCGCTCTCCCCCCGACCCTGCGTGCCGCTCAGTCCGAATCGCCGTGGGCGCTGCGGATGCGCCGCACCACCGACCACACGCCGAGAATGGCGAGGGGAACGGAAATGGCGGTCACCAGTCCCACGTCGAGATGCATGCCGAGCGTCGCCGCATCCACCCCGCTCTCATGCAGGCCCTGGGCGAGGTGGTGTATGAGGCTCACCACATAATAGGAAATGGCCGCCACAGACAGGCCCTCCACCGTGCGCTGGAGGCGCAGCTGCAGGCGGGTGCGCTCGTTCATGGAGGTGAGCAGGTCGCGGTTCTGCTGCTCCAGTTCCACGTCCACGCGGGTGCGCAGCAGGTCGGCGGCGTTGGCCAGCTTCTGGGCGATCTTCTCCTGCCGCTCCTCCAGCGCGAAGCAGGTGCGCATGGCGGGCGCCATGCGGCGATCGAGGAATTGCTGCCAGGTGGGAAAGCCCGGCACCGGCATCTCGCGGATGGTGGCGAGGCGCAGCCGCACGATCTCCATGTAGGCACGGCTCGCGCCGAACCGGAACAGGGAGGCGGTGGCCCCCGCCTCCAGCTCGGCGGCGAGCGCCACCAGCTCGTCGAGCAGCCGATTGTTGTCGGAAAGCCCCTTGGTGGAGGTCATCTCGGTGGCGGCGCCGGCGAGGCGCTGCTCGATGCGCGCCACCGCAGGGGCGAGGCGCTGCGCCTCGGGCAGGCCGAGCAGGGACAAGGTGCGGTAGGTCTCGATCTCCAGCAGGCGCTGCACCAGCGCGCCGGCGGCATCGGGGCCGAGGCCGCGGTCGCGCACCAGGATGCGCACGAAACCGGAAGGATCCGCCTTGAAGTCGGTGGCGATCTCGGCGAAGCCGTCGTTCACGTCGGCACGGGCAAGGCTCGCCCGGTCGAACACCTGCTCCAGGAAGAAGTCCTCGGCGGTGTCCGGCACGAGGTGAAGGTCCACCGCCACGAGCAGCGGGCCGGGCTGCGGCACCTCGCCGAACGGGCTGGCCAGCACCACGGCCGGCGGCTGGAACGGCAGTCCGCCGGGCGCGATCGCGGTGGCCGGCAGATCCCACGTATAGGTGCAGAATTCGGCGTGGCTCTCCCAGCGCAGCTCGGCGCCGCCGAAGGAGACGTGATGGTACTTCGCCCCCGGCGCCGGCGCGGGCAGCCCGCGCGCGGTGCACAAGGCGGCCACCGCCGCGCGGTCGGCCTGCGCGCCTCCGACATCCAGCAGAAAGGCCGCATGCAGCATGCGCCGCGGCGGCTGCGCCGGCGCGAAGGGACGGGCGTGCAGCTCGCGCAGCACGGTGGCACGCAGCGCGTGCGCGGTGAGCGCGCGCCCTTCGCCGATGACGAGATCCGCCTCCCCCTTGCCCATCACGCTCGCTCCCTCTTCGGCTTTTTTCCGTGCTGGCACGGCGAGGAGGCGCGATCAAGCCGCCCATCACGGCGCCATGGTCGCACCGGGCGGCGGGAGGAAAGCCGGGAAGCGTCCGTCAGCGGCAGACGCGGATCGGGCCCCATGGGCCGGGGCGCCACCAGCAATAGCGCGGACCCCAGCCGCCATAACGGTAGTAATTGGGGCGGCAACCGCCCCACGGGCCGCGATGGAAGCCCCAGCCGCAGCCCTGGGCCACCTTTTCCACCGCCGCGACGTCGGCAGGCACCTGCGGCGCCGGGACGGCGAGCGCGGCGCCGGTGCCGAGGCCGACGAAGCCGAGCGTGGCGGCGAGCATGATCATCTTGCGCATGGTCAGTCTCCCGAACGGGTCGGGTCACCTCCCGACCTGCTCTTGCCAAAAGACGCGGGGATCCGGCGCGCCAGACCGCCGCGCCGGAAAGGGGTGCCCCGGCCGGTGCCGGCAGCGCCCAGAGCAGAAAGCCGGGATGGGCGGCTCAGTTGCAGACCCGCACCGCCCCGTACGGCCCATTGCGCCACCAGCAATGGCGCGGGGCGACGACCACGGGACCCGGCACCACGACGCGCGGCGCCACGACCACGGGACCCGGAGCCACGACAACCGCGCCGTTGGGGCGGCAGCCGCCCCAAGGCCCGCGATGGTAGCCCCAGCCGCAGCCCTGGGCCACCGTCTGCACCGTCGCCACGTCCGGCTGCGCCGGCAGCGGGAGGGCGTTTGCGCCGGAGCCGAGGGCGAAAAACCCGAGGCCGGCGGCGAGAAGCATCGTCTTGCGCATGGAATGCCTCGCGATCTGGAGGGACGCTCTCACTCTTCTTCTTCGAAGATCCACAGCTCAGTGGACGACGGCGTCTCGCCGTGGTCATGCACGCCGAGGAAGGTGGGGATGCGGTTGCGCTGGGCCGGAGTCAGCGAGGCGACGAAGGGCTTCGCCGCGTCCACGAAGGTACGCAGCGCCTTGCCGCGAGCTTCCTCGGCATCGGCCACCTGGCCGAGCACGTCGAGCACCGTGGTCGGGGGCGGCGCCGAGGCGCGCTTGTCGCGGCGGGCGACGGCGCCCTTCACCGCGTCACGGATGGCGGCCTCCACCGGCGGCCAGAGCTTTTCCTGCTCGGGCGAAAGGCGCAGCACCGTCTTGAGCGCGGCGATGCGCGCGTCGAGAACGGCGGCCGCATCCTCTTCGGTGTAGGGCGCAGGCTGCGGCGCGCCGGCGGGCGGCGCCGGCTGGGCGACCGCCACACCACAGGCGAGGCTCACGCTCATGACGGAGGCGAGGGCGAGAAGGCGGAGTGAGCGCATGGTCGAAGAACTCCCCATGGCGGCCCGCGCGGAGCAGGCCGATTTCTGTCGGGAAACGCGCCGGGGACGGCGCGACTTCGGGGCGCCTCGTCTCCCTGCGAAGCGGGGAGAATCAAGGCGCCCATTGGTACCATTCGCGACGGCCGAATAGAAAAAAATGTTGCTGAGCCGACTGTGTTTAAAGGTGTCTCAGTATGCGGGCGGGCGGCGTGCCGAGCGCCCGCAACGTACCGAGAAGCCCGAAGCCGATGGTCACCACGAGCGCGCCGGCAACGGCGCCGGCGGCTGCGACGGAGGAGAAGGTGAAGGGGATTTCCATCACCAGCGTCACCACCCCATAGGCGGCGAGGCTGCCGGCCACGACCGAGAACAGGGCGGTGGCAAGGCCCAGCGCCCCGTACTCCAGCACATAGGCGAAGGCGATCCGGCCGCGTGTCGCCCCCAGCATCTTCAGGATCACCGCATCATAGATGCGCCCCTCCCGCCCCGCGGCGAGGGCGCCGGCCAGCACCAGCACCGATGTGACGAGAGTGACGAGGCTCGCCGCGCGGATGCCGAGGGAGAGGTTGTCGAGCATGCGCCGCGCCTCTTCCAGGGTCTCCTTCACCCGCACCGTGGTGATGCCGGGAAAGCGCGCCGCCGCCGCCTTCAGCAGCGCCACCTCCCGCGCCGTGTCGCCGCCGTCCGGAAAGGTCAGGGTGGAGAGCACGGTGTAGGGCGCCCCGGCGAAGGCGGCGGGGGTGAACACCATCACGAAATTGATTCCCAGCCGCTCCCACTTCACCTCCCGCAGGTTGGCGATGCGGGCGGTGAGGGAGCGGCCGAGCACGCTGACCGTCACCGTGTCGCCGAGCTTCAGGCCGAGCCCGGCGGCGAGCTCCGCGTCGAAGGAGACGAGGGGCTCGCGCGCATCCGGCGCCCACCACGCCCCCTGCACCAGCCGGGAGCCTTCCGGCACCTCGGCGGCGCTGGAGATGCCACGGTCGCTCTGCAGCACCCAGGCGGCATCCGCGCGCGGCTTCACCTCCTCCGCCGGCACGCCGTTGAGGGCGGTGATGCGCCCGCGCAGCATGGGCACGGACTTGACCACCGCGCCGGGTGCCGCCTCGGCGAGGAAGGCGCGGAAGGCGTCCTCCTCCGCGCTCGGGACGTCCACGAAGAAGAAGCTCGGCGCCGTCTCCCGCATGGGGCCGGTGAGCTCGCGGTTGAGGCTCGCATCGATGAGGGCGATGCCCACCATCAGCGACAGGCCGAGGCCCAGCGACAGCACCACCGAGGCGGTCAGCGCGCCTGGCCGGTAGAGATTGCCGAGGGCGAGGCGCGCCATGGCATCGCGCGGGCGGGGCGCGCGGCGGGCCAGGGCCATGAGGCCGAGGCCGACCCCGCGCAGCAGAACGAACACCGCCGCCGCCGCCACGATGAAGATGGCGGCCGCGCGCTTGTCGTCGGAGGTGGCCAGCGCCAGGCCGGCGAGCACCAGGCCGAACCCGCCCGCGAGGACGAGCGCGGCCGGGCGCAGGCGCGCCCCGCTGACCGCGATGGCTTCGCGGAACAGGTCCGACACCCGCGTCTCCTGGGCCCGGGCGAGGGGCAGGACGGCGAACAGAGCCGCCACCAGGAGCCCGTACACCGCCGCCGCCGCGAGCGCCGGCACGTCCAGGGTCGGATCGAGCGGATAGGGCACCAGCGCGCCGATGGCCGCCGCCGCGGCGAACGGGAGCATCGCCCCGAGCGCCAGGCCGATGCCGATGCCCACCAGCGCGATGAGGCCGATCTGCGTGCCGTAGATCAGGAAGATGTCGCGCCGCGTGGCGCCGAGGGCCTTCAGGGTGGCGATCACCTCGCGCTTGGCGGAAAGGTGCCCGGTGACCGCATTGGCGACGCCCACCCCGCCCACCAGCAGGGCGGTGAGCGCCACCAGGGTCAGGAACTGGCTGATCCGTGTCACGTTTCGCGCCAGCTGCGGGGTCGCGCCGTCGCGGGTGCGCATCTCGAACCCGGCCGTGCCGAGGACCGGGCGGGCCTTGTCCATGAAGGCGACCAGCGCCGCCGGGGACGGATCGGCGAGCCGCACCCGGTAGCTCCAGCGCACCAGGCTGCCGGGCTGGATGAGCCCGGTGGCGGCGAGCGCCGCCTGCGGAACGAGGAGCCGGGCGCCGAGGCCGACGCCGGTGGCGAGCTTGTCGGGCTCGCTGGCGAGCGTCGCGCGGATCTCCAGCGCCGCATCGCCCAACAGCAGCCGGTCACCCACCTTGAGACCGAGGCGGCCGAGCAGCACCGGATCCGCCGCCGCGCCGAATACGCCGTTCGCTTCGGACAGCACGGCGGGAAGGGGCTGCGGCGGGTCGAGGCCCATGGCGCCGACGAGGGGATAGACCCCGTCCACCGCCTTCACCTCGGCGAGGGCGGCTTCCCCCGCTTCGGTCCTTGCCATGGCGCGCAGCAGAGCGACGGTGCCAACGGTACCGCCTGCGTCCAGAAGGGCGCGTTCCTCGGCCGTGGCCTGCCGCTGCACCACGGTGAAGGCGGCATCGCCGCCGAGGATGGCGCGGCCCTCCCGCTCCAGCCCACGGCTGAGCGCACCGGCAAAGGACCCGATGCCGGCGATGGCCATGACGCCGAGCACCAGGCAGCCGAGGAAGATGCCAAAGCCGCGCCGTGCGCCGCGCAATTCGCGCAGGGCGAAGCGCAGACCCAGAGGGAGGCGCGGCGAAGCCGGAGCTTGCGCCATCACAGCGCCTCCGCGTCCAACGTCGCGGCGGCGGCATCGGCTTCGACGACGCCCGAGCGCAGCCGCAGCACCCGCCGGCAGCGCCGGGCGAGGGTCGCGTCATGGGTGACGAGGACGAGGGTGGTGCCCCGCGCCCGGTGGGCGGCGAAGATGAGGTCCATGATCTGCCGGCCGGTGGCCTCGTCGAGATTGCCGGTGGGCTCGTCGGCGACCAGGATGGGCGGTTCGGGCGCCAACGCCCGTGCCACCGCCACCCGCTGCTGCTCGCCGCCGGAGAGCTGCGCCGGATAGTGCTGCGCACGCCCGGCAAGCCCCACCGCCTCCAGCTCTCGCGCGGCGCGGGCGAAGGCGTCCGGGTGGCCGGCAAGCTCCAGGGGCACGGCCACGTTCTCGAGCGCGGTCATGGTGGGGATGAGGTGGAAGGACTGGAATACGATGCCGATGTGCCGGCCGCGAAACCGCGACAGCCCATCCTCGGAAATGCCGGTGAGGTCCGTTCCGGCCACCACCACGCGCCCCTTGTCCACGCGCTCCAGTCCCGCCATCACCATCAGCAGGGTGGACTTGCCGGAACCCGAGGGGCCGACGAGGCCCACCGTGTCGCCCGCCCCGATCTCGACAGAGATGTCCTTCAGGACATGGACCCGGGCGGCGCCCGTGCCGAGGGACAGATCCACGTGCGAGAGTTCGATGGTGCGAAGCGGAGAGGAAATATCATCCATGCCTGAAAGTGCCGTGTGCAAGGGAATGGGAAAAGCGAAGCCGCCAGCCGGGGCGCGCCGCCCATGGGAGACGGCATTTAAGGCGCTGGCGGGGCTGATGGCGGCGATGCTCTGCTTCACGTTCGCGTCAGCCGCCACCGCCCGCACCGTGCGGGTGGTGGCGTTCGGCGACAGCCTCACCGCCGGCTACGGCATTCCCCGCGCGGCCGCCTTCCCCGCCCAGCTCGAAGTCGCGCTGAGGGCCAAGGGGCTCGACGTGGCGGTGGCGAATGCCGGCGTCTCCGGCGAGACCGCGACGCAGGGGCTCGCCCGGCTCGACTGGTCGGTGCCGGAGGGGACCGATGCGGTGATCGTGGAACTCGGCGCCAACGACATGCTGCGCGGCCTCGATCCGGCGGCCACGCGCCGGGCGCTGGCGGAGATCGTGCAGCGCCTGAAGGCCCGTGGCATCGCGGTGCTGCTGGCCGGCATGCGGGCGGCGCCCAATCTCGGGCGGCCCTACCAGGAAACGTTCGACCGCATCTTCCCGGACCTCGCGACCACCGAGGGGGTGCTGCTCTATCCGTTCTTTCTCGACGGCATCGCCGGCGACCGCACCCTCAACCTACCGGACGGGCTCCACCCCAACCCGGACGGCGTCAAGCGCATCGTCGCCGGCATCCTGCCCAAGGCGGAGGAGCTGGTGGCGCAGGCGGGAAAGGGAAAGTAGAACAGGCCACCTGACTAAGTTTAAGGCAGTTTCGGCATCGACCTTCGGCACTTGACCAATCCGTAGCCATTCATCTAAATTCCGCCGTTTTCGCGCGGGGCCCTCTCCGCTTGTGCTGTTGCGTCGCGTATTCGTTTGATTGAAAACAACTGCGAGAATGAAAAATGGTACGGGAATTCGAGTATCAGGGGGAGACGTTCCGCGTCACCGCCCATGGCATTCACGGCCATGAAGAAATTTTCATCGTTCATATTGAGGAAGATGGCGTGGAGGGCGCGGAAATCTCCATCGACCGCATGACGGAAGAGAATGACACCAGCGCTCCCATCGAGGAAATCCTGGTGATGCTGTGCGACAAGCTCATCCCGCAGGGCGAGATCAAGGTGCAGAACCCGGAAGCCCCCTTCGCCTGGCGGCAGGGCAATGTGGTGTTCGAGGTCCATGACGGCCTCCAGGACATCAAGCACGACTGACCCGGATACCCTGCCGCACACGCCAAAACGGCCGCCCCGCGATCTTCCGGGGCGGCCGTTTCATGTGAAACAGGGTTAAGAGAGCCGCCATCGCGACCCATGCGGGCCGCGGCGGGACCCGTCGCCTATTTCTTCTTGGCCGGAGCCGCCGGAGCGGCCGCCTTGGGCGCCGCCTCCACCACCACCTTGCGCGGCGGCAGCAACTGCAGGGTCTGCACCGCCTGGCCGGCGAAGCCGTTGAGCAGGGCGTTCTGCTCCGCCACCGAGGTCTTCTGCGTGGCCACCACCCGGCAATAGGCGGCGATCAGCGCATTGGCCACGTCCGACGGCCTTGCCTTCGGGTTCTGCTGGTAGAGCGTCGTTGCAAGGATGGAGACCGCATCGCCGGACACCGGCGGCTTGGGCGCGCCGAGGAGCTTGGTGGCCGCGGCGGAGAGATCCGCCGGCACCGCCTTGCCGTCGTCCGCCGGGCAGGCGAGCTTGTCGGCGAGGCTTCTGGGCTCCTTCAGCACCAGGCCGCTGCCCACCGGCAGAGCCCAGGCGATGGGCTGAGAATCCACCGGGCCATTGACAGTCCGCCGCGATACGTCGAGCGCCGCCTGGAGCGTGAAGCGGCGCAGCTCCGCATACTTCTGCCATTCGGGAAGGCCGCTCTTGGCCACCACCGGGCAATAGGCGGCGGTGAGGGCATCCACCACGGAGCCCGAACCGGAACTGCCGGACGCGGCGTTGTAGGCGTCCACCATCATGGGAATGGAGCGCTGGCCACCGGCCATCATGGCGGAAAGCGCCGCCACGGCCTTCGCGTCCGGTCCGTCGGAGCCGGGCGCGCCGCCCACGTCCGGGCAGGTGAAGGCGGAGGCCGCCTGGGTGCCGTAGTCGGGCACATGGGCGGTGGCGCGCCAGGCGGCGACCATGCTCGCCGTCACGTTCGGCGCGGCGGTGTTGCCCCAGGAGGTGCGCACGTAATTGGCGAGATCCGCCACCTGCCCGTCATCGAGCCGGCCGGCGAAGGAGGGCATGGCGCCATAGGTGCCGCCCGGTGGCAGGCCGCCGAGGATGGCCATGATCACGTTGTAGGGCTCGGAGGCGATCACCGCCGGATTGCCGGCCAGCGCCGGGATCGAATCCCCCCGGCCGGCGCCCTTGTCCAGGTGGCACACGGCGCAATTGTCCACATAGAGCTTCGAGGCGCGCAGATAGACGGCCGCGGGCAGGGGCGAGGCCGCCTGCGGGGCGGGGACGTCCTTCGGCGGCGGCGAATCGAACAGGTAGGTGACGATGGCGGCCCGGTCGGCCTCGGTGAGGAAGCCGAGGGATTCGTGCACCACCTCGGCCATGGGGCCGAAGACGGAGGTCTTGCCCGGCGCCGAGCCGGTCTTCAGGAAGGTGGAGAGGGTCTCCGGCGTCCAGCCGTCCTTCTTGAGCGCGGCGGTGGCGATGTCGGGCGCCCAGAAGCCGTCCACGTCGGCGCCGAGGAAATGCGCCTTCGCCTTGGTGGCGCCCATGAGGTTGCGCGGCGTGTGGCAGTCCGAGCAATGGCCGAGCGCGTTCACGAGATAGGCGCCGCGGTTCCATTCCGCGCTTTTGCCGGCGGCGGGGGTGAAGCGGCCCTGGTCGAAGAACAGCTCGCGCCACGCCAGCATGCCGAGGCGGATGTCGAACGGGAAGGCCAGCTGGTTGGCCGGCGGGGTGCTGGGAATGGGCGGGATGCGCCGCACATAGGCCCACAGGGCCTTCATGTCGTCGTCGGAAATCTCGGTGTAGGCGTCGAACGGCATGGCGGGATAGAGATAGGCGCCGTCCTTGCGGATGCCGTTGCGCACCGCGTTCACGAACTGCTCGTAGGTCCACAGGCCAATACCGGTGGAGCGGTCCGAGGTGATGTTCGGCGAATAGATGGCGCCGAACGGCGTGTTGAGCGCAAGGCCGCCGGCGAAGGGCTTCGCCTTGTCGCCGGTATGGCAGGGCATGCAGTCCGCCGCCTTGGCGAGATATTCGCCGCGCGCCAGAAGGGCCGCATCCTGAGCCGAATCGTCCCCCTGCTGGGCCAGCGCCGGCGCAGCGGCAAGGAAGGTGAGGGCCGCTGCCGCGGCAATCCTGCGGGAAAATCCTGAACCCCTGGCCATTTTGCCCCCTTGGTCGGAGAATCGTATTCGAAGCCCTAGCTTGGACATCTTACAAGTTCGAGACATCCGCGCAGCCCGGTCTTTTCCGGATGCACGGCGCCGATTGTGGCCGGCGAGTTGCCGGCCGCAGCGGGCTTTGCCAAAAAGGGGCGCCAGAGGACACCATGACCGCGCCCGCAGCCCCCTTTCGTTCCGTGACTGTCGAAGACCTCTCGCCGGCCGAGGCCGCGAGCGAGCATGCCGCCCTGGCGCAGGAGATCGCCGGCCACGACGCCGCCTACTATCGCGAGGACGCCCCGGTCGTCTCCGACGCCGAATATGATGCCCTGCGCCGGCGCTATGAGGCCATCGAGGCGCGCTTCCCGGGACTGAGGGGCGAGGACAGCCTGTCCGAGAAGGTGGGCGCTGCGCCGTCGGAGAAGTTCGGCAAGGTTGTCCACGCCGTGCCCATGCTCTCCCTCTCCAACGCCTTCTCCGACGCGGAGGTGGAGGAGTTCGTGGCGCGGGTGAAGCGCTTCCTCAATCTCGGGCCGGACGACGAGGTGGCCTTCACCTCCGAGCCCAAGATCGACGGCCTGTCCTGCTCCCTGCGCTACGAGGGTGGCGCGCTCGCCGTGGCCGCCACCCGCGGCGACGGCACCCTGGGCGAGGATGTGACCGCCAACGTGCGCACCATCGCCGAAATCCCCGATCGCCTCTCCGGCGAGGACGTGCCGGCCCTCATCGACGTGCGCGGCGAGGTCTACATGGCCAAGGCCGATTTCGAGGCGCTCAACGATCGGCAGGCGGCGGCCGACGAGAAGGTCTTCGCCAATCCGCGCAATGCGGCAGCGGGCTCCCTGCGCCAGCTCGATTCCGCCATCACCGCGGCCCGGCCCTTGAAATTCTTCGCCTATGCCTGGGGCGAGGCCTCGGACCTGCCGGCAGAAACCCAGCATGGCGTGGTCGAGGCCTTCAAGCGCTGGGGCTTCACCACCAACCCGCTGATGATCCGGGCAACCAGCGCCGCCGAGCTCATCGCCCACTACCGCTCCATCGAGGCCCAGCGCGCCACGCTCGGCTACGACATCGACGGCGTGGTCTACAAGGTGGACCGGCTCGACCTGCAGCGCCGCCTCGGCTTCGTCTCGCGCTCGCCGCGCTGGGCCATCGCCCACAAGTTCCCGGCCGAGCAGGCGACCACCGTGCTGGAGGACATCGAGATCCAGGTCGGCCGCACCGGCGCGCTCACGCCGGTGGCCAAGCTCACCCCGGTGACCGTGGGCGGCGTGGTGGTCTCTTCCGCCACCCTGCACAACGAGGACGAGATCGCCCGCAAGGACGTGCGCATCGGCGACACGGTGGTGGTGCAGCGCGCCGGCGACGTGATCCCTCAGGTCGTGCGGGTGATCGCGGAGAAGCGGCCGACCGGTTCAAAGCCGTATGAATTCCCCACTTTGTGCCCGGCCTGCGGCTCCCACGCCGTGCGCGAGGTGGACACCAGGACTGACAAGGTGGACGCGGTGCGCCGCTGCACCGGCGGGCTCATCTGCCCGGCGCAGATGGTGGAGCGCCTGCGCCACTTCGTCTCCCGCAATGCCTTCGACATCGAGGGGCTGGGCGAGAAGCAGGTGCGCGCCTTCTACGAGTGGGGACTGATCAAGTCGCCCGCCGACATCTTCACGCTGGAAGAGCGCAACAGGCGCGACCTGCAGCGGCTGGAGAACCGGGAGGGCTGGGGCAAGACCTCCGCGACCAACCTGTTCGCCGCCATCGAGGAGCGACGAAAGGTGGTGGTGGACCGCTTCGTCTTCGCCCTCGGCATCCGCCATGTGGGCGAGACCAACGCCAAGCGGCTGATGCGCCATTACGGCACCGTGGAGGCGCTGGAGGCCGGCGCGCTGGCGGCGGAGATTCCCGGCGAGGCCCATCCCAAGGGGAACGAGGCCTGGCAGGAGATGCTCGGCATCGACGGCATCGGCGACGTGGTGGCGGAAGCGGTGATCGAGTTCTTCGGCGAGCCCCGCAACCGCGAGGTGGTGGCGGCGCTGCTGAAGGAGGTGACCCCCGAGCCCATGGAGCGGGTGGCGGCGGCAAGCCCCGTCTCCGGCAAGACGGTGGTGTTCACCGGATCGCTGGAGAAGATGACCCGCGACGAGGCCAAGGCCATGGCCGAGCGGCTCGGGGCGAAGGTCTCCGGCTCGGTGTCGGCCAAGACCGACCTCCTGGTGGCGGGCCCCGGTGCCGGCTCCAAGCTGGAGAAGGCGCAATCCCTCGGGGTGCAGGTGATGACCGAGGACGAATGGTTCGAGCTGGTGGGGTGAGGCCAACTTTCGTTTACGCGTATCCCGGCCGACTGGAACGCAGCGTCAGCGGAGTGGAAGGAGAGCCGGGATCCAGCGCAAGGCTTCGCCGAAGGCGCTTCCCGATCCGGCTGCCAGAGACATTCTGACTGCTGCGCAGGACTCTCTGCTGGACCCCGGCTCGGCACTTCTGCCTCGCCGTCGCTGGGCCGGGGAACGCATCCACCCCTTGACGCATGACGCCCCAGCGCCCATTGCTCGCGCTCACCAGCCGGCCGGGCGGCCGCGGTATGCTCTGCATATCGAGGAAAGTCCGGGCTCCACGCAGACACGGTGCCGGATAACGTCCGGCGGGGGCAACCCCAGGGAAAGTGCCACAGAAATCAGACCACCCGTGAAGGACTTTCGGGTCCGCACGGGCCAGGGTGAAACGGTGGGGTAAGAGCCCACCGCGCGACCGGCAACGGGAGCGGCACGGCAAACCCCACCGGGAGCAAGGTCGAATAGGGACGGCACGGGAAACCACCCCTGTCTACGGGGCGCCGTCCGGGTTGACTGCTAGAGGCGCCGGGCAACCGGCGTCCCAGAGGAATGGTCGCCACGCGGGCCGCAAGGTCCGCCGTACAGAACCCGGCTTACAGGCCGGCTGGTGTTTCCCTTGAAAGGCATCCCGTGAAAACGGGGACAGGCCGCGCGCCCCCCTCACACGTCCACGCTCGCCCGCAGGGCGTTCTCCTGGATGAACTCCCGCCGCGGCTCCACGGTGTCGCCCATGAGGCGGTTGAAGAGGTCGTCGGCGGCATCCACCTCCTTCACCCGCACCTGGAGGAGGGAGCGGGCGTTCTTGTCGAGGGTGGTCTCCCACAGCTGCTCCGGGTTCATCTCGCCCAAGCCTTTGTAGCGCTGGAGCGATAGGCCCTTGCGGCCGGCGTCGGTGACCGCGTCGAACAGGTCGACGGCGCCGAACAGCGCCTGCTCGTCGTTCTTGCGCTTCAGCACCGTGGCGGCGGTGAAGACGCCGTCGAGGTCGCGGGCCAGCGTGTCGAGCCGGCGCGCCTCGGGGGAGGCGATGAAGGCATGGTCCAGCCGCGCCACCTCGGCCACGCCGCGCACCGTGCGGGAGAAGGCATAGCCGGTCTCGTCGAACAGGCCGATCCAGCCGCGCTCGGTCTCGTCCGCCAAGGCGTCGAGCCGGCGCGCCACCTCGGCAGCGGCGGCGATGCCGGCGGCCTCGTCCTGCAACGCCGCGACGCCGAACGCGCCGGCCAGCGCCGCCTGCTCGGCCACCGCGCGGTTGTAACGCGGATGCATGGCGCCCAGCGCCGCCCGCAGCTGGCGCGACACCTCCACCACATGGGCGAGGTCCGAGCCAGCGCGCACTTCGCCCGAGGCCAAGTGCAGGGAGGCCTCATCGAGGCCGGCGGTGACCAGGTAGTCCTCCAGCGCCTTCTCGTCCTTGAGATAGGTCTCGGACTTGCCGCGGGTGACCTTGTAGAGGGGCGGCTGGGCAATGAAGAGGTGGCCCGCGTCCACCAGCTCCGGCATCTGCCGGAAGAAGAAGGTGAGCAGCAGGGTGCGGATGTGGGCGCCGTCCACGTCGGCGTCGGTCATGATGATGATCTTGTGGTAGCGCAGCTTGGCGAGGTCGAAGCCGCCCGAATGCCCGTCGTCGCGGCCGATGCCGGTGCCGAGCGCGGTGATCAGCGTGCCGATCTGCTCGGACGACAGCATCTTGTCGAAGCGGGCCCGCTCCACGTTGAGGATCTTGCCGCGGAGCGGCAGCACCGCCTGGAAGGCGCGGTCGCGGCCCTGCTTGGCGGAGCCGCCGGCCGAGTCACCCTCGACGATGAAGATCTCGGACTTGGCCGGGTCGCGCTCCTGGCAGTCGGCGAGCTTGCCGGGCAGCGAAGCGACGTCGAGCGGGCTCTTGCGGCGGGTGAGGTCGCGGGCCTTGCGGGCGGCCTCGCGGGCGGCGGCGGCCTCCACCACCTTGCCGATCACGTTTTTGGCTTCCGCCGGGTTCTCCTCGAACCAGACCGACAGCGCCTCGCTCACCAGGGATTCCACCACCGGGCGGACCTCGGAGGACACCAGCTTGTCCTTGGTCTGGGAGGAGAACTTGGGGTCCGGCACCTTCACCGAGAGCACGGCGGTGAGACCCTCGCGGCAATCCTCGCCGGTGGGGTCCACCTTCTCCTTCTTGGCGATGCCGGAGGAATTGGCATAGCCGATCACCTGCCGGGTCAGCGCCGCCGCAAAGCCGGTGAAGTGGGTGCCGCGATCCCGCTGGGGAATGTTGTTGGTAAAGCACAGGATATTTTCGTGATAGCCGTCGTTCCACGACAGTGCGGCTTCCACGGTCATGCCGTCCTTCTCGGCGCGGATCACCACCGGCTTCTGCAGCAAAGCGGACTTGGAGCGGTCGAGGTACTTCACGAAGGCTTCCACGCCGCCCTCGTAATGCAGCTCCTCGCGCTTCACCTCGGCGGTGCGCGCGTCGGTGAGGATGATGAGCACGCCGGAATTCAGGAACGCCAGCTCGCGCAGCCGGTGCTCCAGCGTGGCGTAGTCGAACTCGATCTTGGTGAAGGTCTCGGGGCTGGGGGTGAAGGTCACCCTGGTGCCGCGCTTGTCGGCGGGGGCGTCGCCCACCACCTTCAGCGGGGCTTCCGCGTCGCCATGGCGGAAGCGGATGAAATGCTCCTTGCCGTCGCGCCAGACGGTGAGTTCCAGGGTGGTGGACAGCGCATTCACCACCGAGACGCCCACCCCGTGCAAGCCGCCGGAGACCTTGTACGAGTTCTGGTTGAACTTACCGCCGGCGTGCAGCTGGGTCATGATGACCTCGGCGGCGGAGACGCCCTCTTCCTTGTGGATGTCGGTGGGGATGCCGCGGCCGTCGTCGGTCACCGTCACCGAGCCGTCGGCGTTGAGGGTGACCGTGACCTCCTTGGCCCAGCCGGCGAGGGCCTCGTCGATGGCGTTGTCCACCACCTCGTACACCATATGGTGGAGGCCCGACCCGTCGTCCGTATCGCCGATATACATGCCGGGGCGCTTGCGGACGGCATCGAGGCCCTTCAGCACCTGGATGGACTGGGCGCCGTAATCATCGGGGGACTCGGCGGGCACGGGATCGGCCATGATTGATCTCGAATCGTTGGACAGCTTGTTGCGAACCTAGCGCAAAGTGGCGGTTATTTGGGGGCGGCCGCGCGACTTTCCACCGCACCGGACGCGCGGTAGCGCGCAAACCCCTCGGCCCTCAACCGGCAGGCGGGGCATTCGCCGCAACCATAGCCCCAATCGCGCCTCTTGCCACGCTCGCCGAGATAGCAGGTGTGGCTTTCTTCGATGATGAGGTCCACCAGCGCCGCCCCGCCGAGCCGCTCGGCCAGGGCCCAGGTCTCCGCCTTGTCGATCCACATGAGCGGCGTATGCAGCACGAAGCGCTTTTCCATGCCGAGATTCAGGGCCACCTGCATGGCCTTGATGGTGTCGTCGCGGCAGTCCGGATAGCCGGAGAAGTCGGTCTCGCACATGCCGCCGACGATGTGCCTCAGGCCCCGGCGATAGGCGAGCGCCGCGGCGAAGGTGAGGAAGACGAGGTTGCGGCCCGGCACGAAGGTGTTGGGCAGGCCGCCCTCTTCCATCTCCACCGCCATTTCGCGGGTCAGCGCCGTTTCGGAGATCTGGCCGAGCACCGGCATGTCGAGCAGGTGGTCGGCGCCCAGGCGCGCGGCCCAGAGGGGATCGAGGCCCGCCATGGCGGCGCGCAGCACCGGGCGGCGCTCCAGCTCCACGGCATGGCGCTGGCCATAATGGAAACCCAGCGTCTCCACCCGGCCGAAGCGCTCCAGGGCAAAGGCGAGGCAGGTGGCGGAATCCTGCCCGCCAGAGAAAAGGACCAACGCGCCGTCCTGCGCCTGCGCCTCAGCCATGAAGGCTCCGCCTCCCGGCACCCGCAATTGCCCCGCTCATTCGCCCGGCGCCTTGGCCTCGATGGCGATGGCGTGCAGGCCCTTGGCGATCTCGCCCTGGAGCAGGCCGTTGACGATGCGGTGGCGCTCGATCCGGCTCTTGCCGGCGAAATCGGGCGAAACCACCCGGACCCGCAGGTGGGTCACCCCACCGTCGTCGCGATGCTCGGCGCCCTTGAGCTGATGGCGCACGCCGGCATGGCCGGCATGCTTGTGACTTTCGTCCTCGAGCTCGAGAGCGAGCGGGGAAAGCCCCGCCTCGAGGGTCTGGCGGATCGCGGAAAGGGAGGTTTCGGACATCATGAAATCCAATAGCTGAAATGGAACCAATTGAAGGCGCTTCGCCTCAGATGGCGCTTGCGCTGAGGGCGCATTATATGTGTCCTGTCGCAGCCCGCCTATCCTCGCGCCGGCGACGGGTCACGGCTCAGCCGGCTCCGGGGTTTTCCGCCCGATCGCACCTCGTTTCTTGCCGCGCCGCGGTACGGCGCCCATAATCATTGTGTCATGAAGCTGAACTCCCCGCTCTTCGATCGCATCCGGGTCAAGCCCGCAGACGACCGGCGCCACAGCCGGCCGACGCTGCAGGGCTGCCAATGGCCGGGCTGTGCGGCGGAGGGGACCCACAAGGCGCCCAAGGGCCGGCACCAGGAAGGCCAGTACTGGCAGTACTGCCTCGACCACGTGCGCGAATACAACCACTCCTACAACTACTTCTCGGGCATGACCGACGACGCGGTCTGCGCCTACCAGAAGGACGCGCTCACCGGCCATCGCCCGACCTGGAAGATGGGCGCCAAGGGGAGCCGGACGCCCGGCCCTCCGCCGCCGGGCGGCGCCGAGGGCATGCGCGACCCCTTCGGCTTCACCGCCGAGATGGGCGGCGCGTTCCATGCCGACCGGCCGGTGCCGGACGGGCGCATCGTGCGCACCACCGAGCGCCGGGCGCTGGAGGTCATGGGTCTCGAAATGTCCGCCGGCGCCACAGAGATCAAGGCGCGCTACAAGGAATTGGTAAAACTGCACCATCCGGATGCGAACGGGGGGGATCGCTCCTCCGAGGACCGGCTGCGCAGCGTCATCCAGGCCTACAACAACCTGAAGCAGGCCGGTTTCTGCTGACTGTCCGAAGGATGGTCGGATTTTTGCACGGTTGCGGCCGCCTTAAGGGTCACCGCCCCGGAACCAGGACAGGAAGGGCGCGCCACGCGCGCTGACGGAGGAGTCATGATCGGCACGCAGACCAACGCCCCGACCCCGGACATGAAGGTGTCGGTTCGCCAGACGTTCGGCATCGACATCGACATGGAGGTGCCGGCCTTCTCGGAGGCGGATCCCCACGTGCCCGAGCTCGATCCGGACTACCTGTTCGACCGCACTACCACCCTCGCCATCCTCGCCGGCTTCGCCCGCAATCGCCGAGTGATGGTCACAGGATACCATGGAACCGGCAAGTCGACCCATATCGAGCAGGTGGCGGCGCGGCTCAACTGGCCGTGCGTGCGCATCAACCTCGACAGCCACATCTCGCGCATCGACCTCATCGGCAAGGATGCGATCGTGGTGAAGGACGGCATGCAGGTGACCGAGTTCCGCGACGGCATCCTGCCCTGGGCCTACCAGAACAACATCGCCATGGTGTTCGACGAATACGACGCCGGCCGCCCGGACGTGATGTTCGTGATCCAGCGCGTGCTGGAATCCTCCGGCCGGCTGACCCTGCTCGACCAGAGCCGGGTCATCAGCCCCCACCCGGCCTTCCGCCTGTTCGCCACGGCCAACACCATCGGCCTCGGCGACACCACCGGCCTCTATCACGGCACCCAGCAGATCAACCAGGCGCAGATGGACCGCTGGTCCATCGTCACCGCCCTCAACTATCTCGCCCACGACAAGGAAGTGGACATCGTACTGGCCAAGGCCAAGCACTTCCAGACTCCGGAGGGCCGCGACACGGTCAACCGCATGGTGCGCCTCGCCGACCTCACCCGGCAGGCCTTCATCAACGGCGACCTATCCACCGTGATGAGCCCGCGCACCGTCATCACCTGGGCCGAGAATGCGGACATCTTCAAGGAGATCGCCTTCGCCCTGCGAGTGACCTTCCTCAACAAGTGCGACGAGCTGGAGCGGCCGCTGGTGGCCGAGTTCTACCAGCGCTGCTTCGGCCAGGAGCTCACCGAGAGCACGGTGAACGTCGCGTTGTCCTGAGCCGGGAAGTCCCGGCTCCTTCCATCCCCGAGAGACGCTGACCGTTGAGACCCTGATCATGGCCCCGACGAACCGCACCCCCGGCAAGACGCCGAAGGAGGCCCCCGCCGAACCCTTCAAGCGGGCGGTGGCGGGCTGCTTCAAGGCCATCGCCGGCGTCTCCGACTTCGAGGTGACCTTCGCCTCCGAGCGGCCGGCGCTGGCCCCCGACCGGGTGCGCCTGCCCGAGCCGCCGCGCCGCTTCACCCTGCAGGACGCCGCCATCGTGCGCGGCCACGCCGACTCCCTCGCCCTGCGCCGCGCCTGCCACGACCCCAAGGTGCACCGCAAGATGCTGCCCCAGGGCGAGACCGCCCGGGCAGTGTTCGAGGCGGTCGAGCAGGCGCGGGTGGAAGCCATCGGCGGCAACCGCATGCCGGGCACCAAGCGCAATCTCGCGGCCATGCTCCAGGACCGCTACCACCGCGGCAACTTTGCCGACATCACCGAGCGCGCCGACGCCCCCATCGAGGACGCCATCGCCCTCATGGTGCGCGAGCGCCTGACCGGCGAGGCCCCGCCCGCCGACGCGCGCAAGATCGTGGACCTCTGGCGCTCCTACATCGAGGACCGCGCCGCCGGCGACCTGTCCCGCCTCGCCGACAGCCTGGAGAACCAGAAGCGCTTCGGCGAGATCGCCCGCGACCTCCTCGCTTCCCTCGACATGGGCGAGGAGAGCAGCCTCGACACCGAGAAGGAGCCCGAGGACGGGGACGGCGAGGGCGGCCCCGACGACGAGGGCGGCGAGAGCGGCGACGCCCGCGAGGACGACAGCCAGCAGGGTACCACCGAGATGGAGGCCGAGCTCTCCGAGGAGGAGATGCCCGACAGCGCCATGGACAGCGATTCCGCCCCGCCAGCGGAGGTGCCCGACGGCACCGAGCTGGGCGACAGCGAGGAGCCGGCCGAGCCCTGGCAGCCCCGGCCGCCGGTGACCCACGACAATCGCGGGCCCGAATACCATGCCTTCACCACCAAGTTCGACGAGGAGGTGGCGGCAGAAGATTTGTGCGATTCGGAGGAGCTGACGCGCCTTCGGTCCTATCTCGACAAGCAGCTCGCCCACCTGCAGGGCGTGGTGGCGCGCCTCGCCAACCGGCTGCAGCGCCGCCTGCTGGCGCAGCAGAACCGCGCCTGGGACTTCGACCTGGAAGAAGGCGTGCTCGACCCGGCGCGCCTGTCCCGCGTCATCACCGACCCCACCGCCGCCCTCTCCTTCAAGCGCGAGCGCGACACCGACTTCCGCGATACCGTGGTGACGCTGCTCATCGACAATTCCGGCTCCATGCGCGGGCGGCCGATCACGGTGGCCGCCACCTGCGCCGACATCCTCGCCCGCACGCTGGAGCGCTGCGGGGTGAAGGTGGAGGTTCTGGGCTTCACCACCAAGGCGTGGAAGGGCGGCCAATCCCGCGAGGCGTGGCTCGCCGGCGGCAAGCCCGCCGGGCCGGGCCGGCTCAACGACCTGCGGCACATCATCTACAAGTCGGCCGACGCCCCGTGGCGGCGGGCCCGGCGCAATCTCGGCCTGATGATGCGTGAGGGGCTGCTCAAGGAGAACATCGACGGCGAGGCGCTCGACTGGGCGCACAAGCGCCTGATGATGCGCACCGAGGCGCGGCGCATTCTGATGATGATCTCCGATGGCGCGCCGGTGGACGACAGCACCCTCTCGGTGAATGCCGGCAACTACCTGGAGCGGCACCTGCGGCACATCATCTCGGAGATCGAGACGCGCTCGCCGGTGGAACTCATCGCCATCGGCATCGGCCACGACGTCACGCGCTATTACCAGCGCGCCGTCACCATCGTCGACGCGGAAGAACTCGGCGGCGTGATGACGGAAAAGCTGGCCGAGCTCTTCAACGAAGTGCCGAAGGCGCCCACACGCAAGGGGCGGCTCCATTGAGGTCCGGCCTGTCCCGGCGGACGGCGCTCGGCGTCGCCGCGGGGATCGGCCTTGCGGCCGCAGGGGCCGCCCTGCTCGGCACGGCCTTCTCCAAGCCGCTGGCCTTGCCGCAGGCGCCGCTGGCGATCACGGTGAAGGCTAGGCCGATCGCCACTTTCAAGCCGGGTGACGACACCGACCGCTTCGGCGCTCTCACCTTTCTCGGCGGCCTGATTCTGACCTCGGACTTTGCCGGCTTCGGCGGTATTTCGGGCTTCTCGCTGGGCAAGAGCGGGCGGTTTCTCGCCGTCACCGATGCCGGCGTCTTCATCTCCGGCCATCTCGACACCGACGGCGACCGGCCCACCGGCCTCTCGGACGTGAAGGCGGCCGCTCTGTTTGACGGCGAGCACCGCACTCAGGCCACCCGCGGGCGCGGCGACGCGGAAGCCCTCACGGTGGGGCCGGACGGCATCTACGTCGCCATGGAGGACGTGAACGAGATCTGGCGCTATCCGTCCGATCCCATGGGCAAGGCGGGGGCCATCGTGCCGGCCCCGGCCATCCGCAACCTGCGCAACAATCTCGGGCTGGAAAGCCTCGCCTTCATCCCCTCCGGGCCGCTCCAGGGCGCTTTGGTGGGTGTCGGCGAAGCGGGGACCGACGCCAAGGCGGACCTGCCGGGCTTCATCATCGGCGGGCGCCATCCCGGCACCTTCACCGTGGCGAAGAGCGCCGCGTTCAGTGCTACCGACCTGGCCTTGGGCCCGGCCGGCGAGATGTACCTGCTGGAGCGTCACTATTCGCCCGCCACCGGCGTCCGCATGCAGATCCGCCGCTTCTCCCTCGCCGACGTGAAGGCCGGCGCGCGGCTCGAGGGCGAGGTGCTGGGCTCCTTCGACATGGGCTATGAGATCGACAACATGGAGGGCCTCGCCGTGACCACCAACACGGCGGGCGAGACGATCCTCATCCTTGTCTCGGACGACAACTTCAATCCGCTCCAGCGCACCATCCTGCTGCGCTTCGCCGTGGCGGTCGACTGAGCCGATCCGCATCCCAGCGCGGGACAGGCGCGGCGCCGGGCGTGAACGCACGCGGAACAAAGCCGGAGCGAATCGCTGCGATGACGCCGGCCGCGCTTCGTTCCCGCAGCCACGCCGACGACGACCTCAGGCCCCATTGTTCTTTGCCGGCCGGGTGCGATCGGCGTCCCGATCCGGGACGCGTGCGGTGCCGGACGTGAACACCGGTGGAACAAAGCCGGAGCGAATCGCTGGGGGGCTTTCGGCTGCGTTTTGTTCCCCCCGACGCGCCCCGCCCTGCGCTTCCCGCCCTGCACTTCCCCTTGCCGTGCTCCCTTGCCCCATGCCCTTATGCCCCGCCGGCCACGGGGGCCGGATACGGGGGCATCCATGATCGAGATCGGCCCGAACCTCTTCGTCATCGTGCTGCTGGTGCTCGCCGTCGCGGTGGTCTTCTCCGGTGTGAAGACGGTGCCGCAGGGGTATCAGTATACGGTCGAGCGCTTCCGCCGCTACACCAAGACGCTCCAGCCCGGCCTCAACCTCATCGTCCCCTTCGTCGATCGCATCGGCAATCGGGTGAACGTGATGGAGCAGGTGCTCGACGTGCCGACCCAGGAGGTGATCACCAAGGACAACGCCACCGTCTCGGTGGACGGGGTGGCCTTCTTCCAGGTGTTCGACGCGGCGCGGGCCTCCTACGAGGTGGCCCGGCTCGACACCGCCATCCTGGCCCTGACCATGACCAACATCCGCACCGTCATGGGCTCCATGGACCTCGACCAGCTCCTGTCCCACCGCGACGAGATCAATGTCCGCCTGTTGCGCGTGGTGGACGCCGCCGCCTCGCCCTGGGGCATCAAGATCACCCGCGTGGAGATCAAGGACATCGTGCCCCCGGCGGACCTGGTGAATGCCATGGGCCGGCAGATGAAGGCGGAGCGGGAGAAGCGGGCCATCATCCTGGAGGCGGAAGGCCAGCGCCAGTCGGAGATCCTCAAGGCGGAAGGCCAGAAGCAGGGCCAGATCCTCCAGGCCGAGGGCCGCCGCGAGGCCGCCTTCCGCGACGCGGAGGCGCGCGAGCGTCTCGCCGAGGCCGACGCCAAGGCGACCCAGATGCTGTCGGCGGCCGTGGCCACCGGCGATCCCGCCGCGCTCAATTATTATATCGCCGAAAAGTACGTGAAGGCGTTCGAGACCATGGGCGCCGCGCCCAACCAGAAGGTGGTGCTGATGCCCTATGAGGGCACGGCGCTCCTGTCCTCCCTCGCCGGCATCGGCGAGCTGGCCCGCAATGCCTTCGGCGGCGAGGGCCCGACGTCGCCGCGGCCACAGCGCCCGGCGGGCCGGCCGACCGTGCCCGTCACCGTGCCGCCGACGCAGGGGTGAGGCGATGGTGATCTTCGAGCATCTGGGCCCCTGGGCCTGGTTCGTCCTCGGCGGCGTGCTGCTGGTGGCGGAGATCGCCGTGCCCGGCGCCTTCCTGCTGTGGCTCGGCATCGCCGCCCTGGCGACCGGCATCCTCGCTTACACCGTGGACCTCGGCTGGCAGAGCGAGGTGCTGGCCTTCGCCGCCCTCGCGGTGGCGGCGGTGCTGGTGGGCCGCAAGGTCTCCCCCGCGCCCGGCCATGCCTCGGACCGGCCGTTCCTCAACCGGCGGGCGGAAGGCTTCGTCGGGCGCGTCTTCACCCTGGAAAGCCCGATCCAGGGCGGGATCGGCCGGGTGCACATCGACGACACGGTCTGGCGCATCGAGGGGCCCGACCTCGCCGCCGGCACGGACGTGACGGTGGTGGCGATCGACGGGGCGGTGCTCAAGGTCGCGCCGGCACCGCCGCCGGCCGCCTGAAGGCCGCGCTCACAGCCGGCCCGAGCGCAGCGGCGCGTTGCCCTCGCGGGGCGCCGGCCGGCCGAACAGGAAGCCCTGCGCCTCGGTGTAGCCGCTGGCCACGATGGCGGCGAACTGCTCCTCGGTCTCCACCCCCTCGGCGGTGACGTGCATGCTGAAGGCGCGGCACAGATCGGTGAGCGCCCGCAGCACCGGTGGATTGTCCCGCGCCAGCTTGTGGATGAAGCTGCGGTCCACCTTCACCCGGTCGAAGGGGAAGCGCCGCAAATAGTCGAGCGACGAATAGCCCGTGCCGAAATCGTCCATGGCGATGCTCACCCCCAGCGCCTTCAAGGCGTGGAGGGTGGCGAGCACGCCTTCCGTGTCGCGCAGCAGGGTGGTCTCGGTAATTTCGAGCTCGAGCCGCTCCGGCGACAGGCCGCTGGCGCCGAGTGCCGAGGCGACCACCTTCACCAGGTCCGACCGGCGGCTGGTGAACTGGACGGCCGAGAGGTTCACCGCGATCCGGCCCTCCCCCGGATGGCGGGCGGCGGCGGTGCAGGCCTGGGCGAGCACCCATTCGCTGATCGGCTCAATGACCCCGGTCTCCTCGGCCAGCGGGATGAACCGGTCGGGCGCGACGAGGCCACGCTCGGGATGGCGCCAGCGCAACAGCGCCTCATGCCCCACCACCTCCCTCTCGGGCACGCTGACCACCGGCTGATAGAAGATCTCGAACTCGCCGGCCACAGCGGCGCGGCGCAATTCCACCTCCAGCGTCCGGCGGTGCTGCATGGCGACCTTCATCTCCGGCTCGAACAGCCGGTAGTGGCCCCGCCCCTCCTCCTTGGTGCGGTAGAGGGCGAGGTCCGCGCATTTCAGCACGTCGTCGGGCTCCCGGCCGTCGTGCGGAAGCAGGGCGATGCCGATGGTGACGCCCACCACCACCTGCTGTCCGTCCACGTGGAACGGCACATCGAGCACGCCGATGAGCCGCTGCGCCAAGGCGATGGCGGCGGCGGGCTGGGTGCCGCCGCACTGCAGGATGCCGAATTCGTCGCCGCCGATGCGGGCGATCACGTCGCCGGTGGCGATCGTATCCCTAAGTTTCAGGCCGACCTGCTGGAGCAGCCGGTCGCCGGCGCTGTGGCCGAGCGTATCGTTGATGGTCTTGAAATGATCGAGATCGAGCAGCAGTACCGCAAAGGTCGTGCCGTTGCCGCCCTCCACCGCCGCCTGCTCGAGGCGTTTGCGGAACAATACGCGGTTGGGCAGGCTGGTCAGCTCGTCGTTGAGCGCCATGCGCGACAGGAGGGTGGCGATGCGGCGTTGGTCGGTCACGTCCTCATGGGTCGCGACCCACCCGCCGCCGGGAAGATTCTGGTGCTTGATGACGAAGGTGCGGCCGTCCACGAGGTTCACGGCGGTCTCGGGCGGCGACGGCTCCCCCTTGGTGATCCGCTCCCGCCAGGCGAGATATTCGGTGGCGGGCATGTTCGGGGCGACGCCCGCCTCCTCCCTCAGGGCGACGACCTCGGCCAGGGTCATGCCCGGCCGGAGCTGCTCCGGCGGAATGCGGTAGAGTTCCGCGTAGCGCGCATTGAAGACGACGAGGCGGCCCTCCGCGTCGTAGCAGCACAACCCCTGCGGCATGGCCTGGATGGCGATCTCGAAGCGCAGTTGAACGAGCTCGCGTTGATCCTCCAGCCGCTGGTGCGCCCGGGCGAGGGCGAGATGCACCTCCGCCAGCCGGCCGGCCTCACGCGCTTCGCGCAGGTTGCGCAGGCTCCGCGCATGGCGCGCGGAAAGCACCACCAGTGCGAGCGACGAGAGGACCAGCAGCACCGCGCCGGCGAGAATCAGCCAGGCCTGCGACCACCAGGGGGTATTGTCGAGGCCGGTGCTGACCACGGCGACGGCCGGGACCGTGGGCAGCCGGCGCAAGGCCACCAGGCGATCGGCCGCATCCACGAGCCCTGGCGCGTGGGCGTAGCCCTCGACCTGCAGGAGGTTCCATTCCCGCGGCACCCTGCGCCCGACCACGCCGTCCACATGGGGGAAGCGGGCAAGCACCGTCCCGTCGGCGGTGGCGAGGGCGACCGCATCGCCGTCGCGCAGGGCGAACCGCGCGAGCAGGGTCTCGGTCGCGCTCTCGTCCATCACCACGATCGACGCGCCGATGAGGCCGCCTTCGGCACCGAAGACGGCCCGGACCAGGCCGAAGACCACGCGGCCGTCGGACGCGGTGCGGATCGGCGCGGTGAGGAAGGGACGGCCGGGCCGGAGGTCGGCGAAGGGCACCGCCGCGATCACTCCGGCCGCCACCTCCCCGGCCCGGGTGGCAACGAGAAGACGCCCGGCGCCATCGACGATGATGAGGCCGGCGACGGTGGGCACGGCGGCGGCCATCCGCTCGAGGTGGCCGCCTTCCAGCCCCCGCGCCGCACTCGCGAATGCGTCCGCCGTGAGGTGGGCGCCGACGATCTCGCCGATGAGCGCGCCCTGGAAGGCGCCCACGGCGGCGAAGGTGTCGTCGGCATATCGGGTGAAGAGGTCCGCCATCCGCGCGACCACGGCTCCGGACTGCGCGACGGCGCGCGCATGCAGCTGCCCGGCGATGAAGGCCACGAGGGCCGTGATCAGGATGAACACGGTCGCGGCCGCGCCAATCAGCCAGGACCGGGCGCCGCCAGGGCCGGCGACGACGCCTTTCCCTCGCCCCGAATCGGTTCGGTCCGGTTCGACAGAAAGCAGGTCCTCGGACATCTCTTCCCCCGGTCGGCGCGAGCATAGTGGATCGCGGCCGGCGCTGCGACAGCAGCGCTCACGCTTGTCCGGAAAAGGTTACCACAGGCTGTCTGAGGAACCGGGCGACGGCGCTCATCCACAGGGCACGCGCGCGATCCGGGCAAATGGAGCCTGATTGCTTGGCGAATCGCCCCCTAACTCCTCGTTAAAAAACGCGTTTCCAACCTGCTTGCACCGCAGGCGGTCGGCACGGGCGCCGGCGCATTTTCCTTACGCGAACCAGACTCCCCTTCGCTCGAAAACGCCCTGCCGCCCGGCCGCACGCGGCCTGGCGTCCCGGTGTCCGACCCCGGGCGCTTGCAGGGCTGTGACCGGCTGCGGCCTCGCGACGGGTGGGCGGGATCGCCCGGCCGAAACCGGGCTCAGAGGCCCTGCAGCAGCCGCTCGAGATAATCGAGCTCGAGCTGCGGCCGGTCCGGCTGCTCCAGCCGGCGGCGCAGCTCCTCCAGCACGCGGCGGGCGCGCTGCGCATCCACCTCGTCCGGCACCTTCACGGTGAAGTCGTCGCCGTAATCCTGGTTGCGCAGCGGACGGCCGAGGGGATCGGTGCGCTGCGCCGTCTCCTCTCCCGGCCCGCCCGGTCCTGGACCACCGTCATTGCCGCGCTGGGCTTCGGCGAGGGACTGCGCGCCCTGGCGCATGGACTGGAGGGCGCGGCCCTCGGCGTCGAGGGCACCCTGCCCGTCGCCGCGCCCGAGCGCCTCCTCGGCGTCGCGCATGGCCTGCTCGGCGCGGCCGAGGGCGTCCCCGGCGCGGCCCATGGGATCGCCACCGGGCTGCCCGCCTTCGCCATTCTCGCCCTGCTGCTGGCCGGGCTGCATGCGGCGCAGGTCGTCGAGCATGCGGCCGAGCCGGCGGCGCAGCTCCTGCTGGCCCTGCTGGAGCTCGCCGAAGCCGTTCTCGCCCTGCTGGCCTTCGCCTTGCTGGCCCTGCTGGCCCTGCTGGCCACGTTGCCCCTGCTGCCCCTGCTGTCCTTGTTGGCCCTGCTGCCCCTGGCGACCCTGGCGATAGGTGCGGTCGCGCAGCTGCTGCTGTTCCTGGATCATCTTGCCCAGCTCGCCCTGCTGGCCCTGCTGGCGCCCCGCCTGGCGGCCGCCGGGACGCATGTTCTCCATCATGGCCTGCAGCTGGTCGAGCAGCTGGCGCGCGGCGTCGCGGTTGCCGGAGCGGGCGAGATTCTCGATCTGGTCCATCATCCGCTGGATGTCCTGCGGGCGCACGATGCGCGCCTGCGGATCGAGCGGACGGTCGTTGCCCGGATCGCGGCGCGCCTGCTCGGCCAGCTGGCGCATCATCTTGTCCATGGCGGCGCGCAGGTCCTGGGTGAGGCGCTTGATCTCCTCGTCGCTGGCGCCCCGCTCCAGCGCCTCGCGCAGGGCTTCCTGCGCCGCGCGCAGGTCGCGCTCGGCCTCGGTGAGGGTGCCGTCCTCGATGCGCACCGCGATGTCCCATAGATAGTCGAGGAGCGAACGCAGCTCGTCGTCGGTGCGGGCGATCTTGGCGCGCATCAGCGCCGTGCGCAGGCCGAGATACTGGCCGGCGGGCAGCGAAACCTGCTGCGGGGCGAAGGTCAGGGCCTCCAGCGCCCGCACCAGGCGGGGCCGGTTGTTCACGTCAAGCGCGAGCCGCCGCCGCTCGTCGATGAGCGCCCGCGCCATGGGCTTGGTGAAGATGCGGGCCGGCAGCCGCACCGTCTTGGTCTCGCTCCTGGCCGCGTTGCCGGCCTCGTCGCGGGCCACCAGCGTCACGTCGACCTTCGCCCCCGCCCACGGGTGGGCGACGAGATCCTTGGTGGTCTGGGCGGCGCCGGTGCGCCCGCCCGGCGGCAGCGCCAGCTTGAAGTTGGGCGGCGGCACCAGGGGCTGGGCCGCCTTGCGCGGCTCGGCGCCCGGCCGGGGGAACACAGGCGGGTCCGCCGGCGCGGCCGCGAAGGTCGCCTCGGCGTCCTTCACGCCGTAGTCGTCCTCCACCTTGTAGGCGAGGACGAGCACGTTGCGCGCGCCGGTCTGCGGCTCCTTGGCGAAGGCGATGGACGGCTTCAGGTCCGGCACCGCCTTGAAGCGCCAGGAGAGACGCCGCTGGTCCGGGCTGAGGAACGAGACGTCCGCGTCGCCGCGGATGACATAGCGCTGCTCGCCTGGCGCAAGGGTCGCGGGCGGCACCTTCGCGGCGGTCGCCGTCTCACCTTCGGCCCCCGCGCCCTCCGCCTTCTCCTCGTTCACCTTCTCCTGCGCGATACCGCCCTCCAGCTTGAGGGCGGAGGTGTCGATGCCGGCCCCGCGCACCACCAGCACGCTGCCGGCGGGCACCTGGAGCGCGGCCGCGTTGAGGGAGGTCGGCTCGTCCGAGCGCAGGCCCGGCAGCACGATGGGCGGGCGGCCCGTATAGCCCGGCGGGTCCACCCAGGCATCGAGGCGATAGGGCGCGGGCGGGGTCAGCGCATGCCAGTCGAAGGCGGCCCGCAGGCGGGACAGGTGCTCGCCGGGTGCCATGAAGAAGGTGGCGAAGAGCGCCAGAACGGCGATGGCGCGGAAGGCGCGCGGGTCGCGGCGGGCGAGGCCCGGCTCGGGTGCGCCGGCCTTGAGCACGCGCGCCGCTGCCAGCGCCCGCGAAAGGTGCGCGCGCCAGAGCGCGGCGCCCACCGGGTCGTCGGGACGGGTGGCGAGGCTGTCGGAGATGGCGGTGGCAGGACGATGGGCGGCGGCGCTGTGGCGATCGAGCCGTGCCACGGCCTCTTCCCGGCTCGGCCAGCGCAAGGCGAAAAGCGGTCGCGCGGCGAAGGCGAACAGCAGCGCGAAGGCGCCGACCCCCGCGATCTTCAGCAGCGCCGGCAGCACCAGCCACAGGCCGGCGAACGAGACCGCGAGGAAGGCCGCGAGCACCACGCCAGCCTGCACGAAAGCAGGCCACGCGCGTTCCCAGAACACGGCGAGGCTGGCCCGGCCGGTGGCGCGCGCCAGGAGCAGGCGGGCGTCGTCTTCCGGCGGACGCGGGAGCTTCCTGTCGCGAGATGCGCTCACATCATTCCCTTTCTCCGCGCGCTCGGGGCCTCCACCGCCCTGTAAGAGGCCGGCACATGGGCATCCGCTGCGCGCGCCGATGGCGGCGAAAGATCAGCTTAGCACGTAGCAAGGAGCGGGCCAGCGCACCCGGTCACACCCGCGCTTCACATCCCGGTCAGGCGGTCCGCCCACGCCTCAGGTCTTCCCGTCCGGGCGAAAGGCATCGGCGGCGCGACCGACGTCCTCCGGCGAAAGATCGAGATGCGCCAGCGTCTCGCACATATGCGGCGGCAAAGGGGCGCTCACGTCCACCGGCGGCCCGTTGCGCGCCAGGGGCACCACGACGCGCCGCGAATGCAGGTGCAGCCTCGGTCCGCCCGGCAGGCGCGAGGCCCCGCCATAGATGGCATCGCCGAGGATCGGGTGGCCGAGGGTGGACAGGTGCGCCCGCAGCTGGTGGGTGCGGCCGGTGAGCGGCGACAGCGCCAGCACGGCGAAGCCGCCGGCGCGGTGGAGCACGCGGTAGTCGGTAATCGCCTCCTGGGCCCCCGGCGTGCCCTTCGGCACCGCCTGCATCCACCAGCCGCGCTGGGGGGAGCGCTTGGCCAAGGGCTGGTCGATGCGGCCTTCATCCTGCGCCGGCGCCCCGTGGGTGAGCGCCACGTAGGTCTTGCCCACCGCCCCGCTGGCAAACAGCTTTCCGAGCAGGGCCAGGGCCTTCGGGTGCCGGCCGAGCACCAGGCAGCCGGAGGTGTCCTTGTCGAGCCGGTGCGCCAGCTCCGGCGCGCGCGGCAGGCCGAAGCGCAGGGCGTCGAGATGGTCGGCGAGGGTCTCGCCACCCTTGGGGCCCGCATGCACCGGGAGGCCGCAAGGCTTGTCGATGACGAGCATCATGCCGTCGCGGTGGAGGATCGGCAGATCCGGCGCGGGCTCAATTGGACGGGACAATGCCGTGGGCACGGAAGGCGTCATGGTGCAGGTCGGCGGCCTCAGCTGAGAAGCAGCAGAACACCACGCGGGTGACGCTGCCGGGAACCGCAAGATGCGCGAGGACGCTTTCCACCGCCAGTGGCGCGGCCCGATCCGCCGGAAAGCCGTAGATGCCGGTGGAGATGGCGGGAAAGGCGATGGAGGCGAGGCCGGCCTCGTCGGCCAGCCTGAGGCTCTCGCGATAGCAGGAGACGAGCAGCGCATCCTCGCCGAAGCCGCCGCCGCGCCAGACCGGTCCCACCGTGTGGATCACATGGCGGGCCGGCAGGCGGAAGCCGGGGGTGAGGCGCGCCTCCCCCGTTGGGCAACCGCCGAGGGCGCGGCAATAAGCGAGCAGCTCCGGCCCCGCCGCCCGGTGAATGGCCCCGTCCACGCCGCCTCCGCCCAGCAGCGCGGCATTGGCGGCGTTCACGATGGCGTCAACCGCGAGGCCGGTGATGTCCGCTCGCAGAATCTCCAGGCGCGCGGGGCGCGGAGCGTGCACAAGGGGTATCGAAGGATCGGACATGGCCGCCGCTCGCCGGATGTGCCTGGGGATGCGTGCCCCAGGCGTCGCAAGATCTTCATATTTCCAGGGCGTAGCCATGACCTTCGATAAAAAAGGGGAGGAGCTCGACCATGGCGCATACACGCAAGACGGAACGCCGCCTGCTGGACGACACCGAGATGGAGTTCGTCGACAAGGCCCGCCATCCCGCGCTCGCGGAGCTGTCGGACGATGACCTTCACGGCCTCGTCACCCGCCTGCGCGAACGGCGCGAGCGGGCCCTCACCATCGCCAACAATCAGCGCCGGGCCTTGCGCGGCAAGGGCGGGCGCGGCGAGGTGACGTTCGAGAAGGCGGATTCGGGCAACCGCCAGAAGGCCGCCGTGCTGACCGACGCGCTCACCCGCGCCCGGCGCGAGCTGACCCGCCGCAAGGACGAGGCGGCGCGGGCGGAGCTGATGGCGAACGCCCACCGCGCGCTGGAGCTGAAGCGCGATTCCAAGCGGGCCAAGCGCCCCGCCAACCTGCCGCGGCCGAACCAGGGTATGCGGTCCAAGGCGCGGACGCGGATCGACCCCATCGGCGCGGCGGGCGAGGCCGGGCGGGTCACCAAGTTCGTGGCGGTGGCCCAGGCGCGCAAGGATTCGCGCGGCTAGGACCGATCGACGCGCGATTCGATCGGGCCTGTCACGACCACCGGGAGGGCCGGGTCTGCCCCGGCCCTCCACGCCCCCGGCTTTCGATACACTCTCGACCACGCCCGGCAGGCGGGCTCAAGCCCGCCTCAGTCCGCCAGTTCCAGCTTGAGATCCAGCGTCGAGCGGCGGCCGATATCGTCGAAGTGCGCTTCGAGGAAGCCATCCGCCGCGGAGCGGCCAAGATCGCGCAGGTGCTGGAGGAAGGACCATTCGGCATTCATCTTCGAGGTGGCATCCAGGGCCACCAGCTGGTCCGCCCCGCCGATGCGGTGGAGCCGCACCCGGCGGAAGCTCGACCCGCCCAGCGTCCAGCGGGTGAGAAGCCCCTGCTCGATGAGCTTCGTCGCATGGTCGATGGCGCGCAGCTGGGACAGCAGGGAGGCGTTGAAGGTGATCTCGTTGATCCGGTTCTGGATCTCGGAGGCGGTGCGCGGCGTGGTCTCGCGCGCCACCGGATTGATCTGGACCAGGAGGATGTCGTCCGCGTCCGCCTGCTCATAGAGCGGAAACAGCGGCGGGTTGCCCATGTAGCCGCCGTCCCAGTAGGGCACGCCGTCGATCTCCACCGCCTGGAACAGGAACGGCAGGCAGGCGGAGGCCATCACCGCGTCGGCGGTCATCTCCTCGCGGCCGAAGATGCGCGCCCGCCCGGTGTGCACGTTGGTGGCGGAGATGAAGACCTTCACCTTCGACTGGCGCAGGGCCTCGAAATCCACGTGCGCTTCCAGGATCTCGCGCAGGGGATTGATGTTGAGCGGGTTGAAGTCGTAGGGCGAGAAGAAGCGCGAGGCCACTTCGAAGGCGAGATAGGCCGGGTTGCGCGCCAGGGACCAGTTGCCCATCAGCCGGTCGAACGCCGTGCGCTGGAGCGGCGACATCCGCCCGTCGCGGGAAACGTCGCGCCAGAACTGGGTCAGGGCATGGCGCGCCTCTTCCGGGTCGCCCTTGGCGAGGCCGGCGGCCAGCACCACCGCGTTCATGGCGCCGGCGCTGGTGCCGGTGATGCCGGCAATGGCAATCCGCTCGTCCTGCAGGAGACGGTCGAGCACGCCCCAGGTGAAGGCGCCATGGGCGCCTCCCCCTTGCAGGGCCAGGCTCAACGGCTTCACGCCCTCGCGCCGGCTCACGACCGTCGTCCCGACGGGCCGGCGCTCACTCGGCGACCCAGCCGCCGTCGATCTGCTGCAGGGACCCGGTGATGGAGCGGGCATTGTCGGAGGCGAGGAACACGGCGAGGGCCGCAACCTCTTCCACCGTCACGAACTCCTTGGTGGGCTGGGCGGCGAGCAGCACGTCCTTCTTCACCTGCTCCTCGGTCATGCCGCGGGCCTTGGCGGTATCGGGGATCTGCTTCTCGACGAGAGGCGTCCACACATAGCCGGGGCAGATGGCGTTGACCGTGATGCCGAACTGCGCCGTTTCCAGCGCCGCCGTCTTGGTCAGGCCGGCGATGCCGTGCTTGGCCGACACGTAGGCGGACTTGAACGGCGAGGCGACCAGCGCATGGGCCGAGGCGGTGCTGATGATGCGGCCCCATTTGCGCGCCTTCATGCCGGGAATGGCCGCGCGCATGGCGAAGAAGGCCGCCGACAGGTTGATGGCGATGATGGTGTTCCAGGTGTCGATCGGGAATTCCTCGATCGGCGCCACGTGCTGGATGCCGGCATTGTTCACCAGGATGTCGCAGGCGCCGAGCTCGGTCTCGGCCAGCTTGACCATGTCGGCGATCTCGTCCGCCTTCAGCATGTTGGCCGGCGAATAGAGCGCCTTCACGCCGAACTCGGTCTCGATGGCGGAGCGCTCCTTCTCGATGGCGGCAGCGTCACCGAGGCCGTTGAGGACGACGTTGGCGCCCTCCTTGGCGAAGGCGCGGGCATAAGCGAGCCCGATCCCGCTGGTGGACCCGGTGACGACGGCGACCTTCCCCTTGAGCATGGCTGTTCCCCAAAAAGGCGCGGCGTGGCCCCGGCCCGACGCCGGAGCTCACGATGTAGCGGAGCGGTGTGACGATGCTGTCACGCGCACAGGTGATCCTGCGGGCGGCAGATTGCAACGCTCCTTTCCGCGGTGCAACGCATGTGGCGGCGCCATCGGCGCACGGATGGCGGGATCGCACGACATGCACTAGATTTACGGGCGTGAGCGATCCCGTGCCTTCCCTTCTCGACCATGATCACGGCCAATGCGTGGCCGGTGCCATGGCGCGCGTGGAGCAGTGCTGCGCCGAAAGGGGCCTGCGCCTCACGCCGCTCCGCCGCAGCGTGATGAAGGCCCTGGCCGAGAGCCATGCGCCGGTGGGCGCCTACGACATCGTCCAGCGCCTCACGGCCGCGGGCGAGCCGACGCCGCCCATGTCGGTGTATCGGGTGCTCGACTTCCTCGTGGCGGAGGGCCTCGCCCACCGCATCGAGAGCCGCAACGCCTATCTCGCCTGCACCCATCCCCACGAAGCGGGCGAGGTGGTGATCTTCCTCATCTGCGAGCGCTGCAGCGACACCAAGGAGGTGGCCTCCCACGCCATCGGGCGGGACCTCGCCTGGGCGGCGCGGGCGGCGGGCTTCGAGCCGCGCCAGAGGGTGCTGGAGGTGGCCGGGAGCTGCGCCCGGTGCCGCGAGGCGGACGCCGCGCCGGCCGGCGCGGGTTGACGCTCGCCGCGCCCCGGCCTAACTCGAATGCGCCCGCGCGGCGCCAGGGGCGTATCGATGGGACGTATCGATGGCCGGGGACGATCCCCCCACGCCGCAGCTGAAATGCCCGAGGACGCTGTGCCCGAGGATGCGAAATTCATGACCAGCCCCGTGCCCGTGGTTCCCGCCGAGCTTCTCCAGGCCGGTCCCGCGCCGCGCCGCGACACCGTGGGCGTGCCGGTGGGCGGGGTCATGGTCGGCGGCGGCGCGCCGGTGGTGGTCCAGTCCATGACCAACACCGACACCGCCGACATCGCCGGCACCGTCCGCCAGGTGGCGGCCCTCGCCCGCGCGGGCTCCGAGCTGGTGCGCATCACCGTCGACCGCGACGAGGCCGCCGCCGCCGTGCCGCACATCAAGGAGAAGCTGCTGGCCCAGGGCCTCGACGTGCCGCTGGTGGGCGACTTCCATTATATCGGCCACACCCTGCTCGCCGATCATCCGGCCTGCGCGCAGGCCCTCGACAAATACCGCATCAATCCGGGCAACGTGGGCTTTGGCGACAAGAAGGACCGGCAGTTCGCCGCCATCGTGGAAACCGCCATCCGCCACGACAAGCCGGTGCGCATCGGCGCCAACTGGGGCTCCCTCGACGGCGAGCTCCTCACCCGCCTCATGGACGAGAATGCCCGCCTGCCGAACCCCGCCGAGGCGCGGGCGGTGACCCGCGAAGCGCTGGTGCGCTCGGCCCTGCTGTCGGCGGCGCTGGCGGAGGAGATTGGGCTCGGCCGCAACCGCATCATCCTCTCCGCCAAGGTCTCGGCGGTGCAGGACCTGGTGGCGGTCTATGGCGAGCTGGCGCGCCGCTCGGACTATGCGCTGCATCTCGGCCTCACCGAGGCGGGCATGGGCTCGAAGGGCATCGTCGCCTCCACCGCCGCCATGGGCGTGGTGCTGCAGCAGGGCATCGGCGACACCATCCGCGTGTCGCTGACCCCCGAGCCCAACGGCGACCGCACCCGCGAGGTGCAGGTGGCGCAGGAGATCCTGCAGACCATGGGCCTGCGCACCTTCGTGCCGCTGGTGGCGGCGTGTCCCGGGTGCGGGCGCACCACCTCCACCGTGTTCCAGGAGCTGGCGCAGAGCGTGCAGGACATGATCCGCACCCGCATGCCGGTGTGGAAGGCGAAGTATCCCGGCGTCGAGACCCTGAACGTGGCGGTCATGGGCTGCATCGTGAACGGACCGGGCGAGAGCAAGCACGCCGACATCGGCATCTCCCTGCCCGGCACCGGCGAGACCCCCTCCGCCCCGGTCTTCATCGACGGCAAAAAGGCCGCCACCCTGCGCGGCGCCAACATCCAGGACGAGTTCCGCCAGCTGGTGGAAGCCTATGTGGAGCGGCGCTTCGGCATTCCCGGGCAAGCCCCGGCAGCCGGGCGCTCGCCGGCCGACGCCGCGGAGTAGCGCGCCCGGCTACCGCTGCGTTACCAAAATTTCATCCGGGGCGCCCTTCCTCCGTCACGGACGGCTGCTCATATGCTCGGTGGTCCAACCACCGGAGACGGATATGACCCCCGAGGAACGTGCCCTGATCGACGGCCTGTTCGACCGCATGCGCGGTGTCGCGAACCAGCCGCGTGACCCGGAGGCCGAAGCGCTGATTGCGCGCCGCGTCGCCGAGTCCCCCCATGCCACCTATGCCCTCGCCCAGAGCGTGATCGTGCAGGAGCACGCGCTGCAGCAGACCTATGCCCACATCCAGGAGCTGGAAGCCCAGCTTCAGGATGCCGAGGCCCGCGCGGCGGAGGCCCAGTCGCGCCCTTCCGGCGGCTTCCTCGGCGGATTGTTCGGTGGCGGCAGCGCCCGCCCCTCCGTTCCCTCCACCGGCGGCCGGAGCGCGGGCGAACCCATGGGCCTGCCCCAGGGCTATGGCCAGCAAGGCTACGCACAGCAGGGTGGCGGCTACCCGCCAGGCCAGCAGGGGTATCCCCAGCAGGGCTATGGCCAGCAGGGCGGCTATCCGCCTCAGCAGGGCGGACCCTGGGCTCAGCAGCAGCCCCCGCAGCAGCGCGGTTTCGGCGGCGGCGGATTTCTCCAGGGCGCCCTCGCCACGGCGGCGGGCGTTGCCGGCGGCGCGCTTCTGTTCGACGGCATCAAGGGCATGATGACCGGCGGCGGTGGAGCGCTCGCCCAGCATGCGGCCGCCGAATACGGCAAGCCGGCCGCCGAGCCGGCCAGCGGGAATCTCGGCCAGGATGCCCAGACCGCCCTGGGCGGCGATGCCCCCCAGGATCAGGGGCAGGATGGCGGCAATTTCTGGAATGCCGATCCGCAGAGCACCGATCCGCAGGAGGCCTCCTTCGACGACGGCGGCGATTGGGGCGGTGACGACGGGTCCGACGACAGCTCCTGGACCTGAAGTCCCGGCGAAATCGAGCCAGAAAGACGCGAACGGCGGTGCATCGCACCGCCGTTTTTCTTTGCGTGCGGAATGATCCGTCCCGTCGATCGAACCGGTGGGGCGCTGCTGCGGCGCCGGCTTCCGTTCCTTTCGCCGGTATTCTACCCTCGGGCGCTCGGAGCGGGATCAAGGGGGGCGAATCCCCCCTGCCGAACCCTGTGCCTCCAGGCTCGAAGAAGGTGCCCGCGCCGGACGGCGGCGGCAGGAAGGCCGGCCATGACACCCTTGGGAACATGACGCCGTTCGGAAGCCGGGTGCGCGACCTGCGCGCCCAACGCGGCGTGACCCTCACCGAAATGGCGCGCGCCATCGGGGTCACGCCCACTTATCTCTCGGCGCTGGAGACCGGCAAGCGCGGCAAGCCCACCTGGGCGCTGGTGCAGCGCATCATTGCCTATTTCAACGTGATCTGGGACGAGGCGGAGGATCTCCAGCGCCTCGCCGAACTGTCCCGGCCGCGGGTGGTGGTGGACACCGCCGACCTGAGCCCACAGGCCACGGAGCTTGCCAACCTCATTGCCCGGGAGATCCGCCACCTGCCGCCGGAGGCGGTGGCGGAGCTGCTCGGCCGGCTCAAGATCCTGCGCAAGCGGGCCTGAGCCGACGGGTTGGCGTCGCGCCGACCCATCAGGGCTTGAGGCAGACCGCCACCACCTGCTTGACCGGATTGAGGCATTCCACCTCGGTCTTGCCGTCCCGGGCCGAGAACACGGCGATGTGCTGCATGCCCCGGTCATGGTTGACGCAATAGCCGCCGATCACGCTTTCGCCGCTCTCGCAGCCGGCGAGGCACCCGGCCGCCGGGCAATCCGAGGCGCGCACGGCGATGTTGGCGGCAGCGGGCACGCCCTGGATCCCTTGCGGACCGGCGGGTCCGACCGCGCCCTGGGGGCCGGCCGGACCTGCGGGACCAGCCGGACCGACCGGGCCGGCCACGCCGGCGGGCCCCTGCGGACCGGCAGCGCCAGCCGCGCCCTGCGGGCCAGCGGGTCCCTGCGCCCCCTCGAAACAGGCGGCCAGAGACAAGGCCAGCACGAGCCCGACGATGAGCTTTATGAATCGCATCCCGATACCCCCCAGGAAGAATGGCGCGGCATGGTGACGCTTGCCGTTACGGGACGCAAGGGACGGGCGAAACAATCGGATTTGCCGGCTCACGGCCCGGCGATGCCGACCATATGCCTGCTCCCGGAACCCGTACCCGCCGGGGTCCGTGCCCCGCTGGGCATCAGCCACGCGCCCTCACCAGGGCCTGCGTCGTCTGCTGGAGCCGCATGGCGAGGTCGCGCAGCACCGAGCGGGCGAGGGAGGGGGTCTTGTCGAGCAGCGACAGGAAGAGATCGGTCTCGATGCGCAGGACGCTCATGGGGTCGCCGGCGCGCACCGTGGCGGTGCGGGGCTCGCCGGTGAGCACGCCCATCTCGCCCACCACCGTGTCGCGACCGAGCCGCGCCACCTCGTGCGCGGCGCCGCCCGCCGCCACCTCGATCACCGCCGTCCCGTCGAGCACCACATAGGCGGCATCCGGCACGTCACCCTGGTGGAACAGCACATCGCCCGCCGCCACGTCGAGCCGGCTGGCGGAAAAGGCGAGCAGCCGCAGCTGGCTCGGCTCGAGATCGCGGAACATGGGGATGCGGGCCAGTGTCCGCGCCTCGTCCTCGATGCTCATGGGGGCATTCCTCCCGCAGATGGTCCACGCGCACCGCGCGACGGACACATGGTCTTCTCCTCAGGCCCGGGCCGCCTGTGGCGACACTGCCCCCGCACCGGGCTCCTCGATGCGCTCGATCTGGCCGTGGGTCATCACGATGACCTCGCGGAACAGATGCAGCGGCTCTCCCGCATCTAGGACGACGAGCGTGGTGCGTCCAGTGCGCCGGGCGAGCACCGCGTCGATGAGGGTGCTCTGTTCCGCCGGGGCGAGCGGCACCAGCGCATCGTCGATCACCAGGATGTCGGGATCGGCGAGCAGGCAGCGCGCCAGCGTCAGCTTGCCGCGCTCGGCGGCGGAGAGCGGCAGCCCGCCCTCGCCCACCGTCACGTCGAGGCAGAGCCGCTCCACCTGCCCGATGAGGCCTTCCTGCACCAGGCATTCGCGCACGATCTCGTCCACCGCGGCGGCGGCCCCCGCCCGGTCGGCGGCGATGCGGCCGAACAGCAGGTTGTCGCGCACGGTGAGGGCCTGGCAATAGGCATCCGGCTGGTAGCGGGCGAGGCGGATGCCCGACACCTCGGTGACGTGCGCCAGATGCGCCCGCGCCGCCAGCGTCCGCTCCTGCCACGCCTCGTCCAGCAGGCCGAAGCGGTGGCGCGGCTCGCAATAGCGCCCGGCGATGCGCATGAGCAGCGCCCGCTCCCCGGTGGTCATCTCCTCCACGGCGCGGGCGGCGATGCGCCCGGCGGCGCGCATCTCCTCGGCCCGCAGCAGGCCCTTGGTGTCGATGCCCGCCAGCTCCTCCGGCCCGCCGGCCAGGTCCACGAGGATGCCGAGCGCGGCCCGGCCGAAGCGCGGCAGGTCCCCGGCGAGGCCGATCTTGGTCAGCTGCGGGCCAAGTCCCGGATCGGCGAGCAGGGAGGAGGCCCCGCGCCCGTCGTTCAGCGGGGTGGCGAACAGGATGTTCTCGGCGAGCGTCATCCACCGGTTGAAGGCGGCGAAGCGGAACGGCTCCATCAGCACGCGCCCGGTCTGCGTCTGCCGGCGTGCCACCGCGTCGGTGACGGCGGCGCGCTGCGAGACGAGGCGCGAGGTGAGCGCGCTCTCCCGTTCGGGATCGAGCCGCCGCTCCAGCCCCAGCCGCACCACGAGGTCGCCGAGGCCGGCGAGCGACAAGGCGGCGAGCGCGCGCTGGTCGAGGTCGGCCGCATCGCGGGCGCCCATGGCCGCAAGGTCGGCGGCCTCCCCCGTCGTCCGGCGGGGCCGGCGGAGCAGGGCGCAGGCGAGGTTCTCCCGCAGCGTGCCGTTGATCACGATGGGGTCGCCGCCCGCATAGGCCACGTGCCGGCCGTAGAGCCCCTCGGACATGCTGGCAAGATCGTGCCCGCCGACGCGCACCGTGCCGCTGTAGAGCGAGATGGCGCGCCCGCATACCTTGGCCACCGCGTGCTTGCCGCCGGCATCTGGACCCTTCAGCGCCACGGCGCGTCCGGCCGCGACGTCGAAGCTCACCCCATCCACCAGCGCCCCGCCCGCCGGATCGACGATGCCGAGGTCGGCCACCTTGATGGAACCGTCGAAGGCGGGCTCCGGCCCCTCGGCGACGTCCTGCACCCCCTCGGGCCAGACCTCGCGGGTTTCCAGATAATAACGGGCGAAGTCGTAGCGCACCTGCGCCACCACGCGCTTCTCGTCCCAGTCGATCAGCTCCTTGAGCGGCTCGGGAATCTGGCCGTAGGCGGCCACCACCGCCACCAGCTGGCCGATATTGATGGCGCCCGACAGCGCGAGCCATCCGCCCACCGAATAGAAGACCAGGGTGGGCACGTCCGACATCAGCAGGTTGAGGATGCGGTCGGTGGCGTTCTGCCGCTTCATGTCGAGGCTCGCCTCGGAGACGATGGCGAGGCGGCCGTCCACCTCGGCGCGCTCGAAGGGGCTGGTGGCGAAGCCGTGGACGAGGGGCAGCCGGTCGATGCCGGACATGACGCGTTTGCCGAGGGCCACGGCCTCGCGCTGGTAGATCTGCAGCTTCTTCTCGTTGTCGCGGCGCTGGATGCCGAGCAGCACGTGGTTCAGCGCCAGGATGCCGATGGCGCAGGCGCCCAGCGCCGCGTTCTGGGTGAAGATCAGCAGCGTCGCCGAGCCGATGAGGCCGGCCGATTTCAGCGGCTGGGCGAAGGCCATGCCGGCGAAGGGGGCGATGGGCCCCACCTCGAACCGCAGCATGTTGCCCACTTCCAGGGCCTTGCTCTTCATGGGCGCCTCGGGGCGCAGCCGCTGGATGATGTCGAACAGCTGGCGGCGCAGGCCCACCAGGATGCGCTCGCCGAGCCGCGCCTTCGCCATCTCGATCAGCCGGGAGATGTGCTGCTGGATGAGCTGGAGGGCGAACAGCACCAGGGCCAGGCCCGCCAGAAGCCCGAAGGCGGTCACCTCGAAGCCGGGAAAGCTGTAGAACCTCGCCCCGCCGAGAAAATCCGGCAAGGCAAGGTCGAAGGCGAGGAGGCGGGGGACCGTGCCGCCGATGGCGTCGGTCACGCCGTTCACGATGAGGCGCGGCAGCTCGAGCGAGGCGTAGTTGAAGGGCAGCAGCAGCAGCACCAGCGCGAACAGCTTGATGTGGCTCGCCGGTGCCGCCCGCCAGAGATAGGTGAGCATGGCGCGCGGCATGGCGCGGGCCGGGCCCGTCCCGCCGTGCGCCGAAGGGTCCGTTCCGTCGGAAGGTGACGTGGGGTCCGCGCCGCTCATGCAACCTTCTTGCTGGGGACGCTCCCGGTTGGCAAGCGCAAAACCGCGTCAAACGCATGGATCTCAGGCACTTGCCGAGGGCACCTCGCGGCCCTCGCGGCTGCGCTCGGCATAAAGGGCATAGAAGCGGGAGAGGCGCGGCGGGCAGTTGCGCTCCAGCGCCGCCGCCAGCGCGCCGGCGGCCGCGAAGTCACCGGCGCCGTAGGCCGACATGAGCGCGGCATGGTCACGCGCCAGCGCCGCGAAGTCGTCGGAGATGGCGAAGGCGGCGTCGCCGGCGAGAAGGTGGAGCTGGCTCGCCCGCGACTTGCCCTTCAGCATCAGCATGTCCGCCTCGATGAAGGCGAGGCCGGCGGCCGCGTCGCGGGTCGCCTCGGAGACGAGGATGTCCACGCGCATGGATTTCGTCGCCCCCTCGATGCGTGAGGCGAGGTTCACGTCGTCGCCGAGGCAGGAGTATTCGAGCCGCTGATCGGAACCCAGATTGCCCACGCAGCACGGCCCGGTGGCGAGACCGATACCGCAGCGCACCGGGGCATAGGGCCGGCCGGCCGCCTCCGCCGCGCGGCGCCAGTCCTCGTTCAGGGCGTCGAGCCGCCGGGACATGGCCAGCGCGCAGGCGGCGGCGTTGCGGGCGTGGTGGGGATCGTCCATCGGCGCATTCCAGAAGGCCATGATGGCGTCGCCGATATATTTGTCGATGGTCCCCCCGTGGCTCAGCACCACCTCGGTCATGGGGGTGAGGTAGGCGTTCATGAAGCGGGTGAGGGCCTGGGCGTCCATGGTCTCCGACAGGGAGGTGAAGTCGCGCAGGTCGCAGAACAGGATGGTGATCTCCCGCGTCTCGCCGCCGAGGACGAGGCGCTCGGGATTTTCCGCGAGGCGCTCCACCACCTTGGGCGATACGAAGCGGCCGAACACCGAGCGCACCCACTTCTTCTGCTGCTGCTCGTCGCGATAAAGCGCCAGCACGCCGAGGAGATAGACTCCCAGCACCGCCGCGCCGGGCCCCATGGGGTCGAGCAGCAGGTCGAGCCGGGTGAAGGCGAACCAGGCGCCGGCCCCCAGCGCCGCCAGCACCAGCGCGCCGGCGAGCCCCGCCGTCACCGCCGAAACCCGCGGCAGCACCAGAGCGAGGAGGACGCCGAGCACGGCGGTGAGCACCATCTCCGCCCCGCGCGCCCAGTCCGGCCGGGCGAGACCGGCGCCGGTGATCACGTGCTCGATGAGCTGGGCCTGGATCTCCACCCCCGCCACCGCCGCATCGAGGGGCGTCGCCCGCGTGTCCATGAGCCCGGCGGCGCTGGTGCCCACCAGGATGATGCGGCCTTCCACCTCATCGCGCGCCACCGTGCCGTCGAGCACGGCGGTGGCGGACAGGAAGCGCCGCGGATCGGTGGGAGAAAAGCGCACCCGCACCTCCCCCATGGCGTCGGTGGGCACGTCGAGGGCGCCGATCTTCACAGCGGTGATGCCCGATCTGGTGCCGAAGCCGGCGTCGCCGCTGGCATTGGAGGCCCGCACCACATAGGTGGACGCCCCCTGCGCCACCCGCAGCGCCTCGGCCCCGAGGCCCGGCACGAGCTTGCCTTCGAGGCCGAGCAGCAGCGGCACCCGACGCACCACCTGGTCGCGGTCCGGCAGCCAGTTGAGCGCACCGATGCCCTTGGCCGCCTCGGCCAGCACCGGCAGCGGCGCGACGGCTCCGGAAAAGCGCGGCACGAAGGCGAGGGGATCGTCGCCGGCGCTGGCGAGGCCCCATTTGGCCGGATAGGCCCCGCCGGCCTTGGTCCCTGTTTGGGCGTCGGTCAGCACCGCGCCGAGGACCGAGGGGCTGGCGGCCAGCACCCCGGCGAAGCGCGCGTCGTTCCCCTCCCGGCCGACCAGGGCGGCCACCACCGGCGCGCGGACCTCCTCGGGCAGGAGGGCGGCCACCGCGACGGGGTCGAGGCGGTCCGGCTCGGAGAAGACCATGTCGAAGGCGATGGCGCCCGCTCCAAGGCCGGCGAGGCGGTCGAGCAGCGCCGCGATGGTGGCGCGCGGCCATGGCCACTGGCCGATGCGGGCCAGCGAGGCCTCGTCCACGTCAACGATGCGCACCGGAAGATCCGGATCATAGGGGCGCGGCGCGGCGCGCTGGTAGAGATCGAACAGGCCGTTACGCGCATCGGCCAGGGGGCCGGGATCGGCGCCCATAAGGACGAGGCCGGCGGCGAGCGGGCCGCCCACGGCGAGCCAGTAGAGGCGGGACCACATGTGGCGGGCGGATTCCGTTGTGAGCGCGCGAGCCTAGCGCGTTTCGGGGAAAGGGGAAAAGGCGGTCCGTCCCGGCCGGGCGCCTGCCCACGGGGCAGCGGCCGGGGCTCTGCGCACGCCGCTGCCCGGGTGGTGGCGTCTCAGTTTGAAAACGGCGCTGTGCCGCGCCCCTTCCCCCGGCAGGCGGGAGAGGGGTCTCCGGCGCAGTGGAAGGCGAGACCCGTGTTTTCAAACCGGGACACGGTCACTCACCGTCGTTCCGTTGACGCCCATCAGATCCCATGTTAGCCCATTATCACCCATGAACACGTTGGACGGCTCTCGCCGTCGCGCGGACGGTACCGAGAGGCCGGCCGCCGCAAGAAGGGGCACCCGGGCGCCATGGACCGCTTCGTGTCCACCTACACGATGCGCCTCGACGCCAAGGGCCGGGTCTCCATCCCCGCGCCCTACCGCACGGTGCTGGCCAAGGACAGCGCGGACGGCCTCTATTGCCATCCGAGCCTTGCCGAGCCCGCGCTGGATGCGGGCGGAAACCGGCTCATCGGCGAGATCGACGCCCTGATCGGGCGCTATCCGCCTTATTCGGAGGCGCGCGAGGAGCTGGCCGCCGCCCTCTACGGCACCAGCGAGACCCTGCGCATCGACCCGGAAGGCCGGGTGGTGCTGACCGAAACCCTCAAGTCCCACGCGGGGATCGCCGGCGAGGTGGCCTTCGTGGGGCTCGGGCACAAGTTCCGGATCTGGGAACCGGAGCGGCTGAAGGCGCATCTCGCGGAGGCCACCCGAAGGGTGCGCGAGCTGCGCCGGGCCATCGGCTCCCAAGCGCAGGACCCGGGGAGCACCGGGGCATGACGACGGGCCACGGCGTGGGCCCTGCCGACGCCGCTGGCGGACCGGCCCGTCATCTGCCCGTGATGCTCGCCGAAGTCCTCGCGCATCTCGCGCCGAAGGACGCCGGCCGCTACGTGGACGGCACCTTCGGCGCGGGAGGCTACACGCGGGCGATCCTCGCCGCCGCCGACTGCCGCGTGCTCGCCATCGACCGCGACCCCACCGCCATCGCGGCGGGACAGGGCCTCGTCGCCGCGTCCGCCGGCCGCCTCGTCCTCGCCCAGGACCGCTTCTCCCGGCTCGACGCGCTGGCCGAAGAGGCGAACTTCGGCCCCCTCGACGGCGTGGTCCTCGACATCGGCGTCTCCTCCATGCAGCTCGACGAGGCGGAGCGCGGCTTCTCCTTCCGCCGCGACGGCCCCCTCGACATGCGCATGGGCGATGCCGGCCCCTCCGCCGCTGACCTGGTGGCCGAGCTCGACGAGGTCAGCCTCGCCCATGTCATCTGGTCGCTGGGGGAAGAGCGGCAATCGCGCGCCATCGCCAAGGCCATCGTGAAGGCGCGGGCCGAGGCGCCCATCACCCGCACCGCGCAATTGGCCGAGATCGTGTCGCGCGTCGTCTGGGCCAAGCCCGGCGAGATCCATCCCGCCACCCGCACGTTTCAGGCCCTGCGCATCGCGGTGAACGAGGAGCTGGACGAGCTGGTACGGGCGCTGGCGGCCGCCGAACGGGCGCTGGCCCCGGGGGGACGGCTGGTGGTGGTCACCTTCCATTCCCTCGAGGACAGGATCGTTAAGACTTTTCTGTCACACCGGGCAAAGGCACCATCCGCCTCGCGCCACATGCCGCAAGCGGAAGGGCCGGAGCCCTCCTTCCGCCTCGTGGCGAAGGGTGCGGTGGAAGCCGGCCCCGACGAAGTGGCAGGAAATCCGCGTGCAAGGTCCGCGAAGCTTCGCGCGGCCGAGCGCACGGAGGCCCCGGCGCATCCGGGCGGTGACCTGATGGGGCTTCTTCCCGCCCCACCACCGCAACGCCACGGGCGGAGACGCTAGGACAGATGTTTCGTGTCGCCAACGTCGTGATGATCGTCGCGCTGCTGGTGACCGCCGCGGTGGTCTACCAGCTGAAATACGCCTCCACCGCCGAAGCCGAGCGCCTGGCCACCCTGCGCGCCGGCATCCGCAAGGAGCGCGATGCCATGTCCCTCATGAAGGCCGAGTGGGCGCGCCGCACCTCGCCCGTCTATATCCAGGGCCTCGCCGAGCGGCACCTCGACATGAAGCGCCTCGACGTGGATTCCATCTCCAGCCTCGACGACCTGCCCGAGAAGCCGGGCGGCAACTCCGACGGCATCGGCGGCATGATCGAGGCCCTGGTGGACGCCCCGCTCGTCACCTCCTCCACCGGCAAGCCGGCAGCCTCGCCGACCGCGCCCACCAGCTCGGGGGGCGCCACCGTGCCCGCGACCTCCGCGCTCAGGCCCGCTACCCCGCCGAAGCCGTCCGCGAGCACGGCGGCGGCACCCCGGCCGCAGGCGCCGCGTCCCGCGCCGGTGGTCCAGCCGGCCCCCGCCGCTCCGCCCGCCGCGGCCCCGGCGCCCCAGCCCGAATCCACCAATCCCCTGGAGCGTCTGCTGCCCCCCGGCTTCCTGTCCGGTTTCCGCTGACGAGGTCGCCATGGTCGAGAAGACATCCCTTTCCGCCCGCCTCTCCGGCATCGCCGCGCGGGCCGCCACCGCCGCCGGCCCCGTGGTCGCGCGCCTCGACGCCATGTCCGCCGATCTGCTCGCCGCCGGCGGGCGTTCCATCGCGTCGGGCAGCCGCGCCACCGCGAGCGGCCTCGGCCGCACCCTCCTCTTCGCCGGGCGCGTCGCGCAGGCGATCACCGTCCTGGCGGCCCGAGCCGCATATCGCGGCTGCCGGCACATGGTGCGCGGCCTGCTCGGCATCGGCCGCGGCGACGCCGAGACGGTGGCGCGCGGGCGAATCAAGCTGATCATGGCGGCCTTCTGCGCCGTGTTCGTCGCCATCGGCGCGCAGCTCGCCCACCTCGCCTTCACCTCCGACCCCGGCGCAACGCGCGGGCGTGGCTCGGACGCGGTGTCCTCCGCCCGCCCGGACGTGATCGACCGCAACGGCGACATCGTCGCCATCGACGTGAAGTCGCCATCCTTGTTCGCCGAGCCCAAGCGCCTCATCGATCCCGACGAGGCGCTGGAGGGCCTGCTCAAGGTGCTGCCCGACCTGAACGTGGCCGAGGCGCGCGCCCGGCTGAACTCCGGCAAGGGCTTCGCCTGGCTCAAGCGCGAGATCACCCCGTCCCAGATGCGCGCCATCCACCGGCTCGGCATCCCCGGCATCGGCTTCCTGAAGGAGAACCGCCGCATCTACCCGGACGGGCCCATCCTCTCCCACGTCATCGGCGGCGTGAACGTGGACAACCAGGGGATTTCCGGCCTCGAGAAATGGATCGACGGGCGCGGCCTCGCCGAGCTCCACCTCGCCGGCTTCGCCACCGACCTCCAGCAGGCGCCGGTCCAGCTGTCCATGGACATGCGCGTGCAGCACGCGGTGCGCGACGAGCTGCTGCGGGCCAAGAACAAGTTCTCCGCCCTCCACGCCATGGCCGTGGTGACGGAGGTGAACACCGGCGAGATCGTCTCCATGGTCTCGCTCCCGGACTTCGACCCCAACGTGTCCGGAAACCCCACCGACGACGCCTATCTCAACCGCCTCACCACCGGCGTCTACGAGATGGGCTCCACCTTCAAGGCCCTGTCCTTCGCCATGGCGCTGGATTCCGGCAAGATCGGCCTCAGCTCCTCGTTCGACGCCCGCGGCGCGCTACATTTCGGCCGCTTCAAGATTTCCGACTACCACGCGGAGAACCGGGTGCTGACGGTGCCGGAGATCTTCCTCGTCTCGTCCAACGTGGGCACGGCGAAGATGGTGCTCTCGCTCGGCGTGGAGGCGCACAAGCAGTTCCTCAAGAAGATGGGCCAGCTCGACCGGCTGCGCACCGAGCTGCCGGAAAGCTCCGAGCCCATCGTGCCCAAGCGCTGGGGCGAGCTGAACTCCGCCACCATCGCCTTCGGCCACGGCCTCTCCGTCGCCCCGCTGCAGGCGGTGATGGCGGTGAACTCCATGATGAACGGCGGCTTCCTCATCCCGCCCACCTTCTTGAAGCGCAGCCCGGAGGAGGCGCAGAAGGTGGCGGTGCGGGTGCTGAAGCCGGAGACCTCGGACAAGATGCGCTACATCATGCGCCTCAATGCCGAGAAGGGCACCGCCACCAAGGCGGAGGTTCCCGGCTATATGGTCGGCGGCAAGACCGGCACCGCCGAGAAGGTGGTGAACGGGCGCTACGCCAAGAACAAGCTCCTGACCTCCTTCACCGCGGTGTTCCCCATGGACAGGCCGCGCTACCTCGTCCTGGTCATGCTGGACGAGCCGAAGGCCACGTCGGAAACCTACGGCTTCGCCACGTCCGGCTGGAACGCGGCGCCCACGGCCGGCAAGATCGTCGAGCGCATCGCCCCCTTGCTCAACATCGCCCCCCGGCAGAACCTGCCCACGGCCGAGCAGATGCTGCGCATGCCGCTGAAGGTGGCCGACCGGCACTGAGGGGCTCAACTTGATACCGCCGCCGCCAGGGACTGACGACGGCGGCGTGACAACCGGCGCGGGTGGATGCCAAAAGAGGTCCGATGACCAATCTTCCTCTTGGACAGCTTCTCGACGGCCACGCCCGCATCATGACCGAAGGCGCGGGCGCCGATCCCGTCTTCGGCCTCTCCGCAGACAGCCGCAGGATCACGCCCGGCGACCTCTTCGTGGCGGTTCCCGGCACCCATGCCGACGGCACCCGCTTCATCGCCGACGCGGTGGCCCGCGGCGCATCGGCGGTGCTCATGGAGCCTGCCGCCCCCCGGCCCGCTCTGCCGCCGCAGGTGGCGCTCGCGTTCTCCCTTGATGCGCGGCGCTCCCTGGCTCTGGCGGCGGCGCGCCTTCATCCGCGCCAGCCGGCCACCGTCGCCGCCGTGACCGGCACCGCCGGCAAGACCTCCGTCGCGGTCTTCCTGCGGCAGATCTGGGAGCGGCTCGGGCACAAGGCGGCGTATCTCGGCACCATCGGCCTCGTGGCGCCGGATGGCGCCGCCTATGGCAGCCTCACCACGCCCGACCCGGTGGAACTGCACGCCACCCTCGACCGGCTGGCCGGGGAAGGCGTCACCCACATGGCGCTGGAGGCCTCCTCCCACGGGCTCGACCAGAAGCGCCTCGACGGGGTGCGCATCGTCGCCGGCGGCTTCACCAATCTCGGCCGCGACCATCTCGACTACCATCCCACCATGGATGCCTACTTCCGGGCCAAGCTGCGGCTGTTCACCGAAGTGATGCCGGACCATGGCACCGCGGTGGCGGTCACCGCCGCCCCGTTCGCCGCCACCGCCCTCGCCTGGGCGGAAACACGGGGCCTGAGCCTGCTGCCCATCGGCGAGGGAGCGGGGCTCGACATCTTCGGCGTCACCGGCGCGGGCGCCGGACAGAAGGTGATGTTCGCCGACGGCACCAGCGCCGTGGTGCCGCTGGTGGGCCGCTTCCAGCTCGACAACGCCCTGCTCGCGGCGGGCCTTGCCATCGCCTGCGGGGCCGAGCGGGCGCCGGTGCTCGCGGCGCTTGCCACCCTCAAGGGCGTGCCCGGGCGACTCGAGCGCATCGGCGAGGACCCGCGCCGGCTGGTCTTCGTGGACTACGCCCACAAGCCCGAGGCCCTCGCCACCGTGCTCAACACCCTGCGTGCGTCCGTGCCGGGCCGTCTGGTGGTGGCCTTCGGATGCGGCGGCGACCGGGACAAGGGCAAGCGGCCGATCATGGGCGCCATCGCCGGCGCCAAGGCGGATGTGGTCATCGTCACCGACGACAATCCCCGCAGCGAGGACCCCGCCGGCATCCGCGCCGAGATCCTCGCCGGCGTCCCCGGAGCGCGGGAGATCGGCGACCGGGCGGAAGCCATTCGGGCAGGCGTGGCCATGCTCCAGCCGGGGGATGTATTGCTTGTTGCCGGCAAGGGTCACGAAACCGGCCAAATCATCGGCGACCGGACGTATCCGTTCTCGGATGCGGCGGAAGTTCTCGCCGCGCTCGAAGCAGGCTGACCGGTCGGGTTGCATCAACCGGAGCGGTCGGTCCGTCTTTCAACCTGGAGTCAGGGAGCCCCGCGTTCTCCGATCGGCTTGCCCAGCGAGACGATCGGCGCGTGCTCCGGAGGAGGCAGCGGCATGAGCTTGAGCGGTCGGACCCTCCACACCGTCGCCGAGATGGCGGCGGCGATGGGCGCGGAGGCGCGCGGCACACCCGCCGACGCCACCGGCATCTCCATCGACAGCCGGACGCTCGCGCCGGGCGACGCCTTCTTCGCCATCGCCGGCGAGAACAGCGACGGCCATGCCTATGTGGCGAAGGCGCTGGCCGCCGGCGCCGCGCTGGCGGTGGTGTCGCGCGAGAAGGCCGGCGCATTGCCCGAGGACGACTTGCCCGAGGACGCCCCGCTCCTGGTGGTGGATGATGTGCTCGCCGGCCTCGCCGACCTTGCCCGCGCCAGCCGGGCGCGCACCTCCGCGCAGATCGTGGCCGTCACCGGATCGGTGGGCAAGACCACCACCAAGGAGGCCCTGCGTATCGCCCTCGGCGCCGATGGCGAAACCCACGCCTCCGCCGCCTCCTACAACAATCACTGGGGCGTGCCGCTCTCCCTCGCCCGGCTGCCGCGCGAGGCGCGCTACGGCGTGTTCGAGATCGGCATGAACCATCCCGGCGAGATCACCCCGCTGGTCCGGCTGGTGCGCCCGCACGTGGCCATCGTCACCACCGTCGAGCCGGTGCACATCGCCCAGTTCTCCTCCATCGAGGAGATCGCCGACGCCAAGGCGGAGATCTTCGACGGCATGGAGGACGGCGGCGCGGCGGTGCTCAACCTCGACAATCCGCTGTTCCCCCGCCTGAAGGCGGCGGCACAGGCCCGCGGCATCGAACGCATCGTCACCTTCGGCTCCGCCGAGGCGGCGGACGTGCGGCTGAAGGATGTGGCGCTGCAGTCCTACTGCTCGGTGGGGGTGGCCGACGTGATGGGCACCCCGGTGACCTTCAAGGTGGGCATGCCCGGCCGGCACATCGTGCAGAACATGCTGGCGGTGCTCGCCGCGGCCAAGCTCGTGGGCGCCGATCTGGCGCTGGCCGCCCTGGCCTTGTCGCGGCTGAAGCCGCCGCCGGGGCGCGGGGTGCCGATCCGGCTGCAGGTGAAGGGCGGACCGGCGACGCTGCTGGACGAGAGCTACAACGCCAACCCCGCCTCCATGCGCGCCGCCCTCGACGTGCTGAGCCGCACCCCGGTGGGGACACGCGGACGGCGCATCGCGGTGCTCGGCGACATGCTGGAGCTGGGCCCGGACGGCGAGGCGCACCATGCCGGCCTCGCCGAGGCGATCAAGACGGCGAAGATCGACCAGGTCTATTGCTGCGGGCCGCAGATGCACGCCTTGTGGCAGGCCCTTCCCTCGGAACGGCGTGGCGGTTATGCCATCCACGCGACCCATCTCGAACCCATGGTGGCAGTGGCCATCAGGGCCGGGGACACGCTCATGGTGAAGGGATCCAACGGCAGCCGCATGGGTCCGCTGGTCAAAAGCCTCTCGGAGCGCTTCCGCGCCGGCGAGGACGCGCTGCTCGAAGGATAATCTTCTTATGCTCCAGTGGCTTACCGAGTTTCACGCGTCGTTTTCCGCGTTCAACGTCTTCCGCTACATCACCTTCCGCACCGGCGGCGCGATGGTCACCGCGCTGCTGTTCGTGTTCCTGTTCGGGCCGGGCATGATCTCCACGCTCCGCCTCAAGCAGGGCAAGGGCCAGCCGATCCGCACCGACGGGCCGCAGTCGCACCTTCTGACCAAGAAGGGCACGCCCACCATGGGCGGGCTGATGATCCTGTCGGGCATCGTCGTCGCCACCCTGCTGTGGGCGAACCTCTCCAACCCCTACGTCTGGGTGGTGCTGCTGGTGACGCTCGGCTTCGGCCTCATCGGCTTCTACGACGACTACCTGAAGGTGACCAAGCAGACCCACAACGGCCTGTCCGGCAAGGCCCGCCTCGCCATCGAGGCGGTGATCGCGGGGGCCGCGGTGGCGGTCATCATGCACGTGGGCAAGCCGGGGCTCTCCACCTCTGTCGCCTTCCCCTTCTTCAAGGACCTGCTGCTGAACCTCGGCATCTTCTTCGCCATCTTCGGCATGTTCGTCATCGTGGCGGCGGGCAATGCGGTGAACCTCACCGACGGGCTCGACGGCCTCGCCATCGTGCCGGTGATGATCGCGGCCGGCTCGTTCGGCTTCATCGCCTACCTCGCCGGCAACGTGGTGTTCGCCGACTACCTGCAGATCAACTACGTGGCCGGCGTCGGCGAGCTGGCGGTGGTGTGCGGCGCGCTGATGGGGGCTGGCCTCGGCTTCCTGTGGTTCAACGCGCCCCCGGCCCAGGTGTTCATGGGCGACACCGGCTCGCTGGCGCTGGGCGGCCTGCTCGGCACGGTGGCGGTGGCGACCAAGCACGAGATCGTGCTGGCGGTCATCGGCGGCCTGTTCGTGCTGGAGGCGGTGTCGGTGATCGTGCAGGTGGTTTCGTTCAAGCTCACCGGCAAGCGCGTGTTCAAGATGGCCCCCATCCACCACCATTTCGAGCAGCTCGGCTGGACCGAGCCGCAGGTGGTGATCCGCTTCTGGATCGTCGCCGTGGTGCTGGCGCTGGCCGGGCTGGCAACGCTGAAGCTCAGGTGAGGCCGGCATCTTTCCCCGAGACGGGAAGGGCCCGCGGGAATGTCTCCCCGGGCCCTTTCTCATGTTCGGTTCACTTGGTGTCGCAGGTATTCACCCCGAACGGCACATAGGCCGGGCAGAAGCGGAACACGGCGGTGAGCAGCATCACCAGCCCCACCGCCCCGATCACCCAGGCCCAGTTGCCGAGACCGGCCAGCGCCGGCACAGCCGGCGCCGCGAACGGCACCAGGATCAGCGCGACACCGACGATGAACCGCAGCACGCGGTCGACGCCACCCACATTGCTCATGGCCTATCCTCCACCCTCGCCACTCATCAGACATTCAATGTTCTGAATGTCGACATGGGTCAAGGGCGGGATTTCCCGTAGGTCGCCTGTGGATGCGAAAGGCGGTCGCGCTTTCCGCGGCTTTGTTCTAGACGGGAAGCTGACGTTCCATTGCCGCACCGGATTTTTCGCACCGCCATGATCCCCGTCACCGTCTTCAAGGACCAGACCGTCGCCCTTTTCGGGCTGGGCGGCTCCGGGCTCGCCACCGCCGAGGCGCTCAAGGCCGGCGGGGCGCATGTCATCGCCTATGACGATGCCGAAGCCTCCCGCCGCAAGGCCGGCGAGGCGGGTATCACCGTCCAGGACCTCCGCTCCATCGACTGGACCATCGTCCGGGCCCTCGTCCTCGCGCCCGGCGTGCCACTGACGCATCCCGAGCCGCACTGGTCGGTGAAGCTCGCGCGCGGCGCGGGCGTGGAGGTCATCGGCGACATCGAATTGTTCTGCCGGGAGCGGCACGCCATCGCCCGGCGCTCGCCGTTCATCGCCATCACCGGCACCAACGGCAAGTCCACGACCACGGCGCTGATCACCCACATCCTGCGGGTGGCCGGGCGCGACGTGCAGATGGGCGGCAACATCGGCACCGCCATCCTGTCGCTGGCCCCGCCCAAGCCGAGCCGGGTGCACGTGGTGGAGTGCTCCTCCTACCAGATCGACCTTGCCCCCAGCCTCGACCCGTCCGTGGGCGTGATGCTCAACGTCACCCCCGACCATCTCGACCGGCATGGCACGCTGGAGAATTACGCGGCGGTCAAGGAACGCCTCGTCACCGGCGTCGAGGGCACCGGCACCGCCGTGGTGGGTGTCGACGACACCTTCTCCGCCGCCATGGCCGATCGCGCCGAGCAGGCCGGCACCCACGTGGTGCGCGTCTCGGTGAAGCGGCCGCTGGCGGACGGCGTCTGGCGCGAGGGCGAGACGCTGGTGGTGTCCGAGGGCGGCGCCGAGCGATTCCGCCTGCCGCTCGGCGGCATCGGCTCCCTGCGCGGGGCCCACAACGCCCAGAACGCCGCCGCCGCCTACGCCGCCTGCCGCGCCGTGGGCGTCGCCCCGGAGGTGATCGCGGTGGCCATGAAGCGCTTCCCCGGCCTCGCCCACCGCATGGAGGAAGTGGCCAACAAGGGCCCGGTGCTGTTCGTCAACGACAGCAAGGCCACCAATGCCGACGCGGCCGAGCGGGCGCTGTCGAGCTTCAAGGACATCTTCTGGATCGCCGGCGGCAAGCCCAAGATGGGCGGCATCGCACCGCTGGCCCCCCTGTTTGACCGGGTGGTGAAAGCCTACCTCATCGGCGAGGCGGCGGACGACTTCGCGGCGACTCTGGGCGCGGCGGTTCCCCACGAGATCGCCGGCACCCTCGACACCGCGGTGGCGGCGGCGGCCCGCGATGCGGAAGCCTCCGGCCGGCCCGAGCCGGTGGTCCTGTTGTCGCCGGCCTGCGCCAGCTTCGACCAGTTCCCCAATTTCGAGGTGCGCGGCGACGCCTTCCGCGCGGCGGTGAAGCAGGTGCCGGGGGTCGAGGTGCGCACGAAATCCACCACCCCCGCCGCCCAGAAGGAGCCGCCCAAGGGCGCGCACCCAGGCGCGCACCCGGGCGGACATCCCGGGGGCCACCCCGGCGGCGCGCCGCATGGCATGGGCAATCCCCATGGCGGCGGCCATCCCCATGGCGCGGGTCATCCGGGCAAAGGACATCCCTGAGGCCGGAGCCTCCGCGGCCCCGCGAACCGATCACCCGCCCTTGTCGTTCCCTTCCCGTCATGGCACCTGTGCGCCGCACAAGAGGAGAGGACACGATGGCCGACGGCAGCAACGGAACGACACGGACACGCCCGCACGCGCCGCCCATGGTGTCCGGCCTCTCCGCCTTCGCCGACGCGTACGACCTGATCTTGTGCGACGTCTGGGGCGTGATCCACAACGGCGTCGCGGCATTCCCCGCCGCCTGCGATGCCCTCGCCCGCGCCCGGGCGGGCGGGGCGACGGTGGTCCTCGTCTCCAATGCGCCGCGGCCGAACCGATTCGTCCAGCAGATGCTGGACGGCTTCGGCGTGCCGCGCACCGCCTATGACGCCATCGTCACCTCCGGCGACGTCACCCGCGACGTGCTGGCGGCGCGGCCGGGCGCACGCATGTTCCACCTGGGCCCGCCCCGCGACCTCGGCACCTTCGAGGACCTCGACCTCGTCGCCTCCGGCCTCGACGAAGCCCAGATCGTGGTCTGCACCGGGCTCGTCGACGATGACGTGGAGACGCCGGACGACTATCAGGCGACCCTCGCGGCCATGAAAGCCCGCAAGATCCCGCTGGTGTGCGCCAATCCGGATCTGGTGGTGGAACGGGGCGACAAGCTCATCTACTGCGCCGGCGCCATCGCCCTCGCTTATGAGGAGATGGGCGGCGAGGCCATCTGGTGCGGCAAGCCCTACCGCCCGATCTACGACACCGCCCTGGTGCGCGGCGAGGCGATCCGCGGCAAGGCCATCGACCGCGCCCGGATCCTGGGCATCGGCGACGCCCTGCGCACCGACATCACCGGCGCCAACGATGCCGGCTTCGACAGCCTGTTCATCTCCGGCGGCATCCATGCCCAGGAGCTGAAATCCATGGACGGCGCCATTCCGGACACCGAATCCCTCGCCGACCTGTTCACCGGCCACGCTCATCCGCGCGGCGTCATGCCCCGTCTCGCCTGGTGAGGCGCGGCGGCCTTGACGCCGCTGCCCGTCAAAGCCTAGAGCCGAACGCAGGACATTCCGCCGAAGCCGAAGGCAAGGCCCCCGCCCGCCGATGACACAGACGCCATCTTCCGCCTTCGTCCTGGTCCGCGATGCCGAGCCGCTGCCGCCGGCCCTCGCGCACCCGGTGATCGCCATCGGCAATTTCGACGGCGTGCACCGCGGTCACCGTGCGGTGTTCGACACCGCCCGCACCATGGCGCGGGACGGCGGGGTTCCCGCCCTCGCGCTGACCTTCGAGCCGCACCCGCGCACCTTCTTCAATCCGGCCACCGCGCCGTTCCGCCTCACCCCCGAGCCGCAGAAGCTCCAGTATATCGCCGAAACCGGCCTTGCCGGCGCCATCGTGCTGCCGTTCGACGCGGCCCTGGCGTCCATGGAGGCGGAGGACTTCGTGCGCCGGATCCTGGTGGAGCGCTATGCGGTCACCGGCGTGGCGGTGGGGTTCGATTTCCATTTCGGCCGTGGCCGCGCCGGCTCACCCGCCTTCCTCCAGGAGGCCGGGCGCCGCCATGGCTTCCAGGTGAAGGTGGTGGAGCCCATGCGCGACGAGGACGACGCCATCTCCTCCACCGCCGTCCGCCAGGCCCTCGCATCGGGGCAGGTGGGCCACGCCGCGCACATGCTGGGGCGGCCCTTCACGGTGTCCGCCGAGGTGATCCACGGCGACAAGCGTGGCCGCACCATCGGCTTCCCCACCGCCAACCTCGCCTTGCCGGCGGACCTGGAGCTTGCCTTCGGCATCTACGCAGTGCGCGCGGTCACTCCCGCCGGCCGGTTCGACGGCGTCGCCAATTACGGGCGCCGGCCCACCTTCGACAACGGCCGCGCCCTGCTTGAGGTGCACCTGTTCGACTATTCCGGCGACCTCTACGGCGTGACGCTGGATGTGGAATTCCACGCCTTCCTGCGGCCGGAGCTCAAGTTCGACGGCATCGATGCCCTCGTCGCCCAGATCCGGGCGGATGCGGAGCAGGCGCGCGAGGTCCTCGCCAAGGTGTGATCGATCCCCTGGAAGCGGGTTTGAGTTAGCCGCACCTTAACCGGCTGGGCCCCATTCTGGCGCCGACCATGATCGCCGCCAGGAAAGTCCGCACCCCCGTGCCAGCCCCCGCAGCGCCCGCCGAGGATCGCCGCTCGCCCTTCATCCGCCTCGCCGACCTGCTGGCGGGGATCGATCCCGGCCGCCAGCCGCTCAGCGCCGCCGTGGGCGAGCCGCAGCATGCCATGCCCGATTTCGTCGGTCCGGCGCTGGCCGCCGCCCTGCCCGGCTTCGGCCGCTATCCCCGCGCCGAGGGAACGCCGACCTTCCGCGCCGCCGCCGCCCGCTGGCTGGCGCGGCGCTACGACCTCGCCCGCCCCGTCGACGCGGAGCGTGAGGTGCTGGCGCTGAACGGCTCGCGCGAGGGCCTGTTCTCCGCCGCCATCGTCGCGCGGCGGCTCACCGATCCGAACAAGGGCGCGAAGGGCCGGCCGGCCATGCTGCTGCCCAATCCCTTCTATGCCGCCTATGCCGCCGGGGCCGAGGCCGCCGGGTGCGAGGCGGTGGTGGTGCCCACCACCCGGGACAGCGGCTGGCTGCCCGATCTCGACGCCCTCGACACCGATTTGCTGGAGCGCACGGTGGCCATCTACGTGGCCTCCCCCGCCAATCCGCAGGGCGCCATCGCCTCCGCCGCCTATCTCGGGCGGGCGCTGGAGTTGGCCCGCCGCCACGGCGCCTTCCTGTTCTCCGACGAATGCTATTCGGAGATCTATCTGGGCGCGCAAAAGCCGCCCGGCATCCTAGAGGTGGCGGGCGGAGACTTCAGCCGCGCGGTGGCCTTCAACTCACTCTCCAAGCGCTCGTCCCTGCCCGGGCTGCGCTGCGGCTTCTGCGCGGGTGACCCGTCCTTCCTCAAGGATTTCCTCGCCTTCCGCTGGGTCGCGGCGCCGCAGGTGCCCGAACCGCTCCAGGCGGTGGCGGTGGCGGCGTTGGAGGACGAGGCGCACGTCACCCACTCCCGCGATCTCTACAAGGCCAAGTTCGACCTCGCCGACCGCATGCTCGCGGGCCGCTTCGGCTATGAGCGGCCGGGCGGCGGCTTCTTCCTGTGGCTCGACGTCTCGCACCTCGCCGATGGCAACCTCTCCGGGGGCGAGGCGGCGGCGGTGAAGCTGTGGCGCGAGCAGGGCCTGCGCACCGTGCCGGGCGGCTACCTCGCCCGGCGCGACCTGTCCGGCGCCAATCCGTGCGCGGATTTTCTGCGCGTCGCCCTGGTCCAGGACCTTCCCACCTGCGAGGAGGTGCTGAAGCGCCTCGTCGCCGCCCTCGCGTGAAGGAGAGCCGAGCCGATGCCGATGGCGCGCCGCCGACCCTCTGCCGATGCCGTGCTCAACACCCGCACCATCGCCCCCGCCCCGCGGTTCGATCTCATTCCCGAGGGCCTGCGGCTCGCCGTGCGGCGACGCGGGCGCGAGATCATCGGGGCGCTGCTGATCCTCGCCGTCCTCACCAGCTTCCTGGCCCTCGGCAGCTGGCGGGTGACCGATCCGAGCCTGTCCAACGCCACCCACGCGCCGGTCGCGAACCTCCTTGGCGCTCCCGGCGCGGTGGTGGCTGACCTGCTGGTCCAGCTGTTCGGCCTCGCGTCCCTCGCGGTGCTGCTGCCGCCGCTCTATTGCGGCTGGCGGCTGGTGACCCACCGACCCTTCACCCACGAGCGCATGCGCGTCACCTTCTGGATCCTCGGCGTGCTCGGCACCACCGCGTTCCTGAGCGCGCTGCCGCAACCCCAGAGCTGGCCCGGCCTCACCGGGCTCGGCGGGGCGCTGGGCGACCTGTTTCCCCGCGCCATGGGGGTGATCCGGGGGTCTGCCGTGGGCGCCCTCGACAACATCGTCGCCGGCACGGCCGGGCTGCTGATCGGCGCCGCGGGGCTGTACTTCGCGGTCAGCGGCGGCCGCCGCACGCCGCTCCGGGCCGCCACCGCCGATGAACTCCCCGGCGAGATCGGCGCCGACGACGAGGACGATGACGGCACCGCCATCTCCCTCGGTGCCCTCACCCACACCTTCCTGTCATGGAAGGCGCGCCTCGCCGGAGCCGGGCTTCTGGGCCGCAAGCCGTTGCCGCGGCGCGGCGCGGCCGACGCCGCCGCCGTCGCGGCGCGGGTCCGGGCCAGCGAAGGCCGGGTGGAACCGCGCATGGGCGGCGGCGCCCCCGCCTCCCCGTCCGACGACGCGCCGGTCGCGGCGCCGGCCGAACGCACCGCCCCGGGGCGCGAGCGCGCCTCCGGCAAGCGCAGCGGCCGGCGCGCCGGCTACCAGCATCCGTCCCTCGACCTTCTCACCCCTGCGGCGGCGAGCAAGGCCCCCGCCATGAGCCCGGAGGCGCTGGCGGAAACCGCGCGGCAGCTCGAAACCACCCTCGAGGATTTCGGCGTGCGCGGCGACATTGGCCAGGTGCGCCCCGGCCCGGTGGTCACGCTCTATGAGCTGGAGCCGGCGCCCGGCATCAAGTCGTCCCGCGTCATCGGCCTCGCCGACGACATCGCCCGCTCCATGAGCGCCGTGTCGGCCCGCGTCGCCGTGGTGCCCGGCCGCAACGCCATCGGCATCGAGCTGCCCAATTCCAAGCGCGACAAGGTGCTGCTGCGCGAGCTGATCGCCACCAAGGACTTCGGCGATTCCGGCCACAAGCTCGCCATCGCCCTGGGCAAGACCATCGACGGCGATCCGGTCATCGTCGACCTCGCCCGCATGCCGCACCTGCTGGTGGCCGGCACCACCGGCTCCGGCAAGTCGGTGGCCATCAACACCATGATCCTGTCCCTGCTCTACCGGCTGAAGCCGGAGCAGTGCCGGCTGATCATGGTCGACCCCAAGATGCTGGAGCTCTCCGTCTATGACGGCATCCCGCATCTCCTCGCCCCCGTGGTCACCGATCCGAAGAAGGCGGTGGTGGCGCTCAAGTGGGCGGTGAAGGAGATGGAGGACCGCTACAAGAAGATGTCGAAGCTCGGGGTGCGCAACATCGATGGCTTCAATGCCCGGGTGAAGGATTCGGTGGAGCGCGGCGAGGCCCTCGCCCGCACCGTGCAGACCGGCTTCGACCACGACACGGGCGAAGCCATCTACGAGCGCGAGGAGATGAACCTCGAGCCTCTGCCCTACATCGTGGTCATCGTCGACGAGATGGCCGATCTGATGCTGGTGGCCGGCAAGGACATCGAGGGCGCCATCCAGCGCCTCGCCCAGATGGCGCGGGCCGCCGGCATCCACCTGGTGATGGCCACCCAGCGCCCGTCCGTGGACGTGATCACCGGCACCATCAAGGCCAATTTCCCCACCCGGATCTCCTTCCAGGTCACCTCCAAGATCGACAGCCGCACCATCCTCGGCGAAATGGGGGCCGAGCAGCTGCTCGGCCAGGGCGACATGCTCTACATGGCCGGCGGCGGGCGCATCTCGCGCGTGCACGGGCCCTTCGTCTCCGACGAGGAGGTGGAGAGCGTGGTGAGGCACCTCAAGGCCCAGGGCGCTCCCTCGTATGTGGAGGCGGTCACCGCCGAGGACGACGCCGAAGGCGAGAACGGCGACGGCGCCGTGTTCGACAAGGGCGGCTTCGGCGAGGAGGGGCAGGACCTCTATTCTCAGGCCGTGGCGGTGGTCGTGCGCGACCGCAAGTGTTCCACCTCCTACATCCAGCGCCGGCTGCAGATCGGCTACAACCGGGCCGCCTCACTGGTGGAGCGCATGGAAAAGGAGGGCCTCGTCGGCTCCCCCAACCATGCCGGCAAGCGGGAAATCCTGATGCCGGAAGAAGCCGCCGAATAACCCCGCCCGCCGCGCGGCCCTTGCAAGACGCGCGGCCGGGCCACAGGATCGCCATAGGCTGGCGCTAGGAGAGCCCTCCCGCCCGCCTCGAACGCCTCGCCCCAGAGAACCCCATGATGCCGAGCCGCCACCTCTTCCCCGCCCTCCGTCTTCGCGGCATCGCGCCGATGCCGCAGCGGGGCTGGGGATTGCGCCGCGCGGCCGGGATCGGCGGGTTCGGCCTCGCGCTGGCGCTGGCGCTCCTTCCGGGCACCGTCGCGCACGGCCAGGCGCTCCAGCCCCCCGGCGACCTGATGCGCCCGCAGGGGCAGGCCCAGAAGCCGGCGACGCCCGCCGCGCCCTTCACCGCTCCGCTGCCGCCGCACCGCCCGGCCCAGGCAGCCGGAGCCGGGTCCGCCGACGGCATCACCCTCGCCCAAGCCAAGCCGACCGGCCAGGCGAAGCCCGGTGCGGCCGCGCCCGACGGCCGCGCCGCCCGCTCGACCATCGACCGGGTGACCAACTACTACAATTCGGTGCAGGCCCTGAGCGGCAACTTCACCCAGATCGACCCCGACGGCTCTCGCCGCACCGGCGACTTCTACATGCAGAAGCCGGGGCGGGTGCGCTTCGAATACGATCCGCCGAGCCCGGTGGAACTGATCTCCAACGGGCAATCGGTGGCGGTGCGGGATCGCAAGCTCAACACCCAGGACATCACGCCGCTCTCGCAGACGCCGCTGCGCTTCCTGCTCGCCGAGCAGATCGACCTGGCCACCGACCCGCACGTGACCGGCGTATTCCAGGACGACAACTTCGTCAGCGTGGTGATGCAGGAGCAGGTGCCCATGATCGGGACCTACCGCCTGATCATCCTGTTCGACACCAAGACTTCGGCGCTGAAACAGTGGATCGTCACCGATCCGCAGGGCTACGACACCCAGGTCACGCTCACCAACGCCCAGGTCAACAAGCGGCCGGATCCCAAGCTCTTCGTCATCAACTTCGAGCGCATGCTGCAGTAAGCGGGCACGTCTCGCCGCTGCTGGGCGGCGGCGCGATCACATTTGCGTGCGCGCGCGAATGGCCGCCGACAGCGTTCCTTCGTCCAGATAATCCAGCTCGCCGCCCACCGGCACGCCTTGGGCGAGGCGCGTGATGCGCACCGGGACCTCGCGCAGAAGATCGGTGATGTAGTGCGCCGTGGTCTGGCCGTCCACGGTGGCGCCGAGGGCGAGGATGACCTCCGCCACCTTGTCCTCATGCACCCGCGCCACCAGTTTCGGCAGGTTGAGGTCGTCGGGCCCGACCCCGTCGAGCGGCGAGAGCACGCCGCCGAGCACGTGATAGCGCGCATTCAGCACACCCGCCCGCTCGAGCGCCCACAGATCCCCCACGTCGGCGACCACCACCAGTGTACTGGATTCCCGCTGCGGATCGCCGCAGATGGTGCAGGGGTCGCAGACATCCACATTGCCGCAGCGGCGGCATTCCACGATCTTGCCCAGCGCATCGGCGAGCGCGGCCGCCAGTGGCGCCATCAGCGCTTCCCGCTTCTTGATGAGGTGCAGCGCCACCCGGCGGGCAGAACGCGGCCCAAGGCCGGGCAGCCGCGCGATGAGCTGGATCAGGCGCTCGATCTCTGGACCGGCGACGGCACGGGGCATGTGCGCGGGAACTCCTTCAGGCCCGATCGACCGGATGCCGGGCGTTCCCCGGGGAAAAACCGGTGGTCGACCGCCGCGCTCACCCATGAGCTCGATGGTCGAAGGTTCTCTAGAGCATTTTCCGGCTCCGTTGAATCGCGAAGATGCTCCGCCCGCCTGCCGCGGTATGTTTCCTTCCCGCGGCTAGCGACGTCGAGCGCGCGAAAACGCTCATATTTGTGATCCGGTTGACAGGAGCCGGGCTTGTTTTCGACGCGCCGCCGACCCGTTCCTTCGCCGGCATATCCGGTTGAACCGGACCAGCGCACCCTCCTTTGCTTTGGCGGGTCTCGCCTGAGCCAGCCAATGCGGGGGAAACGGCGAGGCGCAGCCATATACCGCTACGTGAACACGCGTCTGGACTTTGCGTCGACCCCGGAAAAATAGAGATCATCCTGCTCCGCGCCGCACAGGACGTGCCCAGAGTGGGCCATGCGCAAGAACACGACATGCGACCTTCAGTTGCGCGACTTCTCAGCTGTACTTTCCTGCAGAGGCACAGAAAAAGTCCCGATCTTCGCAGGCCGCGCGGACCCGCCGACAGGGCTGGAGCCGGTCGCGTCCTGCGCCGCACCGGGGGAACAGCTCACCCTACCGATGATTTCAACTGTCCGGACCGCGATTCGCCGTCTTCGGAATGATCAAGATGACGCGCGCCCGCACTCTCACAGCCCCGGATCAGAGCCCACAAATCCGCACTATTGCTGGATCTTCAAGAGTTTTCGCAACACGGATTGTATTTCTTCCGGCTGGTGCTATACACTATTTGTGAAAGCTCAGATGCCGACTAGGCATCGGTCGGCGGCGATGCTCCGGCTCCGACCATTGCAACGACCAAGCAGAAAGGACCTCCCGTGAGCGACTCCGCTTCCAATTCTCCGTCGACGGGCCACATCGACTTCACGACAGAAATCGTTGCGGCCTATGTCAGCAACAACAGCGTGGCCGCGACCGAGCTTCCCGCCCTCATCGAGTCGGTCTATCGCGCCCTCGGCCAGCTCGGCACGCCGGCCGCCGCGCCGGTGGAAGAGCAGAAGCCTGCGGTTCCTCTGAAGAAGTCGGTGACGCCGGAATACATCATCTGCCTGGAGGACGGGAAGAAGTTCAAGTCGCTGAAGCGCCATCTGCGCACCAGCTACGGCATGACCCCCGACGCCTATCGCGAGAAGTGGGGCCTGCCCAAGGACTATCCCATGGTGGCCCCGGCCTATGCCGCCGCCCGCTCCGAGCTCGCCAAGAACATGGGCCTCGGCCAGACCCGCAAGAAGGCGGCTCCCGCCCCGGCCAAGAAGCCCACCCGCCGCAAGGCTGCGGCCTGATCCACTCGGGCGCCGGACCGGCCAGATTGCATTGCAGCCTGATCGGATCCGGCCCTGAGGTCTCTCAAGCCGGGCGCTTCCCGGTTACGAGACGAAAAAGCGACCCCGCAAAGACTTGGAGTGTTTTTCCGTTTCCGTGAAGCGACGCAAGCACTCCAGGGCCTTTCAGGAGAGCGTTTCAAAACCCCGCCCGGCCATCGCGCCGGGCTTTTATTTTGCGTGGCTCCCGGCGAAGCTTCTCAGCATCGGTCAAAAGAGCAGGGCCGTTGCCATCAATCCAGGCCAAGACGGCGACAGATCTCGTCCAGTTGCTCAAGACTCGCATAGCGGATCTTCAGTTCGCCGGCTTCGCCCGCCCCCTCGACGCTCACAGTAAGCCCCAGAGCATCCGACAGACGCTTCTCCAGCGCCCGAACATCCGCGCTCTTGCGCTCGGGTGCGGCCTTCCCCTTGCCGGCCGCGCCGCCACCCGTGGCCGCCGGCGGGGCGACAAGCGCCGCGCGCGTCTTCGACAGCGCCTCCACGTCGCGGACGGTCAGGCCCTTCTCCACCACGTCCCGGGCCATGCGCTCGGGATCGGCGCAGGCCAGCAGCGCGCGGGCATGGCCGGCGGTGAGCCGCCCGTCCGCCAGATACCCCATCACGCTCGCCGGCAGCTTCAGCAGGCGCAGGGTATTAGCGATATGGCTGCGGCTCTTGCCGATGACCTTGGCGAGATCGTTCTGGCTGTACTTGAACTCCTCCATCAGGGCCTCATAGCCCTGCGCTTCTTCCACCGCGTTCAGGTCGGCGCGCTGGACGTTTTCGATGATGGCGATCTCGAGCGCCTCGCGATCGGTGAGTTCCAGCACCACCACCGGCACCTCGTGCAGCGCGGCGCGCTGGGCCGCGCGCCAGCGCCGCTCGCCAGCGACGATCTCGAAGCTGTCGGATCCCTTGAGCGGCCGCACCACGATGGGCTGGATGATGCCCTTCTCCCGGATCGAGGCGGTGAGATCCTCCAGGCCCTCCTCCAGGAAGGCCCGGCGCGGATTGCGCGGATTGGGCCTGACGTGCTCGATGGGCACCCGGCGCGGGCCGCCGCGGCCGGCCGGGGCGCGGCCCGTCGCCGGCGCCTGGGGCTCCCCCATCTCCCCGATGAGCGCCGCAAGTCCCCGGCCGAGCCGGGAGGAGCGCTGTTCGTCCGCCATGGTCTTCTTCTTCCGCTTGCCCGGCGCGCGGCCGGCCCGAAGGGCGGCCCGCGCTCCCACTCCCCACGAGAGCAGACTTCAACCCTGAGACGCGTGCGCGTTGCACGCCTCATCCCCGGGCGTCCGGCTCCCACACCTCAGGCGGCAGCCACCGCCCGCGCCGCGCGCTCGCGCTGGATCACCTCTGATGCAAGCCGCAGATAGGCCTGCGAGCCCACGCACTTGAGGTCGTAGAGCAGCACCGGCTTGCCGTAGGACGGCGCCTCGGACACCCGCACATTGCGCGGGATCACGGTCTCGTAGACCTTGTCGCCCATGAACTGCCGCACATCCTGCACCACTTGCTCGGACAGGTTGTTGCGCCCGTCATACATGGTCAGCACGATGCCGTGGATGGTCAGGCCCGGATTGAGCCCGGTGCGCACCTGCTCCACCGTCTTCAAGAGCTGGGACAGGCCTTCGAGGGCGAAGAACTCGCACTGCAGCGGCACCACGATGGCATCCGCCGCCGCCATGGCATTCACCGTGAGCAGCGAGAGGGACGGGGGGCAGTCCACCAGCACATAGGTGAAGCGCGGCCCCTCGGGATCCTCGGCGAGGGCCTTGAGCGCATTGCGCAGCCGGAAGGCGCGGTCGCGCTCGGCGGCGATCTCCAGCTCCAGGCCCGACAGATCGAGGGTGGACGGCGCCACATAAAGCTGCGGCACGCCGGTCTCCATCACCGTCTCGCGCATGCTGGCCTCGCCGATGAGCACGTCGTAGGTGGAGAGGCGGCGGGCGCGCCGGTCGATGCCGAGGCCGGTGGAGGCATTGCCCTGCGGGTCGAGGTCCACCACCAGCACCGTCTCGCCGATGGCGGCCAGCGCCGTGCCGAGATTGATGGCCGTGGTGGTCTTGCCGACGCCGCCCTTCTGGTTGGCCAGCGCGAGCACCCGGGGGCTGCCGGGAATGCCGCCGGCAGGGGAGGCGGGGTGCGTTTGGGAAGGATCGCGAGTTTCGGTCATGGCGCCTTGGTCCTCGACGCGTCGACTGCGGGCGGTTCGCCGCTGGCGCGCGGCTCCTTCTGGAGGCCCCCCGCGCCGAAAAGTGATTCGGAAGCTTCGCTCCCGCGCCGCGCGCCCCGCACCAGGAGGATCTTCCCGTGGGGATCGCTCGCGCTGGCGCGAAGGTTAAAGTCGAGTGTCCAGCCTTTGCGGGCGTCGGTCAATTCTTGCTCGGCGTCGCGGCCCTTCGGAAACACGCCGATGGCGCCTGCTTCGAGGAAAGGCGCGGCCAGTTCCAGCAGCTTCGGCAGTGGCGCGAGCGCCCGGGCCGAGACCACATGCGTGCCCGGGGCGAGCTGCTGCGCCACCTGCTCGATGCGCACCGCGTGGACGGTGACCGGCAAGTCCGCGACCCGCGCCGCTTCCCGCAGGAAGGCGGCCTTGCGGGTGTCGCTCTCCACCAGATGCACCGCGCTGCCGCCGCGCTCCGCCAGCACCGCCGCCACCACCAGGCCCGGGAATCCGCCGCCCGAGCCGAGATCCACCCAGCGCAGGGGATTTTTCGAAACGTGGTGAACCAATTGTAAAGAATCCCCCACATGCCGGCGCCACAGCTCCGGCAGGGTGGCGGGAGCCACCAGATTGATGGTCTTCTGCCACTTCACCAGAAGCTGCGCGATGGCGTCGAGCCGCCGGAATGTTTCACGTGAAACGGCCCGCTCCACGTCGGCGCGGCCCGGCTCGGTTCCCGTCTCCCGCTGCCCCTTCATGCCCGGCCCCACATTGCGACGACGCGCGCCATCCCCGTCTTCCACAAGCCGGCCGTCCGGATACCCCGCCTCACCGCGCCAGACCCGCCCGCCGCGCGTGGGTGGCGATGAGGGCGAGGGCGGCGGGCGTCATGCCCTCCATGCGCCCCGCCTGTCCCACCGTGCGCGGACGCACCCGGGCGAGCTTCTGCTTCAGCTCGTTGGAAAGGCCCGGCAGGTCGGCATAGGCAAGATCCTCCGACAGGGCGAGCCGCTCGTCCCGCCGCAGCATGTGGATGTCGGCCGCCTGCCGCTCCAGATAGACCGCATACTTGGCATCGATCTCCACCTGGTCCGACACGTCCGCCGGCAAAGCCGACAGCTCCGGCCAGATGGCGCAGAGCCGGGCCATGTCGATGTCGGGATAGGCGAGAAGGTCGAAGGCGCTGCGACGCTGGCCATCAAGGTTCAGCGAAAGGCCGTGCCGCGCCCCTTCGGTGGGGGTGAGGCTGAGCCGGCGCGTGAGCGTCCGCGCCTCCTCCAGCAGCCCGGCCCGACGGGCGAAATGGGCGGAGCGCTGCCGCCCCACCAGGCCCAGCGCCTCTCCGTGCGCGGTGAGGCGCTGGTCGGCATTGTCGGCACGCAGCGTCAGGCGGTATTCGGCGCGCGAGGTGAACATGCGATAGGGCTCGCTCACCCCGCGGGTGACGAGGTCGTCCACCATCACGCCGAGATAGGCCTGCGCCCGGTCGAAGACGATGCCCTCCACCCCGTCCGCCCTGCGGGCCGCATTGAGCCCGGCGAGGAGGCCTTGCGCCGCCGCCTCCTCATAGCCGGTGGTGCCGTTGATCTGGCCGGCGAGGAAAAGCCCCTTCACCCGCTTCGCCTCCAGCGTCGGGGCCAGCTCGCGCGGGTCCACATGGTCGTACTCGATGGCGTAGCCGGGCCGCAGCACCGCCACCTTCTCCAGCCCCGGAATGGTTCGCAGGAAGGCGGTCTGCACCTCCTCGGGCAGGGAGGTGGACAGGCCGTTGGGATAGACGGTGGGATCGTCCAGCCCCTCCGGCTCCAGGAAGATCTGGTGGCCGTCACGGTCGCCGAAGCGGACGATCTTGTCCTCGATGGATGGACAGTAGCGCGGCCCGGTGCTCTCGATGCGGCCGGAATACATGGCCGAGCGGGAAAGGTTGGCGCGGATGAGGTCGTGCGTCGCGCCCGTGGTGCGGGTGATGCCGCATTCCACCTGCGGGTTGGGCAAATGGGTGGTCAGCGCCGAGAAGGCTTCCGGCGGATCGTCGCCGGCCTGCATCTCCAGGCTCGCCCAGTCGATGGTGCGACCGTCGAGACGCGCCGGCGTTCCGGTCTTGAGCCGGCCGAGGGCGAAGCCGAGCCGGGCAAGGGCAGGGGAGAGGCCGAGCGTCGGCTTCTCGCCCATGCGCCCAGCGGGAAAGCTCACCTCGCCCATGTGGATCAGGCCATTGAGGAATGTGCCGGTGGTAAGCACCACCGCGCCGCAGGTCAGCGTGCGCCCGTCCGCCAGCCGGATGCTGGTGATACGGCCGCTGTCGGCTAGGAGGTCCTCCGCCTCGCCCTCCACCAGCGTCAGTCCCGGCTGGGCGGCAAGGGCCTCCTGCATGGCGCGGGCGTAGAGCTTGCGGTCGGCCTGGGCCCGAGGCCCCCGCACGGCTGGGCCCTTGCGGCGGTTGAGCACGCGAAACTGGATGCCGCCCTGGTCGGCCACCCGCCCCATGAGCCCGTCCAGCGCATCGATCTCGCGCACCAGATGACCCTTGCCGAGCCCGCCGATGGCGGGATTGCACGACATGGCGCCGATGGTGGTGCGGGAATGGGTGACGAGGGCCGCACGCGCGCCGATGCGCGCCGCCGCAGCCGCCGCCTCACACCCGGCATGGCCGCCGCCAACGACGATCACGTCGAATGCGGCGCGGGAAAAAGTGTCGGTCATCATCATCCAGGGCAGAAGGCGCGGCCCCGTGCCGCCCCTTCTGGAAACGCCCACTTTCCGGCGCCGTCAAGGCCGCAAGGCGCACGATGTTTCACGTGAAACAGTTTCGGAGGGAGCGCCCGGCGCGCACGCGCCTATTTACCGATGCAGAAGGTGCTGAACACCGCATCGAGCACCTGGTCCACGTCCACCCGGCCGATGGTCTGGTCGAGCGACCGCACCGCCAGGCGCACTTCTTCTGCGCGCAATTCCTCGCGCCCGCCGAAATCCCCCAGCGCCCGCTCCAGATGCGCCGTCGCAGACTCCAGGGCGAGCCGCTGGCGCTCCCGCGTCACCAGAGCGGGCTCGCCGCCGCCGATCTCGCCCGCACGTCGCTCCAGGTGCGAAACCAGCCCCTCGATCCCCGCCCCTGTGGCGGCGGAGATGCCGAGCCAGTCCACCGGACATGCGCCACCCTGGTCGGTCTTGGTGCGCACCTTGATGGCATTGGAAAAGACCGCGGGCGGGGGTGCCGCGTCCTCCGACAGCCAAAGCACGAGGTCCGCCCCTTCCGCCCGCGCCCGCGCCCGCCGGACCCCTTCCGCTTCCACCATGTCCGTTGTCTCCCGCAGGCCGGCGGTGTCGAGCAGGGTCACCGCCTGTCCGGCCAGTTCCAGATGCACCTCCAGCACATCCCGCGTGGTGCCGGGGAGGGGGGAGACGATGGCTGCCTCCCGCCCGGCGAGGCGGTTCAGCAGCGTGGACTTGCCGGCATTCGGCGGGCCGGCGATGGCCACCACGAGGCCGTCGCGCACCCGCTCGCCCCGCGCCGCATCGGCAAGGGCGGACAGGAGATCCGACCGAAGGCCGCCGATCACCCCGGCTGCCTGGGCGGCCAGGTCCCCCGGCACGTCGCCCTCGTCGGAAAAATCGATGGCGGCTTCCAGCAACGCCAGTGCTCCGATCAGCCCCTCGCGCCACCCTTCCACCCGCCGGGAGAGCGCGCCGGACGCGATCGCGAGGGCCTGGCGCCGCTGCGCCTCGCTCTCCGCCGCCACCAGATCCGCAAGGCCCTCCACCTCGGCGAGGTCGAGCTTGCCATGGGCGTGGGCGCGGCGGGTGAACGCCCCGGCCTCCGCCGGCTTCAGGCCCGGCAGGCCGGACAGCGCACGCAGAACCGCCGTCACCACGGCCCGGCCGCCATGCAGATGCAGCTCCACCACGTCCTCCCCGGTGGCGCTGGCCGGGCCGGGAAAGAACAGCAGCAGCCCGCGGTCCAGCACCTCCCCGCTCGCCGGATCCATCAGGGCGCCGTAGCGGGCGAGCCGCGGCGGCGGCAGGACGCCGGCGAGTGCAAGACCCGCCGCCTGTGCCCGCGGACCGGAAATACGCACCACCGCGACGCCCGCCGGCGGGCGTCCAGAGGACAGGGCGAAGATGGTGTCGGACATCGCACGCACCTCATTGGCTGCAGATTTGCACGGGGCGGCCCGATGGCGGACCATGTGCCGTCTCTTGATTGAACCTTTAGTCGCGAACCCGATTGCCATCAAAGCCGGGAATGCCCGAGGGATTTTGAGCCATGAGCGAAAACCGCCTGTCGCGGGAGACGAGCCCCTACCTTCTCCAGCACAAGGACAATCCGGTCCACTGGTGGGCCTTCGGCCCGGACGCCTTCGCCGAAGCCAGGGCCACGGGCAAGCCCATATTGCTCTCCGTCGGCTATGCCGCCTGCCACTGGTGCCACGTGATGGCGCACGAGAGCTTCGAGGATCCGCACGTGGCGGGGCTGATGAACGCCCTGTTCGTGAATATCAAGGTGGACCGCGAGGAGCGGCCGGACGTGGACCAGATCTACATGGCCGCGCTCCAGCAGCTGGGCCAGAGCGGCGGCTGGCCGCTCACCATGTTCCTGGATCCGCAGGGCCGGCCCTTCTGGGGCGGCACCTATTTCCCGCCGGTGACGAGCTATGGCCGGCCGGCATTCAGCGAGGTGCTGCAGCAGGTCTCCACGGTCTTCACCGAGAACCCCGACAAGGTGGAGAAGAACGCCAATACCATCCTGACCCGCCTCAAGAAGGCGGCCGAGCCCGTGGCCGGCGTCGCCATCGGGCAGGAGGACCTCGACGGGGCGGCGGCGCGCACCGCGGAGCTTTTCGATCCGGTGCATGGCGGGCTGAAGGGCGCGCCGAAGTTTCCCCAGTCCGGCCTCATGGAGCTGCTCTGGCGGGTCGGCACCCGGCGCCGGGACGACAAGCTGAAGGCCATGGTCGCCCTCACCCTCAACCGCATGAGCGAGAGCGGCATCTACGATCATCTCGGCGGCGGTTTCGCCCGCTATTCTGTGGACGAGATCTGGTTCGTCCCGCATTTCGAGAAAATGCTCTACGACAATGCCCAGCTCCTCGATCTGCTGGCCTTGGCCCATCGTGACACCGGTGACGGGCTGTTCCTGCGCCGGGTGCGGGAGATCGTCGGCTGGCTCGAGCGGGAGATGCTGACGCCCGAAGGCGCCTTCGCCGCCAGCCTCGATGCGGACAGCGAGGGTCATGAGGGCCGCTTCTATGTGTGGACCGCGCGAGAGATCGAGGCCGTCCTCGGCGCCGAGGATGCGGCCTTCTTCAACCGCTTCTACGACGTGACCCCCGCCGGCAATTGGGAGGCGGGCAACATCCTCAACCGCACCGACGCCGGCTTCGTTAGCGCCGAGGCCGAGGCGCGCCTTGAGCCGCTGCGGGAAAAGCTGCTGGCCGCGCGGGAGCACCGCGTGCGCCCCGGCCGCGACGACAAGGTGCTGGCCGACTGGAACGGCCTGATGATCGCCGCTTTGGCCCGGACCGGCGCCTTCCTCGGCGAGGCCGCCTGGGTCGCGCTGGCGCAGCGGGCGTTCGACACCGTGTGCGCTCGGATGATCACGGGCGGGCGCCTCGCCCATTCCTGGTGCGGCGACAAGCTGGTGGCTCCCGGCCTTGCCTCGGACCTCGCCGCCATGGCGCGCGCCGGCCTCGCCCTGCACGAGGCAACGGGGGCAGGGGAGGGCCTGGAGCGGGCCGCCGGCTTCCTGGAGGCGCTGGAGGCGCACCATCTCGACCCGGCGACGGGCACCTATTTCCTCACCGCGGATGATGCCGACAGCCTCGTCGTGCGCCCCCGCATCACCCATGACGAGGCGGTTCCCAACTCCAGCGCGGTCGCGGCGGAGGCCCTGGTCCGCCTCTCGGCCCTCACCGGCAACGATGCCCTGCGGGCCCGGGCCGACCGGATCCTCTCCGGGCTGTCGGGGCCGGCAGCGAAGAATGCGCTCGCGCACGGAGCTGCGCTGAACGCCATCGACACCCGCCTCAACCTCGCGCAGATCGTCGTCGTGGGGGCGAGGAGCGGGGCGCTTGCAACCGCCGCGCTTGAGGTGCCGTTCCCACTCAGGGTCCTTGTCCGCGCGGATGAGGGCTCTTCCGCTCTCGCCGGCAGCGTCATGGCGGCGCGGATCGCGTCGGCGCCGGCAGAGGGTGCGGCTTTCGTCTGCATCGGCGAACGCTGCTCGCTCCCGGTGACCGATCCGGGGCGCCTTCCGCAGGCCGTGGCGGAAATGCTGGCCTGAGACCTCTTTAAATCCGCCAGGCTGGGGCGACACCCTCTAAAATCGCATCCGGAAGCCAGGGACAGGCTCGCGGTAGAGGATGAGGAATGGATCGGAGAGGCGGGCGTTTCTCCGCCTGCGGCCTTCCTATTCGATCAACCTTTGATTGATCTGTGGTTGTAAATCGACCGGAAGCTGCTCCGACGCCGTGTCAGCTTCCGGTCTTCTCCACCGGCGGCGCATCCGCATATTTCAGCCAGACGGCCTTCTCTCCCAAGCTCGCCACGAACACCGCATGCGCCTGCGCCTCCGCATCGGTGAGGCGGGGGGCGAGCGGCTCGGGCCGAACATGGGCGGCGCGCGCCTCCACCACCAAGCGCGGGGCTTCGCTCGCCTCCTCGGTCAGGCCGATGAGACTCGCCTGCTTGCCGCCGAGCAGCTCGCCATAGACTTCCGCCAACAGCTCCGCATCGAGCAGCGCGCCGTGCTTCACCCGGCGGGAGCTGTCGATGCCGTAGCGCCGCATCAGATCGTCGAGGCGGTTGCCGCCACCGGGATGCTTGCGCCGCGCCAGGGCCAGCGTGTCCACCACCCGGTCGCGGGCGATGGTGGACCGGCCGGAACGCTCCAGCTCGGCATTGAGGAAGCCGATGTCGAACGCGGCATTGTGGATGACCAAGGTATCTTCGGCGATGAAATTCAGGAATTCATCGGCAACTTCTTCGAACTTCTTCTTGTCCGACAAGAATTCGGCGGAGAGGCCATGGACGTTGAACGCCTCCACCGGCATGTCCCGCTCAGGATTGATATAGACGTGGAACACCGTCCCGGTGAGGATGCGGTTGACCATCTCCACGCAGCCGATCTCCACGAGCCGGTCGCCACCATAGGCCTCGAGGCCCGTCGTCTCGGTATCGAGCACGATCTCGCGCATGGATTCCCTATCCTTACTCCGGCCGCCGCCGGCCCGGTCCGGCCAGCGCCCGCACGATCCCCGCCACCTGATGCTCGGCCGAAGCGTAGCCACGCCCGGTGTCGATGACGAAATGCGCCCGCCGGCGCTTCTCCGCATCGGGCATCTGCTTGGCGAGGATGGCCTCGAATTTGTCGTCCGTCATGCCCGGCCGGTCGAGAACACGGGCGCGCTGCACAGCTTTCGGCGCGCTGACCACGGCGATCGCATCGGCGCGCCCGGCACCTCCCGTTTCGAACAGGAGCGGGATGTCGAGCACCACCAGACGAGCCCCCGCCGCGCGGGCGCTGGCGAGGAAGGATTCCTCCTCGGCCCGCACCAGGGGATGCACGATGGCCTCCAGCCGCCGCATCGCCTCGCCGTCGCCGAGCACCCGGGCGCCAAGCGCCGTCCGGTCGACGGCGCCATCCCGCGCCACCCCCGGAAAGGCCGCCTCCACCGGCCCCACCGCCGCCCCGCGATAGAGCCCGTGTACCGACGCGTCGGCATCGTGCACCGGCACCCCATGGGCGCGGAACAGGCGTGCCGTCGCCGATTTCCCCATGCCGATGGAGCCGGTGAGGCCGAGGATCCACATGTCTGCTCAGGCCTCCAGCTGGCCCTTGGCCTTCAGGTCGGCGACGAGAAGAGCGCGCAGTTCCGGCGTGACCTCCGGCCGCACGCCGAACCAGCGCTCGAAGCCGGGCACGCCCTGATGCAGCAGCATGCCGAGCCCGTCCACGGTGCGGAAGCCTTGCCCGGCGGCCATCTTCAGCAGCGGCGTCACCAGCGGCACGTAGACGATGTCGCTCACCACCGCCTCGGGCCGCAGCCCCGACAGGTCAACCAGGAGCGGGGCCGCCCCCTTCATGCCCAGCGACGTGCAGTTCACCAGGACGTCCGCATCCCGCATCACGTCCCCTATGCGCTCAAAGGCCAGGGGACGCACAACCGGGCCAAACATGGCCGCGATCGCCTCCGCCCGCTCCAGCGTGCGATTGGCGAGCGCCACCCGCTCGAATCCGCGTGCCACCAGCGCATGCACGATGGCCCGCGAGGCCCCGCCCGCACCGAGGACCAGCGCGGTCTTGCGCTCCCCGTCCCAGCCCGGCGCCCCCGCATCGAGATTGGCAATGAAGCCGTAACCGTCGGTGCTGGCGCCGCAGAGCCTGCCGTCCTCGAGCCACAGGGTGTTCGCCGCGCCCAACGCCGCCGCGCTCTCCTCCGCCTCGTCGAGGACCGAGAAGGCGATCTCCTTGTTCGGCGCGGTCACGTTGCAGCCGACATAGCCCCGCGTGGCGAGGCTGCGATAAAAGTCCGCGGCCTCCGACGGTGGTACTTCCTCACGGCCATAGGCGCCGTCGATGCCGTATTTCCGAAGCCAGTAGCCATGCAGAAGGGGCGAGCGGGAATAGCTGACCGGCTGGCCGGTGACACAGACACGCACGCTCACGGCAGAAGCCCCTGCTCGCGGAAGAAGGGCAGGAGCTGCAGCAGGGGCAGGCCGAGAATGGTGAAGTGGTCGCCATCCACGCGCGTGAACAGGTGCACGCCCACCGATTCGAGCTGGTAGGCACCCACCGAGGTGAGCACCCGCGCGCCCGCCGCCACGAGGTAGTTGCTGAGCGCTTCTTCCGACAAGGGCCGCATGGTGAGGAAGGCGCTCACCACCGTCTCGAACATCACCGTGCCATCCAACGCCACGGCCACCGCCGAATGCAGAGCATGGGTGTGGCCGGCGAGCTCCATCAGCTGGATCCGCGCCGCTTCGATGGTGGCCGGCTTGTGATAGATCTTCGGCCCGAGGGCCAGGGTCTGGTCCGCGCCCAGCACCATGCGCCCCGGCGCCGCCGTCGCGCCCGAAAGCGCTTTCGCCCGGGCCAGAAGGAGGGCGATGCGGGCGGGGTCCAAATCGCCGGCCTCCGCCTGAAGGGCGCGCTCGTCCACATCGGCGGCCACCGTCTCCACGGGCACGCCCGCATGCACGAGAAGGCTCAACCGCGTTGCGCTCTTGGACGCGAGCACCAGCGGCTGTTCACCACGCCACACGATCGTCCCTCCCCCTCATGTTTCGGCAATCTCGCGCCGGCGGCGCTCGCTGTAGAGCGTATAGATGTTGGCCGCCGTCTCCTCGATGGACCGGCGGGTCACATCAATGAGCGGCCAGCCGTTGCGCGCGCACAGGCGCCGCGAAAAGGCGATTTCGTCGCTCACCGCCTCGCGGTCCGTATAGGAACTTCCCGCCTCCCCCGCATTGAGGCTGAGCAGGCGGTTCTGCCGGATCTCGACGATCCGCTCCGGGCTCGCCACCAGGCCGACCACAAGCGGCTTCTTCAGCTTCTCGATGTTGGGCGGCAGCGGCACGTTGGGGACCAGCGGGATGTTCGCGGTCTTGATGCCCCGGTTGGCAAGATAGATGGAGGTAGGCGTTTTGGAGGTGCGCGACACGCCGAGCAGCACCACGTCCGCCGCCTCCAGGTCCTCGGTCATATGGCCGTCGTCGTGCATGACAGTGAAATTGAGCGCATCGATGCGCTTGAAATAGCTCGCGTCGAGGGAATGCTGGCCGCCCACGCGCGGGGTCGGCTCGCCGCCCAGATAGGACTGGAACAGCCGCACCACTGGCGCCATCACCGACAGATGCGGGACACCCAGCTCCTCGCAGCGCTGCCGGAGCCGGCTGCGGATGTCGTTGTCCACTAGGGTGAAAAGCACGATGCCGGGATTGTTCTCGACCTCGTTCAGCACCCGCTCCAGTTGCTTCATGGAGCGCACCAGCGGGTAGACGTGCTCGATGGGCAACACGTTCACGTACTGGGCGCACGCCGCCCGCCCCACATTGATGAGGGTTTCGCCCGTGGCATCGGAGACGAGATGGAGGTGGAAGTAGCTTTCGGCGGGCGACTTCGAAGGTGACACGGTTATCCACCGCTCCTGTGGAACACTGTTGAAGAAGGCACGCTCATGAACGCCGCGCAAGGGTGGCCTTTGGATAACCCCGAATCCCGTCCACATGCACACCCCACGGGACAGATTCCAGCACCCCCCTGTGCGTCCATGTGGACGACGTTTCGACCCTCCCCCCTTAATCCTTTGTTAACCGGCCTTTCGCCGGCTTCGCACCTGCGGCAAGTGCGCCTTTGTCAGCGGGTCGAATTGTGGATCGGTTGTCGAGAGCCGGGCGAATGGTTAATCAACCGTTAAGACAACAAAGACTCCTCTCTTAAATATATATCTCTTTGATTGAAGGGACGGGATGAACCGCTCTCGCACCACGCCGTCGCCGTTCCTCACCGTGCTCGACGGCACTCCGCTCGATCCACCGCCATTCTGGATGATGCGGCAGGCAGGCCGGTATCTGCCCGAGTACCGGGAGGTCCGGGCAAAGGCCGGCGATTTCCTCACGTTGTGCTACACGCCGAAGCTCGCCGCCGAGGTGACGCTCCAGCCCATCCGCCGCTACGGTTTCGACGCCGCCATCATTTTCTCCGACATCCTGGTGGTGCCCCACGCCCTCGGCGTGGACCTGAGCTTCGAGGCCGGCGAGGGTCCACGCCTGTCTCCCGTCGCCGACGCCTCAAGCCTCGCCGCGCTGCGGACGGAGCTCGACCCGGCGAAGGCGGGCCCCGTCTATGAGGCCCTGTCGCTGGTGCGGGCGCAGTTGCCGGCGGACGTCGCGCTCATCGGCTTCTGCGGCGCGCCGTGGACGGTGGCCACCTACATGGTGGCCGGCCACGGCACCGACGACCAGGCGCCCGCCCGCCTCCTCGCCTTGCGCGATCCGGTCCTGTTCCAGAGCCTCATCGACCGGCTGGTGGAGGCGTCGATCATCCACCTCGCCGGCCAGGTGGCGGCGGGGGCGGATGTGGTGCAGATCTTCGACACCTGGTCCGGCGTGCTCGACCCGGCGTCCTTCCAGCGCTGGTGTGCAGAGCCCCTGCGCCGCATCGTCGCGGGACTGAAGGCGCTGCATCCCCACGTGCATGTCATCGCCTTTCCGAAGGGGGCGACGCTGGAAGCGCTGGAGCGCCTGAAGGACACCGGCATCACCGCCATCGGCCTTGACTGGGCGGCGGATCGTGGTGCGGCGCGGGCTCGGCTGTCCGACCGGCTGGTACTCCAGGGCAACCTGGATCCCCTGCGGCTGATCGCCGGTGGCTCTGCTCTGGAGGAGGAGGTGGCGCGCATTCGCGCGGACTTCGCCGGAGCCCGCCACATTTTCAATCTGGGGCACGGCATCCGCCCCGAGACGCCGCTCGCCCATGTGGAAAAGCTGGTGGAAGCGGTTCGCCGCGCGCTTTGACCCGACCTTGGAAGCGGATCGCTATGGCTCACGATTTATATAGCTGGATCAAAGCGCTGCACGTGATCGCCGTGATCTCCTGGATGGCGGCCCTGCTCTATTTGCCGCGGCTGATGGTCTATCATTGCGCGGCCGAGGCCGGTTCGGTGCAGTCGGAGACGTTCAAGGTCATGGAACGCCGGCTGCTCAAGGCCATCGCCAATCCGGCGATGATCGCGACCTGGCTCGCCGGCCTCTATCTCGCTTTTGCCGGCGGCTGGTTCGTGGCCGGCTGGTTCCACGGCAAGCTGCTGCTGGTGCTGGCGCTTTCCGCCGCTCACGGCTTTCAGAGCCGATGGGTGCGCGCCTTCGCACAGGATCGCAATACCCGTCCCGCCCGCTTCTTCCGCATGGCCAACGAGGTGCCGACCGTGCTGATGATCGGCATCGTCATCCTGGTTGTGGTCAAACCGTTTTGATTTCACTTCGCCTCAAGGAGGGCTTGCGCAGCACCGCCGGGGTGCCTATCCTCCTGTCGCTTTCCTAAACGCAGGCAAATGCGCTTCCTGTACTTCGGGTCCGTTATTGGTCCGGCGGGAGCGCCAGGCGGCAGCTGCGTGCCCCGGCTTCTCCTGAAGACCTGCGATCCCCGTACCCCTCCCCTCCGCCTGGTAGCGATCCCACAGCGATCCGCACCGGCATACTCAAGACCCATCGAGGCTTTCCCTTATGCGGGAAGTGAAACTTCAAGACCTTAAGTCCAAGACGCCCGTCGAGCTCCTCGCCTTCGCCGAGGAGAACGAGGTGGAAAACGCCAGCACCCTGCGCAAGCAGGAGCTCATGTTCGCCATTCTCAAGCAGCTGGCAGCCACGGAAACCGAAATCATCGGCGAAGGCGTGGTCGAGGTGCTGCAGGACGGATTCGGCTTCCTGCGCTCGCCGGAAGCCAATTATCTGCCCGGTCCCGACGATATTTACGTCTCTCCCTCGCAGATCCGCCGCTTCGGCCTGCGGACCGGCGACACGGTGGAGGGACAGATCCGCTCGCCGAAGGAAGGCGAGCGCTATTTCGCCCTTCTCAAGGTCAACACGATCAATTTCGAAGACCCCGAGAAGACCAAGCACAAGATCAACTTCGACAACCTCACGCCCCTCTACCCGGACGAGCGGCTCAAGCTCGAGCACGAGGAGACCCAGGGCAAGAAGGACTTTTCGGCGCGAATCATCGACATCGTCGCGCCCATCGGCAAGGGCCAGCGCGGGCTGATCGTCGCGCCGCCGCGCACCGGCAAGACGGTGCTGCTGCAGAACATTGCGAAATCCATCACCGCCAACCATCCGGAATGCTTCCTCATCGTGCTGCTCATCGACGAGCGGCCGGAAGAGGTTACCGACATGCAGCGCTCGGTGAAGGGCGAGGTGGTCTCTTCCACCTTCGACGAGCCGGCCTCGCGCCATGTCCAGGTCGCCGAGATGGTGATCGAGAAGGCCAAGCGCCTCGTGGAGCATGGGCGCGACGTGGTGATTCTCCTAGATTCTATCACCCGCCTCGGCCGCGCCTACAACACGGTGGTGCCGTCCTCCGGCAAGGTGCTGACCGGCGGCGTCGACGCCAACGCCCTCCAGCGGCCGAAGCGCTTCTTCGGCGCGGCGCGCAACATCGAGGAAGGCGGCTCGCTGACCATCATCGCCACGGCGCTCATCGACACCGGCTCGCGCATGGACGAGGTGATCTTCGAGGAGTTCAAGGGCACCGGCAATTCGGAAATCATCCTCGACCGCAAGGTCTCCGACAAGCGGGTGTTCCCGGCCCTCGACATCACCCGCTCCGGCACCCGCAAGGAAGAGCTCCTGGTTCCCGCGGACACGCTCAAGAAGATGTATGTTCTGCGCCGCATCCTCAATCCCATGGGCACGGTGGACGCCATCGAGTTCCTGCTGGACAAGCTGCGGCAGACGAAGACCAACGGCGATTTCTTCGATTCCATGAACACCTGAGGGTGGCCGCCGGTGGCCCGCCGCGGCCGCCCGTCCATCTGCCCAACCTCATGCCCCGGCTCCGCCGGGGCATTTGCTTTTGTGCCGCCTGTGGGCGGGCAACCGTCCGCGTGCCTTGGGACCACGCGCCGGGCACCGGCCGTGATCCTGGCCATCCGGAGCTGCAGACGCATCGGTCGGGACCTGCCAGGAACGCGGGACCTGCCGAAAACGAACCTGCCGGGAACGAAGGGGCAACCGGCGGATGCGACCGATTCGCCCTCTTTTCGTTCCGCCGCTGTTCTCCGTGCCGCGGCCGGGGCGTCCCGGATCGGCACACCGCCAGCCCATTGCGCGCGCCGTGTGGGTGCTGGCTGCCGGCCAGCGGCGCAGGCCCTTCGCCCGGTCCCTGCCGGGAGGGACGGAACAGACGGGCAACACCGGGCGGCAGCGATTCGGCCGCCTTTCGTTCAGGCGGCGTTCCGGCTCGCCCGGCGGAGCGTGTCAATTCGGGACATTACCGGGGCCGGCCTTTCCGTTTGGCGACGGAGCCCCTATCTTCAAGACAAATGCGCGGGCCATGTTCCGCACCGTTCTTTTGAGGATTGGGCCATGTTCATTCAGACGGAAACCACGCCGAACCCCGCAACGCTCAAGTTCCTGCCTGGCCGTTCGGTCCTGGGAGACGGCACCCTTGATCTGCGCTCGGCCGAGGACGCGGACCTGTCGCCCCTCGCCCAGCGCCTTTTCGACGTGCGCGGCGTCTCCGCGGTGTTCCTGGGCTCCGATTTCGTCACCGTCACCAAGGCGGAGGCCGAATGGCCGCAGATCAAGCCGGCCATTCTCGGCGCCATCATGGAGCACTTCATGTCCGGTGCTCCGGTCCTGTCCGAGGGCGTGAAGCCGGATGCCCCGGATGCGGACGAGTTCTTCGAGGAGAAGGACGCGGAGGTCGTCGCCACCATCAAGGAGCTGCTCGACACCCGCGTGCGCCCGGCCGTGGCCAATGACGGTGGCGACATCACCTTCCGCGGCTTCAAGGAAGGCACCGTCTTCCTCAACATGAAGGGGTCCTGCTCCGGCTGCCCCTCCTCCACCGCGACGCTGAAGAACGGCATCGAGAACCTGCTCCGCCACTTCGTTCCCGAGGTCCTCGAGGTGCAGGCGGTATAAGAGAACGGTGCCATTAACCTTTCTCGAATGTGAGCGGGTCGGGTTGCTTCCCAACGTCCCGGTTTCGGTTGATCGTGGCGGCGATTGGGGCACCCGCGTTCATGTACGTTCTTGCCATAGACACGGCGCTCGGCGCCTGCTCCGCCGCGGTGCTCGACACCGAGGCGGATGCGATCGTTTCGGGTGATTCCCTGCTCATGGAGCGGGGTCACGCGGAAGCGCTGATCCCGCTCGTGGAGCAGGTAATGGCGGCGGCCGGGCTCGATTTCGAGCACCTGGCCCGCATCGCCGTGACCATCGGCCCCGGCAGCTTCACCGGCTTGCGCGTGGGGCTCTCTGCCGCCCGTGGCTTCGGCCTCACCGCCAACCGGCCGGTGGTGGGGGTCACCACCTTGGCTGCGCTCGCCGCACCCTACCTCGCCCAGGACGATGCCGTGCCCGTGGTCAGCGCCATCGACGCGCGGCATGGCCACGTCTATCTGCAGATGTTTGGCGTCGGCGCCCGCACCCTCATCGCCGCGCGGGTGACCAGCGTGCGCGAGGCGGCGCGCTCGGTGGCCATCGGCGCGGTGCGTCTGGTGGGGTCGGGAGCCCAGCTCGTCGCCGACGCGTGGCCGCCCTCCGAGCAGGAGCCGCTTTCGGTGGATGATGCAGCGGCCGCGGATGTGGCATGGGTGGCCCGCCTCGGCGCGGTCGCGGATCCCGAGGCGGCGGAGCCGCGCCCGCTCTATCTGCGCGCGCCGGATGCCAAGCCCCAGGACAAGGCGCGCATCGCCCGCCGCTGATGTGCCCGCCATGATGCACCTCCTCGACCGTCTCTTTCCGCCACGACCGCCGCGCCTCAGGGAGGCCTGCGCCGACGACATCCCGCATCTTGCGGCGATTCACGCGCGCGCCTTTGCCCGTGGCTGGGGCGTCGATGAGTTCGAGCGCCTTCTGGCGGAGCGTGCCGTGAGGGCTCACGTCGCGTGTGGCGGCGGGCGCCGCGCGCCGGTCGGCTTCATCCTTTCCCATGTGGTGCCGCCGGAAGCCGAAGTGCTCACCGTGGCGGTGGTCACCGACCGGCGCCGGCGCGGCATCGGCCGGCTGCTGCTCTCCCACCACCTCGCCCGGCTCGCCAGCGAGGGCGTCACCACCTCGTTCCTCGAGGTGGAGGAAGCCAACGTCGCCGCCCTCGCCCTTTATCGCACCCTCGGCTACCGGGAGACCGGGCGGCGGCGCGGCTACTATGCGGGCGGCGCCGACGCGCTCATGCTGAGGCGCGATTTCTGAGACGGATGGCCCCCTTGCAGGGAAGGGACGGGAGGGCGATAAGGCAGCCAGTCCCCCCGCCGTCGTTCGGAGGTCGCGCTTGAGCGACAAGATCAGCGTCATCGAAGAGGCCTGCCTCGCCAAGGGCATGAGGATGACGGAACAGCGGCGCATCATCGCCCGCGTGCTGTCCGGTGCGCAGGACCATCCGGACGTGGAGGAACTCCACCGCCGTGCGGTCGCCATCGACGACAACATCTCCATCTCGACGGTCTACCGTACGGTGAAGATGCTGGAGGACGCCGGCATCATCGAGCGGCACGATTTCGGCGACGGCCGGGCCCGCTACGAGCAGATGCCCGACGAGCACCACGACCACCTCATCGACCTGCGCACCGGCCGGGTCATCGAGTTCCGCTCCGAGGAGATCGAAGCCCTCCAGGAGGCCATCGCCCGTCGCCTCGGCTTCAAGCTGCGGGGCCATCGGCTCGAACTCTATGCCGTCCCCCTCGACGAGGACGAGAAGCCGTGACATCCCCCGGCGGTGCCGGCGCCCGGGCCGCCCCCGGTGACGGCGCAGGCGTGGACGATCTTGGTCCCGAACGGCCGGCCCTGTCGCGCCTCCTCGACCGGCTGCGCATGGGCGCGGTGCTGGTGCTGGTGGCGGCGGTGACCATCGTCGGCATCCCGCTGCAGTGGCTTTCCCTGCGCCTGCGCCTGCCCGCCCGGCGCCGGATTCCGGTGCTCTACCACCGCCTGCTGCTGCGGCTGATCGGCGTGCGGGTGAGCGTCCGCGGCGCGCCGGCCTCCGGCCGCCCTCTGCTTCTTCTCGCCAATCACGCCTCCTGGCTGGACATATCGGTCGTCGGTTCGCTCACGCCTCTGTTCTTCGTGGCGAAGAGCGAGGTGGCCGGCTGGCCGGTCATCGGCCTTCTGGCCCGGTTCCAGCGCACCGTCTTCGTGGACCGCCAGCGCCGCCAGGCCACCGGCGAGGTGAACCGGGAGATCGCCAGCCGCCTGCACGAGGGCGATCCGGTGGTGCTCTTCGCCGAAGGCACCTCCAGCGATGGCAATCGGGTCCTGCCCTTCCGCACCGCCCTCGTGGGGGCGGTGCGCGAGGCGTTCGCGGCCACCGAGGAGGTGGTGGTGCAGCCCCTCGCCGTCGCCTATGTGCGGCTCCAGGGCGTGCCCATGGGACGCCGACACCGACCCGTCGCCGCCTGGTTCGGCGACATGTCGCTTGCCCCGCATCTTCTCGACGTGCTGCGGCAGGGCGCCCTCGACGTGGAGGTGACCTTCGGCGCGCCGCTGCAACTCGATGCCGCCCATGACCGCAAGAGCGTGACGCGGGCCTGCGAGGCGGCGGTGCGCCATATGTGCGCCCTCTCCCTCGCCGGCCGCGCCGGCTGAGGGGCCGTCGGCCCTTGTCTGCGGCCACCGGCTGCGGCATCACCGCACCATGAGCTCTTCCCCCATCTGCCTCGCCGCCCTGGGCTTCGGCTATTGCGCCCGCCATCTGGTCGCACGGCACCCGGCCGCCTTTCCCCGCGTCATCGGGACGGCCCGGACGGCGGAGCGCCTCGCCGGCCTGCCGGCGGGCGTGGCGCCGCACCTGTTTGATGGTGAAAGCCTTTCGCAGGACCTGTCCCCGGCCCTGAAAGCGGCGGAGGTACTGCTGGTATCGGCACCGCCGGACGAGCGGGGCGACCCGGTGTTGCGCTGCGCCCGGACGGTATTGGCGGAGGGGGGGCTGCGGCAGGTGGTCTACCTCACCACCCTCGGGGTCTATGGCGACCACGGCGGGGCATGGGTGGATGAGACGACCCCGCCGCGCGCCGGCAGCCCGCGGCTGGAGCGGCGCCTGAAGGCGGAGGAGGAATGGCTGGCCTTTGGCCGGGCGGGCGGCGTGCCGGTGGCGGTTCTGCGTCTCGCCGGCATCTACGGTCCCGGGCGTAACGCCCTGGTGCAGCTGAAGGCGGGGGAGGCGCGGCGCATCGACAAGCCGGGGCAGGTGTTCAACCGCATCCACGTGGACGACATCGCGCGCACCATCCTCGCCGTGGTGGACCAGCGCTTCGGCGGCATCGTCAACGTGACCGACGATCTGCCGGCTTCACCCGCCGATCCCATCGCCTATGCGGCGGAACTTCTCGGCGTGCCGGTGCCGCCCGCCATCCCCTTCGCCGAGGCGGCGCGCACCATGAGCCCCATGGCGCTCACCTTCTGGGCCGGCAACAAGCGTGTCGCCAACGCCCGGCTGAAGGACGAACTGGGGGTGCGCCTCGCCTTTCCCACCTACCGCGAAGGGCTGCGCGCGCTTCACGCGGCGGGGGCCTGAGCGCGCGCAAAGGTGAGATAGGTGGGAACGCGTCCGTCCTCGACCGCCTTGGCCTCGTAGCGCGTGCCGGGCCAGTGCGGAAAGGGACGGCGCCAGTCGTCCGCGCGCTCGGCGGTCCAGTGGAAGGCCCCGTGATCCCTGACGGCGGCCAGCGTCCAGCCCACATAGTCGGTCACGTCCGAGGCGAAGCGGAAGCTCCCGCCGGGACGGATGGCGCGGGCAAGGCGGTCGAGATTGTCCGGCCGCACAAACCGCCGTTTCCAGTGCCGCCGCTTGGGCCAGGGATCGGGATAGAACAGGTCGGCGCCGTCCAGGCACCCGGCCGGCAGCCGGTCGAGCAGCAGTGCGGCATCCTGGTCAAACAGGCGGATGTTCGAGAGGGCGCTGGCCTCCAGGTCCACCAGCATCCGCGCCATGCCGTTCAGGAACGGCTCGACGCCGATGAAGCCCATGTCGGGCCGGCGGATGGCATGGGCGAGAAGGTGCTCGCCGCCACCGAAGCCGATCTCCAGCCACAGGCCCGCGACCGGACCCGGGAAAAGGTCGCGCGGTGCCGCGGCGTCCTTGAGATCGAGGCGGTAGGTGGGGAGGAGACGCGCAATGGCGTCCTGCTGGACACCACGCAGCGCCTTGCCAACACGACGGCCGTAGAAGGCGCCGTGGCGCTGCTCGTCTTGCGTCATCACATGCATCGCACAAGCGTGGTCGTTCGAGGGACGTGCGCACGGGCCGGACTGCGCGCAAGGCACGCCTTAAAGCAGAACGGCGGCCGGCCCGCAAAGGCCTGCCGCCGTCTTGAGGGTCTTGAGGAGGCCTCAGGCCACCGCGGACTTCAGCGCATCCACCAGGTCGGTCTTCTCCCAGGAGAAGCCGCCGTCGGCTTCCGGCGCGCGGCCGAAATGGCCGTAGGCGGAGGTGCGGGCATAGATCGGCTTGGTGAGGCCGAGATGCTCGCGGATGCCGCGGGGGCGCAGGTTCATGACCTCGCGCAGCACCTTCTCGAGCTTGGCCTCGTCCACCTTGCCAGTGCCGTGCAGGTCCACATAGACCGCGAGCGGATCGGACACGCCGATGGCGTAAGCGAGCTGGATGGTGGCGCGATCCGCCAGTTCCGCCGCCACCACGTTCTTGGCGAGGTAGCGCGCGGCATAGGCGGCCGAGCGATCCACCTTGGTCGGATCCTTGCCGGAGAAGGCGCCGCCGCCGTGGGGCGCCGCGCCGCCGTAGGTGTCCACGATGATCTTGCGGCCGGTGAGGCCGCAATCGCCGTCCGGTCCGCCGATGACGAACTTGCCAGTGGGGTTGACGTGCCAGACGGTGGCGTCGCTCACCCAGCCATCCGGCAGTGTCTTGCGGATGTAGGGCTCGACGATGGACTTCACGTCATGGGAGGTGAGGTGCTCGTCGAGATGCTGGGTGGACAGCACGATCTGGGTAACGCCCACCGGCTTGCCGCCCTCATACTGGACGGTGACCTGACTCTTGGCGTCGGGCCCCAGAGCGTGCGTCTCGCCAGAATGGCGGGCTTCCGCCAGGGTCTTCAGGATCTTGTGGGCATAGTAGATGGGCGCGGGCATCAGCTCGGGGGTCTCGCGGACGGCGTAGCCGAACATGATGCCCTGGTCGCCGGCGCCTTCGTCCTTGTTGCCCGCGATGTCCACACCCTGGGCGATGTCGGCGGACTGGGCGTGCAGCAGCACGTCCACGTCCGCCTTCTCCCAGTGGAAGCCGTCCTGCTCGTAGCCGATGTCCTTGATGGCAAGGCGCGCGGCGTGGGACAGCAGGTCCCTGGTGATGGACGAGGGCCCGCGAGTCTCGCCGGCAATCACCACCTTGTTGGTGGTGGCGAGCGTCTCGCAGGCGACGCGGATCTGGCTCGGATCCCAGCCCTCGACCTCGGCGGTGCGGAAGAAGGTGTCCACCACTTCATCGGAAATACGGTCGCAGACCTTGTCCGGATGGCCTTCGGAGACGGATTCGCTCGTGAAAAGGTAGGACTGACGCGCCATGTCTCGGCCCCTTTTTTCGTCCGTACCGCGTTGCGGCATTCCGCACTTGTGGCAACGCGGCTGCGAACGGTCAAGATCGTCGGGCCGAAAACGTTCGGTTTACCGAACGATTCAGCCTTCGGCTTCTCCGGCAATGGCGATCACGAGATCGACGATGCGCCGGCGGACCTTCGGGTCGGGAATGCGCATGAAATTGCGCGTCAAGGTCAGCCCGTCCGAGGTGGCGAGGAAGTCGGAAACGTAGGCGGGGGATTGTTCCTCAGAAAATCCCTCACCCTCCGGACCGACGGTCGGGGCGCCTTCGAAGAAGAACGCGACCGGGACGCCCAGAACGATGGAAATCTGCTGCAGCCGGCTGGCGCCGATACGGTTCGTTCCTTTTTCGTATTTCTGGATCTGCTGGAACGTGATACCGAGATGCTCGCCTAGTTTCTCCTGGCTCATGCTCACCATCATGCGTCGCATGCGCACGCGTGAGCCGACGTGTTTGTCGATAGGATTCGGCGCCTTCTTGACCATGGTCTCTCCGGCTGTCGGAAAAGATTACTCGATACTTCGCAAAGCGAAGGCTGCCCTGATCGCCGGGAACATAGGCATACAAAGTGCGAGCGTCGATCAACCTAAACGTGTAACACAACCGGAAAGTGGCATTGCAGCAAGCGTGAGCGCTGCCAGAAGCAGCATGGCCGGGATGATTTGAGGAAAACGCCCCGCAGCGGGAACCGTTTCCAGAGATTGTGGCAAAGGCCCGTCGACGAGCCCCTCCTCGCCCAGATGAGAGAGTGCGACGATTCGACCCAGAGGATCGATGATGGCCGAGATGCCGGTGTTGGCCGCGCGCACCAGCGGAAGACCTTCCTCCACCGCTCGCATCCGCGCCTGGGCGAAGTGCTGATAGGGTCCGGGCGTGGTTCCGAACCATGCGTCATTCGTAAGATTGAGCATGAGGCCGGGGCGGGGGCCTGCCGGAACTACCTTTCCTGGAAAGATAATTTCGTAACATACCAGCGGGGCGACCGGTGGCAGGCCGGGCACGCTCAGGGGCGCGAACGTCGCCCCGGATGAGAAACCACCTCGTACACGCGTAAGTTGCTCGAGGCCGAGACTTTCGAGGGTCGCCTGGAACGGCAGATACTCGCCGAAGGGCACGAGGTGCACCTTATCCGTGTTGTGCAGCACCCGGCCCTCGGCATCGATGACGCGGATCGCGTTGAAGAACGGCGACACCTGCCCTTTGGGCGGAAAATCGTAGCGCACCGCGCCGGTCACGAGGGTCACGTTGGGCGGAAGGGCGGCGGCAATGTCCTCGGCCGCCCACGGCTCGCGCTCATAGATGAAGGGAAAGGCGGATTCCGGCCAGACCAGTACCGTCACGTCGGCGAGGCCCCGGGGATAGGTCGTGCTGGGCCGCGCGCTGAGCTCCAGATAGTCCTTGAGGATCTCCCGCCGCCGGTCGTAGGCGAACTTCTTGTCCTGCGGCACGTTCGGCTGCATCACGCGCAGTGCGACGCCGGGCACGTCGGGTATCGGGGTGGCGGCAAGCCGGTGGGCGCCCCACAGCGCCGCCCCGGCCAGCACCAGGCCGGCCAGCGCCACGCCCGCCGGGCCGCCGCCCCCCGGCCGCAGCAGCAGCACCGGGGTTGCCAGCAGCAGCAGCGCGAAGAAGGTCAGGCCGTAGGCGCCAACCAGCGAGGCGCTCTGCAGCAGCACGAGCGAGTCCGAGAAGGCATAGCCGAACGTGTTCCAGGGAAAGCCGGTGAGCACGTGGCCACGCAGCCATTCCGCCACCGTCAGCCCGAAGGCGAAGGCGAACAGGCGCATGGCCCCGCGGGACCACAAGAGCCGTGCGATCACAGCGCCGAGGGCGGTGAACAGGGCAAGGCCCGCCGGCATGGCGATGACTGCGAACGGCAACAGCCAGCCGAACACATCCGCTTCCACCAGCAGCGCGGCGCCGATCCACCACAGCGAGGCGAGGAAATAGCCGAAGCCGAACCACCAGCCGGCACCGGCGGCGGCGGTCAGGCGCGCCCGCCAGGAAGTCGCGGGCGCGTCCAGCAGCAGCACCAGCACCGGAAAGCTCACCGCCAGTATTGGCCACAGGCCGAAGGGCGGCATGGCGAGGGCGCCGAGCGCCCCGGCGCCACAGGCCAGAAAGCGCCGGCGCCATCCCGCGAGGGCACGGAGCACGAGGAACCGTCCGCGCAGGGACGCGATCGCCACCGAAGCGCTCACGTGCGGCGTCAGGCTTGGGGCTCGCCCGCATCGTCGGCCCCTATCGGGGCCTCCCGCGGGGGAATGATGCGCAGCTTCTTGACCCGGCGGGGATCCGCCTCCAGGACCTCCGCCGCGAAGCCGCCCGGCAGGGAGATGGTCTCGCCCTGCCTCGGCACGCGCGAGGCGATCGACACCAGAAGGCCGCCCAGACTGTCCACCTCGTCGAGGGCTTCCTCGGTGGCGAAGGTGGAGCCCAGCACCTCAACGGCAGCTTCGAGGGGAGTGCGCGCGTCGGCGAGGAAGCTGCCGTCGGGCTGGCGCACGAGCAGGGTATCGGCGGCCTCGTCGTGCTCGTCCTCGATCTCGCCGACGATCTCCTCCACCACGTCCTCGATGGAGACGAGGCCATCGGTTCCGCCATACTCGTCGATGACGAGCGCGAGATGGGTGCGGGCGGCCTGCATGGCCACGAGCAGGTCCACGGCCGGCATGGAGGGTGGCACATAGAGCAGGCGGCGGACGAGGCCGGCCTCGTCCAGCGAGCGGTCGAGATTGACCGAGCCGAGGTCGAGCTTGCCGCCGGGCGTGCTCGACACGTCGCCCACGAGCACGGCGATCAGGTCGCGGACGTGCACCATGCCGACGGGGTCATCCAGCGTGTCGTTGTAGACGACGAGGCGCGAATGGCCGATGGACACGAACTGCTTGAGCAATTCGCCGAGCGAGATGTCCCTGCGCACCGCCACGATCTCGGCGCGCGGAACCATGATGTCGCCGATGCCGACTTCCTTCAGGTGCAGGATATTGCGCAGCATCTTGCGCTCGGCGGAGGTGAACTCGCCTTCCTCCTCGGGTGTTTCCGCCGCGTCGAGCACCTCCACGAGGTCGGTGCGAAGCGAGCCGTGCGGCCGGAACGTGCCGAGGAGGGCACGCAATCGATCGAGAAAACTCGGCGGCTCCGAAGAGCTGGTCTCGGTCGGCTGGTCGATATTGGACATGGTCATCTCTTCGCCGGGGAACGTCATCCGTCCTGCGGCAGGGCATAGGGATCGTCGATCCCGAGCCCTGCGAGGATGCGGCGTTCCAGCGCCTCCATTTCCTCTGCTTGGTGGTCTTCAATGTGATCGTAGCCCATCAGGTGCAGCGTGCCGTGCACCACGAGGTGGGCCAGATGGTGCTCCGCGGCCTTGCCTTCCGCCGCGGCTTCTGCAGCTAGCGTTTCCAGCGCGACGATCACGTCGCCCAGCGGCTGGGGCGCGTCCACGTCGTCGGGAAGGTCGGGTTGAGGGAAGGACAGGACGTTGGTCGGCGTGTCCTTGCCGCGCCAGTCCCGGTTCAGCACGCCAATGCGCGCGTCGTCGGTGAGCGTGACGGAGACTTCGCAGGGCTCCGGCACGTCGTCGCCGCAAGCGGCGAGCGCGGCCCGGACGGCGCGCACCGCGATCGCCTCGGCGTCGGGCAGCACCGCCCAGCCGTCCGCTTCCACCAGCACGTCGATGACGACGGGGCTCTCCTCATGCGGGGCGGGAGCGGCAGCGGCCATGCTCAGGTTCCGGCCCTTCCGGACAGGCGGGCGGCAGCCGCCTCCAGCTTGGCGGCGTCGAGCTTCTCGTAAGCGGCGACGATGCGCCCCACCATCTCGTGGCGCACCACGTCTTCCGCCTTGAAATGGCTCACGCCCACGCCCTCGACGCCCTCCAGCAGACGCACCGCCTCGGCCAGGCCCGACACCTGGCCGGTGGGCAGGTCGGTCTGGCTGGTGTCGCCGGTGACGATCATGTGGGAGTTCTCGCCCAGCCGGGTCAGGAACATCTTCATCTGCATGGAGGTGGCGTTCTGCGCCTCGTCCAGGATCACCGCGGCGTTGGACAAGGTGCGTCCGCGCATGAAGGCGAGCGGGGCGATCTCGATCTCGCCGGACTGGATCGCCCGGTCCACGAAGGGACGGTCCATGAGGTCGTAGAGCGCGTCGTAGATGGGCCGCAGATAGGGGTCCACCTTCTCCTTCATGTCGCCGGGCAGGAAGCCGAGGCGCTCGCCGGCCTCCACTGCCGGCCGCGATAGAATGATGCGGTCGACCATGCGCCGCTCCAGCAGGTGCACCGCATAGGCCACTGCCAGCCAGGTCTTGCCAGTGCCGGCGGGGCCGGTGCCGAACACCAGGGTGTGGCGCTTCAGCGCGCGGATATAGGCATCCTGCGCCGCCGTCCGCGCCCGCACCGGACGCCGGCGCAGCTGGATCTCGTCGAAGGACTGGCGCTGCTCCGCCGGGTCGAAGTCGAACAGGGAGCCCTGGGACGTGACCTCGCGGATGGCGCCGTCCACGTCTCCCTGGCCAATGTCGCGGCCTTTGCGCAGGGCCTCGTAAAGGTGCTCAAGAACCACGCGCGCCTGCTCGCAGGCGTCCCGCTCGCCCTCCAGCGTCACGTGGTTGCCGCGCGAATCCGCCTTCACCCCGAGCTTGCGCTCGATGAGGGCGAGGTTGCGCCCGTAGTGACCGAAGAGAAGGGTGGCGAGCCTGTTGTCGTCGAAGGCGAGCACCACGTGGGTCGGCGCCTCCTCCTCCGCGCTGGCCCACGGGGCCGTCACCGCCGCGCGGGCGGGACCGGGAGAGGGGACGACGGGGCGGTCGCGGTCGCTGCCGGGTCTGCGCAAGCTCAAGCCTCCATGGCCGCCAGCGGCCGGGATTGGGCGGAAGGATGGGGGGCGGCGACGCGGCCGGACAGGCTGTTGGGGCCTACCTCCGCGATGGTCACGCTCAGCAGGTCGCCAATGGCGGCGGGTGGGTCGTTCACCACCACGCTCTGCAGGTAGGGCGAGCGGCCGATGAGCTGCCCCGCCTGGCGGCCGGGCTTCTCCAGCAGGATGTCGAAGGTGCGGCCGCGGCAGCTGGCGTCAAAGGCGGCCTTGCCGGCCTCCAGAAGGCGCTGGAGCTCGGCGAGACGCTCGGCCTTCACGGTTTCCGGCACCTGCTCCGCGTGGTCCGCGGCCGGGGTGCCCGGGCGGGAGCTGTACTTGAACGAATAGGCGCTGGCGAAGCCGACGCGGCGCACGAGGTCCAGGGTGTCCTCGAAATCGGCGTCGCTCTCACCGGGGAAGCCGACGATGAAGTCCGAGGACAGGGCCATGTCCGGCCGCGCCGCGCGGATCTTCTCGATGATGGCAAAATAGCTGTCGCGGCCGTGCCGGCGGTTCATGGCAGCGAGGATCCGGTCGGATCCCGACTGCACCGGCAGATGCAGGTAGGGCATCAATTGGGGCAGGTCGCGATGGGCGGCGATGAGGTCGTCGTCCATGTCGCGCGGGTGGGATGTGGTGTAGCGCAGCCGTGCCAGGCCCTTCAGCCCGGCGAGGCGCGCCATCAGCCGGGCCAGGTTCCAGCTGGAGCCGTCGGGTCCCTCGCCGTGGAAGGCATTCACGTTCTGGCCGATGAGGGTGATCTCGCGCACGCCCTGGTCCACTAGCCGCGCCGCCTCGTCGATGATCTTCGCCACCGGACGGGAGACTTCCGCGCCGCGGGTGTAGGGCACCACGCAGAAGGTGCAGAACTTGTCGCACCCTTCCTGCACCGTGACGAAGGCGGCGGGTCCGCGCGAGCGTGTCGCTTCCCGCGTGGGCGCCGGCAGGTGGTCGAACTTGTCCTCCACCGGGAAGTCGGTATCCACTACGCGCCGGCCGGCCTTCGCCTCGGCGAGAAGCTCCGGCAGTCGGTGATAGCTCTGCGGCCCGACGACGAGGTCCACCACGGGCGCGCGGCGCATGATCTCGGCGCCTTCGGCCTGGGCGACGCAGCCGGCGACCGCGATCAGGGTATCGCTGCCTGCCTCCTGCTTCTGTTTGCGCAGGCGTCCCAGCTCCGAATAGACCTTCTCGGCGGCCTTCTCGCGGATATGGCAGGTGTTGAGGATCACGAGGTCGGCCTCGGTCGGGTCCTGCGTCTCCACGAAGCCCTCGCGCGCCAGCGTGTCCGCCATACGATGGGAATCGTAGACGTTCATCTGGCAGCCGAAGGACTTCACATAAAGCTTGCGGGGCTCGTGCATGTTGCCGTTTCTGTCGCCTCGATACTCGCGCGTGGGCGCGACGCGATCGTGACGCCAGCTCTTGTCGCCCCCCTCATGGTTCGTGAGGCCATGATCCTACCGGCAAACGTTGGACTTGGGAACAGGCGGCGCCGGGAAGCGTCGCTATCCCTCCATCAGCGCCTCGCTCCATTCGTGCCGGACGTCCAGGTCATGCTCCAGCGCCCGGTGCGAGTTTGCCAACCCCCGCACGCGCGCCGCGTCCGCCAGCCGCCCCAGCGCCCACACCGCCGCCCCGCGCACCAGCGGTGACGCATCGGCAAGCCGCGCCTCCACCAGCGGCAGCAGCGCGACATTCCCGGAATTGCCGATGGCGGTCAGCACGTTGCGCACGAAGCGGTCGCGCCCCGCCCGCTTGATCGGGCTCTTGGGAAAGCGCGCCCGGAAGGCGGCATCGTCCAGCGCCACCAGCTCCGCCAGGGGCGGCGCGTCGTTCTCCGCCCGCGCCGCGAGCCTCGCCTCCCGGCCGGCGACGGCGAACTTGTTCCAGGGGCAGGCGGCGAGGCAATCGTCGCAGCCATAGATGCGGTTGCCCATCAGAGGGCGCAGGTCCGCCGGGATCGGCCCCTTGTGCTCGATGGTGAGGTAGGAAATGCAGCGCCGCGCGTCGATGACGTAGGGCGAAGGGAAAGCCGCCGTGGGGCAGGCGTCGAGGCAGGCGCGGCAGGAGCCGCAATGGTCGCTTTCCGCAGCTGAAGGCGCCAGTTCGAGGGTGGTGGCGATGGCGCCGAGAAACAGCCAGGAGCCCAGGTCCCGCGACACGAGATTGGTGTGCTTGCCCTGCCAGCCCAGCCCCGCCGCCGCCGCGAGGGGCTTCTCCATGAGCGGGGCGGTGTCGACGAACACTTTCACGTCCCCGGCCAGCCCGCGCCGCCCGGCCTCGGCGAGGAGGGCGCGGGCGACGCGCTTCAGCTTCGGCTTGATGAGGTCATGATAGTCCTCCGCCCGCGCATAGACGGAAATGGCGCCGGCGCTGCGCCGCGCCAGCACGGAGCGGGGGTCTTGGGCGGGGCCGTAATTCATCCCCAGCATGATGACCGCGCGGACATCGGGCCACAGCACCGCCGGATCGGTACGGCGAGCCAGCGTGTCGGCCATCCAGCCCATGTCGCCGTGGGCGCCGCCCGATACCCATTGCCTCAGCCGCGCCCCGGCTTCCGCAACGGCATCCGGCCGGGCGAAGCCGACGGCGTCAAATCCCTCTTCGTCGGCCGCGCGGGCGATGAAGGCTTCTAGGCCGCCGCCGCCGCCGGCCGTCAGAAGTCGAGGTCCGCGTAGGTCTTGGAGGGCGGCATCCCCGGAATGCTCTCGGTCAGCAGGGCGCGGAAGGTCGGGCGCGACTTGATGCGCGCGTACCAGTCCCTCGCGTGCTCGTCCTCTTCCCACGGCACATCGCCCAGATAGTCGGCCACCGACAGATGCGCGGCGGCGGCAAGGTCGGCCTGGCTCAGGCGCTCGCCCGCGAGCCATTTGCGGGCCTTGGCCAGCCAGCCGATATATTTGAGATGATAGCGCAGATTGGCCCGCGCCATGCGCAGGGAGGTGGCATCCGGCGGCCCGCCGCCCTGGTCGCGCGACATGTAGCGCTTGTGGATGCGCTCGCGCACCAGCGGCTCGGTGGCTTCCACATACATCTTCTCATGGAACCACGAGGTGAGCCGGCGCACTTCCACCCGGCCTGCCGGATCCTCCGGCAGCAGGCGGTGGGGACCCAGTGCCAGGCCCCGCGTTTCGTCCAGATACTCGGCGATGATGCTGGCGCCGGGCACCGACTCGGCCATCGCCTCCACGATCACCGGCGTGTCGCCGGCGGGGTTGAGGGCGAGGAGGCCGGGCCTGCGTTCCCACACCCGCTCCTCCACGAGCTCCGGTACGAGCCCGTATTCGGCGAGCAGCAGACGGACGAATCGGGAATGCGGACAAAAGGGATGATGGTGCAGGTACATGGGTGATATGCGCGCCGCTGTTCGCCGGGGATCGAGGGGATGGCCAGTCAACCGGCGTTCCCCATTCTTAGAGCGCGATTCTTTCCGATTGGTTCCCCTTCGCTGCATCGCATCGGATCCTGCGCACCGAACGTGGGGCGCGCGCGAACATCGTGAACGGATGGCGAAGACGCCCGCACGGCTCCGTGGACGGGCCTGCCCGGCGGCGGTATCGCACGGCGGAATCGTGCGCCGGGCGAGGTGCCCATGGGTCAGGCCGGGCCTGTGGCGGCGCAGCCACAGCGACGCTACAAACGGCGCCGGGAGGGATGCCGCGCGGCGCCTGCCCCGCGTCACCTGATTGCACCCGCAAGGGGCTCGGAACAGGATGACGCCGCACCCCGCCCCCGCCCCGCCCCTCTTGTCGGACCAGCTCCATGACCCTCGGCGATATGCTCGAAGCCCTCGTTCTCGGCCTCTTGGAGGGGCTCACGGAGTTCATCCCCGTCTCCTCCACGGCGCATCTTCTGCTGGTGGGCCATTTCCTCGGCTTCGAGAGCAACGGTCACACGTTCGAGGTGCTGATCCAGCTCGGCGCGGTGCTGGCCATCCTGACCGTCTATTTCCAGCGCTTTCTGCATGTGGCCCAGCAGCTGCCGACCAATCCGGGCGCGCGTCGCTTCGTTATCGGCATCCTCGTCGCCTTCCTGCCGGCGGCGGTGATCGGGGCGCTGGCCCACGGCTTCATCAAGAGCGTGCTGTTCGAGTCGCCCGCGCTCATCTGCGGTACGCTCATCTTCGGCGGCATCATCCTGCTCTTCATCGACAAGGTGGTGCCGGAGCCGCGCTACAACAACGCCATGGGCTTCCCGCCGCTGCTGGCGCTCAAGATCGGCTTCTTCCAGTGCCTTGCGATGATCCCCGGCATGTCGCGCTCGGGCTCGACCATCGTCGGCGCCATGCTCATGGGCGTGGACAAGCGGGCGGCGGCGGAATTCTCGTTCTTCCTCGCCTTGCCGACCATGTTCGGGGCGTTCGTCTACGATCTCTACAAGAACCGCAACAACCTCTCGTTTGATGACGGGCTGCTGATCGTCATCGGCTTCGTCGCCGCCTTCTGCGCAGCGGTGCTGGTGGTGCGGACCCTGCTCGATTTCGTCGCCAAGCACGGCTACGCGCCGTTCGGCTGGTGGCGCATCGCGGTGGGCGTGGCCGGCCTGATCGGCCTCAAGCTGGTGGGCTGAAGGGGGTGGCCGGCGCCTTCAGAAGTCGGTGGCGATGCCGCCCACTTCCCAATCGCCGTAGCGCACCGGCTCGGGGCCGTCGCGGCCATTGATCTCCCTGGGGCGGTCCTTGACCGCGGCGTCGATGGCAGCCCGCCGGGCCTCGGCCTCGGCCAAGGCGCGCTTGGCCGCCTCGCTCAAGGGCCTGCGGGGACCGGGGGGACCCCCTGCGGGGGCGTCTTCATGAGCCATGGCGTTCTCCTTCACCACATCCGTCATCCTTCAAGGGCCTGCGGCACCCCGGGGAAGTCCATTCGATACACGACCTCGTCGGTCGTGACGGCTGTCCGGGTCCAGGACACCGTCCGTCACGTGCCGGAACGCGGATGCGGCGGCCGCGATTGCTCTGCCGCCGATGAGGTCACGGCACGCGAACCTCCGCCAATCGGCACCGCTTTGCAACTCGCGCCGTCATCCGAGGAGCACGCAATCTTGCCGCTCGCCGCCAAGCATGGTAGCGGACGCCGCGCCCCGCACCTGGGGCGACCTGATTTGGTATTCAGATCTAACGGAGATGCGCATGGCCACGCAGAATGGCGGCCCCAATCCAAGTGCGGCGCCGTCGCTGAACGTGCTCGCGCAGTACACCAAGGACTTCTCCTTCGAGAATCCCAACGCGCCGAACTCGCTCGCGGCCCCGCCCAGCCAGCCGGACGTGAACATCCAGATCCACGTGAACGCCAAGCCGGGTGGCAATGGCGAGTTCGAGGTGGAGCTGAAGATCGAAGGCGGGGCGAACGTGAACGGCGAGACCCTGTTCGCGTTCGAGCTGGTCTATGCGGGCGTGTTCCGCATCCTCAACGTTCCCGAGCAGAGCCTGCAGCCGGTGGTGCTCATCGAGTGCCCGCGCATCCTCTTCCCCTTCGCCCGGCAGATCATCGCCGACGCGGTGCGCAACGGCGGCTTCCCGCCTCTGATGATCGATCCGGTGGATTTCGCGGCTCTCTATCAGCAGCGCATGCAGGCCGAGGCGCAGCGGTTCCAGGCCGGCCAGGCCTGAGACGGGCCTGCGGGCACCGAAGTTTTTTCGCCGCCGGACGCCCATGGCTCCGGCGGCGTTCTTTTTTCGGCCCGAGCACCGTGGCACGATCACCGGACGGGCGGGCATGGGAAGCGACGGCCTGTGAAACACTGAGCCACCGTGCCGGCGCCCCCGACCGGGCGCGCCGGGGCATCGGCGGCGGAACCGGCGGACGGCGATGAGATCCATTCGCTTCAAGCTCGCCGCCCTGACCGGCGCCGCGGCCTCGTTCGCCGTCCTCGCCGCCGTGGGGGTGCTGCTGGCGGTCGGGGCGGCGGATCGGGCGCTGGAGGCCGCGGTGGCGGCCCAGCAGCGGCTCGACCTCTTGACCGAAATCTCCGCCCGCTTCTCCGATTTCGGCCTCGCTGCGGTGGCCGATGCCGAGCATCCTTCCGCCGACCGCGGGCGCATGGACGATGCGCGCTCCCGCGTCTTCGCCCTGCTGGAGCGCGCCACCGTCCGCGCCGCTGCCGGAGCGGGCCCAGCCGGCGATGCGTCGGCCCAGGCACGCGAGCGCATGACCGCTCATCTGCGCGCCGATTTCATCGTTCTCGACCGGCAGATCGTCGAGGCCCGGACCGGCAGCGAGCTGCTGCGCGGCGACCGGGTGCGCGGCGCCTTCAACGGCTTCGCCGCCTCCGCTGGGCCCACCCTCTCCCTTCTGGTGGAAAGCGAGCGGCGGGCGGTGACGGTGGCGCGGGAGGAGGCGCTGGCCTTGTCCATGCGGCTGCGCATCGGGGCCGTGGTCGCCGCCGCCTTGGTGCTCGCGGCGGCGCTGGTGCTGCATCGGGCGCTCGCCCGCCCGTTGCTGGAGCGTCTGGCCGAGATCGACCGGGCGGCGGCCGCCATCGGCCATGGCGACCTCAACCGGCGCCTGTCCATCGGACCGCGCGACGAGCTGGGCGTCCTGATGGCGCGCTTCAATCGCATGGCGGCACGCCTTGCCCGCCGCGAGGCGAAGGTGGCGCAGGACCGGGCGATGCTGGAGCGCACCGTTGCCGAGCGCACCGCAGACCTGACGGATGCCAATGCGCGGCTCGGCGCCATCGATGCCTCGCGGCGGCGCTTCTTCGCCGACGTGAGCCACGAACTGCGCACGCCGCTGACCGTGATCATCGGCGAGTGCGACGTGACCCAGCGCGCCCCCGCGATTCCGGAGGATCTGAGCCGCTCGGTGCTCGCCACCATCCGCAAGCGGGCGGGCCGGCTCCATCGCCGGGTGGAGGATCTCCTGCGCGTCGCCCGCTCGGAAAGCGGCGAGATCGACCTCATCTTCCAGGACGTGCCGCTGACGCCGCTGCTGGCGGAGGCAGTCGCCTCCTTCGAAGTCGCGGCCCGCCGGCAGAATGTGGCGCTGCGGCTCGATGCGGGGGCCGACGAGGTGGTGGTGCACGCCGATCGCGAATGGCTGCGGCAGGTGGTGGAGGGCCTCATCGACAACGCCTTGCGCCACGGCGGGGCGCTGCATTCCATCACCGTCGCGTGCACCGCCGCCGAGCTGGACGGCGCGCCGGCCGAACGCATCACGGTAACGGACGACGGGCGGGGCATTCCGGCCGAGGCTCGCGGCCGGCTGTTCGAGCGCTTTGTCCGCGGCGGGCAGCTCGGACAGGGCGGCGGATTCGGCCTCGGCCTTGCGCTGGCGGAATGGGTGGTGACGCGGCACGGCGGACGTATCACACTGGAGCATGCAGACGGCGGCGGTGCCCGGGTGGCGATCGTGCTGCCGCGCCCGGAGGCCGGTGGGAGCGCGATCGCGCCGCTGGCGGGCGGCGAGGGAGCCGGGCAGGAGGCGAGATGAACATCCTGGTGGTCGAGGACGACAGCGACATCGGCGCCATGCTCAGCCGCGGCCTTGCGGCCGAGGGCTTCGACGTGACGGTGGTGGGGCGCGCGGACGAGGCCCTCGATTCCGCCCGCCAGTACAATCCCTGCGCCGTGCTGCTCGACATCATGCTGCCGGACGGCTCTGGTATCGAGGTGTGCCGGGCGCTGCGCGATGCCGGCCATGCGGGGCCCATCCTGTTCCTGTCCGCCAAGGACGAAGTCCGCGACCGCGCCGAGGGCCTCGGCGCCGGCGCCGACGACTACATCGTGAAGCCGTTCGAGTTCGGCGAGCTGGTGGCCCGCCTGCGCGCCCATCTCATGCACCGCACCGGCGGTGGCCACGAGCAGCGCATTCTCGCCGGCCGGCTGGTGCTGGACCTCGCCACCCGTACCGCGCTCTATGGCGAGATCCACGTGCGTCTCACCGAGCGCGAGGCGGAACTGCTGGCGCTGCTGATGGGCAGCCCCAACCGCCCGGTCCCGCGCGGCGAGATCTTCGACCGCCTGTGGGCCAACCAGGGCGGCGTCTCGCTGAACGTGGTGGATGTCTATGTGGGTTACCTGCGCACCAAGCTCGCGCCGGTAGGCCGGGCGGGCGGACCGCAGGTGGCGACCGTGCGCGGTCGCGGCTTCATGCTCGATCTTTCGGTCTCGGCCCCGGCCCACTGAACGGTTACCCGCCGATGGCGGCCGGGCGCGTGCGGCGCAGCATCATATTTTCCTTGCGGGATCGATGTTGAGCGACAATATTTAAAACGACTGTAGTGATCATGGTCATTACAGTCCGTTCTTATGATCTTCTTATGAAGATCAGGGGCGCAAAACAGGAGGAAGCATCATGCGTTGGAACAAGCCTCAGGTGTGCGAAGTCTGCGTCGGGATGGAAGTCACCGCCTATCTGCCGGCCGACTTCTGATCCAGGGTGGTCGGTGACCGGGAGCGGAGCGTCTGACGCGTCATGCAGGTGATCGTTCTCGGTTCAGCGGCCGGCGGCGGCGTTCCGCAGTGGAACTGCCGCTGTCCGGTGTGCCAGCTGGCCTGGTCGGGAGATCCGCGCGTCGAACCGCGCACCCAGTCGAGCATTGCAGTTTCGGCCGGGGGCGGCGCGTGGGTTCTCCTGAACGCCTCGCCCGATCTTCGGTCGCAGATCGCCGCGACCCCTGCCTTGCAGCCGAAAAGCGGGGACCGGGACAGCCCTATCCGCGCCGTGGTCCTCACCAACGGGGACATTGACCATATCGCCGGCCTGCTCACGCTGCGCGAAAGCCAGCCCTTCGACCTGTTCGGCACAAAGGATACGCTCGGCCTGCTGCGCCAGAACCAGGTGTTCGATGTGGTGGCCCCCGCCTTTGTTCCGCGCCGGGCGGCCGAATTCGGCGTCCCCTTCGCGCCGGCTCCGGGTCTCGAGATGGAATTTTTCACCGTGCCCGGGAAGGTGCCGCTCTGGCGCGAGGACGCCGCCCTCGTCATCGGCGAGGAGAGCGGCTCCACCGTGGGTGTCACGGTGACGGCGAACGGTCGCCGCCTCGTCTACGTGCCCGGCTGCGCCGCCGTCACCCCGGCGCTGCGCGCGCGCATGTCCGGGGCGGACCTGCTCTTTTTCGACGGCACGCTTTATCGCGACGACGAGATGATCACCGCGGGCATCGGCACCAAGACCGGCGCCCGCATGGGCCACCTGTCCATGTCGGGGGCCGGCGGAACGGTGGCGCTGCTGGCGGATGTTGAGGTCGGGAGGCGCGTTTTCATCCACATCAACAATACCAACCCCGCCCTCGTCGACGGGTCGCAGGAACGCCGCACCGTGGAAGCCGCCGGCTGGACCGTTGCCCGCGACGGAATGGAGTTTTCCCTATGACCGCCCTCGCCGTTGCGTTGTCCTTCCCTGCTCTGCCGGAGCCGGATGCGCCCTTGTCGGCGGAAGGCCTCGAGGCGGCCCTGCGCGAGGTGGGGGCGACGCGCTACCACAATCTCCATCCGTTTCATAAATTGCTGCATTCCGGCCAGCTCGACCGCGACCAGGTGCGGGCCTGGGCCCTCAACCGCTATTGCTACCAGTCCGCCATCCCGCGCAAGGACGCCGCGCTCATGGCCCGGTGCGACGACCGGGAACTGCGCCGCGAATGGCTCCATCGCATCACCGACCATGACGGCACCGGCGGCGACAGCGGCGGCATCGAGCGCTGGCTGGTGCTCACCGACGGACTGGGCCTCGACCGCGACTATGTGGTCTCCAAGGAGGGAGCCCTGCCGGCGACCAAGTTCGCGGTGGAAGCCTATGTGCGCTTCGTCGCCGAGCATTCGCTGCTGGAGGCGGTGGCCTCCTCGCTTACCGAGCTGTTCGCGCCGGGCATCCATGCCGAGCGCATCTCCGGCATGCTGGCCCATTACGACTTCATCAACGAGACCGTGGTGGCCTATTTCCGCCGTCGCCTCGACCAGGCGCCGAAGGATGCTGATTTCGCCCTTGATTATGTGAAGCGTCATGCCCGCACCGCGGAGCAGCAGCGCGCCGTCATCCGCGCCCTCACCTTCAAGACCGAAGTGCTGTGGGCGCAGTTGGATGCGCTCTATTTCGCCTACGTGGCGCCCGGCTGGCCCGCCCCCGGCGCGTGGCGGCCCGGCGTCGCCGTTGGCGGGGCCTGAGATGCGGGCGGAAGAGACCGACGTGCCGCGCCTGCCGCGCGGGGTGAAACTGAAATATGATCAGGTGCGTTCCCGCCACGTGCTCCTCGCGCCGGAGCGGGCCTTCGACATCGACGAGACCGCCGCGGCGGTGCTGGAGCTGGTGGACGGTACGCGTACCTGCGGCGAGATCGTGGATGCGCTGGCCGCGCGCTATGACGAGAAGCGCGAGGTGATCGCCGACGACGTGCGCGACATGATCGGCGACCTGATCGCGCGGCGGGTGATCGAACGATGAGCGTCGAGACCATCCATCCCGATAATCGCGCGGCGGACATGCCGCTGGCGGCGCCGCAGATCGGGCTGCCCATCGGCATCCTGGCGGAGCTGACGCACCGCTGCCCGCTGCGCTGTCCCTATTGCTCCAATCCGCTGGAGCTGGAGCGGCGCGAGGCGGAGCTGGACACCGCCACCTGGAAGCGGGTGTTCACCGAGGCGGCAGGCCTCGGCATCCTCCATGTGCACCTCTCCGGCGGCGAGCCCACGGCCCGCGTCGATCTTGTGGAGCTGACCGCCCATTGCGCGGCGGAGGGCCTCTACACCAATCTCATCACTTCCGGCATCGGCCGCGCCGGCGTCATGATCGGGCCCCTGGCCGAGGCCGGGCTCGACCATGTGCAGCTCTCCTTGCAGGGCGCTTCGGCGGAGAACGCCGACCGTATCGGCGGCTACAAGGGCGGCCATGCTGCCAAGCTCGCCTTCGCCCGGCAGGTGACGGACCTCGGCCTGCCCCTCACCGTGAATGCGGTGATCCATCGCGGCAACATCCACGAGGTGGAGGACATGATCGCGCTGGCCGTGGCGCTCGGGGCGCGGCGGCTGGAGGTGGCGCACACCCAGTATTACGGCTGGGCCTATGCCAATCGCGCCGCGCTCATGCCCGCACGCGCCGACGTGGACCGTTCCGTCGCCCTGGTGGAGGAGGCGCGCAGGCGGCTCGAGGGGGTGCTTGTCATCGACATGGTGATTCCGGATTACTACGCCCGTTTCCCCAAGCCCTGTTCGGGCGGCTGGGGCCGGCGGACGCTGAATGTCACGCCCACCGGCCGCGTCCTGCCCTGCCATGCGGCGGAGAGCATTCCCGGGCTCGAATTCTGGTCGGTGCGCGCGCATGCGCTCGGCGACATCTGGCGTGCATCGCCCGCCTTCAATGCGTTTCGTGGCACCGATTGGATGCGCGAGCCGTGCCGCAGCTGCGAGCGGCGGGAGATGGATTTCGGCGGCTGCCGCTGCCAGGCCATGGCGCTCGCCGGGGACGCCGCCGCCACCGATCCCGCCTGCTCGAAATCGCCGTTTCACGCCCGGGTGGAAGCCCTTGCCACCGCCGAGGCGGCGGCCACGGCGCCGGGCTACGTCTATCGCACCATCGGCGGCGCATCCGCACTGCCGCAGGGAGGGCGGACATGACCGCAAGGCCCATCTTTTGTCTCGCCGTGGTGATGGCGGGTGGCCTCTTCGCCGCCGGGTACCTGGTGGAGCCGCGGCCGGCCGGGGCCGCCGAGACCGCTGCGGTCGCGAACCCGGCGTCGGCCGCGCCACCCGCCGCGCAAGGCGCGCCGGAGGCGGCCGACCTGATGTTCGAGACGCCGCAGTTCGTGACCACGACCTCCGGCCAGTCCCTCGTCTACCGCTATGCCCGCAAGGCGAGCGATCCCGAGCTCGGCCCCTCGTTCGAGGACCGCATCCGGCTCACCGTCGCGCCGGGTACGGGCGCGGGCGACACCCGCGACGTGCAGGTGGACTTCTTCTCCGGCGAGCGGCATCACGCCGCCGGGCCGTTCGAGGGCGTGACCACCAATCCGGTGCTGATGCTCTTCCTGGAAAATCACGTGGCGGACCTGTCCGGACGGCTCAAGGGCAATCCGCGCTACTTCAAGAACGCCATCCGCGCCGGCCTGCGCGACAAGGCGCGGGTGGTGCCGGCCGAATTCAGCGTCGACGGCCGCACCTACAAGGGCTGGCGCGTGAGCGTGAGCCCGTTCGCCGGCGACCCCAACGCCCCGCGCATGCGCGGGCTCGACACCCTGGTCTACACGTTCGACATGGCCCCGGACCTGCCAGGCGCCATCGCCCGCATCGAGATCGCCGCCGAGGCCCCGGGCGGGCGGCTGTGGGAGGAGAGCATCGCCTATGATCCGAAAGGTCCTTGAGGCGGCGGCGCTGCTGCTCCTGTCGGCAGGGGTCGCTGGCGCGGCAGCGACGGAAGACAATGACTATCCCACCTCCGCGCGGGTCGACTACGTGTTCGGCTGCATGGTGGCCAACGGGCAGTCGCGCGAGGCGATGACGCGCTGCTCCTGCTCCGTGGATACCCTCGCTTCCATCCTGCCCTACGACCAATATGTGGCGGCGGAGACCATTCTTTCCATGCGGCAGGGCGTGGGGCAGGCGGCGAACATCTTTCGCAGCACGCCGCAATATGACGACGTGATCGCCGAATTGCGTCGCGCCCAGGCGGAGGCGGAGGTGCGCTGCTTCAAGTGATCCGCGAAATATTTGCCGCGGCGCACAACACATCCTCGCATATGCCGCACATATGACGGGTTTTCTGTCCCTCGCGGCTATGTTAGCTTCCTCTCCAAGAACAGACGCATGGCGCACGGGCAAGGCCCGAAGCGCACTGCAACGACAAGCGGGCAACCGCCGCGGCGTCTTGATCGGGACCTTCAACCCCCAAGGCAATGCCATGGCCAGTGACCGCGACACGTCCGCCCGTCTGCTTCCACCTATGTTCACCCTCGCTGGAGCGGGCGCCCCTTTCTTGCCGGCGCCGTCGTCCGGCCCTCGCACCTTCGGGTGACACCATGACATCGGGTGCTTCTGACACCGACGGTGCCGCGCGCATCGTGCGCGATGTCGTGTGCGGCTTCTGCGGCCTCGGCTGCGATGACCTGGAAGTGGCCGTCACCGGCCGCGCCATCGCGCCCCGCCGGGCCTGCCCGGAAGCCGCGCGGCTGCTGGCGCGGACGGATGCGCCGCCGCCTTCGGCCCGCATAGCCGGCACGCCGGCGTCGCTGGAGGATGCCGCCGCGGCTGCGGCGCGCCATCTGGCGGCATCACGGTCCGCCGTCTTCTCCGGCCTCGGCGCTGACCTGGAGGGCCTGCGGCGGCTCTACGACATTGCCATGGTGGCCGGGGCGAGCCTCGACCATGCGGCGTCCGCCGGCCTGTTCGCCAATCTGGAGCGTCTTGCCCGCCGCGGCTGGATCGCCGCCACCCTCGCCGAGGTGCGTAACCGGTGCGACGTGCTGGTGGTGCTGGGCGCCGACCCTGCCTCGGCCTTCGCCCACTTCTTCGAGCGGGCGATGCCGTCCGCGCCCGTTCCGGCGGACGCGGACGCCGCGCCGCTGTTCGTGCCGCACGCAGGCGGACGCAGCGTCGTCATCGTCGGCGGCCCGCTTTCGGACACGTCTCGTGCTCAGTTGACGCGGCACGACGTGGTGGAGATCACGGTGCCGGAGGATCGCATCGCCACCGCGGCGGCGGCCCTGTCGGCCGCTCTTGCCGGTCGCGCCACGGAGGCCCTGGCGGGCCTGCCCCCCGGTGTCGCGGAGGCACTCGCACTCCTTGCCGGGCGGTTGAAGGCGGCGCGCTATGGCGTGCTCACCTGGAACGCCGCAACGCTGCCGCCGGAGGATGCCGCGGCCGTGGCCGGCGCGGCGGCGGAGGCGGTGGACATCCTCAACGTGACCACCCGGGCGGCGGTGTTCCCGTTGGGCGGGCGCGACAATGTCACCGGCGCGCACCAGCTCGCTCTGTGGCGCTTCGGCTATCCGCTGCGCACGGTGGTGGGGGCTGGCACGGCGCGGCACGTCCCGGACCTCTACGCCACCGCAACGGCCCTCGCCGACGCCGACCTGCTGCTCCATGCAAGCGCCTTCCGCCCCGATCCGCCTCCCGGCTTCGACCGGGGGCCGGTGATCGCGCTGGCCCATCCCGACACGGCATTCGCCCGGGAACCCGAGGTGTTCATTCCGGTGGGAACGCCGGGGGTGGACCATGCGGGCCACGTGTTCCGCATGGATTCGGTGATCTGCCTGCCGCTCCAGGGCCTTCGGCCGGCAGAACTGCCCAGCGTCGCCGCGGCGGCGCGGGCGATCCTTGCGGCACTGGGGAGGGCGGCATGAGGACGCGCATCACCGGCGGGCGCGTGTTCGACCCCGCCAATGCCATCATCGACCAGGTCCGCGACATCCTCATCGAGGACGGCCGCATCATCGCCGACGCGCCGCCCGCGCCGGGAGAGGACGTGATCGACGCCACCGGCGCCATCGTGCTCGCCGGCGGCATCGACCTGCACAGCCACATCGCCGGCGGCAAGGTCAATCTCGGCCGGCTGCTGATGAACGAGGACCGGCTGCTCCATCCCGAGCCCTTCGGCGATTTCTGCGGTTGCGGCGGGGGGCGCGCGGCGCCCACCACCCACGCCACCGGCTGCCGCTATTCGCAGATGGGCTACACCGCCGTGTTCGAGCCGGCGGTGGTGGGGGCCAACGCCCGGCACGCCCATCTGGAGATGGCCGACATCCCCAACATCGACACCGGCGGTTTCCTGGTGCTGGGGAACGACGACTTCCTGCTGCGCCTCATCGCCCAAGGCGAGGGCCAGCAGGCGGTAAACGACTATGTGGCCTGGATGCTCAGGGCCACCCAGTGCTGTGCCATCAAGATCGTCAATCCCGGCGGCATCAACGCGTTCAAGTTCAACGGACGGGCGCTGGACCTCGACGAGACCGGGCCGTTCTACGGCCTCACCCCGCGCCGCATCCTCAACACCCTGCAGCGCGCCGTCTCGGAACTGGGCGTGCCGCATCCCATCCACCTGCACGGCTGCAACCTGGGTGTGCCCGGCAACGTGAAGACGACGCTCGCCACCATCGGCGCGAGCGAGGGATTCCCGCTCCATCTCACCCACATCCAGTTCCATTCCTACGGCACGGAGGGGGACCGGCACTTCTCTTCCGGCTCCGCCGAGATCGCGGAGGCGGTGAACGCCAATCCGCATATCTCGGTGGACGTGGGGCAGATCATGTTCGGCCAGACGGTGACCGCCTCGGCTGACCTCATGTCGCAGTATCGCAACCACAAGATCGCTGATCCGAAGAAGTGGATCGGCATGGACATCGAGATGGATGCGGCCTGCGGTGTGGTGCCGTTCAACTACCGCGACACGTCCTTCGTGAACGCGTTGCAATGGGCCATCGGGCTGGAGCTGTTCCTGCTCATCGAGGATCCGTGGCGGGTGTATCTGACCACGGACCATCCGAACGGCGGACCCTTCACCTCCTATCCGCACCTCATCCGCCTGTTGATGGACAAGCCGTTCCGCGACGACCATCTCGGGCGCATCCACAAGGCGGCGCGCGCCCATACGCGGCTCGCCGAGATCTCCCGCGAATACACGCTGGAGGAGATCGCCGTGGTCACCCGCGCCGCGCCGGCCCGCACCCTGGGCCTCAGGGACCGTGGCCATCTCGGCCCCGGCGCGCGCGGTGACGTGGTGCTCTACGAGGAGCAGCCCGACCGCGAGGCCATGTTCGCCGCCCCGCGCCTTGTGCTGAAGGACGGCAAGGTGGTGGTGGTCAATGGCGAGGTGGTGGAACTGGTGGACGGGCGCACATACGCCGTCCACCCCCCCTACGACCCGCTCATGGACAAGCGCCTCGAGCGCTGGTTCGACGAGGCGGTGGGGCTGAAAGCCAGCCACTACCGGATCGCCGACGGGGAAATCCGGAACGGGCAAGGCCCCGAAATCGTGGAGCTGGACCCATGAGTTCCGGGTTCGAGGGCATATCCGCCATGATCCTCAACGGCGTCGAGATCCGCGACAGCTTCGCCGAGGCGTTCCCCATGGCGGGCACGCGTCTGATCATCACCGCCGACACGCCGCGCTGGGCGCGCACGGCGGCGGCCAGCCTGACCGGGTTCGCGACCTCGGTCATCGGCTGCGGCTGCGAGGCCGCCATCGAGCGCGAGCTGCCGGCCGCGCAGACGCCGGACGGGCGGCCGGGCATGTCCGTGCTCATCTTCGCCATGTCCCTGAAGGACCTGAAAAAGGTGGTACCGCTGCGGGTCGGCCAATGTGTGCTCACCTCGCCCACTTCCGCCTGCTATGCGGGGCTGGAAGGGGGAGCCGCCGTTCCGCTGGGGCGGGCGCTGCGCTATTTCGGCGACGGGCACCAGATCGCCAAGTCCATCGAGAGCCGCCGCTTCTGGCGCCTGCCGGTGATGGAGGGCGAGTTCGTCTGCGACGAGATTGTCGGCTCCACCACGGGCGCGGTGGGCGGCGGCAATTTCCTCATCCTCGCCCGTTCCCGCGCCGCCGCGCTCGCGGCGGCGGAAGCGGCGGTGGAGGCCATGGGCCGCGTGGAGGGCGCCGTCATGCCGTTCCCGGGCGGCGTGGTGCGGTCCGGCTCCAAGGTGGGCGGGAAATATGCCGGCATGATCGCCTCCACCAACGATGCCTACTGTCCCACCTTGCGCGGCGCCGTGCCGAGCGCGCTGCCGCCGGAGGTGGAAAGCGTGCTGGAGATCGTCATCGACGGCCTCACCGAAGGGGACGTGGCCGCCAGCATGCGCGCCGGCATCTCGGCGGTGTGCGCCCTTGGCGCGCCGGCCGGGGTGGTGGCGGTGGATGCCGGCAATTACGGCGGCAATCTCGGCCCCTTCCACTTCAAGCTGCGCGAGTTGATGGCGCCGGTCGCCGGGGGGAGCATCGCATGAGTGGGCCTCGCTTCGCGGCGGCACCGAGCCGCCCCATCGCAGATCCGCGGGGAGATGTCGCATGAGCAGCCATCGCCTCATCCCGCGTGCGCCCCTTGCCGCGCGCGTCGACCTGACCGGCATCACGCCGGCCGCCCTCGCCGGTCTCGCGGCCGGAGAGGTGGCGCGCCTGGGCGTGCCCTTCGGTGCCGGCACCGTTCCTCTGGGCGATCTGTTTCACGTGGAACCGGAGGCGGGCGACATCCTTCTCCTCGGCGGCGATCCTCGGCTCGACTTCGTCGGGGCCGGCCTCGCATCGGGCGAGATCGTGGTGGATGGCCCCGTGGGCGTGCATGCCGGATCGGGCATGAGCGGTGGCCGGCTCGTCGTTCGCGGCGACGCCGGTGATGATCTGGCGGCAGGGCTCGAAGGCGGCCGTATCGAGGTGACCGGATCCGCCGGCGCGAATGTGGGCGGCGCGCGGCCGGGTGACCGGCAGGGCATGACCGGCGGCGCGGTCCGGGTGGCGGGCGCAGTGGGTCGCCGGCTCGGCGCCCGCCTGCGCGGCGGACTGATCCTGGTGGGCGGCGATGCGGGGCCGCAGGCGGCGGACGGATTGATCGCCGGCACCCTCGCCGTGGCCGGTGCGCTGGGCGCCGGAGCCGGCCGCGGCATGAAGCGCGGCACGCTTCTGCTGGCGTCCCCGCCCACGTCGCTCGCGCCGGGCTTCGTCGATGCGGGGCCGCAGGATTTCATCATGCTGGCGCTGCTCGCCCGGCGCGTGCCGGAGCTTGCGGCCCTGTTCGGTGGCCGCCTGTCCCAGCGCGCGAACCGCCTCGTCGGCAACCGTCTCGCCGGAGGCGAGGGGGAGGTTCTGGTTCTTCAGTAGAAAGGGCGCCGGTGGTGCCCGCCATCCGCAATCCGGGGCCAACCCGATCACAGTGAAAGAGGAACGCCTGATGCGCGTGCTGTTCGTCTCCGCCCTGCTTCTCGTCGCCGCCACGGGTGCCGCCCTTGCGGATCCGGATGTGGCGAAGGGTGAGGTCTCGTTCAAGAAATGCATGGCGTGCCATGCTGTTGGCCCGGATGCCAAGGTGAAGGTGGGACCGCCCCTGAACGGCATCGTCGGTGCCAAATGGGCGCATTTCGAGGGCTATGCCTATTCCGCCGACATCAAGGACGGCGCCGCCGCCGGCAAGGTGTGGGACGAGGCCAACCTCGACAACTACCTGACCAACCCCAAGGTATTGGCGCCGAAGGGCAAGATGGCGTTCGCCGGCATCAAGAATGAGGACGAGCGTAAGGACCTCATCGCCTTCCTCGCCCAGTTCAATGCCGACGGGACCAAGAAGTAGATCTTGGCATGTCTTGCAATCAGCCAAAGCAGGGCGGCGACTCTCGGAAGAGGTCGGCGGATTTGACCGTCGACCCGGTAGATCTATAGTCGAGTACTTTGGAGTAGCCGGCTAAGCAAAAGCCAGCCGCGCCACCGCCACCGCGGGAGCGCAGTCGGATGCGGCGGTCGCAAGCTCCGGCGAGCCGGCGAGAAGCGTTCCGGCGTCTAGATAAGGCCGGCCGATTCGCCGGGCGAGGCGCTCGGCCAGGAAGCGGCCGACGCCGGCGCCCACCACGGGCGCATCGGCGGGAACGCCGCCGGCCGAGAGCACCTGCGCCAGCGCCCCGTGCAGCCGGTGCAGCTGCACCTCCGCCGCGAAGGCCGCCAGCCCCTCGGCCTGCGCCGGGGAGGCCGGCCCGAGATCCTCCCCGACCATGCGCAAAAGCCTGCGGGCACTGGCTTCCCGCGTCTTGGGCCCGCCGTCCGCCGTGGGGTGGAGATCGGCCCCCTCGGGCAGCTCGCCGGTGAGCCGGTGGATGTCGGCGGTGGTGGCGAAATGCTCCGCCATGAGCGGCACCAGCCGCCCCCTGAACGGCAAGGCAGGGGCGAGAGCCATCACCGGGGTGCGCACCGCCCCGCTATAGACCAGCTCTCCGGCTTCCAGCCGCTCGCGATCCCTGTAGCCGCGGAAACAAAGTATTTTGCCGGCAAATGCCACGACATCGGTGGTTGTCGACCCGATGTCGATGACAACACCGTCGCCGCAGATCCGGGCCAGGGCGGAGCCGGTGGCGTGCCAGTTGGCAGAAGCGATTGCGTCGGCATAAGCCGGCGCCGCGGCGGCCGGCACGAAGCCGACATGTCCGGCATAGATGCGCATGTCGGCGTCGAGCCTGTCGGCAAGGGCCGCGGCGAGGCCCGCGACGCCGCTGGCGCGGTCCGGCCACAGGTCGGCCAGCTCGCCGGTCATGGTCACCACCGAGCGGCCGGCGGCGGGGGGCAGGGCGGCCATGGCGGCGTCGAGCCGGTCGAGCCCCTGCCACAGGGGACAGGCCACCATGTGGACCGAAAGGAGGGTGCCGTCGGGCGCCAGCACGGCGCGCTTGAGGTGGGCGCCGCCCACGTCCCAGCCGAGGATGAGGCCGCTGTCCGGGGAGCTCATGCCAAAGCGAGCTCCACCGGGGTCCGGGCGGCCGGGGCCTCCGGCGCGGCGGAGGCGAACACCGCCAGCAGGCCCGCCGGATTTCGCCCCAGCGCCGGCCCGAGCCCCGCATAGGCGGTGGTGAGGCGCGGGTTCACCTCCACCACCACCGGCCCGTCCGGGGTGAGGAGGATGTCGATGCCGAAGATGCCGGCAAGGCCAGGAAAGGCCTCGGCCACATGGCGCGCCAGCCGGGCGAGCTGCCCGTCCGCATCGGCGAGGCCGCCCACGGTGAGGCCGGCGAGGCGGATCCGCCCCCCCTCCTGGCGGATGTGCTGGCGGTTCACGGACAGAAGCCGCACCCCGGCGGCGTCCGCCAGCACGGTGAGGCTCGCCGCATCGCCCGCCACGTAAGGCTGGATCACCAGGTTTTCCGCCTGCCCCGGCGACGCGGGCGCGCCGGCGGGCCAGACACGGGTGGCCTCGCAGCCGGCGCCGTCGTCGGGCTTGGTGACGCGCGCGCCGGCAAGCTCCGGGGCCGCGCCGAGCCGGAAGGTCGGGATGTGAGGCAGGCCGGCGGCGGCGAGGCGCCGGGCGGTCTCCAGCTTGCTGGCGGAGGCCTCGATGGCCTGCGGCGTCGATGCGAGCACCTGCGCCCCGGTCTGCGCCAGCATGCGCACGAGGCGGGCGAGGATGCCGGAGGTCTCCGGCGCCACCGGCCAGACCACGTCCGCGCCCTGCGCCAGCCGGCGCCAGATGGCGAAGGCGTCGTCGCCGGCCGCCACCGGCACCGCGCCCGGCACCGGCACCGGCACCGGCAGGCGGTCGTCGCAGGCGAGCAGCACCTCGGTGACCCGGGGCAGCGCCGCCAGATCGCGCACCATGGCGTCGCGCATCAGGCTCGCCTCGCGGGTGAGGCTGTCGGGCAGCGCCTCGGCGCGCAGGCCGCCGCCGGTCACGAACTCGCAGACGAAGACGCGCATGCGCCGTCCTTTCCTCCCGCGCCGGGCGCGGTGCGAAGCCTCACGCCGCCACGGTCTCGGCGACGAGACAGGCGGCAAGCGGATCGGCCATGTTGCGCCCGGTGGCGTCGTATAGGCCACGCCAGGCCGGCATGGAATTCACCTCCAGCACCGTGAGGCGGCCCGAGGCATCGGCCATGAGGTCGACCCCCGCATAGGCCGCGCCCACCGCCGCCGCCGCCCGGACCGCGAAGTCGGCGAGCTGGCCCTCGGCGGCGACCGCGACCCCGGTGGCGCCCTGGTGGATGTTGGTGATCCAGGAGGTGCCCCGCCGCGCCATGGCCGCCTCCGCCCGCCCGCCCACCACGAACACGCGGAAATCCTCATGGGCGCCGGCCGGCGCCCCGTGCGGCGGGGTGACGAAGTCCTGCAGGTAATAGACCCCGCCCACCGCCTCGGCCTCGGGCAGGGCGGCCCTGGGGTTGAGGCGGGCAAGGCCCCGGCCCTGGGCGCCGAACAGGGGCTTCAGCACGCTGTCGCCGGGGGCGGCGTCCACCAGCATCTGCGCCGTGGCGCGGTCCTCCAGCACCAGGGTGCGCGGCGTGGGCAGGCCGGCGCGGGCGAGGCGGAAGGTGGTGGCGCTCTTGTCCACGCAGCGCTCGATGGCGCGGGCATCGTTCATCACCCGCACTCCCAGCTCGCGCAGGGCATGCAGCACGCCGAGCCGGGCGGTGACCTGCTCCAGCGTGCCGGCGGGCACCGAGCGCACGAAGCAGGCCTCCGGCAGGTCGTCGGCAAAGCCCGGCAGCAGCAGGCCGTGGGCCGTTTCGCCCACGGCGAAGCCGCAGGACTTCAGGGAGATCACCCGCGCCGTGCGCCCGTGCCGGCGGATGGCGGCGAGGAGCGAGCGGGTGTGCCAGTCCACCCGCTCGGCGAAGACCACGAGGCCGGCCACCTCAGCCTCCGAACGAGCGGGAGATGAGGATCGGGTCGAAGCCGCCGGCGGTGAAGCTCACCCCGTGGTCGATGGCGCTCACCGTCACCCGCGCGGGCGAGAACAGCAGCGGGTCCACCTTGTAGAAGTCGTTGTCGTAGCCCGCGAAGATCTCGGCGAACGGCCGGCCGTAGTCGCGCGAGGCCAGCGATGGCAGGCGCTGGGCGAGGTCCCTGGCCGCCTCGGCCGGGCCGCGGACGAACAGCTGCACGTCGCCACCATAGAGCACCGCGTCGTTGGTGCGGCCCATGGCGGTGAGGAAATCCGGCGACGGCGGGCAGACCGGGGCCGAGCCGATGCCGTCGACGATGTGCTCCAGCGGGAAATGCAGCGCGTGGGCCTTGTGCAGCGCCACCTCCAGCACCCGCGCCACGATCTGCACCGCTCCCGCCAGCGAGCTGGTGGGGGTGAGGATGAGGGTGATATCCGAAGGCGCCACGGCGCAGCGGGCGGCGATCTCGTCCACCACCTCGGCCGGCGGCGGGACGGAGGTCTCCAGCACCAGCGCCACCTCGCCGCCGCGGTCGCGGTAGGCGAGCTCCCCGAACAGGGTCTCCACCGCCGCGATGGCGCGGCCGGGGCCGGAGCCGAGGGCGAAGAAATCGCCGGCGGCAAGGCTCCAGCCGGCATACTGGCTGCCGAGGCAGGCGAGCACCGGGTCGCAGGTGGACACGCTCACCAGCGAGTCCCACGGGGAAAATCGCCCGCCGGGCACGAGGGCCACGCGGCCGAGGCCGCCGAGGCAGATCTCGGCGATGCGCCGGCCCGCTTCCAGCCCGCCGTCGACCTCGATGCCGGCATCGACGATGCGCACGTCGCGGGGACCGCGCGAGACGCGCAGGCGCAGGGCCTGCGCGTCGGCCACCAGCGCCGCCACGAGCGGCGCGACGGTGCGGGCGAGGCTCGGCCGCGCATCGCCGGCCTCGGGAGAGGGGGGGGCGGGCTGGCTCATGGCCGCACCTCGTGGAGCGGGGAAAGGCGGCCCGGCGCGGCGCGGCGGGCGGGCGGGCGGGGGAGCAGGAGGCCAGCGGGCGCGGTGCCGCGCACAGGGGCCGCCGGGCCGGTCCGCCGGCGTTGCCCGCGTGGCGCCGGAAGGCGTTCCGCCCGGCGCCCGGCGAAGGCCGATGCCGATGGGATGGGAGAGCTGGAGGACATGGGGCCGCCTTATGCGTCGAGCTCGCGGGCGAGCTTGAAGATGGCGGGAAGGTCGAAGAACAGGGCCGTGTCGGTCTCACACATCCGCTTCAGCAGCGCGTGCTGGACCGCGTATTTGAGGTTGCCGATGGCCAGCGCGCCGATGCCGATGCCGTGGGGCAGCGCCGCCGCCGCGTCATGGGCGCCGATGCCGGCGATGCCGGCGGGCGGCACCGCGTTCACGTCCGCCGCGACGAGGAGGCGGGTGGCGGCTTCCAGGTGGGCGCGGGTGAGGATCTCCACCCCCGCCTTGCCGGCGGCGAGGACCACCTGCGCCTCAGGCACCAGCTTCGCCTTTTCGGCGTCGGTGGCGGCGGCGGCGCAGGCGACGTGGAGGCCGAAGCGGGCCTTGATCTCCCGCGCCTTCTCCTCCACCGCGCCGATCTCGCGATGGCTGACCAGGGTGACCTGCGCCCCCGCCCCGGCGGCGATGACGGCGGCGATGGAGCCGACCACGCCGGTGGCGCCGTAGACCTGCACCGCGACGCCCGCCAGCCCCTCCAGCCGGGTCTTCAGCAGCGCCTGCTCCACCTTGGCGATCATCGCCGCCGCGGTGGTGAAGGAGCCGGCCGGGTCGGGGAAGATGGAAATCTCGAACGGGGGGAAGATGGCGGCCCGGGCGGCGTCCGCCATGTCGAGGGCGAGGAACGCGTCCTTGCCGCCGATGAACAGGCCGGTGCGCGCCGCCGCCTGGGGCGCGCGCGAGAACATCATGTCCTGCGTCAGGTCCCGCACCTCCTCCAGCGCGACGCGCGCATAGGGGGCGATGGCCTTGTGGCCGGCATCCACGGCCATGTTCACGTCGAACGGGCTCACGTGCGGAAGCGGCGTGATGATGTGGAGAATGGGGGCGGAATCCGCCATGGCGCAGCTCCGTGCTGAGGGAAACATTAGCGGGTGGCCGCGCCCCGGATGGTGCCGGAACGCCGCGGTTGTTTCCCCGCACGCGGTCAAGTGAGCGGATTGTTTAATCATCGCGAAGGCTTGCGCAAGTCCCCCCGGACCGCACCCGGCAGGATTCGTTGTTGCATTGCGGCGGATGCGCGGGGTCGATCCGCAACGCAGCATTCGGATCATGTGAAGTTGCATGTTGTGGCCGGCCCGCCACAATTGTTCCAGAACTTTCCAGAAGTTCCTGAGATAAAAGAATAATAAGAACAACTGCCATTGACCATGGCGGCGGCGGCTTGGTAGCGAAATACGGGGAAATGAAAAAGGCTGGGCCGATGGCTGCGCGCGACAAGCTTCTCATCGCATCGATTCTGGTGAGCGCCCTGGTGTTCCAGGCCGGCATTGCCCGTGCCGACGACGATGACGACGACAAGAAGGGCCCCGGCGCCGCCCATGAGGTCGAAAGCATCGAGACCGAGAACATCTTCGGCTACACCCTCGGCACCGACACCGGCGAGAAGGGCGAGAAGGAACTCACCTTCACCGCCGACGGCCGGTTCGGGAAGGCCCGCGGCACCTACAACGCCTATGCCGGCGAGGCGGAGTTCGAATACGCCGTCACCGACAATTTCAAGGTCTCGGTCGGCGGCGCGCTGGCCGGCTTCGACATTTCCCACGTCCCCGGCTTCGACAATGCGAGCGGCGGCGGCCTCGGCGGCGCCTTCTTCGAGCTGAAGTACCGCTTCCTCGACCACCGCACCGCGCCGTTCGGCCTGTCCTTGTCCATCGAGCCGGAATGGGCGCGCTTCGACGAGCTGACCGGCGAGCAGGGCACCGCCTACGGCATCGAGTTCCGCCTCGCGGCGGACGCCGAGATCGCCAAGGACTTCCTGTTCGCGGCGGTGAACGTGGTCTACCAGCCCGAATGGGAACGCGAGAACGACAACGGCTTCGGCTTCTGGTCCGCCGGCTCCGGGCTCGAAGTCTCCGGCGCGCTCACGGCGCAGGTGGTCAAGGATGTCTTCCTCGGCGGCGAGGTGCGCTATCTCGCCGCCTATGACGGCGCCACCTTCGGCGATCGCCAGGGCTGGGGCGTGTTCCTCGGCCCCACCGTCTATGCGCAGGTGACGGAGACGTTCTACGTGAAGGCGGCCTGGTCGTTCCAGGTGGCCGGCAGCGCCGACCTGCCGTGGAACTCCTCCCTCGATCTGGTGAATTTCGAGCGCCAGCAGGGCCGCCTGCAGGTGGGCTTCACCTTCTGAAGTCACCCGTCCGGAGCTTCAGGAGGACCCTGGCGCGCCACGGGAGCAGGGCCGCGCCGAAGCGGCGTGAGGCTGGCCGGCCCCGGGAACTCTTCCCCGCCGGGCCCTCTTAAGTTCCTCTCAGAAATGCCTTTTGTTTCAGATCGTTATGGACACCATTGCCGGCCCTCGCCACAGTGGCGGCGAACGGCGGGGCGCGTGCGCCAGTGCCGGGGCCAATCCGGGGAGGGACGCGCGATGCTGACGCGGCGCCGCATGCTCGCGCTGGCCGGCGGTGCGCTCGCCGCCGGCGGGGTCGCCGGTCGAGGCGTTGCCGGTGACGGGCCGGCGCTGCGCCTCGGCGTGCTGCAGTTCGGTACGGCGGCGTGGGAGCTCGCCGCCATGACCGCCCTCGGCCTCAAGGACACGGAGGGCCTCGCCCCCCAGCGCTTCGCCACCAACGACGCCGGCCGCATCGCCTTCATGGCCGGCGGGGTGGACGCCTTCGTCAGCGACCTTCTGTGGGCGGCGCGGGTCAAGGCCGAGGGGCGCGATCTCTACTACCTCCCCTTCTCCTCCGCCGAGGGCGCGGTGATGCTGCCGCAGGGCTCCCCCATCCGCTCCCTCGCCGACCTCGCCGGCAAGCGCCTCGGGGTCGCCGGCGGCGCCCTCGACAAGAGCTGGCTGATGCTGAAGGCCGCCGCCCTCAAGCAGGCGGGGCTCGATCTGGAGGCCGCCGCCCAGCCGGTGTTCGCCGCCCCGCCCTTGCTCGCGGCGGAGCTGGAGCAGGGCCGGCTCGACGCCGCCCTGCTCTACTGGACCTTCTGCGCCCGCCTGGAGCCGAAGGGCTTCCGCCGCCTCGTCAGCGTCGAGCAACTGGTGGCGGGCTTCGGCGTGCCGCATGAGCCTACCTTGGTGGGCTACGTGTTCGACGGTGGCTTCGCCCGCGCCAATCCGGCGGCGGTGAACGCCTTCGCCCGCGCCTCGCGGGCCGCAAAGGCGGCGCTCGCGGCGGAGCCAAGCGTGTCCGATCCGCTCTGGGCGCAGGTGCGGCCGCAGATGCAGGCGGCGGACGAGGCGACGTTCCAGGCGCTGCGCCGGGGCTTCGTCGCCGGCATCCCGCGTCTGTCCCTCGCCGCCGACCGCGCCGCCGCCGCGCAGCTTTATGCGGTGCTGGCGCAGCTCGGCGGCGCGCGGCTCGTGGGGGCCGCCGCGACCTTGCCGCCGGACCTCTACTGGACCGGCGAAGGCGCGGCGCGATGAGGGCGTTCGTGCCCGGCATCGCCGTGCGGCTCGCCTCGCTGCTGATGCTTCTGGTGCTGTGGCAGGGCGCGGCGCTGCTCGCCGCCAGCCCCAACCTGCCGGCGCCGGCCGCCGTGTTCGCCTTCATCGGCCGCGAGGCCACCACCGGTGATCTGCTGTCGAACCTCGCCATCACCCTGGCGCGGGTCGCCGTGTCCTTCACCTTCGCCATGGCCATCGGCTGCGGCATCGGCCTCGCCTTCGGCCGGCTGAGGCGGCTGGACCGGGCCTTCGACACCTGGCTGGTGGTGCTGCTCAACACGCCGGCGCTGGTCCTCACCGTGCTCTGCTACATCTGGCTCGGCCTCACCGAGACGGCGGCGGTGCTGGCGGTGGCGCTCAACAAGATCCCCACCGTGGCGGTGCTGCTGCGCGAGGGCACCCGCGCCCTCTCCCCCGAGCTGGACGAGATGGCGGCGGCCTTCCGCCTGTCCTTCGCCGACCGGCTGCGCCATGTGGTGCTGCCGCAGCTCCAGCCCTATGTGGCGGGCGCGGCGCGCTCGGGCCTCGCTTTGGTGTGGAAGATCGTGCTGGTGGTGGAGCTCCTGGGCCGGCCGAACGGGGTGGGCTACGCCATCTCCGTCTATTTCCAGCTGTTCGACGTCGCCGCGGTGCTCGGTTATTCCCTCGCCTTCATGGCGGTGATGCTGGCCATCGAATATCTTGTCCTGCAACCCTTCGAATCCCATGCCCGACGCTGGCGGCTCGGTGCTGCTTGAAGCCCATATCGCGCAGAAGACCTATGTGCGGCCCGACGGCGCCGCCATGGAGGCGGTGCGCGATCTTCACCTTGTGCTCGCGCGTGGCGAGTTCCTGTGCCTCATCGGCCCGTCCGGCTGCGGCAAGACCACCACCCTGCGCATTCTCACCGGCCTCGACCGCGCCTTCACCGGCACGGTGACGCCGGACCCGGCGCGGCTTTCCATCGGCATCGCCTTCCAGGAGCCGCGCCTCTTGCCCTGGCGCACGGTGGAGGAGAACATCCGCCTTGTGCTGCCGCCGGACCGGCGCAAGGTGGACCTGGGCGGCCTCATCGAGAGCTTCGGCCTCGCGGGCCACCGGGCGCGCTACCCCGCCGAGCTGTCCCTGGGGCTGGCGCGGCGGGTGTCGTTGGCGCGGGCCCTGGCGGTGGAGCCGGACCTGCTGGTGCTCGACGAGCCGTTCGTGTCGCTGGATGCCCAGGCGGCGGGCGAGCTGCGCCGCTACGTGGCCCTCGCCGCCGCCCGGCAGACCATGAGCGTGCTCATGGTGACCCATAATGTGCGCGAGGCGCTGGAGCTCGCCGACCGCCTGGTGCTGCTGGCCGCCCGCCCCACCCGGCTGGTGGAGGAGGTGCGGCTGGCGGCGCCGCGCGGGACGCGCACGGCGGACTGGATCGAGGCCGAGCGGGCGCGTCTCGCCGAGCGGCTTCCGGCGCTTCGGGAGGCGTGAGCCGCGCGCCGGCGCGGCGCCGGCGGGAGGAGGAGGCGGACCCATGAAGAGGCGATGCGTCATGCGGCTGCTCGCCGCACTCCTCGCCCCCTGGGCGGCGCCGGCCCTGGCCGACGATGCTGCGGTGCAACCGGGCCCGGCGGAAAACCAGACCGCGCCCGCGCCGTTCGCGGTGGTGGAGGTGGCGCCGGGCGTCTTCGTCCATCAGGCGCCCTATGCCCTTGCTTTGCCGAGGAATCTCGGCTTCGTCGGCAATGCCGGCTTCATCGTGGGGCGCGATGCGGTGGCGGTGATCGATACCGGCGGCAGCCTGAAGGCGGGCGAGGCGCTCAGGGCGGCGATCCGCGCGCGCACGCCGCTTCCCGTGCGCTATGTGATCAACACCCACATGCATCCCGACCATGTGCTCGGCAATGCGGCTTTCGCCGGGCCGGGGGTCTCCTTCGTCGGCCACCGCAACCTGCCGCAGGCGCTGGCGGCGCGGGCGGACGCCTATTTGTCGGCGACGGCGCGCCTCGTGGGCGCGGCCGCCGCGGGCACGCGCATCGTGCCGCCGGACGTGACGGTGGCCGACGCGCTCACGCTCGATCTCGGCGACCGCCCGCTGCGCCTGGAAGCCTGGCCCACGGCCCACACCGCCACCGACCTCACCGTGCTCGACGAGGCCACCGGCACCTGGTTCCTCGGCGACCTGCTGTTTCTCGGCCATGTGCCGGCCCTCGACGGCAAGGCGGCGGGCTGGATCGCGCTCCTGGCCGAGCTCAAGCGCCGGCCGGCGGCGCGGGTGGTGCCCGGCCACGGGCCGGCCTCGGCCCCCTGGCCGCAGGCGGCGGAGCCCACCGAGCGCTACCTGGGGCGGCTTTCCGACGATGTGCGCGGCATGATCCGCGCCGGCCGCACCATGGCCGAGGCGGCCGGCGAGGCGGGGCGCGGGGAGGCGGGGAACTGGCAGCTCTTCGATGACTTCAACGCCCGCAACGCCACCGCCGCCTACCATGAATTCGAGTGGGAGTGAGCCGGCTGGCCAAGCTGCCGGTTGTTACGCTGCGGAATTGGTGCAACGCAATAGGTGCAAACGGTTACTTCGCAGGTGCAGAATAAATCTCTCCCCGGTCCAGACGTTTGGCGTATTGCTTCCGGAGAGAACATTGCTTACGTTCCTCTCAGCTTCGGCTTCAACAGCTCCGTGCGGGGAACGCGGGGTTGGTTCGCAGGCCTGCGGGACCCTTTGTCACCGCAAGGCTTCAGGGCATCACGCCGGTCGTGACACGCTGCCGAAGTAGATGGAGTCCCCCAAGGCGACAACAACGCTCAGTGCGTTACCCGGTCCATGAGCACTCAATCGGAGTGCGTGGAGGCGGGCGCGCATCCATCGGAGGAAGCCCGGATGAGACGTCTTTTGGTTTTGACCGCGGCGGCGGCGGCGACCGTTTTTGCCGGCATGCCCGCGCGTGCGAATGAAAGTGTGCTGAAGCTGTCCCAGGACCCGAACCAGTGGGTTCTGCAGACCGGCGACTATGCCAACACCCGCTATTCCAAGCTGAAACAGATCAACACGGAGAACGTGAACAAGCTCCAGGTCGCCTGGACCTTCTCCACCGGCGTGCTGCGCGGCCATGAAGGCTCGCCGCTCGTGGTCGGGGACGTGATGTACGTGCACACGCCGTTCCCGAACATCGTCTACGCCCTCGACCTGAAGAACGAAGGCCGGATCATCTGGAAGTATGAGCCCAAGCAGGATCCGAACGTGATCCCGGTGATGTGCTGCGACACGGTCAATCGCGGCCTCGCCTATGCCGACGGCAAGGTCTTCCTGCACCAGGCGGACACCAAGGTGGTGGCGCTCGACGCGCAGACCGGCAAGGTCGCGTGGTCCATGGTGAACGGCGATCCCAAGCGCGGCGAGACCAACACCGCCACCGTCATGCCGGTGAAGGACAAGCTCATCGTCGGCATCTCCGGTGGCGAGTTCGGCGTGCGCTGCCACATCACGGCCTATGACATCGCCACCGGCAAGCAGGCCTGGCGCGCGTATTCCATGGGGCCGGACAGTGAAATCCTGCTCGATCCGGAGAAGACCACGGATCTCGGCAAGCCGGTCGGCAAGGATTCCTCGCTGAAGACCTGGCAGGGCGACCAGTGGAAGACCGGCGGTGGCTGCACCTGGGGCTGGTATTCCTACGATCCCCAGACCAACCTGATCTATTACGGCTCGGGCAACCCCTCCACCTGGAACCCGAAGCAGCGCCCCGGCGACAACAAGTGGTCCATGACCATCTTCGCCCGTGACGCCGACACCGGCATGGCCAAGTGGGTCTACCAGATGACCCCCCACGACGAGTGGGACTATGACGGCATCAACGAGATGATCCTCGTCGATCAGCAGATCGGCGGCCAGAACCGTCCGCTCCTCGTGCATTTCGACCGCAACGGCTTCGGCTACACGCTGGACCGCAAGACCGGCGAGCTGCTGGTGGCCGAGAAGTACGACCCCGCGGTGAACTGGGCCACCAAGGTGGACATGGACAAGAACAGCCCCACCTTCGGCCGTCCGCTGGTGGTCGCCAAATACTCGACCGAGAAGCAGGGCGAGGACGTGAACACCACCGGCATCTGCCCGGCGGCGCTCGGCACCAAGGACCAGCAGCCGGCCTCGTTCTCGCCTGACACCGGCCTGTTCTACGTGCCCACCAACCATGTGTGCATGGACTACGAGCCGTTCCGCGTCAGCTACACCCCCGGCCAGCCCTATGTGGGTGCCACGCTCAGCATGTTCCCCGCCCCCAACAGCCACGGCGGGATGGGCAACTTCATCGCGTGGGATGCCCGCCAGGGCAAGATCGTGTGGTCCAACAAGGAGCAGTTCTCCGTGTGGTCCGGCGCGCTCGCCACGGCCGGCGGCGTGGTGTTCTACGGTACCCTCGAGGGCTATCTGAAGGCGGTGGACGCCAAGACGGGCAAGGAACTCTACAAGTTCAAGACCCCGTCCGGCATCATCGGCAACGTGATGACCTACACCCACCAGGGCAAGCAGTACGTGGCGGTGCTCTCGGGCGTGGGCGGCTGGGCCGGCATCGGCCTCGCGGCCGGTCTCACCGATCCCAACGCCGGCCTCGGCGCCGTGGGCGGCTATGCGGCCCTGAGCAGCTACACCGCCCTCGGCGGCCAGCTCACGGTGTTCGCCATCCCGCAGTGATGCGGGAGGCGGGACGCCCGTCCGGATCGACCGGGCGGGCATCCGTCCCGGACCCGGGGAACGGATCGGCCGGCCAGGTCCGGAAGGACTGGCCGCCGCCGCCCCCGGAGCGCCCGGAGCGCATCGTGCGATGCCTCGGAAGGAGGGTCGGCACGCCCACGGGCGGCGGACGGCCCCGCTCATCGACAGGTGCGCAAGCCTCGGTCACCGGCGCCAGCCGGATCGACCGCGCGCGCCAGCCCCTAGAGCGCGATCCGATCGGATTGACTCAAGCTGATCGGTGAATCGCCCTCTGAACGTAGGAAAAAGAACGCGTTGGCCGATCCGGTTGCGGTGCGATCCGATCGGCCCGTGCTCTTGTCTGCCGCTTTGGAGAATTCGTGTGGTTTCATCAGTCAAACTGACACGCGCCGGCGCATTCATTTCTGCCGCGCTTGTGTTTCAACTGGCCGGCGCCATCCTGCCCGCGTCCGCCGCCGACCCGGCTCCGGCCAGTCCCAAGGCGGTGAAGCAAGAGGACGGGAAGTATTTCGACGCCGCCGGCGCGCCCACCTACAACATCAAGCCCGACGGCACGGTGGACTGGTTCACCTATTCCGGCTACCGGCGCTACCACGCCGAATGTCACGTCTGCCACGGCCCCGACGGCATGGGCTCCACCTACGCCCCGGCCCTCATCGATTCGCTCAAGACCATGAACTACGACCAGTTCAACGAGGTCGTGGTCGGCGGGCGCGTGAACGTGGGCGGCGGCAACGACAAGGTCATGCCGTCCTTCGGGCTCAACAAGAACGTCATGTGCTACCTCGACGACATCTACGTCTATCTGCGCGCCCGATCCGACGAGGCCATGGGCCGCGTGCGCCCGGCCAAGCGGGACGACAAGTCTCAGGGGACGATCGATGCGGAAAAGGCCTGCCTTGGAGAATAGAGCGCTTTCGGGCGAGGGGGAGACCGCTTCGCCGGACGAAAACGCGACCGCGCAAGCCCATGGCGTGCTTCCCCGCTTCGTGGCCGCGGGGCCGGGCTCCAGGGAGCGGTTCGCGCCGCTCCTCGCTTCCCTCGCCAGCGGGGCGCTGGCGGCGATCCTGCTGCTGACGCCCAGCGGGGCGGGAGGCCAGCAGATCCCCGACCAGGTGTCGGCGGACGCCCTGCGCGTCTGCGCCGATCCCGCCAACATGCCCTATTCCAGCACGGCCGGCGAAGGCTTCGAGAACAAGATCGCCGAGATCGTGGCGGACGAGCTCAAGGTTCCGGTGCGCTACTACTTCATGCCGCAGGGACCGGGCTTCGTGCGCAACACCCTCGGCAAGCGGCTGTGCGACGTGGTCATCGGCTACGCCGCCGGTGCCGATCCGGTGCTGCACACCAATCCCTATTACCAGTCGGTCTACGTGCTGCTGGTGAAGGCCGGCGGCCCCCTCGACGGGGTGGAGCAGCTCTCCGACCCGCGCCTCAAGGGCAAGCGGCTCGGCGTGATGGCGGCCACCCCGCCGGCCGACCGCCTGCTGGAATACGGCCTGCTGCCCACCTCGCGCACCTATTCGCTGCTGGTGGACCGGCGCTTCGATTCGCCGGCGGAGCAGATGATCGACGACCTCGCCAAGGGCGAGATCGACGGCGCGCTGCTGTGGGGCCCCACCGCCGGGGCCTTCGCCGCCAAGGCCGCGGTGCCGCTGAAGACGGTGCCGCTGCTGAAGGAGGGCGAGCGGCCGTCCATGACCTATCGCATCACCATGGGCGTGCGGCAGACCGACCACGACTGGAAGCAGGTGCTCAACCGGGTGCTGCGGAAGCGCGCAGCCGACATCGACAAGGTGCTCCTGGCCTACCACGTGCCGCTGCTGGACGATGACGACCAGCTCGTCACCGGATCGAGCCCCGACGCGGGCCGCAAGCCGTGAGCGGCGGCCGGCGCCGCGCCGCGGGCGGGTGCTCCCGCCGCTTCGCCGCAATGCTCCTCTTCGCCCTCCTCCCCGCGCGGCCGGCCGCGGCCGGCGAGCCGCCGCCGGAGCCCGCCGACTATCGCCAGGATGCCTATCGCGCCCCCACGCCGGCCACCCTCGCCGGCGCCCGCGTGCTTGCGGTCGACGCGGCGGCGGCCATCTGGCGGGCCGGCGGCGCCTTCTTCATCGACGTGCTGCCGCGCCCGCCGCGCCCGGCCAATCTGCCGGCCGGAACCGTGTGGCGCGATCCGCCCCATGCCAGCATCCCCGGCGCCGTCTGGCTCGCCAATGTGGGCTTCGGCGCGCTGAGCGCGGACACCGAGGCCTATTTCCGCGCCGGGCTCGCCGAGGTCTCTCGCGGTGATGTGAATGCGCCCCTCGTCATCTTCTGCCAGCGTGAGTGCTGGATGTCGTGGAATGCCGCGAAGCGGGCGCTGGCCTACGGCTATCGCAACGTGTCCTGGTTTCCCGACGGCACCGACGGCTGGGCCCAGGCGGGCCTGCCTTTGGCGCCGCTGGAGCCGCGCCCGTGAGGGGCGGCGGGGAAATGCGACGGGAACGGGCCGGCCGGGCGGCGCGATGATCGCCCGCGGCACGCCATCCGAGGAGGCAACGCCATGACCCGGACTCCACCGCTGCGGACTCCCGCGCTCCGGACCACCCCGCGCCGGGCCACCCGGCCGAAGGCGCCGGTGCGGCGCGCGCCCCTGTCCATGCCCGGCGCCGGCCTTGCCCTCGCGGCGACCGCCCTCGGCCTCGCCGTGGCCCTCGCCGCCCTGGTCGGCGTCGGCGAAGGCCGGGCGCAGGCGGGCCGCGCCCCGGTGCCGGCCTCCGGCGCCTCCGGGGAGACCGCCGGCGGGGGGCAGGCCACGCAACGGGAGATCACGGAACGCGAAGCCACCGAGCGGGAGGCCACGGAACGGGAAGCCACCTGGGCCGCCATCCGTCCCGACCTCTTCCCGGGCAAGGCGATCGCGGAGGCGGCGGACGGCCTCGTCACCCTCAGCGCGCCGGGGCGGGCGGAGGACGCGGCCATCGTTCCCATCACCATCGCCCTCGGTTTGCCGGCGGATGATCCGCGCAGCTTCCGGTCGGTGACGCTGGTGGTGGACGAGAATCCCGCCCCCATGGCGGGCCGCTTCACCTTCGGCCCCGGGCAGAGGGACTTCACCCTGTCGCTGCGGGTGCGGGTGAATTCCTACTCCTTCGTCCGCGCCGTGGCCGAAACCAGCGACGGCGCCCTGCACATGACCAAGGCCTTCGTGAAGGCGGCGGGCGGCTGCTCGGCGCCGGCCACCAAGGACACGGCCGAATCCATCACCCATCTCGGCGACATGCGCTTCCGCTCCTTCGCCGGCTCCGGCCGGGCGGAGGCGCAGGTGCAGATCCGCCATCCCAATTTCTCCGGCCTGCAGATGGACGAGGCGACGCGCGGCTACACCCCCGCCTGGTTCGTGCGCGAGGTGGAGGTGCGCCAGGGCGACCGGCTGCTCTTCGCCATGGAGGGCGGCATCTCCGTCTCCGAGGACCCCACCTTCCGCTTCAGCTACCGGGCCTCGGCCGAGCCGGTGGCGGTGCGGGCGGAGGACACGGAGAACAAGGTCTTCAGCAAGACGTTTCCTGGCGGGGGCAGCTGAGCACCGCGAGGCGCTTCGAGCGTTCCCGGCGCGCTCTCGACGTGCCGTGCCGCCCGCGTGCCCCGGACGCATGCTGCGTGAGCGGAATGCGCGACGGGGCCCAGCGCGGGCGTCCGCCGAAGGCGCTTCCCCCATGGCGGCATCGGGCATTGCCCCGCGGCGCGGCGAGTCCTTGCGCTGGGTCCCGGACCGACCATGGCCTCCGGACGCGTCCGGCCATGACGGTTGGGAGAGGGATCAAAGGGCCGGGATCCAGGGCAAGGACCGCGGTCGCCTCACCCCGCCTTCATGCGCGCGGCGATCTTCTGGCCGAGCTCGTAGGCGCGCTGCTCAAGGATCACCGGCGTCTCGCACACATAGGTGAGGGAGCGGGCGCGCTCGTCGAAGATGCGGCTGTCCCAGGCGAGCTGCTCTTCCAGCGCCTTCGCCTCGGCGGTCTCGGGGGCGGCCGGGCCAGCGGTCGGGCCCGCCTTGGCCTTGCTCACCGCCTCGCCCTCCTGCCGCACCCGGTCGGCGAGCCGCTGCTGGCCGCGGGCATAGCGCTCGATGCCGTGGATGATGCGCGCGCGCTCGGAATTGATGATCTCGAAGACGCCCGCCATCACCCGCAGCAGCTGCGCGTTGGCCTGCGGGCCCGCCGCCTGCACGAAGGCGTCGAGCAGGCCGTCCACCTGGTCCAGCGGGGTGCGGCGGGAGGCGAGCTTCTGGGCCAGGGTGGCGGCGTCCTGGTCGTCGGTCCACTTCCCGGCGGAGGCGGGATCGGGGCCGCTCCACACCTGGGCGAGGTCGATGTCCGGCGTCTTCCTCTGCACGCAGGGCCAGTCCGGATCGGGCTTCGGCTGGGCGGCGGCGGGCATCGCGACCACCCCGGCCAGGAGCGCCGCGCCGATGGCGAGAGGGCGGAGGGCTGAGCGGGGCAGGCGCATCATGCGATGCATCATGTGGCTTCTCCTTTGGGACCGCCGCGCCGTCCCATGATGCCGCGCCCCGGATCGTAGGCGATGACGGCGAGGGCGAAGAAGACGATGGCGGTGCCGGACACGACGAGGAAGGCGGTGGGCTCGAACACGCCGTAGAGCGCGTTGCGCACCAGCTCCACCGCATGGGTGAAGGGGTTCAGCAGGCAGACGAGATAGAGCAGCTCGCTGGACTCGCGGATCCGCCACAGGGGGTAGAGGGCGGAGGAGGCGAAGAACATGGGGAAGATGACGAAGTTCATCACGCTGGCGAAATTCTCCAGCTGGCGGATCAGCGAGGAGATGACGAGCCCGATGGCCCCCAGCATCAGCCCGGTGAGCACGAAGGCCGGCAGCGCCGCGAGGTAGCCGATGGGCGGCATCTCCACCTCCCACAGCCGGGCGATGGCGAGGAAGACGTAGACCTGCGCCAGCGACACCGCGACCCCCGCCACCAGCTTGGAGAACAGCAGGTACCAGCGCGGGAACGGGCTGGTCAGCAGCACCCGCATGGAGCCCACCTCGCGGTCGTAGACCATGGAGAGGGAGGACTGCATGCCGTTGAACAGCTGGATCATCACCGCCAGGCCCGGCGTCACGTAGACCTCGTAGAGCACGTAGGTGTCGTAGGGCGGGATGATGGAGACGCCGAGCACGCTGCGAAAGCCGGCGGCGAAGATGAACAGCCAGACCAGCGGCCGCACCAGGGCCGAGAGGAAGCGCTCCTTCTGCTGCACGAAGCGCAGCAGCTCGCGGCTGACGATGCCGCCGAGGCACACCGCATGGCCGGCGAGGCCGAGATGGCGGGGGGGCGGGAGCGCGGCGTCGCTCATGCTGGCGTCCTCATGCGGCATCCTCGGAGCGCGCCGAGGTCATGGCGCGGAACGCCGCCTCCAGCGACGCCGTGGCCCCTTCGGCCGGCGGGGCGGAGGGCGGCCCGGCCACGCCGCCGATGATCTCGCCCGCCGTGCCGCGGGCGATGATGCGGCCCTTGTCGAGCACGTAGATCTCGTCCTCCGCCTGCACCTCGTCGAAGATGTGGGTGGCCCACAGCACGGCGAGCCCCTCCTGCGCCACCAGCCCCCGCACGATCGCGACGATGTCGGCGCGGGAGGCGAGGTCGAGCCCCACCGTCGCCTCGTCGAGCAGCAGCAGGCGCGGGCGGTGGATGAGGGCGCGGGCGATCTCCACCCGCCGCGCCTGCCCGCCGGACAGGGTGCGGACCTTCTCGTCCGCCCGCTCGCCGAGCCCGACGCGGCCGAGCAGGTGCGCGATGCGCGCCCGGGCGGCGCGGCCGGCCAGGCCATGCAGCGCCGCGTGATAGGCAAGGTTCTGGCGGACCGAGAGGTCGAGGTCGAGGGTCCGGCTCTGGAACACGACGCCGAGCTCGGCCAGCGCGGCGGAGGGGTGGCTGGCGAGGTCCTTCCCGAAAATGCGCAGGCGCCCCGTGCGCGTGGTGTAGAGCCGCGTCGCCAGGGAAAAGAGGGTGGTCTTGCCCGCCCCGTTGGGGCCGAGCAGCGCCACGAACCGCCCCGCCGGCACGGTGAGCGACACGTCGTCGAGGGCGAGCCTCTTGCCGAAGGCGTGGCTCACCCGGTCGATCTCCAGCGCCGGCGCTTCCATCCCGTTCATGCGCTTTCTTCTTCTTTCCGTGCCCCGGCCGACTGGAGCGCCAGCGGAAGGAGAGCCGGGGATGCAGCGCAAGACGCCTGCGCAGCAGACGAAACGTCAGAGGACGCTCAGGGCATGAAGCGCCCGCGGCGGACTCCTGCGCTGCATCCCCGGCTCTCCTTCCACTGCGCTTTCGCTCCGTTCCTGCCGGCCGGAATACACAGGGAAAATGCCACCTATTGCGGGGAGACCACAACGCCCCACGGGGCACCGCCGACCTTGATGGACTTCACCACCTTGAGCTCGGGCACGTCGATGACGGAGACGTCGTTGGAATTGCCGTTGGTGGTGAACAGCAGCTTCTCGTCCGGGGTGAAGGCGAGCTGCCACACGCGCTGGCCTACCAGCAGGTATTTCTCGACCTCGAGGGTCTGCGCGTTCACCACCGCCACGCGGTTGGCCGGGCCGAGCGCCACGAAGGCGGTCTTGCCGTCCCTGGTGATGCGCACGCCCACCGGCTGGATCGCCTCCTTGGAGACGCCGGGGATCTTGAAGTCGATCTTCTTGATGATCTTGCGCGTTGCCGGATCGATCACCGAGACCGTGCCGCCGACCTCGGCGGATACCCACAGGGTCTTGCCGTCGGCGGAGAATTCGGCGAAGCGCGGGCGCGCGTCCACCAGCACGTTGCCGACGATCTTGTTGGTCTTGGTGTCGATGAAGTGGGCCATGTTGGTGGTCTCGGACGTGGCCACCAGCGTGCCGCCGTCCGGGCTCACCGCCATGCCCTCGGGCTCGGTGCCCACCGGCACCTGGGCGATGACCTTGTTGGCCTCCACGTCGAGGACGGTGACCTGGTTGTCGTCCTCGTTGGCGATGTAGAGCGGGTTGCCGGTGGGGTGCAGGGCGAACAGCTCCGGATCCGGGCCGGACTTGAGCTTGCGCAGGATCTTCAGGCTCACCGGATCGATCACCTGCACCGAGTGGTCGTCGCTGGCGCAGACATAGACCACCTTGCCGTCGGGGCTCATGGTGATGCCGCGCGGCCGCCGGCCCACCTTCACCGTCTGCTTCACCTCCAGCGTGTTGGAATCGATGACGCTGATGGAGTTTCCCCGCTCGTTGGAGACGTAGACCGTATAGGCCGACGCCGCGTCGGCGGCGAGGAGGGCGGCGGCGCCGGCGAGAAGCGGCGCGAGCCGTCCCGGGGCGAGAAGGGGGGCGAGACGGGTCATCGAAGCGTGTCCTCCGGACATCCGGCGCTTGGCGCGCACGTTCATTTGAAGCGGCCCCTGTTTCAGGCGGCGCCTATTTCAAGCGGCATCTGGATTCGCCCGCGTCGGTGCCGAGCGTGTCGAGGGGCGTGCGCTGGTGCAGGAAGCCCTCCTCCGGCGCCACCGAGACGATGCCGAGGGGCTGGGCGATGAGCAGCGGCTGGCGCAATTGCTGGTCCCACGGGCGGATGCTCATCGGCACCCCCTTGAAGGCGGCGAGGCTGAAGTCCGGCGTGCGCAGGAATTTGGCGATGGCCGCCGGGTCGGCGCCGCCGGTGCGGGTGGCGGCCTCGCCGATCATGCGCGCGGCGACCCACGCCTGGTAGTCGGTGGGGCGCATGGTGCGCGACGCCGCGCGCAGGAAGCGGCTCTGCAATTGGGCCGATCCCCAGGCGTCCTGCGCCGGGTGCCAGGTGGAGGCGGTGAGCCCCTGCGTGCCCGCCACCAGGCGCGGCTCGAAGGTGCGGAAGGGAATGTAGTTGCCGAAGTCATTGGCCTCGTCCGCCACCACGATCACGTCCGCATCCACGCCCCGGCTGAAGACGAGGGCATCGGAGCGGGTGATGCTGTCGGAGCGGTCGCGCCCGAGCGGGCCGAAGGTCCACGGCTTGTCGGCCACGACCTTGAGGCCGAACTTCTTCGCCGAGCGGCGCAGCGCCTCGGCATAGAGCAGGTCGGCCGGCTGCGGCCCGACAATCAGGAACAGCTTCGACCAGCGCTTGGCGGCGAGGAACTGGGCCAGCGCATCGGTGAGCATGGCGCGGCTCGGCGCCACGTGGAACACGTTGGCCCGGCACTCCTCGGCCCGCAACGCGTCGTCGCTCGCGCCCACGTTGAAGACGACGACGCCCTTGTCCTTCACCGCGTCGGCGACCTTGAGCAGGTCGTCGCCGGGCAGGTTGACGAGAAGGAGGCGCGTGCCGCCCTCGGCGAGGGCGCGGGCGGCCTCCGCCGCGTCCTCGTCCTCGGCCAGGGTGGTGGTCTCCAGCGCGAAGCTCTGGCCGGTGAACAGGCCGGTGGTGTTGTTGTCCTTCACCGCCAGCTCGGCGCCGGCCACCGCGTCGTCCTCCGGCACGGCGAGGAGGTCGTAGAGCGGCGGCGGCGGGACGGCGCGGGTGAGGAGGCCAAGCTTCACCTCCACCGGCTTCACCTCCACCGGCGTAGCTTCGGCCGGCTTGGTCGCCAGCGGCTGCTGGGCGCGCGCCGGCCCCGACAGAACCGCGGCGATGGCGGCCATCGAAAGCAGGAGGTGAAAGGCGCGCAGCAGCATGATGCGGGACGATCCCGGTGCCAAAGTCGGGAAGATCTAGACACCATCATCGGCAGGAGGCAACCAAATAGATCTAAGAAAACAATAAGATGATCTTGTCTTGCCACGCCCCGCCCGGCTGTGAGACCTTTCCTCCCGGAAAAGGTTCCCGGTCATGCGGCGCGTGCACGTCATACTGTTTTCGGCCTGGCTCGCCGGCTCCTGGCTCGCGGGCTCCGGGCTGCCCGCCTTCGGGGCGCCGGCGGCTCCGGTGCCGACGGCGGTGTTCGGCTTCGAGTTCTTCGACGACACCCTCGACATCCGGCCGGAGATGCGCGCCGAGCAGGCCGGGCGGCTCAGGCTGGTGAACGCGGAACTCAACCGCCTCATCGCCGAATCCGGCGAGATGACGCCGGTGGACCTGGCGCCCGAGGCGGCGCGCATCGATGATCTCGGGCCGTTCTACAAATGCAACGGCTGCGAGGCGGAGATCGCCGGCGCGGCCGGCGCGCGGCTCGAAGTGCTGGGCATGGTGCGCAAGATCTCCAACCTCATCCTCACCTTCACCCTGAGCGTGCGGGAGGTGGGGGGCGAGGCGCGGATGCTGCGTGCCGGCCAGGTGGACATCCGCGGCAACACGGACGAGTCCTGGCTGCGCGGCGTGCGCTACCTGATGAAGAACCGCATCCTGGCGCCGGGCCTGCCGGCGCTGGCGCACTGAAGACAGGCCCGCGCGAAGGGCCGGCACACCGGAGGACATGTGTTCATGAAGCTTTTGCTTGCCGCCGTGGCGACGCTTTCGATCGCCCTTCTGCCCGTGGCCGCCGACGCTCACGGGCCGACGCGCAAGAAGGTGACCGAGAGCGTGGAGATCAATGCCCCCGCCGACAAGGTGTGGGCTGCCATCGGCAATTTCCAGGACATGACGTGGCATCCGGCGGTTACCGCCAATACCGGGCAGGGCGGCAACGCCATCGACGCCACGCGCCACCTCACGCTGCAGGGCGGAGGCACCATCGACGAGGTGCTCTACAAGTTCGAGCCCGAGCAGAAGAGCTATTCCTACCGCATCACCGAAGTGGACGTGAAAGTCCTGCCGGTGACCAATTACTCGTCCACCATCACGGTCACGCCCATCGACGCCACCCACACCAAGGTGGAGTGGCGCGGCGCCTTCTATCGCGGCTATCCCAACAACGATCCCCCGCCGGAGCTGAACGACGATGCCGCCATCGCCGCGGTCACCGGCGTCTACCGGGGCGGGCTGGACGGGCTGAAGGCGAAGCTGGAGAAGGGCAACTGAACAGCCTCCTGCCGGGGGCGGCCACCCTCGCGCTGGGGGCGGCGTTCGCATTCGCCGTCGCGCCGTCCGTCGCGGCGCGGGCGGAAGAAGCCTTCGTCACCAACCAGCCGGCGAACGAGGTGGCGGTGGTGGATCTCGGCGGTGGCGACGGGGCGTTGCCCCGTCTCGTCGGCCGCATCCCCGTGCCGGGCCAGCCGGCGGGCGTCGCGGTGACGGCGGATGGCCGGCGCGCCTTCGTCACCAGCCCCGAGGGCAAGGCCCTCAGCGTCATCGACACGCAGGCGCGTCGCGTCGTCGCCCGCATTGCGCTGGACGGCGGGCCGCTGGGCGTGGCGGTGGCGCCGGCCGGCGCGCCGGTGTTCGTCGCCGACTGGTACGCCGCCCGCCTGTTCGTGGTGGATCCCGATCACCCCGACGCGATCCGCACCGCGCCGGCCGGGGCCTCGCCGTCCGGACTGGCGGTGACGCCCGATGGCGCCTTCGTGCTCTGCGCCGACCGCGACGACGACACGGTCTCGGTCATCGATGCGGTGGGCCTGGCGCGGGTCGCGGTGATCCCGGTGGGCCGGCGGCCGTTCGGCCTCACCCTCTCGGCGGACGGAACGCGCGCCTACACCGCCAATGTGGGCTCGGACGACGTCAGCGTCATCGACGTGGCCGCCCGCGCGGTGGTGGGCACGGTGAAAGTGGGGGCGCGGCCCTATGCGGTGGCGCTGTCCGGCGCGCTCGCCTTCGTCACCAACCAGTATGCCGGCACGGTCAGTGTCTTCGACGTGGAGAGCCTGGCGCCGCGCGGCACCATCCCGGTGGGCGAATATCCCGAAGGCATCGCCGCCTCGGGTGACGGGCGGCGGGTCTATGTGGCCAACTGGTTCGACAACACCCTGTCCGTCATCGACACCGGGGCGTTGAAGGTGGTGGGAACGGCGGCGGTGGGCGACGGCCCGCGCGCCTTCGGCGCCTTCATTCGCCGCGACCGCTGACCTTGCGGTCCTCGCAGATGAAACGACCGGCGATGGAGGCCACCGCCGCAAGCCCATTCTCATATGAAACGACCGGCGGTGGAGGCCAGCGCCGCAAGCCCATTCTCATATGAAACGACCGGCGGTGGAGGCCACCGCCGCAAGCCCATTCTCATATGAAACGACCGGCGGTGGAGGCCACCGCCGGTCGAAGGTTTGGATCGTCACCGACCAAGAAAAATGGCGGCCAACCGCTGAAGCAGTCCCTTCGGCATGGCCGGAGGGGCGCCGCTCTGCCCAGGGTGGTTTCCGCTCTAGGCCGCGGCGAAGGGGTGCTTCACCAGGTCACGCTGCTCGGTCGCTTCCTTGGCAGAGGGGAAGCCCGCCACGGCGCGCTCGATGGAAAGCTTGGTCGCCTCGTAATTATACTGCTGGATCTTGGCGTCGTCCGCCGCTTCCCAATGGATGAACACGCCGACGCTGATATAGAGGTCGTCGGCCTCTTCCAGGGGGATGGTGCCTTCGGCCACCGCGTCCTGCACCGCCTTGGCGACGCCGCGCTGGGCGGGGCCGAACATCTGCACCGCCTGCCGCGCATCCTTGATGGTCACCTTGTTGAACAACAGGGTGTTGGGCTTGCAGGGCATGTTGGGGGCGAGCACCGCGAGCAGCGAGGTGAAGCCGTCCTTGTTGTTGGTCAGGCTGTTGCAGAACGCCGTCTCGGCGGCGCTGCCGCGCGGGCCGATGATGAGATCGATGTGGGCGACCTCGTTGCCGTCGCCGACAAGCGCTTCACCGATCAGAACCTTGTTAATCTTAGCCACCTTATGCCCTCCCTCGTAGATCGACTAGGGATGACCGCCCCGAAGGCATTCCGGGAAGCGGTCATATGCCGCCTACCCTTGTTGTCAGCGCCCGGCAGGAGTGCCGAACCGGTTCACCAGATAGCGCGCGGGAGACTAGCCGAGCGGGGCCTCGCCAGCAAGCCGCACGAACTGTGAACACGCGCGGCGCCGGGGGCGGGCCAGGGGATGGGAAATAACCGTGGCCTCTTCGCCGGTTAATAGGTTTCCGCCAGATAATCGATGATGCTTTGGTGTCTTTCTCGTCGATCGCGGCACGTTGGGCCGAAATCATCTTGTGGACGTCAGCCTCCCAGAACGGCCGCCCCATCTTCGGAGGAGACCTCGACGCGCGCGATCCCCGAGCCGCCGTCGAAGGCGATCCCGCGCAACGGCACCGGCTTGCCCAGTCCGTCGGCACTCTCAGGCTCATCTATCGGTTCCGGAGCCGGGCGCCTTGAGCGACTTCGCTTCGGCACGCTCGCGGGCGGGCGGGTTCAATTTCCCTCCCGATTTTCCGAAGGGGCTCCCGGACCCCGGCTTGATGTTGGCATCGGTTTTGCGTTTGCTATTGCATAAGCCGCGTCGGGTGAACCGGAACAAGGGCCCGACCGTAATGTGATCTGCCTTCGCGAGAAGGCGGAAGGGACCGGAGACGAAGGGGAAGGCACGCTCGTCGAGACCGAGGAAGCATTCGTCATGTTCATCGTGCTTTACGCCTGCCTGATCAGCGCCCCCGCCACCTGCCGGGAGGAGCGCATCAACGTTTCCATGGAAGCGGCCGCGCCGACCGCCTGCCTGATGTCGTCGCAGTTCACCGTCGCCCAGTGGAGCGAGGAGCACCCCCAGTGGCAGGTGGGCCGCTGGAAGTGCGTGCCGGCCAGCCGCCTCTCCCGCGACACCTGATACCAGCGGCCCCCGGCCTTCGGCCGACGCCGGGAGGCTGTCGCCCGGGCGCCGCGCGGGCTTGGCATCGCGCCTCCCCTTGCGTCGCTCCCCGGCCGTTCCCATCCTCTAGGGCGAGGCGCGGCCGGCCGTTCGAGCCGCAACCGGCGCCGGGAGGAGAGAATGAACCACCTGAAGACCGCGATCCTGCTCGCGGGCCTCACCGCCCTGTTCATGGTGGTGGGATTTGCCATCGGCGGGCGCGGCGGCATGATGATCGCGTTCGTGGTGGCGTCAGGCATGAACCTGTTCAGCTACTGGAATGCGGACAAGATGGTGCTCCGCATGTACGGCGCCCGCGAGGTCGACGAGACCACCGCGCCGGACTTCGTGCGGATGGTGCACGAGCTGGCGCGCCGGGCCGAGCTGCCTTTGCCGCGCGTGTTCATCATGGACAACCCGCAGCCCAACGCCTTCGCCACGGGCCGCAACCCGCAGAACGCGGCGGTGGCCGCCACCACCGGCCTGCTGCAGAGCCTGAGCCCCGAGGAAGTGGCCGGGGTGATGGCGCACGAGCTGGCGCACATCAAGCATTACGACACCCTCACCATGACCATCACCGCCACCATCGCCGGCGCCATCTCCATGCTGGCGAACTTCGGCCTGCTGTTCGGCGGCGGCAACCGCGACAACAACAACCCGTTCGGCTTCATCGGCACCATCCTCATGGTGTTCCTCGCGCCCATGGCCGCCATGCTGGTGCAGATGGCCATCTCCCGCTCGCGGGAATACGAGGCCGACCGCGGCGGTGCCGAGATCCTCGGCCGGCCCATGGTGCTGGCCTCGGCGCTGGCCAAGATTTCCGGCGCGGCGCATGAAGTGCCCAATTATGAGGCAGAAGCCAACCCGGCCACCGCCCACATGTTCATCATCAACCCCCTGTCGGGGATGCGGATGGACAATCTCTTCTCCACCCACCCGGCGGTGGAGAACCGCATCGCCGCATTGCGCGAGCTGTCGCAGCGGATGGGCGGCGGGGCGGGCGGCTACGGCGCGGCGCGCCCCGCGCCCACCGGCCCGGCGCCCGGCACGCCCTGGGGCGGCGGCCAGCGCCGCGGACCTTGGGGCTGAGCCCCCGGGCCTTTCCCCCATCGTCATGCCCCGCCGGCGTGTCCGGGGCAGCCATTCCGCCTCGGTGACCAAGGGCGGGGTTCGGGGGCAACGCCGCCGTGGATCCCCCGGACACGCCGGGGCATGACGGGGAGCAAACCGCTGAAGCGCGCAGGCCCGCCGGTCCATCCCCGTTTTTCTGTCGATCGCGGCCGCGCCCGCGCTGACTTTGCCGGTTCCGCCCGGTACCGTGCGGCCATGAGCGCCAGCACCGCCGCAGCCCCTGCTTCCGAAGATCCCGCCGCGCCCGTCCGGGCGGAGGAGGCGCGCGTCACGCCCATGATGGCGCAGTATCTGGAGATCAAGGCGGCCAATCCGGGCAGCCTGCTGTTCTACCGGATGGGCGACTTCTACGAGCTGTTCTTCGCCGACGCCGAGGCGGCCTCGCAGGCGCTGGGCATCGTGCTCACCAAGCGCGGCAAGCACCTGGGCGAGGATATCCCCATGTGCGGCGTGCCCATCGAGCGCGCCGAGGAATATCTGCACAAGCTCATCGCCCTCGGCTTCCGCGTGGCGGTCTGCGAGCAGCTCGAGGATCCGGCCGAGGCCAAGCGGCGCGGCCCGAAATCGGTGGTGCGGCGCGACGTGACGCGCCTCGTCACCCCCGGCACCCTCACCGAGGACGCCCTGCTCGATGCGCGCAAGGAGAACGTGCTCGCCGCGCTCGCGCGGGTGCGGGCCGGCTCCGGGGCGGAGGACTTCGCCTATGCGCTGGCCTTCACCGACATGTCCACCGGCTCCTTCCGCGTGGCAACAACGAGCCGCGCCGACATGGCCGGCGACCTCGCCCGCATCGAGCCGGCGGAGATCCTCGTCTCCGACGCGCTGCTGGAGGACGCCGAGCTGCGCGAGCTGTTGCGCGACTTCCCGGCGGTGACGCCGCTGCCGCGCCAGTCCTTCGACGGGTCGGGGGCGGAGAAGCGCCTGTCGGACTTCTTCGGCGTCGCGGCGCTGGACGCCTTCGGCACCTTCTCGCGGGCGGAGCTGATCGCGGCGGCGGCCGTCGTCGCCTATGTGGACCGCACCCAGCTCGGTGCGCGGCCGCTGCTCTCGCGCCCGGCCAAGGAGGCGGAGGGCGGCATCATGGCCATCGATGCCGGCACCCGCGCCAACCTGGAATTGGTGCGCACCACTTCCGGCGAGCGGCGCGGCTCGCTGCTGGCGGCGGTGGACCGCACCGTGACCGCCGCCGGGGCGCGCCTGCTCGCCCGCCGCATCGCCGAGCCGCTCACCGACCTTGCCGCCATCCGCGACCGGCACGACGCGGTGGCCTTCCTTGCCGAGGACGGCCCGTTGCGCCGGACCTTGCGCGAGGGGCTCGCGCGGGCGCCGGACATGGCGCGAGCCGTCACCCGCCTCGCCTTGCAGCGGGGCGGGCCGCGCGATCTCGCCGCCGTGCGCGACGCGCTGGACGGCGCGCTCTCCATCGCCGCCTTGTTCGGCCCCGAGGCGCCCGCCGACATCGCCCGCTGCGTGGCCACGCTGGCGCGGGTGTCACACGCCCTCGTGCTCGACCTCTCGGCCGCCTTGGCGGATACCCTGCCGCCCCACCGGCGCGACGGCGGCTTCGTGCGCGAGGGCTGCGACGCCGAGCTCGACGCCACCCGCGCCCTCAGGGACGAGAGCCGGCGCGTGGTGGCGGCGCTGGAGCGGCGCTACGTGGAGGAGACCGGCGTCCGCGCGCTGAAGATCCGGCACAATGCGGTGCTCGGCTATTATGTGGAGGTCTCCGCCCAGAACGCCGACCGGCTGAAGGAGGCGCCGCACGATCAGGTTTTCGTGCACCGCCAGACCATGGCGGGGGCCATGCGCTTCTCCTCGGTGGAGCTGGGCGACCTGGAAAGCCGCATCGCCAGCGCCGGCGAGCGGGCGCTGGGGCTGGAGCAGGCCATCTTCGACCGCCTCGCCGCCGCCGTGGTGGCCGAGGCCGAGACCATCCGCGCCGCCGCCGATGCCCTCGCCGCCCTCGACGTGGCCGCCGGCTTCGCCGAGCTCGCCGCCGGCCAGTCCCATGTGCGCCCGCACATGGAGGAGGGCGTCGCCTTCGCCGTCGCCGGCGGGCGCCACCCGGTGGTGGAGCAGGCGCTGGCCAAGGATGGCGGCCCGTTCGTGCCCAACGACTGCGACCTCTCCCCGCCCCAGGGCGCGGCGGACGGGCGTATCGTGCTGGTCACCGGCCCCAACATGGCGGGCAAGTCCACTTTTCTCCGACAGAACGCGCTCATCGCCGTGCTGGCGCAGGCGGGGGCGTTCGTGCCGGCGCGCGCGGCCCGCATCGGCGTCGTCGACCGCCTGTTCTCCCGCGTGGGGGCGGCGGACGATCTGGCGCGCGGCCGCTCCACCTTCATGGTGGAAATGGTGGAGACCGCCGCCATCCTGAACCAGGCGAGCCCGCGCTCCCTCGTCATCCTCGACGAGATCGGTCGCGGCACCGCCACTTTCGACGGCATGTCCATCGCCTGGGCGAGCCTGGAGCACCTGCACGAGGTGAACCGCTGCCGGGCCCTGTTCGCCACCCATTTCCACGAATTGACCGCGCTGTCCCAGCGCTGCGCGCGCTTGTCCAACGCCACGGTGAAGGTCACCGAGTGGCAGGGCGACGTGATCTTCCTGCACGAGGTGGTGCCGGGGGCGGCGGATCGCTCCTACGGCATCCAGGTGGCCAAGCTCGCCGGCCTGCCGGAGGCGGTGATCGGCCGGGCGCGGGCGGTGCTGGCGGAGCTGGAGGCGGCGGAGCGGGCCTCCCCGGTGCAGCGCCTCGTGGACGATTTGCCCCTCTTCGCCGCCCGGCCCAAGGCGATGCCGGCCGAGGTCGCGCCGGCCGATCCCGTCGCCGGCGCGCTGCTGGCGGCCCTCGACGATCTCGATCCCGACGCCCTCAGCCCGCGCGACGCGCTCGATGCGCTCTACCGGCTGAAGGGGCTGCGGCGGGGGTGAGGGGCGCAGAAGGTCTCGCGTCCCGGCCGACGGGAGCGGAGCGTCAGCGCAGCGGAAGGAGAGCCGGCGCCCGGCGCGCAAGTGCGCCGAAGGCGGCCTTATGGGAAGCATCCCTGGAGATTGACTGCTGCGCAGCGGTCCTGCGCTGGGCCTTGGATCGGCGCTCCAGCTGCGCTGTCGCTTGTCCGGGAAACCACGTGGCAAGCCTTTCGCGCCGTGCCCTTCACGCCAGCCAGGGGGCGGGGCGGTCGAGGGCGATGATGGCGTCGGCGTCGAGGCGCGGGCGCACCACGGCGGCTTGCGCGCCGCGCACCAGCACCTCGGGGATCAGCGGGCGGGTGTTGTAGGTGCCGGCCTGCACCGCGCCATAGGCGCCGGCGGTCATCACCGCGAGGAGGTCGCCCGCCTTCAATTCCGGCAGCGGCCGGTCGAGGGCGAGGAAGTCCCCGGTCTCGCACACCGGCCCCACCACGTCGGCGACGGCGAGCGCGGCGTCGGGCGCCGGCTCGGCGATGGGGATGATGTCGTGGTGTGCCTCGTAGAGGGTGGGGCGGATGAGGTCGTTCATGGCGGCGTCCACCACCACGAAGGTCTTGCCCTCGCCCTGCTTCACATAGATGACCCGCGTCACCAGGATGCCGGCATTGGCCACCAGCATGCGGCCCATCTCGAACACCAGCGGCAGCTTGAGGTCGCCCAGCGCCCGCGTCACCACCTCCGCATAGGCACGAGGGGCGGGCGGCACCGGGTCGGAGGCGGCATAGGGCACGCCGAGGCCGCCGCCGAGGTCCATGTGGTGCAGCCGGTGGCCGGCCGCCAGCAGGTCGCGCGCCAGCTCGGCCAGCAGCGTCACCGCATTGTCGAACGGCGCCATGTCGGTGATCTGGCTGCCGATATGCATGTCGACGCCGGTGATGGCGAGGCCGGGCAAAGCGGCGGCGCGGTCATACACCTCCCGGGCCCGCGAGATGGGGATGCCGAACTTGGTGGCCGACTTGCCGGTGGAGATCTTCTTGTGGGTCTTGGCGTCCACGTCCGGATTGACACGGACGGAGACCGGGGCGGTCATCCCCTTGCTGGTGGCCACCTCGGACAGGGCGGCCAGTTCCGGCTCGCTCTCCACGTTGAAGCACAGGATACCGGCATCGAGCGCCTGCGCCATCTCCGCGCGGGTCTTGCCGACGCCGGAGAAGACGATGCGCCCGGCGGGCACGCCGGCCGCCAGCGCCCGCTTCAGCTCGCCGCCGGAGACGATGTCCGCCCCGGCGCCGAGGCGGGCGAGGGTGGCGATGACCGCCTGGTTGGAATTGGCCTTCAGGGCATAGCACAGGAGCGTGTCGCACCCGGCGAACGCTTCCATGAACACCTGGTAGTGCCGCTCCAGCGTGGCGGTGGAATAGCAGTAGAGCGGGGTGCCGACCTCGGCGGCGAGACGGGTGAGGTCCACGTCCTCGGCGAACAGGCGGCCGGTGCGGTAGCTGAAATGGTGCATGGGATCGGGGTGGTCCGGGGGCCGGGCCGGGCCGTGGAAGATGCGGTCCGGGGCGGCGGAAGTCTGGGTCGTCCCCGCGCCGGGCCAGGGCCCGGCTGCGGGAGGAAAGGCTTTGAACCCGTGGGCCCCGCCTGCCGTCCCGGCCCGCCGCAAAGCCAGGGGACGGCGGCGGAGGGGCGGGTCGCGGGCGTCAGGTCACGGGTGGCGGATCAGAGCAGCCCGTCGAGGACGAAGGGCTGGTTCGGGCGTTCGACGCCGTGCAGGAGGTTCGCCGCGCCGCCCGAGGTCCCGCTGCCGGAGCCGGTGGATTTCTTCTTCTGCCAGTCCGCCTGCGGAGTGGCGCTGTTGAGGAAGTCGGCGGAGCTCTTGGGGGCGACGTAGCCGTCGGACGCCTCGGTCTTCGCCTGCTTGGGGGGCGGGGCGGCCGCGTGGGCGCCCGGAGGCGGCTCCAACGGCCCCTTCACGCCGCAGGCCGCGACGGCCAGGGTGCCGCAAAGGGCGAGAAGAAGTCGAAGGGATCGCATCGCGTGCCGGGCTGTTCCTGAAAATGCGCCGCCACTATAGCCCGCGCCGCAGCAAAGGCGAGCCCCCCGCCGGCCCGGGGGGCCGTGACGGCGCCGGTTCACGCCGCACCGTTGCCCAGACGCTTCAGCCAGCGCTTCGCCTGCGCCCGAACGCGGGCCGGCGCGGTGCCGCCGTAGCTGGTGCGGCTGCGCACGGACCGCACCACCGAGAGCACCGAGAAGACGTCGTCGGTGATGCGCGTGTCGATGGCCTTCATGTCCTCCAGCGGCACCTTGTGCAGCGCAATGCCGCGGTCGGCCGCCAGGGCCACGATGTGCCCGGTAATATGGTGCGCCTCGCGGAACGGGATGTTCAGCGCCCGCACCAGCCAGTCGGCGAGGTCCGTGGCGGTGGAATAGCCCTGGCCGGCGGCGGCGGCCATGCGCTTCTCGTCGGGCACGAGGTCGCGCACCATGCCGGCGCTGGCCGCGACCACCAGGGACAAAGCGGAGAAGGCGTCGAAGGCGCCTTCCTTGTCCTCCTGCATGTCCTTGGCGTAGGCCAAAGGCAGGCCCTTCATCACCACCAGGATGCCGGTGAGGGCGCCGATGATGCGCCCGGCCTTGGCCCGCACCAGTTCCGCCGCGTCCGGATTGCGCTTCTGCGGCATGATGGACGAGCCGGTGGTGAACTTGTCCGACAGCTTCACCAAAGCGAAGGACGGCGAGGTCCAGATCACCACCTCCTCGGCGAAGCGCGACAGGTGCACGGCGCAGATGGAGGCGGCGGCGAGGGTCTCCATCACGAAGTCGCGGTCGGAGACGGCATCCAGCGAGTTGGCGGTGGGGCGGTCGAAGCCCAGCGCCTTCGCCGTCGCCTCGCGGTCGATGGGGAAGGAGGTGCCGGCCAGCGCCGCCGAGCCGAGCGGGCACTCGTTGAGCCGCTTGCGGGCGTCGGCGAGGCGGCCGCGGTCGCGGGACACCATCTCCACATAGGCCATCAGGTGGTGGCCGAAGGTGACGGGCTGGGCGGTCTGCAGGTGGGTGAAGCCGGGCATCACCGTGGCGGCGTGCGCCAGCGCCTTCTCCGCCAGCGCCAGCTGGAGGTCGGCCAGCTGCGCGTCGAGGGCGTCCAGCGTGTCGCGCACGTAGAGGCGGAAGTCGGTGGCCACCTGGTCGTTGCGCGAGCGGGCGGTGTGGAGACGGCCGGCGGGGGCGCCGATGAGCTCGGCGAGGCGCGATTCCACGTTCATGTGGATGTCCTCCAGCTCGCGCCGGAAGGTGAACTTTCCCGCCTCGATCTCTGACAGGATCGTGTCTAGACCCTTCTGGATCTTCTGCGCATCTTTCGCCGCCACGATGCCCTGGGCGGCCAGCATGGCCGCGTGGGCCTTGGAGCCGGCGATGTCCTGGGCGTAAAGACGCTGGTCGAAGCCGATGGAGGCGTTGATCTCCTCCATGATGGCGTCGGGCGCGGAAGAGAAGCGTCCGCCCCACATCTTGTTGCTCATGACGGACCCTCCACTGATGACCGAAGCCGACCCGTCCCGCCCGACCGATCAAGACGAGAACCGCCCCGGCGTCCAGGCCGGCGGACGCGGCGGACGGCTGGGGACGATGGGCCTGATCGTACTGGCGACGGTGGCTGGCGCCGCGGCCGGCGCGCTCGCCCTATACGGGATGAACCGGGTTCCCGGCAATGCACCGGCGACGCAAACCGCCGCATCGGCCTCCGGCACCTCGGCCGCGGCCCCGTCCGCCGCCACCGCCGCGGATCCCGCCTGCAAGGCGAGCGTGGCGCGCGCCGAGGCGGCGCTGAGGCCCCTGGCCAAGGGCGACATCGCCGCCCTCTCGCTGGCCACCGAGCCGCGCCGCCTGCCGCCTTTGTCCTTCGCCAATCGGGACGGACAGACGGTGAGCCTCGCCGATTTCAAGGGCCGAGTGGTGCTGGTGAACCTCTGGGCCACCTGGTGCGTGCCGTGCCGCAAGGAGATGCCGGCCCTCGACCATCTCCAGGCGACCCTCGGCGGCCCGGACTTCGAGGTGGTGGCGATCAATCTCGACACCCGCGACCCGGAAAAGCCGAAGGCGTTCCTCGCCGACATCGGCATCGGCCACCTCGCCTTCTACACCGACCCGGCGACCCGCACCTTCCAGGCCCTGCGCGCGGTCGGCCGCGGCTTCGGGCTGCCCACCACGCTGATCGTCGACCGGGACGGCTGCGAGCTCGCCTATCTCGCCGGCCCGGCCGAATGGGGCGGGAGCGATGCCCGGGCCCTGATCCGGGCCGTCGTCGACGGGGCGGCCGGGGCGACGCCCGCCGCGAACTGACGCAGCGTCATTTATAGGGCGCCGCACCGCGATCGACGGCACGGCTTAAGCCTCCTGCAACCTTCTGTTGGCAGAGTGCGAGCTGCATCGTGGGGGTGCCGATGCCGTCCGCTTTCACCATAAGGCGGCCCGGATCCCGCACGGCTGTGGTTGCGACTCCCATTCACGCGGCGTGAATGGTAAGACCTTCTCCTTGACATTGTGCCGTAGCGTTTCAAGCCCAAACGAATCAGTGGTGGCGGACCCTTGAGAATATTGTCGATTTTCGGCACACGGCCGGAGGCCATCAAGATGGCGCCGCTGGTCCAGGCCCTGGGCCGGGAGGCGGCGGTCAGCTCCTTCGTCTGTGTCACCGGCCAGCACCGCGAGATGCTGGACCAGGTGCTGCGCCTGTTCGACATCCGCCCCGACTTCGATCTCGGCCTCATGGCCCACAACCAGGGGCTTAACCGGCTGGCCGGCGGCGCCCTCGCGGCGCTGGACCCGGTGCTCGCGGAGGTTGCGCCCGATCTCGTGCTGGTGCACGGGGACACGACCACCGCCATGGCGGCCGCGCTCGCCGCCTTCCACCGCAGGATACCGGTAGGCCATGTGGAGGCGGGGCTGCGCACCTACCGCCTCGACCAGCCGTTTCCCGAGGAGATGAATCGCCGCGTGGTGGACGTGGTGAGCGGCCTGCTGTTCGCGCCCACGGTTCGCTCCCGCGCCAATCTGGAGGCCGAGCGCCTCGATGGGCGCATCGTCGTCACCGGCAATACCGTCATCGACGCCCTCCAGGCGACGCAGGTGCGGATCGAGGCCGACCCGGACCTGTGCGCGGCGCTCGATGCGCAGATGCCGGCGCTCGACCCGGCCAAGCGCATCGTCCTCGTCACCGGGCACCGCCGGGAGAATTTCGGCGACGGCTTCCGCAACATCTGCGACGCGCTGGCCGACCTCTCCCGCCGCGACGACGTGGAGATCGTCTACCCCGTCCATCTCAATCCCAACGTGAAGGGGCCGGTGCACGAGGCCCTGGTGGGCCGGGCGAACGTGCACCTCGTGCCGCCGCTCGACTACCTGCCGTTCCAGCGGCTGATGCAGCGGGCCTACATCGTGCTGACCGATTCCGGCGGGGTGCAGGAAGAGGCTCCCGCCCTCGGCAAGCCGGTGCTGGTGATGCGCGAGGTGACCGAGCGGCCGGAGGCGGTGGATGCCGGCACCGTGCAGCTCGTGGGCACGTCGCGCACCGCCATCGTCGGCGCGGTCAGCCGGCTCCTCGACGATCCCGCGGCCCGCGCCGCCTACGCGGACCGGATCAACCCCTACGGCGACGGGCAGGCCTGCCGCCGGATCGTGGACTGCATCTGCGGACGGCCGGTGCAGGAATTCTCGCCCCTTCCCATTTCCCATCCGCCCGCCGCGCCAGCGCCCCGGCGTTCCACCGGCCTCGACGCCCTGCTCGTGAGAGACTGACATGAGACACGACCCCGCCTTTCGCACGGCGCCCGGCAAGACTGCCCTCCGCGCCGCCCGCCTCCTGCCGGCCGGTCTCCTCGCCGCGGCGCTGCTGAGCTTTCCCGCCGCCGCCCAGGGGCCGAACCCGGCCCCGGCCGCCGTGCCCATGGCACCGGCGCCGGCGCTCGATCCGGTGCTCTCGGCGGTGCAGGAACGCGCCGCCGACACGCGGGTGACGCGCTCCTTCACCCTCTCCGACCTCGGCATCGAGGATGCGGTGGTGCTCCAGGGCATGGATGCGCGGCGGGACATCTACCTGCCGGTTCCGGCCGGCGTGCCGCTCGACGGCGCCAGCATCGCCGTCGAGGGCGACTATCTGCGCGGCGACGGCGGCCGCACCACCATGGTGGTCTCCGTCGACGGCGTGCCCGTCTACTCGCGGCGCCTCGAAGCCGACAACGGCAGCGCCGCCGCCACCATCGCGGTGGACGGGCGCCCGCGCGAGACCGGCTTCGTGCGCTTCGGCACCGCCTGGTCGTCGGTCATCGGCGAGTATCTGTGCGCCGACGAGCGGGGCATCGGCAACGTCCTGAAGGTCAGCCCGAAGACCCGCTTCACCTATTCCTACGACGCGGGCGCGGTGCGCAACCTCGCCACCGCCTGGAGCGCCATGCCGGGCTCCGGCTCCATCCTGGTGGCCGGCGGCACCCTCTCCAAGGACACCTACGACACCGCCTGGCGGCTGGGCGTGGCCCTCGAATCCTCCGGCAAGCGGCTGCGGGTGAAGACCCTGCCGGCCATCGGCGACGACGTGGACCTCACCGGCATCCAGGTGCCGGCCTCCCTGCGGCAGGTGGCGCCGTTCTCCGCCTTCGTCGGCGCCGGCACCTACCGCATCCGCGACGCCTCCGAGATCGGCGCGCTGCTGGTGCTGCCGGGCTCGCCGCTCGGCGCCGACATCGCGGTGGCCGACGCGCAGCTGCTGTCGGGGGTCCGCGGCGCCCTGGACGCGCTCGGCGCCCGCCTCGGCAATGCCGGCGCGGCGTTCGGCGAATGGCGGGCCAAGGCGGCCAGCCTCGGCTCGGTCACCGTCGCCCCCGACGAGGTCAGCCTCCAGTTCCTCGCCGGCCGGCCGGTCATCGCGGTCGGCGGCGCGGCGGGCGGCAAGGCGGCGCAGCTGTTCGACAGCCTGTGGCGCACCTCGCTCTCTTCCAGCACCATCACCATCCGGGCCGTGGACACCGCGCCGGAGAACCCCTCCTCGGTGGCCCTGTCGAGCCTCGGCCCGGCCGCCGGCAACATCGACGTGCTCGCCCGCGGCGACTGGGTGCTGAGCTTCGACCTCGCCGCCGCCACCGGCGGCAAGAGCCTGCCGAGCCGCCTCAACCTCGATGTCGCGGCCTCGCCCGGCGCCTCCACCTCCGAGCCGGTGGTGGCGGTGTTCCTCAACGACGTGCTCCTCGCCGCCAAGCGGCTGGAGGCGACCGGCCATCCCGAGCACATCTCCGCCGCCGTGCCGCCCTACGCCCTGGCCGCCCGCAACGTGCTGCGCGTGACCTTCCAGCGCCAGCCGGTGAGCGACAAGTGTCGCGAGACGCCCCAGGCGTTCCCCGTGGCGGTGCTGCCCACCAGCCATTTCGAGCTGGGCGGCTCGGCGCCGGGCGGCGACTTCCTCGGCGTGATCTCGGCGATGGCCGCCGGCGGCAAGCTGGTGGTGCCGGATTCCTACCTCGCCACCGGCAAGACGAGCCTGCCGCGGGTGGTGCGCGCCGCCGCGGCGGCGGGCCTGCCGGCCTCCACCAGCACCTTCGACGTGGCCGCCCTCGGGGCCGGCTACCGTGCCGCCGGCGGCTTCCTCGCCCTCGACGTGCCGGTGCAGGGGGTGACGCTGAAGGCCCGGGTCGAGGGCGAGCGCCTCGTGGTCGGGACCGACGACAAGGCCCGCCTGCTCGACATCAGCGGCCTCAAGAACGTGGCCCTGGTGCAGGCGGTGCGCGGCGACGACGCCCGCGGCATCGTCTGGCAGAGCATCGGCCCGGTTCCGATGACGCCGGCCAAGCCGGTGCGCCTGTCGCGCGGCGACGTGGCCCTGGTGGGCGTCGACGGCACGCTGACCGAGCTGACCGCGTCCGGCGCGCCCATCGGCACCGTCCGGGTGGCCGACACGGACGGTCCGTCCGGCACGCTGCAGCGCCTGTGGCAGAACTCCGCCGACTGGGGGCTGCCGCTGGGAATCGGCGCCGCCGCCCTGTTCTTCCTGCTGCTGATCCGCGCGTCGCAAGTGCGCCGCCGCGGCAACTGATAGGCTGGGAACCGCCGCCATGCAGCTTTATTGGCCTTATCTCCTCGCCGATTACATCCGCTTCGTGGAGTATGTGGCGGCGGGCGTGGCGGTGATCATCCTGATCTCGTCCATCGACGACCTGTTCGTGGACGCATGGTACTGGGGGCGGCGGATCTACCGCCGCTTCGTCATCGAGCCGTTCATCCGGCCGCTGACCCCGGCCGCCCTCTACCAGAGGGACGAGCAGCCGATGGCCATCATGATTCCCGCATGGCTGGAATCCCCCGTGATCGCGGCCATGATCGAGAACATGGTCTCGGTCATGGACTACCGGCGCTACATGATCTTCGTCGGGACCTATCCGAACGATCCCGACACCATCGCCGAAGTGGAGCGCATGCGCCGGCGCTACAAGCAGCTGGTGCGGGTGGAGGTGCGCAATCCCGGCCCCACCAACAAGGCCGACTGCCTCAACGCCGTGGTGCGCGCCATCTTCCAGCACGAGCAGATGACCGGCACCGAGTTCGCCGGCCTGGTGCTGCACGACGCCGAGGACGTGCTGCATCCCCTGGAGCTGCGCTTCTTCAACTATCTCCTGCCGCGCAAGGACCTGATCCAGATCCCGGTCTACTCGCTGGAGCGCCACTGGTCGGAGCTGGTGGCCGGCATCTACATGGACGAGTTCGCCGAGTGGCATGCCAAGGATCTCGTGGTGCGCGAGAGCATCGCCGGCTCGGTGCCCTCCGCCGGGGTGGGCACCTGCTTCTCGCGCAAGGCCATCCTCCACATGCTCAACGAAGGCGACGGCGACGTCTTCAACACCGCGAGCCTCACCGAGGACTACGACATCAGCGCGCGCCTCTACCACGCGAAGATGCAGTCCATCATCGCCCGCCTGCCGGTGGAATACCGGGTGACGCGTGAATCCTTCTTCGGCTTCGCCAAGCCGAAGGAAGTGCATCTCACCATGCCGCTGTGCGTGCGCGAGTTCTTCCCCGACACCTTCCGCACCTCCTACCGGCAGAAGGCGCGCTGGGCCCTCGGCATCGCCTTCCAGGGCTGGCGCCAGATGGGCTGGGAAGGCAACTGGGCCACCAAGTACTTCCTGTTCCGCGACCGCAAGGGCATCCTCACCTCCATCGTCGCGGTGATGGCCTACGTGGTGGCGGCGCACTTCCTGCTGATCTACGGCGCGGAAAGGCTCGGCGTCCTGCCGGCGCGCTATCCCTCCATCTTCGCCACCGAGACGTGGCTGCTGGCGGTGCTCACCGGCAACGCCGTGGCCTTCGCCCTGCGGCTGATCCAGCGCTTCTACTTCGTCAGCGTCGTCTATGGCTGGGAACAGGGGCTCATGTCCGTGCCCCGCGTGGTGATGGCCAATTTCGTCAACTTCGCCGCCACGGTGCGCGCCTGGCGGCTGTTCCTCGACCACGTCTTCCGCGGCAAGCGGATCGTCTGGGACAAGACCGCCCACGATTTCCCCGATGCCCTCGAGCTCGGCCAGTCACGCCAGCGCCTCGGCGAGCTGCTGCTCACCTGGCAGGCGGTGCTGCCGGAACATGTGGAGCAGGCCCTCGCGGTCCAGGACGAGCGCCAGCAGCCGCTGGGGCGCATCCTCGTCTCGCGCGGCTGGCTCGACGAGGAGACCCTCGCCGAGGCCATCGCCTTCCAGTCCAACCTGCCCCGCACCCATGTGACCGAGCAGATGGTGCGGCAGTTCCACGATCTGCTCCCCCTCGACCTCATGGTGCGCCGGCGCATCCTGCCCGTCGGCGAGGACGCGACGGGGCGCCTGGTGGTGGCGGTGCCCTCGCCCCTCAGCCAGAAGGCCCTCGACGAGGTCCGCGTCGCGGTGGGCGACCTGCCGCTCCAGCGCATCGCCCGCGAAAGCGAGATCAATGACGGCCTGCGCCTGCTGCGCGGCGTGTCGCCCGGGCTGGAGGGCCACCAGTCGCCGCCGCTCCTCGGCGACCTGCTGCTGGAAAAGGGCCTGATGCAGCGCGAGGCCTTCGATGCGGCCATGGAGAACTACCATCCCGACGTGGACGGGCGCATCGGCGAGTATCTCGTGCGTTGCGGCATTGTGAAGGAAGAGGCGATCCTCGCCACCGTCCGCGAGCAGGAGCGCCGCCTCGCCGTCGCACCGGCATGAGGCGCGGCCGGCGCCCGCAGGCCCGGCGATGAACCGCCGCCTTCTTCTCGCCGGGCTCGCAGGCGGCGCCGTGGGGACCGCCGCCGGTGCCGCCGGCTTCGCCGGGGCCGAGCGCATCGCGGCGCTGCACCGGCCGAGGACGCCGGGCCTGCTGGATGGCGTGGTCTGGCAGGTGCACGGCGGGGCGCTCGACCCGCGCGGCGACTGGGACTTTCTCGGTGCGCGCAGCCTCCTGGTGCAATGGCTGGTGGCGGACGACACCGCCTTCGTGCCCCTGCCCGGCCTCGGCCTGTCCCTGGTCGCGGACCCTCCCAACTGGACCCGCATCGCGCGGGAGCCCTGGGCGCGCAGCATCATCGCCGGCCTCGCCAGCCGCTTCAGCGAGCCCACCGCCCGCAAGCAGGTCCTCGACCTCGGCGCCCTGTCCGCCCGGATTGCGCGGCAGCCTTTGCCGTTCCGGCCGGCCGGCTTCTATTTTCCGGTGGAGGCCGACCCCACCTGGGCCGAGGTGGGCAAGATGGCGGCCGCGACCGCCGCCATTCCCCGCCCGCTCTGGGTGAGCTGCTACGACAATTCCAACGTCGGTCCCGAGGCGCTGGCGGAATGGATCGAAAACTGGCTGCCGAAGGATGTGGGGCTGTTCTTCCAGGACGGCGTCGGCGTCTACACCCGCGCGCCCCTGGCGGCGCGGCGCTATGCCGAGGTGATCTCCGCCCGGCTCGGCGCCAGGCGCTTCCGGCTGATCGCCGAGGCCTTCCGCCCGGCGGAGACCGGCACCTTCCGCGCCGCCACCGCCGAGGAGCTGCTGGCCCAGCTGAAGGCCTACGAGGGGTTCGACACCTTCGTCTTCGACGGTCCGCACTATGTGGACCGCATCCTCGTGCAGAAGCTGCTCAAGGGGTAGGACCGGTCGGCATTAGGCGGCCCGGGCTCCTCCCGAACCGCCGTCATGGCGGGCTCGTCCCGGCCCTGCGGGTCTCCGCCTGTCCCGGGCCCGCCCGCCCAGCGCCTGTCAGTGCCGGAAATGCCGCACGCCGGTGAACACCATGGCGAGGCCCGCCGCGTCCGCCGCCGCGATCACCTCGGCGTCGCGCATGGAGCCGCCGGGCTGAATCACCGCCGTCGCCCCTGCCTCCACCGCCGCCATGAGGCCATCGGCGAAGGGGAAGAAGGCGTCGGAGGCCACCACCGAGCCCTTGGTGAGCGGCTCCCTGAGGCCCAGGGCCTCGGCCGCGTCCAGCGCCTTGCGGGCGGCGATGCGGGCCGAATCCACCCGGCTCATCTGCCCGGCGCCGATGCCCACCGTGGCGAGGTCGCGGGCATAGATGATGGTGTTGGACTTCACGTGCTTGGCCACGCGGAAGGCGAAGCGCAGGTCGGTCAGCTCCCGGTCGGTGGGGGAGCGCTTGGTCACCACCTTCAGCTCCAAATCGTCGGCGCTGGCATTGTCGCGGCCCTGCACCAGCAGGCCGCCGGCCACCGTCTTCACCGTCATCCCCGGCGCGCGCGGGTCGGGCAGGGCGCCGGTGAGCAGCAGGCGCAGGTTCTTCTTGGCCGCCACCACCGCGATGGCCTCGTCGGTGGCGTCGGGTGCGACGATCACCTCGGTGAAGATCTCCACCATGGCGCGGGCGGCGTCGGCATCCAGCGTGCGGTTGACGGCGATGATGCCGCCGAAGGCCGAGACCGGATCGCAGGCCAGCGCCTTGGCGTAGGCCTCGGCGAGGGAGGCGCCCTCGGCCACGCCGCAGGGATTGGCGTGCTTCACGATCACCACCGCCGCGGTGCGGGCGGGGTGGAACTCGGCCACCGCCTCGAAGGCGGCGTCGGTGTCGTTGATGTTGTTGTAGGACAGCTGCTTGCCCTGAACCTGCCGCGCCGTGGCGACGCCGGGGCGGATCTCGTCCGAGGCGTAGAAGGCGGCGGACTGGTGCGGGTTCTCGCCGTAGCGCAGGGCCTCGATGAGCCGGCCGCCCACGGCGCGGAAGTCCGGCGCGACCTCCTTCAGCTCGCGGGCGAACCAGTTGGAGATGGCCGCGTCATAGGCGGCGGTGCGGGCATAGGCCTTCTGTGCCAGCTTGCGGCGCAGGGGCAGGGTGGTGCCGCCGTGCTCGGCGATCTCATGCAGCACCGCGTCATAATCCGCCGCTTCCACCACCACGGCCACGTCGCCATGGTTCTTGGCGGCGCCGCGGATGAGGGCCGGGCCGCCGATGTCGATGTTCTCGATGGTCTCTTCGAAGCCGGCCTTGCGGGCGACGGTGGCCTCGAACGGATAGAGGTTCACCACCACGAGGTCGATGGGGGCGATGGCATGCTCGGCGAGCGAGGCCTGGTGGCCGGCGTCCGAGCGGATGGCGAGGATGCCGCCGTGCACCTTGGGGTGCAGGGTCTTCACCCGTCCGTCCATCATCTCCGGGAAGCCGGTGAGGTCGGACACGTCCTTCACCGGCAGGCCGGCCTCGGCGATGGCCTTGGCGGTGCCGCCGGTGGAGACCAGCTCCACTCCGTGGGAGACGAGGGCGGCGGCGAACGGCACGAGACCCGTCTTGTCGGACACCGAGAGGAGGGCGCGGGTCACGGGACGGATATCGGCGGTCATGGAGCGGCTCCGGGGATGAGAATGCCGCTCGCCTAGCACCATTGGGCCCGCATCGCCAGCGGCGGGACCCCGCCGCGCCGCATGGGAGGGGAGGCGCGACGGCATGGCCCGCGGCAAGGTCATACCGGCCGGCGGTCCTCGATGGTCTTGGCGTCGGCGGGCAGGGTGCCGGGCGCGAGCACGGCGAGGCGGCCGCGCAGCTTGGTGGCGGCGCGCAGGTCCTCCAGCAGCCCCTCCTGCGACAGGGCGACGGCGTCCTGGACCTCGATTTCGAGCAGCATGTCGTCGGCGTCGCCGGCGCGGTCCACCACCAGGCGGGCCTTGGCCACCGCCGGATGCTTCTTCACCGCCGCCGTCACCTGCACCGGGTGCACGAACATGCCGCGGATCTTGGTCACCTGGTCGGCCCGGCCCATCCAGCCGCGCAGGCGGACATTGGTGCGCCCGCAGGGGCTCAGGCCCGGCAGCACGGCGGAGAGATCGCCGGTGGCGAAGCGCACGAGGGGATAGTCGGCTTCGAACAGGGTGACCACCACCTCGCCCACCTCGCCTTCGCCCTCCACCGGATCCCCGGTGCCGGGGCGCAGGATCTCCACGAGGCAGCCCTCGTCCACGATCAGGCCTTCCTCCGCCTCGCTCTCATAGGCGACGAGGCCGAGGTCGGCGGTGCCGTAGCACTGGCGGGCGGTGATGCCGGCGGCCCTCAGCTCCGCCCGGTGGGGCGGCAGGAAGGCCTCTCCCGTCACCAGCGCCTTCTTCAGGGACGAGATGTCGGTGCCGGTCTGGCGCGCCTTGTCCACCAGGATCTTGAGGAAGGACGGCGTACCGCCATAGCCCTGCGGGCGGATGTCGGCGATGGCGCGCAGCTGCAGGTCGGTCTGGCCGACGCCGCCCGGCACCACCGCGCAGCCGAGCGCATGGGCGCCACCCTCGATCATCGAGCCGGCGGGGGTCAGGTGGTAGGAGAAGGAATTGTGCACGATGTCGCCGGCGCGGAAGCCGGCGGCGAACAGCGCCCGGCCGAAGCGCCAGAAGTCGGCGCCGTGGCCTTCCACGTCATAGATGGGGCCGGGCGACATGAAGATGCGCGCGAGCTTGCCGGGCGGCGTGGCGTTGAGCCCGCCGAAGGGATAGCTCCGCGGCTGGATCTCCAGCAGGTCCGACTTGCGGGTGACGGGCAGGGCGGCGAGCGCCTGCCGGCTGGTGATCGCCTCCGGCTCCACGTCCTTGAACAGGGCGCCGAAATAGGCGGACTTCGCCTTGGCATGGGCGATCTGGGCGGCGAGGCCGGTGAACAGGGCCTTTTCCCGGGCTTCGCGATCGCGGGTCTCGCTGGAATCATAGTGGCGGTTCGGATCGGTCATGGTCGGGCTCATGTCAGAGGCTGGCCAGAGAGGTGCTCTTGCTCCCCGGCCGACTGGAGCGTGAGCGGACGGAGAGCCGGGGTCCAGCGCACAGGTTCGCCGAAGGCGGCTTGATTGGAACCGCCGGTTGGATCAGGCCGGCTTCGCCGGACGTTTCCCCTGGGCCCCGGATCGGCGCTCCGGCTGCGCCGTCGCTGGTCCGGGGCAAGCTCACAGCCACCTTTTCCGCCGCTTGAAGCTCTTCAGGTTCTTGAAGGACTTGCGCTCGTCGCCGCCGCCCTGGCCGAGGTAGAATTCCTTCACGTCCTCGTTGGACTGGAGCATCTGCGCGGTGCCGTCGAGCACGATCTTGCCCTGCTCCATGATGTAGCCGTAGTCGGCCACGGACAGGGCCACCCGCGCATTCTGCTCCACCAGGAGGATGGTGACGCCCAGATCCTGGTTGAGCTTCCGGATGATGGAGAACACCTCCTTCACCAGCAGCGGCGAGAGGCCCATGGAGGGCTCGTCCATGAGGATGAGCTTGGGGCGGGCCATCATGGCGCGGCCGATGGCCAGCATCTGCTGCTCGCCGCCGGAGAGATAGCCGGCAAGGCCGGTGCGCTCCTTGAGGCGCGGGAAGAAGGAATAGACGCGCTCGATGTCGCTCTTCACCTCGTTGTCGCGCCGGGTGAAGGCGCCGAGGCGCAGGTTCTCCAGCACGGTCATGTCGGAGATGATGCGCCGGCCCTCCATCACCTGGAAGATGCCACGCCGGACGATGCGGTCCGGCTCGATGCCGTTGATCTTCTCGCCGAGAAAAGTGACGTCGCCGCGGGTGATCTCGCCGTCCTCGGTCTTCAGGAGGCCGGAGATCGCCTTCAGCGTGGTCGACTTGCCGGCGCCGTTGGAGCCAAGCAGGGCGACGATCTGGCCCTTGGGCACCTTCAGCGAAAGGCCGCGCAGCACGAGGATGACGTCGTTGTAGACCACCTCGATGTTGTCCACCGAGAGGATCGGC
>Ga0255338_1000336_pt1 | contig 170436 bp, 149 predicted proteins | sample MeOH1_35cm_T4_19_FD_203715 | JGI IMG/M metagenome (GOLD analysis project Ga0255338, IMG submission 203715) | Sandy soil microbial communities from University of British Columbia, Vancouver, Canada - MeOH1_35cm_T4_195 | ecosystem: Engineered > Artificial ecosystem > Sand microcosm >... | reverse complement strand
AGGCTTCGATCGGCAGGTTCTTGAAGGCCGCCAGGCCACCCCCGATGAAGATGGCGAGGCCGAGCCAGACGAACAGCTTCTGGTGCAGCGCGAAATGAACGATACGCGAAATCATGTGGCGGTCTTCCTCACTGCTTCGCGCCGGAGCTGCCGCCGGCTTCGCCGGCACGCGCGGCGTTCACCGCGGTGGCGTCGCGCAGGATGTCCTGCAGGTACAGGTTGCCGTCGGTCACCACCACGTCGCCCGCCTTGAGGCCGTCCACCACCTCGGTGGTGCCGGGCAGCGACACGCCCAGCCTGACCGGGCGGCGCTCGAAGCGGTTCTGCGCGGCGCGCACGAACACGTAGTGGCGGTTGTCGGCCAGGAACACGGCCTTGGACGGCACCGAGATGCCCTGGAACGAGGCCGCCGGCAGCCGGGCCGTGACGAACATCTCGGCCTTCAGGCGGCGGTCCGCGTTGGGCACCGACAGCCGCACCTTGATGCTGCGCGCGACCGGATCGACGTAGTCGGCGACCTTGACCACCTTGCCCGGGAAGGTCTCGCCGGGATAGGCGCTCGACACCAGCTGCACGCTCACGCCGGGCTTGAACAAGGCGAGGTCGGCCTCGGCGGCGTCCACCTGGGCCCACAGCTCGGTCGGGTCGGTGACCAGGAACAGCGGCGCGGCGGGCGGCTGGTCGGGGCGCAGCTCCATGCCGACGTTGATGTTGCGCTCCACCAGCAGGCCGTCGATCGGCGTGCGCAGGGCGAAGCGGTTGACCGCGCCGTCGCCCTGGGCCGGGGCGCCGTACTGGCGCAGCGCGGCCTGGGTGCGCTGCAGGTCGGCGCTGGCGCGCGCGGCGTCGGCCTGGGTCTGCTCCAGGTCCTTCTGCGCCACCACGCCGGCCGCGAACAGCTCGCGCTGGCGCGCCAGCGCCTTGCCGGCGTAGGCGGCATCGGCCGCGGCCTTGCGCGCGTCGGCCTGGGCCATGCCGAAGTCGGTCGAGGTCAGCGTGGCCAGCACCTGGCCGGCCTTCACGCCGGTGCCCGGCTGCGCCAGCACCTCGGTCACGCGCCCGGCGAACGGGCTGGACACGCGCACGGTGCGGTCTTCGTTCCACACCAGGCGGCCGGGCAGGCTCAGCATGCGCTCGCCGCCGCTCTTGACCGCTTCGCCGGCGATGCCGGGCAGGGTCTTCACGGAAGCGGGGAATTCGACCACGTTGCCGGCGACCTTGGGGTCGTCGCTGGGCGGCGGGGCTTCCTGCTTGCCGCAGGCGGCCAGCGCCAGCGCGACCAGCGAAAGCGTGGCCAGGCGCACGCGCAGGCCCGGGCGGGCGGGAGAGATCGAAGCGGGCGTAGCAGTCATCGGGGACATCGAAGCAGACATCGGAGCGGACACGGGATTAAGGGCGCGGCACATCGGTACGAGCCTGGGCATTGGGTGAGGACTGCAGGGCGGCGCGGTAGGCCGACAGCGACTTGGCGTACTCGCCCCGCGCGGCCACCGCGTCGAGGCGGGTCTGGCGCAGCGCGCGGCGCGCGTCGAGCAGGTCCAGCACGCCGCTGGCGCCCCTGGAATAGGCGAACTCGGCGCTGCCGGCCACGCTTTCGGCGGCGGGCACCACGCTCTCGACCATCTGCTTGAGCGACAGGCGCGCGGCCTCGAGCTGGCTGCGCGAGCGCTCCAGCTCGTTCTGCGCCTCGAGCAGCACGCGGTTGCGGTCGTCCAGCGCGGCGTAATAGTCCACCTCGGCGCGGCGGGCCTCGCCGCCGAAGCTGTGGCGCACGAACAGCGGGATCGACACGAACACGCCGAAGCTGTTGCCGCTGCCGGTCTGGTTGGCGTCGGAGACCGGATAGTGCTCGGCCTGCGCGCCCACGGTGACGTCCGGCACGCGCCCGGCACGGGCCAGGTCGCGCGCGCTGGCGGCGGCGGCCAGGCGGGCCTCGGCGGCGGCCACGTCGGGGCGGCGCTGCACGGTGTCGGCGTCGGGTTCCGGCACCGGCACGCCGAGCTCGGGCCAGTCGGCCACCAGCCGGTTGTCGGCCAGCGTGCCGGGCACGCCGACGGCCTGCGCCAGCGCGGCCTTGTCGCTGGCGTAGCCGGCCGTCGCCGCGCGCAGGTCGGATTGCGCGCGCAGCACGTCGAGCTGGAGCTTGGTCACGTCGGCGCGCGACACGTCGCCCGCCTTCAGGCGCACCTCGTTGGCCTGCTGGGTGCGGCCGTACAGGGCCAGCGTCTCGTTGAGCACGGCCACGCGCTCCTGGCTGACCAGCGCCGCGAAGAACGCCTGGTCGACCGCGCTGGACTGCTGGGTGATGACCGCTTCCAGCATCTCGCCGGCGGCGCGGCTGGAGGCGCGCGCGCTTTCCACGCGCAGGTTGCCCTTGTTGGCGGTCTCGATCACCTGGTCCACGCGCAGCGTGGAATCCACGGTCTTGCTGCGCGGGCCGCCGGAGTTGAAGCCCTGGTGCGGGTTGATGTTGGCCACGCCCAGGCTGAGCACCGGGTTGGGCCGCTGCGAGGCGATCTGGATGTCGGCCTGGCTGGCCTCTTCATTGCGGCGCGCGGCGATGATGTCGCGGTTGCAGCGCACTGCGTCGAGGCGCACCTGCGCCAGGGTCAGCGCGGCCCTGGCGGGCGGCGCCACGCACGGGCCGTCCGCCGGCAGCGGCGCGCTCGGGGGGACATCCGAGCCGGCCACGGCGACGCCGGCAAGGGCGCTGAGCAGGCTCGTCAGCAAGAAACGTGGAAAGGAAAATGACACGATCAATCAGGCTCGGTTCGACTTTAGTGTGCGGTAAACGACCATGACGGCCGATCGGTGCACCGCGGCCGCGAACTTTCACTTATCTCCATGAAACATGCCGCGTTCGTGCCGGCATCCGCAAACGGGCGCCGGTCGGCCGAAGGGCGCGACATATCCCGTGCGCATTCAAACTGAAACGCATTACAAACGGCTTTCATCAGCGCAGTAAAAGCCGGCGTAATCGTAGGAACGCGCCGATTTCGAGGGAAAACCCTGACGAAAGCGCCACTTTCGTGAGGAAAGCACGCGCGGGCGGCAGCCATCGGCAAAGGCTCGTATGATTACGCACTTTGCGTCCGCGAGACAGAGGCAGCGCGCCGGCATGGAAATGGGTGTTGCAGTGCCGCATCGGCCCGCCGTTTCCCGGCTTGCTTCCTGGCTGGTTTCCCGGCTTTCGGCCGCCCTGTCCCGGGGCGGTCATATTGTCCGGCTAGGCCGCCCGGCACCGTCCGCGGCATCGTTCCGTGCTGCCCTGTATTGCGCCGCGTTGCCCGTGTTGCCGGCGCCGTTTCGCCATTTCGCCATTCCCCCAGCCCTCCGTTCCCATGCCCGACCATTCCCTGCTGTCCTCCCTGATGATCTTCGGCCTTGGCGGGGCGCTGGGCGCCGTGGGCGGCCTGTTCGGCATCGGCGGCGGGCTGATCGCGATTCCGGCGCTGGGCCTGCTGTACGGCATGGACCAGCAGCTGGCGCAGGGCACCGCGCTGGTGATGATCGCGCCCAACGTGCTGATCGGCTTCTGGCAGTACCGCCGCCGCGCCGACATCGCGCTGCGCACGGCCGTGGTGCTGGGCCTGTCGGCGGTGCTGGCCACCTATCTGGCGGCCCGCGCCGCGACCGCGATGGATGCCGTGCTGCTGCGCCGCATCTTCGCCTGCTTCATGATCGGCATGGCGCTGTATTTCCTGTGGCGCCTGCTGCCGGGACGCGCCGCCACCGTGCAGCGGGCGCGCCTGTCGCCGCGCTGGATGCCCGCGCTGGGCGCCGTGGGCGGCGCGTTCTCGGGCTTTTTCAGCGTGGGCGGCGGCGTGGTGGCCGCGCCCGCGCTGGTCGGCCTGTTCGGCTTCCGGCAGGCGGCGGCGCAGGGGCTGGCGCTGGCGCTGGTCACGCCCGGCGCGGTGGTGGCGCTGGCCACCTACGCCAGCGCCGGCCACGTCGACTGGGCCAGCGGCATCCCGCTCTCGCTGGGCGGCATGCTGACCATCTCGTGGGGCGTGGCGCTGGCCCACCGCATGCCCGAGCGGCGCCTGCGCGCGCTGTTCTCGCTGTGCCTGATCGCCACCGCGGCGATCATGCTGGTGCGCGGCTGAGCGCCGCCATCCGCCTCCCCGCCTGAACGCCTACCCCAGCAGGCCCTTGCGCCGGTGCCACTCGGCCAGCGACTCCGCCGGCCACGTGCCGCAATGCACGTGGCCGCGGCCCGTGGGCACGTCCACCCACGGCGCGGCGTAGTCCAGCGCGGCCTCCACCACTTCGGGCGGCCTGGGCAGCGGCGTGTCGATGGCCGACGCCTGCGGGTGCACCAGCTCCGGCCAGCGCGGGTCCCACAGCCACAGCGCGCTGCCGCACTTGAGGCAGAAATGCCGCTGCGCCTGCGAGCGGTACGCGCGCCGGCCCGGCTCGCGCATCACGGCGTGATAGATGCCGATGTGCTTCCTGCCGCGGACCTTGAGCGTGGCGGCGTCGCCGCCGAGGTTGATGGCATAACCGCCGCCGCCGGCCGTCTTGCGGCAGATCGAGCAATGGCAGTGCATGAACGGATAAGGGGAATCGGCCTCGAGGCTGAAGCCGACGGCGCCGCAGTGACAGGAACCTTCGAGATGCATGGGACCTCCTGCTGGTTGGGGGAAAGTCCATTCTAGGCAACGCCGCCGGCGCGGGGCCGGCTGGACAGGACATGCCCGCTATGGCATAAGGACCAGTCCGGCGGCGGCCCGAGATTGCGGCCGTACGCCAACCGCCAACCCGAACCCGGCCCGAACGCCGCATGCCCATCGTCCCGACCGCTCCGCGCGCCGCCCTCCCGCCTGCCCCGCAGGCCGCGCCGGCCTGCGCGCGCGCGGCGGCCCCCCGGGGTCTCGCCGCCGTGCTTTTCCTCGCCGTGCGGGGAAGGCGGGACATCGCCATGCTGTCCTGATCTCCCCGCACGGCACCTTGCCAGCGGGCGCGCGCGCCCTTTGTCCAACGTGCAACCGGGAGAACAGCCAATGTCCTCGATCTACCGCAAGACCCTCTGCGCCATCGGCGCCGTCGCCGTGGCCTACCTGCTCATCAACCTGTGAAGCCGCGGGACGCCGCGCACCGGCGCCGGCGTCCCGCGCGGGCGAGCTGGGCGAGTCGGGCGAGTTGTTTCGGCGCGAAACAACTCGCCGCGGCGAACGGATGAAATTTACGAAGCCGCATCTCAAGTTACAGATATGTTGCACATTAGGCCGCATAGCGCACTGCAGATTTCCCGGCCCGCGTCGTAATCTTCAACACGTGCCAACCACGGCGCTGCCACCAGAACAGGAAATCATGTCAGAACGCCTCATCATGCTCGACGTCCCCGGTGTCCTCTATTCGGGCCGCTCCGAGGCCCGGCTGGGCGGGATTCCCGATACCGGCACCCTGCGCGACGTCCGTTTCTTCGATCCGCTCGCGCTCGGCTTCGTGCGCCGCCTGTTCGGCCTCGCCGGCGCGCGCGTGGTGGTCTCCGAAGCGTGGCGCCGCGGCGTGCCCGCGGCGATCCTGCAGCAGCTCGACCTGCAGGTCGAAGGCATGACGCCCGACGTGCCCGGCGGCCATGCCGCGCGCGTCGCCGCCTATTTCGCCAAGCGCCCCGCGCCGCAGGCGTTCGCCATCCTGACCTGCGACACCGCGTCGCTGCGGGACGAGCGATACGCCTGCCTGCGCCCGCACACGGTCGCCGTGAATCCGGCCGAGGGCCTCACGCCGGCCAACTTCAAGCAGGCGCTGGACGTGCTCGGCGTGGCCTGCCCGTCCACGCTGAGCCTCGACACCCAGCCCGACGCCGGCCTCGAAGCGCGCCTGCAGCGCCTGCGCCGGCTGGCCCGCGAAGCCCCCGCGCGCTTCGCGCCGGGCGCGATCGCCACGCCGCTGCTGCAGGGCGTGCCCGAGTTGGTCCTGCCGGCGCAGGTCGTCGCACCGGCAGTGGCGCACGCGTGACGGCGCGGCGCGCCGCCGCCCGGCGCTAGCGCTGGCCGGCCGCTCGCCCGAACACCAGCGCGAGCCCGGCCACGATGGCGCCCATGCCCGCGAGGGTGGACGCCGTGAGCCGGTTGCCGAGGAACAGATAGTCCAGCAGCGCCGTCACGGCGGGCACGAGGTAGAACAGGCTGGTCACGCTGACGAGGTTGCCGGCCTGGATCAGCCGGTACAGCAGCAGCGTGGCGCCCACCGAGATCACCAGCGCGAGCCACGCCAGCGAGAGCAGCAGGCCCGCCGCCGGCGTGGCCGTCATCGGCTGGAACGGCACGAACAGCAGGCACAGCGCCAGCCCGGCGCCGTATTGCAGCGGCAGCACGTCGAGCGGCGCCTGCCGGATGCCTTTCTGCAGGATCGCGCCGAACGTCATGCAGGCCAGCGCGGCCAGCGCGAAGCCCACGCCGGTCGGCGACAGCCGCGCGCGGCCGATGCTCGCCGACACCACCAGCACCAGCCCGCACAGCGCGGCCGCGAGGCCCGCCAGCCGGCGCAGCGGATAGCGCCGCTCCACCAGCAGCAAGGTCAGCACCGGCTGCGCGCCCAGCACGGTGGCCAGCACGCCCGGCGTCACGCCGCGCGCCAGCGCGAGCAGGTAGCAGATCGAATAGGCGCCGGTCATCAGCAGGCCGGCGGCCATCACGCGCAGGCGCGTGCCCGGCGCCGGCAGCCAGCGCCGCCGCCACGCGGCCAGCGCCAGCAGCACCAGCAGCGCGAGCGCGAAACGCGCGGCCAGCAGGGCAAAGGCGGATGCATACTCGAGCCCGAGCCGCGCGAAGATCGCGCCGCTGCTCCACAGCAGCACGAAGAGCGCGGTCGAGCCATGCGCGCCCAGGGCGGTTTTGTTCAATGTCATGATGTTCACCTGTCGCGGGCATCCGGCCCGTGGCCGGATGCCTTCGAAAACTTCGCGTCGAAAACCTTCGGCAAGCCGGTGCCGGTCACGCGCCATGCGTGCGGCAGGGAAAAAGCCGAAGATGAAAAGACGGGCCGGGGGTCGGGGCCCGGCCCGGTCAGCCCCGCGTGGACGGCGGCGGCGGCGCGGTGCCGGCCCGCGCGCGCGGCGGGGAGGCGACAGGAGGAGGCGAGGCGATGAAGACCGCGCACGGCAGCGCCGCGCCCGCGAGGGGAGCGTCGGCGGCAAGCTGGAAGTGCGTGGCTGCGGTCATGATGGTCCGTGTGCCCGGCGCGGATCGCCATACTGGATCGGCCGGTGGATGCGCAACGTTACACCGGCGCGGCGCGAGAGGCAAGCGAGAAGCAAGCCGGGGCCTGCCTTACAATGCGCGGCGCCTCCCGTGCCGGAACACAGCCGGCAGCGGCAGCGGCATGCACACCGAAACGAATACGGAGAACGCGCGATGGAATCCCGCCTGACCGAACTGGAGATCAAGGTCGCCTTCCAGGACGACCTGCTCGAGACGCTGAACCTCGCCGTGGCGCGCCAGCAGCGCCAGATCGACCTGCTGCAGGAACAGCTCCAGGCGCTCTACCAGCAGATGCGCTCGGGCGGCCCGGGCGGTGCCGACAACGGCCCGCAGCACGAAATCCCGCCGCATTACTGAGCGCCGGCGACACGCGACAGGAACATCCCCGCCGCCGCCGCGTCTGACCCTGAACCCGCGCGCCAACCCGGAGGAGCCGCATGAAAACGAAGCCGAACGCCATCCGCGCCACCCGCGCCGCCGCGCGCTTCGTGCTGTGCGGCGCGCTTGCCGCGCTCGGCAGCGCCGGCGCCCGGGCCGGCTACAACGTCTGGACCGGCGACTACACGTTCTCGCGCCAGGAGCTGCAGGAGGCCATCGACAAGCGCTTTCCCGCGCGGCTGCGCTACGGCCAGGTGCTCGACGTGCGGCTGGCCAATCCGCGCCTGGTCCTCGACGACGCCGGCAACCGCGTGAGCACGCAGATGGACGCGCAGGTCAGCAACACGCTGCTGCCCGCGCCGCCGATCACCGGCAAGCTGTCGCTGAGCAGCGGCCTGCGCTACGACCCGGACAAGCGCGCGGTGCTGCTGGACAATCCGTCCGTCGAGCGCGTGCAGGTCGACGGCATGCCGGCGCAATACGGCGAGCAATTGAACGCGATCGGCGCCGTGGTGGCGCAGCAGGTGCTGCGCGATTACCCGCTTTACACGTTCACGCCGGAACAATTGCGCGTGGCCGGCAAGGATATAGAGCCCGGCGCGATCACCGTGCTGCCGGACGGCATCAAGGTCCGGATCAATACCCGCTGAAACCGGCGAAATTACGAAAAGGCCCATACGTGGGCCATATTTTCATCTTCGGCGCGCGCCGGGTCCGGATAAGGGCGTTGTATCGGCGCACGTTTTTCCGTTGGAAATCAACCGCATTTATTTGAACGCGTGGAAGTCATGGCGCGCGAAAGGTTATACTCCGCGCTCCACAAACTAACGGGTAAATCATCATGGCCGTGACCACCAAGAAAGTTGTAAAGACCAACGCAGCCGCAAAGGCCAAGCCGGCCGCCGCCAAGAAGGCCGCCGTGCCCGCGAAGAAGGCCAGCGTCCTGTCGCGCGAACTGGCCGCCGCCAAGAAGGCCCTGCTGAAGCTGCGCGCAGATTCGAAGAAGGCCATCGAGACCGCCAAGCGCGACATCGTGCAGGTCGCCGAAGCCGTGAAGAAGGCCCTGCTGGCCGAGAAGCAGATCGCCAAGGAAAAGCTGGCCGCGCAAAAGGCAAAGGCCAAGGCCAAGCCCGCCGCCAAGAAGCCGGCAGTGAAGGCCGCCGCCAAGAAGGCCGCCGCCAAGCCGGCAGCGCCGAAGGCAGCAGCACCGAAGGCCGCTCCCAAGGCAGCCAAGAAGGCCGTCGCAAAGAAGCCGGCAGCGCCCAGGAAGGCCGCCGCCGTGAAGACCGAAGCAGAAGCAGCGCCCGTCGCAGCGAAGTAAATCGCGCTGGGCCCGGCGCGGCCCGGAGATGCGCGCGGCGATCCGCGCCATGCTCCGCGCCGCGCACCATGCTCGTGCAGACCGGCTGGCGCCTGGCCGGCCGGCACGCCAGCCCGGCATTGCCGCTTTTCCTGCCCGCCTTTCTGTCCGCCCTCCTGCCCGCGTTCTCCGCGCGCACGGCCTGGTCTTCCTTCCGCTGTGTTTTGGCCGCACTCCCGCCGCGCTTTAGCCACGCTGCAGCCACGCCTTGGCCGCGCCTGAATCCCGCCTTAACTCCGCCTTAGCCGCTTCCCCTATTGCCCCGCGCATTCGCGCGGCGCTCGCGCCCGGCTGCACCGCCACTGACTGCGGCCGCGCATTCCCGGCGCATTCCGGCATTTCCCCTATTTGCGGAATACCAGGCTGAAATTATTCGCCGGCATCGGAATTGGCTCGTCCAGGCGAAAGCCTTCCGCTTCGCCGAGCGCGGCAATATCTTCCATATTGCGCACGCCCCATTGCGCGTCCGCGCTGCGCAACTGCGCGTCGAAGGCGGCATTGCTCGGCGCCGTGTGCTCGCCGTTGCGGCGATAGGGGCCATACAGGTAAAGCACGCCGCCGGCCGGCAGCAGGCGGCCGGCGCCGGCGAACAGCGCCTCGGCCGCCGACCACGGCGCGATGTGGACCATGTTGATGCAGACCAGCGCCTGCGCGGCCTCGATGCCCCACGGCTGCTGGCGCACGTCCAGCGCCAGCGGCGGCAGCACGTTGGCCAGCCCGGCGTGCGCGGTCCAGCCCGCGATCGAATCGCGCGCGGCCGGCTCCGGGTCGCTCGGCTGCCAGGTCAGGCCCGGCAGCGCCGCGGCGAAATGCGCCGCGTGCTGGCCGGTGCCGCTGGCGATCTCCAGCACCAGGCCGCTGGACGGCAGGACGCGGCGCAGCACCGCCAGGATGGCGTCGCGGTTGCGGTCGGTGGCCGGGGCCATGCGGCGCGCCTGGAGTTGCTCGTCTCGTGTCGGCATCGTGTATCTCCTGTTTTTTGTGGGGCAGCGTGCCGCAAGGTTAGCAGGCATGCCCGGCGGCGCAAAACAAAATGCCCCCGGCGATCGCTCGCCGGGGGCATTTTGCCGCGGGCCCGGCCCGCGGCCTCGCGGCCACGGGTCAGGCTATTGCGCTCAGGCCTTGCTCGTCTTGACGCTGGTGGCCTCGGCGGTCAGGTAGCCGACCGCCGCGCCGAACCTGTCCTTGTAGTTGGCGCGCACCAGCGGGTCCAGCGTGGGCTGTACCTTGGCGTGGAAGGTGGCATTCCAGTCGCCGGCGTGCTGGAAGTTGTTCATGATGTAGGTCCAGCCGTTGAGCTCGTCGACCGCATGCAGGCCGGTCGATTCGGCGCCCGACGGGGTGGACAGCACGCGGGCCAGCTTCTTGGTGTCGACGTTGTAGGCCCACAGGAAGTTGTTGATGTGCTGGCCGCTGTCCTCGCCGATGAACAGGGTGCGCATCTTTTCCGAGAACTTCAGGTTGTCCGGGTTGGCGACGAGGTCCGGGTCGGCCGTGTTGCCCAGCGCATCGGCGGCGATGTCCTTGCCCACGAGCAGCGCGCTGGTGTGCACCGGCACCCATTCGCTGTTGATCGCGGCGCCGTCCAGGTCCTTCTGGCCGCCGGCCAGCTTGTGCTGCATCACGCCGCCGGCCTTGAGGGCCGCGTCGACCGAGATGTTGCTCTGCGCGTTCCAGCCCTTGGCGTTGTTCTTCACCATCGAGTCCTGGATGTTCTGCAGCGCGGAGTAGGCGATCTTGTCCTTGATGTTGACGGTGGTGCCTTCCATCTTGGTGAAGCCCATGCTGCCGCCCTTGAGGAAGGCGTAGCGGTGGGTTTCCAGGAACGCGGCGACCCGCTCCTTGCCCGGCACGACCTTGATCCACTGGGCCGCGCCGTTGGCGAAGATCTTGGTGTAGGTGTTGTCGAGCGGATCGGCGTACACCACGTCCATGATGTCGGCCGGGCGGTGCGACTTGGCCATCGCCTCGACTTCCGCGCTGGTGGCGTGGCCGAGCTTGACCCAGGTCAGGTCGGCGCCGGCGGCGGCGGGATCGATGGAGAAGCCGGTGCCGACCTTGCCCACGTACAGCGTGCCCGCGGAGAGATCCTTCTCCTTGTCGGCCACGAACAGGAACAGGCCGCTGTTGGTGGCGTCGTCGCCCATCAGCACCGTGCGGTTGTCCGGCATCACCTGCACCAGCTCGTGCGAGATGCGGCCCAGGCAGTAGTGCTTCTTGATGCTGGCGGTGCCGTCCGGGTTGACCGTGACCTCGGGCAGGTGGCCGTAGAGATACGGGTTGAGCGGGATGCTCGCGTTGCCGTAGAGATTCGCGGCGTACTTGGCGTACTGGTCGACCAGGTCGAGGTAGGTGGCGTCGAGCGGGTTGGTCGCGTTGAGGAACGCGTCCGGCTCGTATTCCTCGCTCGACAGGTGCGTGTTCCACGGCGACAGGCTCGCGCCGCAGGTGATCCACAGGCCGTTGGCCGACGAGGTGTCGACGTTGTGGTACTTGACCAGGCTCAGCTTGCCGGTGGCGGGATCCTGGTCCAGCGTCAGCACGGCGATCGGCGACGGCAGGCGGCCGTACATGGTGGCGTTCGCCTGGTTGCGGGTGGTGTACTCGAACTGCACCACGGCGAACACCGTGTTGCCCTTCACGCCGGCCACCTTGGCGCCGTCGATCTTCAGCAGCGAGGTGCCGTCCGGCGAGTCGGAGAAGAACTGGCGTTCCTTGCCGGCCACGGACTTGTCGATGATCGGCTGGTTGTTGATGTCGAAGTAGCCGCCGGCCAGGATCTGGCCGCCCTTGACGTCGGCCACGGTGTCGCCGGTCATGAAGAACGGCTGGTAGGCCAGCTTGTAGGTCTGGCTGCTGCCGTCGCTGAACGACACCTTCAGGCTCGAGCCGACCGTGGTGGTCGCCATCGCGGCCGGGTTGGACAGCGCCGGCGCGGACATGCCGGTGAATTCGGCGGTGCTGAAGGTCGCGGCGGGCGTGCCCGGCGCCGCGGGCGCGGCGGGAGCGGGCGCGGCCACGGCATCGTCGCCGCCACCGCAGCCGGCCAGCAGCGCGGTCGCGCCAAGGCCGAGCGGCAGCATCGGTGCGCCGGCCAGGAATTTGAGTGCCTTGCGGCGGGAAGCATCCGGTTTGTCGATCATTCTTCTTTCCCGTTTATTTTGTGAGTGGGTGAGCGACGCACGTGGCGCCACCGTGCCGCGCGCCGATGGGGACAACGGCCGCGCAGCGATCAGGCCGAGTCGCATGCTATGAACCATTTGTGACAGCTTGTTTAAACTGACTTACTTTGCAGACATCCAGGAGGCCCGCCGCATCTGCGCGGCGCCCCCGCGCGGCGCACCAGGCCGGGCCGGGCGGCCCGCTGCGGTACACTGGCGCACGCCCGCAGCCCGCGGCGCCGTCCTTCCGTTTTTTCCGCCCGCCGCCGCAGCCCGGCGTGGCCCGATCAGTGCCGACCTACACCCTCGCCTTTCCGCTCCAGGCCGAACTGGAAATCCGCAAGAGCCGCTTCATCGGCTACGCCATCCCGGTGGCCGACCGCGCCGCCGCCGCCGCCGAGCTGCAGCGCCTGCGCGCCGAACATCCCGGCGCCACCCATGTCTGCTGGGCCCTGCTGGCCGGGGGGCATTCGGGCATGTCCGACGACGGCGAGCCGTCCGGCACCGCCGGCCGGCCGATCCTGGAAGTGCTGCGCCACCATGAGCTGGAGGGCGTGCTGGCGGCCGTGGTGCGCTACTACGGCGGCATCAAGCTGGGCGCGGGCGGCCTCGTGCGCGCCTACACGGACGCCATCGCGGTGGCGCTGAAGGACGCGCAGCGCATCGAGCGCATCGCCTATGCCGGGCTGGTGGTGGAGGTGGACTACGCCGACGAGGCGCGCGTGCGCCGCTGGATCGAACAGGCCGGCCACACGCTGACGCACGGCGAGCACGGCGCCGCCGCGCGCCTGACGATCCGGCTGCCGGCCAGCGAGCTGGACGCCGCGCGCGCCGCGCTGCGCGACGCCACCCACGGGCGCGCGCGCTTTCCCGATCCCGATGAGGGCGACGGCGAGGGCGACGGCGAGAACGGAGCGCAGCCGTGAGCGCGGAAACACCAGCGGAAACACCAGCGGCGCCGGTCTTCCACGCGCGCGTGGAACCGCTGGGCCGGGGCTTCGCCGCGCCGGGCGCGCAGACGCTGCTGCAGGCCGCGCTGCAGGCCGGCGTGCAACTGCCCAGCTCGTGCCGCAACGGCACCTGCCGCGCCTGCCTGTGCCGGCTCTCGGCCGGGCACGTGGGCTACCGCATCGCGTGGCCGGGCGTGAGCTTCGACGAGCGCGACGAGGGCTACATCCTGCCGTGCGTGGCGTACCCGGAAAGCGACGTGGTCATGCAAGCGCCGCTTGCCCGGCTGCGGGACGGCGAGCCGCCTCCGCCGCCGCCAGGCACCGCATGAAGAACTGCCACGCGATGCGCAGCGCATCGGGGCCGGCGGGATCGCTGAAGGCCTGGCTGGACGGCCCGCCGCTCCACGCATGGCCCAGCCCTTCGATGCGCACCAGCCGGACATAGGGCCGGCCCGCGTCCGACCACGCGAACACGTCGAAAGGCCGGCGCTGGCCGCGCTGGACGCGGCGCGGCGCGGCGGCCAGCGGCGCGGCCGGCAGCAGTTGCTGCCAGAGCGCGGCGGCGGCCAGCGCGTTGTCGAAATCCACCACATGGTCGGCACTGCCGTGCAGCAACAGCAGCGGCGGCGGCCGGCGTCCCGCCAGCAACAGGCGCGCGGCCTGCAGGTCGGGCTGGCCCTTGCCCTGCATGACGCGCGCCGCCTGCGCGGCATTGCCGGCGCTGAGCGCCACCGCGCCCGAGTGCGAGCCGACCGCGGCGAAGCGGTCCGGATAGCGCAGGCCCAGGATCTGCGCCATCGCGCCGCCGGCCGACAGGCCCAGCGCGAACACCTCGGCTGGCCGCACCAGGCGCTGCTCGCAGACGTGGTCGACGATGGCCATCAGCAGGGCCGCCTCGGTCGCCACGCGCGCCGCCGAGCGGAACCAGTTCCAGCAGCGCTGCGCATTGGCGTGCGAGGACTGCTCCGGCATCAGCACCACGCAGCGCGCGCCGCGCGCCAGCGCCGCGGCGCGCGTGCAGGCGGCAAAGCTGGCCGAATCCTGCCCGCAGCCATGCAGCAGCACCAGCAGCGGCGCCGGGCGCGCCGCGCTCACGCCGCTCGGCACGAACAGCCGGTAGCGGCGCTGCACCAGCGGCCCCAGCCCCCAGCTGCCCTCCTCCCAGCGCCCGCCGGCCCGGCTCACCGGCGCCGCCACCGGCGAGGCCACGCCGCTGAGCACGCGCTGCGCGGCCTTGCTCATCGCCTCGCCCTGCCTGACCGCCGACTGGATCGCGCTGCGCGTGACGGTGCGCTGCGCGCGCCGCACGTTGCGCGTGGCGATCTTGCTGAGCGTGTTCCAGAGCTTCGCGCCGCTGCTCGTCCGGCGGCGTGTCATCGGAGGCCTGCCATGAGGGAGTCCCTTCTCGCGGGTGAGGATGCGCCGTAGTATGCCGCCCCCGGCGCCGTTCCCGCCAGATTTCTCGCGATGCGAGAGCCGCGCGCCGCGCCGGCGGCCCGCCGGATGGGTCCATTCCGGCAAGCGCTCGCTGCGCGCCAGGCCACGCGCGGCCTCGCGCACGCGATGTGGCGCGGCGGCCCGGTACCGAAACCGGCGCGCTAGTGCGCGTACACCGCCTCCCAGGTCTTGAATCCTTTCACTTCGATCGGATTGCCAAACGGGTCGAAAAAGAACATCGTCCACTGCTCTCCCGGCTCGCCTTCGAATCGGACCTGCGGCTTCAGTACGAAGTCCGTGCCGGCCGCGGTCAGGCGGTCGGCCAGCGCGCGCCATTCCGGGAGCAGCAGGATGATGCCGAAGTGCGGCATCGGCACCAGAGCGGTGCCTACGCGCCCCGTGCGCGCGGTCTCGAACGGCTTGCCAAGGTGCAGCGAGATCTGGTGGCCAAAGAAGTCGAAATCAACCCAGGTGTCGGTGCTGCGGCCCTCCTTGCAGCCAAGAACCCCTTGGTAGAAACGACGCGCCTCATCGAGGTCGGTGATATTGAATGCCAGGTGAAAAACGGACTGCGTCATGATTTTCGAGGTTGTTGGGTTAACGGATGGTGGAACTATGCGCGATGGCCGTGCCGGATGACGGTGCCGGCACGCGCGCCGGTCGCCGCGCCGTCGCGCCATGCCATGTCGCCATTGACGAACACACAGGCAATGCCGGCGGCCTGCGCCACTGGCTGTTCGAAGGTGGCCGTATCGATGATGCGCGCGGCATCGAAGACCGTGATGTCGGCGAAATTGCCCTCGGCCAGGACGCCGCGGCCACGCAGGCCGAAGTGCCGCGCCGTCAGGCCGCTCATCTTGTGGACCGCCGTCTCCAGCGGAAACAGCCCCACATCGCGACTGTAGTGGCCCAGCACGCGCGGGAATGTTCCCCACAGGCGGGGATGCGGCACGGGATCGTGAGGCAATCCGTCGGAGCCGATCATCGTCTGCGGGAATGCCAGGATGCGGCGGACATCGGCCTCATCCATCAGGAAGTAGATGGCGCCCGCGGGCTGCAATGCGTCGACGGCCGCTTCCGGTGACACCCCCATCCGGGCCGCGATCACGTCGAGGTCCTGCCCCGCGTATTCCGGATGCGGCTGCGACCGGGTCACGATGACGCGGCTCGACACCGCCAGACGGTCCTTGCGCAGGATCGTCGAACCGGCCTGGTACGGATAGCAGTCCAGGCCCACGCAGCGGTGGCGCATCGCCTGTGCAAGATGGCCGAGCGTTTCCACGGAACGCCCATGATTCCTCGGGCCGATCAGCTTGTGATGCGACACCACGGTGCCGGCCTCCCCGGCCGCGCCGATGGCCACGGCTTCGTCGATGGCCTCGCATACGCCGTCGCCCTCATCCCGGATGTGGCTGGCATGCACGCCGCCAAAGCCCTGCAGCGCTACGGCGACCTGCGCCATTTCCCCGGTCGGGGCCGACATGGCCGCGGGATACGCGGCGCCGGTCGACATCCCGCAGGCACCGCTGGCCATTGCATCGCGCAGCAGGCCCCGCATGGCCGCAATCTCCGTGCCGCTCGCGGCACGGTCCAGCCGGTCCATCACCGCCACCCGCAGGGTGGTATGGCCCACCAGGCAGGCCGCATTGACGGCGGGCGCCGCGCGCTCCAGCGCATCGAGGTAGTCGCCGAACACGGTATAGCGAAAAGCCGAAGGATCGTCGCCGAGCAGATCCAGCGGCGGCGGCACGGCCTGCCCCGGCGCCGCGCGCCACGGTGCCAGGCTGATGCCGCAATTGCCGGTGACAACCGTCGTTACCCCCTGGCTCAGCTTGGCGGGCATCAGCGGGTTCTGCATCAGGTATCGGTCGTCGTGGGTATGCGCATCAATGAAGCCAGGCGCCACGATGCGGCCCCGCACGTCGAACTCGCGTCGCCCGCGCGCCCCGGACAGGTCGCCGATCGCCGCGATCCGCCTGCCGTCGACAGCCACGTCGGCATCAAAGCGTGGCGCCCCCGTGCCGTCGATCACCGTCCCGCCGCGCAGCACTACGTCGAAATCGGCCATGAACGTCAATCCAGCGTCGCGCCCGAGGCGCGGATCACCCCTGCCCAGACCGGACGTTCCTTGCGGGCCAGGTCGAACAGCGCACTGCGCGGCCCGGTCGTGACCTCGTAGGCCATGTCCGCCAGGCGCGCCTTGATGGCATCGGAGCTGGCGGCCTTGTTGAACGCGCGGTTCAGCAGGTCCAGGATCTGTGGATCGACGGCCGCCGGCGCCACGTAGCCGGTCCATGCCACAGCCTGATAATCCTTGAGCCCGCTTTCGGCCATCGTCGGCAGTTGCGGCAGACGGCTGTCGCGCTGCCTGCCCGTCACGGCCAGCGGCACGACGCTGCCGTTCTTGAGGTACGGGGAGATCGACGTGATGTTCTCGAACACCAGGTCGACTTCGCCGCGCAGCACGGCCAGATCGGCCTCCGGGCCACCCTTGTACGGAACGTGCGTAATCGAGACACCGGCCATCGACTTGAACATTTCGGCGCTCAGGTGTCCCGTGGTGCCGTTTCCACCCGAGGCCACGGCCAGCTTGCCGGGCGCGCCCTTGGCCTTGGCCACCAGTTCGGCCACGCTCCTGACGCCGAGGTCCTTGCGCACGGCCAGCACGTTCTGCACGAAGCCGGTCAGCGCCACCGGCGCCAGCTGCTTGTCGGCGTCGTACGGCAGCTTCCTGTAGAGCGACTGGTTGATCGCCAGCGTGGCCACGTTGGCGAACCCGATCGTGTAGCCATCGGCCGGTGCGTTGATGATCGCCTGCGTGCCGATGATGCCGGACGCGCCCACGCGGTTCATGACGACGATCTGTTGCCCGATGTCGCGGCCCACCGCGTCGGCCAGCAGGCGCGACACGATATCGGGCGTGGTGCCGGCATTGAACGGCACGATCAGCGTGATGGGCCGGTCGGGATATGCCGCAAAGGCCTGGGCGGAAAGCAGCAGGGCCGCAGCCGCGAATGCCATGCGCGCGATCGCGCGCAACGGGGTGAACTTGAGAGACATGGCGAAAGGATTCCTGAATCGGCGGGGGTGGCGGTAATCCGGCGCAACGGGATGCGCGCCGGCATGGACACGGTCGTCTCAAGTCCCGTGCGGGGCGGCCGCAGTGGGCTGCAGCATCGTTTGCAGCAGCGGCAGGTCGATGTTGCCGCCCGACAGCACGAGCACGGCATCGCGGCCGGCCAGCTCGATCCGGCCCGCCAGCAGTGCCGCCAGCGCGACGGCGCCGCCAGGCTCCACCAGCAACCGCAACTCTTCCAGCGCGAAGCGGATCGCGGCAATCACTTCGTCATCGCTGACCGCCACCGCCGCGTCGAGATAGCGGCCATTGATCGCAAAGGGCAGCTCCGCGGGCGTGACGGCCTGCAGGGCATCGCACAACGACGTCGCGCCCGCCGCATTGATCTCGCGCCGGCCGCTTCGCAGCGAACGCACGGTATCGTCGAATGCGGCGGGTTCGGCCGCCACGAGCCTTGTGCCCGGACTCATCGCTTCGATTGCCAGACCGCAGCCGGCGAGCATGCCGCCGCCGCCACACGGCGCGGCGAACGTGCCAAGGTTTTCCCGCGCGGCGCGCGGCAGGTCCTGCAGCGCCTCCAGCGCAAGCGTGCCCTGCGCCGCCAGCACATCGGGATGATCGCCGGGCGGTACGAGCGTACCGCCCGTTTCGTCCAGCAGCCGCATGCCGATCGTCTCGCGGCTTTCGCGGCGCCGGTCGTAGTGCACGACGCACGCGCCCTGCGCCAGCGCGCGTTCGACCTTGTTGCGCGGCGCATCGGCGGGCATCACGATCGTGGCGGCCACGCCGAGCCGTTTCGCGCCCCAGGCGATGGCCTGGCCGTGATTGCCGGTCGAATAGGCAATGACGCCGCGCGCCCGCGTGGCCTGATCCATCGCCAGCAGCGCATTGAGCGCGCCGCGCGCCTTGAACGAGCCCGTCACCTGCAGGCACTCGGGCTTGATCCAGACCGGCGCGCCGGCGAGCGCATCGAGCGTGGCGTTGCGCAGCAGCGGTGTCCGGACGATATGCGGCGCGAGCGCGCGCGCCGCGCGTTCCACGTCGGCAAAGACGGGCAGGCGCATTTCGCCAAGCATCTCGTGGCGAATCGATGCCGGCAGCGCCGGCCTGGCCTGGGTGACGACCGTTTGCATGGGCCGCTCCTTCAGACCGACGCCGGCGTCCAGGCCGGCGGCGTCTCGCTGCCGGTCTGCGCCGTGATGCGGCCATAGGCTTCCACGCGGCGGTGCAGGCCGAAATTGAAGACCGTGGAGCGGCCCAGTTCGCAGAGGCCGAGGTTGCAGTCGGCCACGATCAGTTCGTCGTCCCACGTGGTGGCCTGCGCCATGATCTCGCCCTGCGGATTGACGATGATCGAGTGGCCGAACATCTCGTGACCGTCCTCGGCGCCGGCCTTGGCCACGGCCACCGCGAACGTTGCATTCTGGTAGCAGCCAGCCTGGATCGAGAGCTGCGAATGGAACACCCGCAGATGGTGCGCCTCGAAGCCGCGATTCTCCTGGTTCATGCTGGGCGTGTTATAGCCCAGCATGACCAGTTCCACCTGCTGCAGGCCCAGCACCCGCCAGGATTCCGGCCAGCGGCGGTCGTTGCAGATCATCATGCCCATGTTCACGTCGACGTCGCCGATCGGCGCACGCTTGACCGGAAACCCAAGGTTGCCGATCTCGAAGTAGCGCTTTTCCAGGTGTTGCACCTTGCGGTGCGCCGCGTACTCGGCATGACCCGGCAGATGGACCTTGCGGTACTTGAGCACGATTTCGCCGGAAGGCGCGATCACGACCGACGTATTGAACCGGCGCTTGCGCACCACGCCGGTCGCGTCGGGCTCGAACGCGATTTCGGCGTATCCCAGGTAGACGGTCAGCCCGTAGCGCCGGATCGCGTCGAACAATGGCTGCGTGGCCGCCGACGGCAGTTCGGTCTCGTACCAGCCATCGGCCTCGTCCAGATCCTCGTGATACCAGCGCGGAAAGAACGTGGTCAGAGCCAGTTCGGGAAACACGACCACCTGCGCCCCACGCCGGTGCGCGCGCTCGAGCAGCCGCACCATGCGGTCAACCGCGACATCGCGGCCTTCATGTTTCTGGATCGGGCCGAGTTGGGCAGCCGCTACGGTGATGAGTCTGGTCATGAATCGGAGGTGCCTGGGGCATCGGGCGTTGAAGACAGCGTCAGTGTAGGAAGACCGCGGCCATGCCGGAAGCGCGCTGCCCGCGCGCCGCGCCGCCCCGCGCCGGCGCGCCTTCGGCACGCCATGCCCTTGATTGGCAAGGCAAAGTGCCGCGCGTCGGGCGTCCCGGCGGCGCGCGGCCATAACCTCGCGTTATGGTTGCCAGACAAAGATTGATGCCGTGCCCGGCGCCGCGCGTCGCCATGCCGCCACACTCAAGCCGGCTGCCGTTGCAGAAGATGGGTCAGCGTGGCGACAAAGCCCCTGGCAAGCGTCGACATGGCTTGCCGCCGCGCATGGATCAGGTAGATCTTGTGGGCCAGCGCGGGACGAATCGGTTTGAGCACGATGTCGCCGGCGCCATCGGGGATGTACCCGAACGACTCCATCAGGGCCACGCCGGCACCTTCGCGCACCAGCGCCATGGCTTCGGGTGTCGAGCGGATTTCGATATCGGGTGCCAGCGTGCCGCGCTCCGATGTCAGGAACCGCGCGGACAGCCTGCCAAACGGTGTATCGCCGCCATAGCCGATGAAGGTGAAGCCGCGGAGATCGTCAACCGTCAACTCGCCGCGATCGGCCAGCGCATGTCCGCGCGGCAGCGCGCACATGATGTTGCCTTCGCCGATCTCGCGCGCGCGCAGCGCCGAGCCTTCGGGTGGCGCCATCGACGCAATGCAGAGATCGGCATGCCCTTGCGCCACAAACGGGAGCAGCGCGTCGAACGGCAACGGCCGGTAGTGCACGCGCACCGAGGGATGCCGATGCCGGAACCGCTGAATGGCGCGCGGCATCAGCCATTCACTATAGCTGGGGCTCGACACGATCGACAGCCTGCCGTCGCCATGCTCGGCGAGGCTGGCCGCCACGGCGTTGAAGCGGCTCACGCCATCGAGGATCGGACGCACCTCGGCAAACAGCCGGTGCGCCTCGGGCGTGGGATGCAGGCGGCCGCGCTCGCGATCGAACAATGCGAAGCGCATGCGCGCTTCTATGGTGGCCAGCACCCGGCTGATGGCCGGCTGCGACACGCACAGCATGCGGCCAGCCTCGCTGAGCGAGCCGGCCACCATGATGGCGTGGAACACTTCGATCTGGCGCAGGTTCAACGGCGTGACGGGTTGCCTGCTCGGCGGCGTGGAAGAAGGCATGCGGGCGAACGTGAAAGCAAGCATACGGCTCGGAACCATCTGCCAGACGCAAGATCCACGCCACGGCCAATCCGCCGCTACAGGGCGGCCATGGCCGCCAATGCTCCGTCCAGCATGTCCCGCAACACGGGTTGCACGCGCTCCGCCGCGTCCGGCAGGTACGGGAATGGCGCCTGCTCATCCATGTAGACGGCCTGCACCATTTCAAGCTGGATGGTATGCACGCCCCGAGCGGGCTGGCCGTAGTGGCGCGTGATATGCCCCCCCTTGAACCGGCCGTCCGCCACCCACGTGAACGGGCTGCCAGCCGCCGCCGCGATCACGGCGTCCCGCATCGCCGGCGCGCAACTGGCACCGCCGTGGGTGCCGATGTTCAGCTCGGGCAGCTTGCCATCGAACAGCCGCGGCAGCACGCCGGCAATCGAATGCGCCTCCCAGACCAGCACATTGGCGTGCCGCCCGCGCAGCCGGGCGATCTCGGCCGCGAGCGCATCATGGTAAGGCTGCCAGTATTCGCGCTTGCGCACGTCGATCTCCCCGGCCGACGGACCATCGCCCTGGAGGTACAGCGGCTCGCCGCGGAACGTCTCCACCGGGCAAAGCGTGGTCGTGGCCTGCCCGGGATAGAGGCTGCTGCCATCGCCGGGCCGGTTCACATCGATGACATAGCGCGAATAGCTGGCCTCGACCACCGACGCGCCCTGCTCCGCCGCGAAGGCGTACAGCCGGCGCATATGCCAGTCGGTATCGGCGCGCTCGCGGGCCGCCGGCGTCAGCCGCGGCACGAGCCAGTCGGGCAGCAGTTCGCCGCCGTGAGGAATCGAGATGACCAGCGGCAGATGGCCTTCGGTGACCTTCCAGACGGGGGCGCTCATGCCTGCACCGCCATCGCGCGGGCCACCGTGCCGTGCCGGCGGCGCGGCCAGACCGACGGATCGAGCATATTTTCGGGCTGCCGGCCGGCAAGCGCGTCGATGACCTGCGCGGCACACTGGCTGGCCGTGTCGGCCAGGGCCTCCTGCGTCGAGCCCGCCTGATGCGGGCTCAGCACGACATTGGGCAACGCCGCCAGCGGCGACGCCACCGGCAACGGCTCGCGCGCGAAGACATCGAGCCCCGCGCCGAAAAGCCTGCCGGCACGCAGAGCGTCGACCAGCGCCGGTTCGTCGATCAGGCCGCCACGCGAAGTATTGAGCAGGATCGCGCCGGGCTTCATCGCCGCCAGCGCGGCGGCATCGATGGTGTGGCGCGTATCGGGCCGCAGCGGTCGATGCAGCGACACGACGTCCGAGACCTCGAGCAGCGCATGCAGGGTCTCGACGCGCTGGACGCCCTGCGCCGCCACCTCGGCCTCGTCGACGCGTGGCGACCACACCACCACGTGCATGCCGAAGCCGGCTCGCGCCATCTGCGCGACGATCTGGCCCGTGCGGCCAAAGCCGACGATGCCCAGCGTCTTGCCGGACAGCGAAAGCATCGGCACGGTATAGCGGTGCTGCCAGTCCGACCGGCGCGTCGCCGCATCGGCCAGTACCGCGCCACGTGCCACGGCCAGCATCAGCATCATCGCGTGTTCGGCTACCGCGCGGACGTTGGCGCCAGGCGTCGACACCACCGGGATGCCGCAGGCGTGGGCATGCGCCACCGCGATCTTGTCGGTGCCCGTACCGTGGTTGCTGATGACAGCCAGGCGCGGCGCGGCGTCGATGGCGGCGGCCGACAGCCCCTCGCGGACGATCGCCGCGTCGACGTCGTGGATTTCGGCAATGCGCCCGGCTTCGTCGGTGGCGGTGCTGTGGCGCACCTCGATGCCGGCGGCGCGCATGCGTTCGGCGCCGACAGGATGAATCGGCTGGGTAATCAGACAGACTGGCATGAATTCAATGTCGCAGTGGAATGGAAAACACCGGCTCGCGCGCCGAGCACGCCGGCCAGTACGCGCGTTGCCAGCGCAAGATCGTCGAGCCGCATCGACTCGTCCGGGTTATGGCTGCCGTGCGCGTTGCGCACGAACAGCATTGCGGCGGGCACCCCCTGGGCGGCGAACAGCGCCGCATCGTGGCCGGCACCACTGGGCATGGGCCGCGCCGCCACGCCAGCCTCGGCGGCGGCGGCCGTCAGCATGCCCTGCAATGCCGGGTCCATGACCTCCGCCGCGCTCGCCGTGAGCGGGCCAAGGTCGATCTCGACCCGGCAGGCCTGCATGATGTCGGCCCGTATGGACTGGACGGCCGCGTCCATCGCTGCAAGCGTGGCGCGGCTGCGCGAACGCATGTCGATGCTGAAGTCGACACGTCCGGACACCTTGCTGAAATTGGCCTGCGCCGCCTCGGTCGTGCATTGCCCGACCGTCACGGTCAGCTCGTGGCCGGCGGCCTCCAGCGATACCCACGCGCGCTGCAATGCCGTGACCAGCGCCGCTGCCGCCACCACGGCATCGCGCCGGTGGCTGCGCGGCGTGGCGCCGGAATGCGCGTACTGGCCGCGGATTGCGGCGTGCCGGTAGCGTTGGCTGCCACAGATGCCGGTCACCACGCCGAGTACGTCGCCCGCTTCATCGAGCACCGGGCCCTGCTCGATGTGGAGTTCCACAAAGCAGTCGATATCGGCGGCCTTCAGCGCGGGAACTCCGGCGGCCACGGCGCCGGGGTCGCCCCCGGCTGCACGCATGTGATCGGCCAGCGTGCGGCCCGTGTCGGCACGGCGCAGCGCCAGTGCCGGCGCGTCGAGCAGTCCGAATGCGGCCTTGCTGCCCGCATAGGACAGGGGAAACCAGGCACTCTCCTCCGCGCGAATGGCCATGACGGTCATGTCGCGTTCCGGCACGATGCCCGCGCGGCGCCATCCTGCCAGGATGGCCAGGCCGGCCACCACGCCAGCGGCGCCGTCGAAGTTGCCGCCGCGCGGCACGGAGTCAAGGTGCGACCCCGTCATCACGACCGGCGCACCGCGGTCGCGGCCCGGCAGGGTCAGATACAGATTGCTGGCCGCGTCGCGGCGGACTTCCAGTCCGCACCGCTCGGCCGTCGCGGCGGCCAGTGCATGCGCCGCGCTCTCGCCGTCGCCGTAGCTGTCGCGCGTGATGCCTATGCCGTCGTGGCTCTGCGCCGCCAGTTGCGCGAACAGCGAAGCCGCCAGCGCGTGGTCGGGTTCGATCGCCGGGTTCATGGAGCCTCCACGACTTCGGCTGCGGGCACGCCGGACAACTGCGCGGCCTGCGGATCCCACGCCTTGCCGGGCATGGAGTCGATCAGGCGGCGCGTATAGGCATCGCGCGGGGCTTCGAAGATCTCGGCGGGACTGCCCTGCTCCAGCACGCTGCCGCGGTGCATGACCAGTACCTTGTCGCAGATCTGCGCGGCCACGCGCAGGTCATGCGTGATGAAGATCAGCGCGATGCCAAGGCGCTTCTGCACGTCGGCCAGCAGCCTGAGCACCTGTGCCTGCACCGACACGTCGAGCGCCGACACCGATTCATCGGCCACGATCAGACGCGGCTCCATGGCCAGCGCGCGGGCGATGCCGACCCGCTGGCGCTGCCCTCCCGAGAACTGGCTGGGATACCGGTCGAATGCGCTGGCCTCGAGTTCCACGAGCTTCAGCAATTCCCGTGCGCGCGCTTCGGCCTGTGCCCGGGGCACGCCGTTCGCCATCGGGCCGTCGCAAAGAATCCGGCCCACCGTATGGCGCGGATTGAGCGATGCGAAGGGGTCCTGAAAGATCATCTGGATATGCCGGCGCAGCGGGCGGAAGGCCCGCTCGCTGATCGGTGCGATGTCCCGCCCTTCGAATGACATCACGCCGCCATCGTTGCCGGTCAGCTTCAGCAGGCACTTGCCGATCGTCGACTTGCCGGAACCCGACTCGCCGACGATGCCCAGCGTTTCGCCGGCCCGTATCTCGAAACTCACGCCCTTGACGGCCTCCACCACGCGCTTGCGCTGGAACAGGCCGCCCGGCGTCGTATACGTCTTGCGCAACCCTTCGACGCGCAGCACCGGGTAGCCCCCGGGCGCAGCGGCGGATACGCCGGCGCGCGCCCGATGGGACGGCACGCTGCCGATCAGGCGGCGCGTATAGGGATGCGCGGGGCGATTGAGCACCGCCTCGGCCGGACCCTGCTCGACGATGCAGCCCTTCTCCATCACGATCACGCGGTCGGCGATCTCGGCCACCACGCCAAAATCATGCGTGACGAACATCACCCCCATGCCCTTCTCCTTCTGGATGCGGGCAATCAGCGCCAGGATCTGCGCCTGCGTGGTCACGTCCAGTGCCGTGGTGGGCTCGTCGGCAATCAGGAGGGCCGGCTCCAGCGCCAGGGCCATGGCGATCATCACGCGCTGGCGCTGGCCGCCGGACAGCGCAAACGGATAGGCGTGGTAGAGCGACGGCGGATCGGGCAACCCGACGAACGCCAGCAGTTCCAGCACCCGCACGCGGCGCGACTCCGGTTCGAGCGCGCCATGTACGCGCATCACTTCGGCAACCTGGTCGCCAACGCGATGCAGCGGATTGAGAGCCGATAACGGCTCCTGGAAGATCATCGCCATGTCCTTGCCGCGCATGCCGCGCAACGTGGCTTCGTCCAGCGTCAGGAGGTCGCGGCCCTGGAACAGGATCTGGCCCGATTCCGGCTTCAGGTAGGTTGGCAGCAGGCCCATGATGGCGTTCGCGCTCATCGACTTGCCCGAGCCCGACTCGCCCACGACGCACACCAGTTCGCCGGCACCGATATCGAAGTCGATGTCGCGCACGGCATGGGGCCGGTCCCCGCCCTTCGGCAGGGCGATACTCAGGTTTCGGATCGACAGCAGCGGCGCAACTGGCGCCTGGTTGCGGGATTCCCTCATCGGTCAGCTCCCTCGTTTGCGCAGTTGCGGGTTCAGGGCGTCGTTGAGCCCCTCGCCAATCAGGTTGATGGCAAGCACCGTCAGCATGATGGCCACGCCCGGCCACAGGCTCATCCACGGCGCCTCGCGCAGCATCGTGCGCGCCGCGCCGATCATGAAGCCCCAGCTCATCAGGTTGCGGTCGCCCAGGCCCAGGAACGACAGGGCCGACTCCGTCAGGATGGCGGTCGCGGTCATCAGCGAGGCCGTGACGATCACCGGCGACGCCGCGTTGGGCAGAATCTGCGTGAAGATGATGCGCGCCGGCGACTGTCCGATCACCACGGCCGCCTGCACGAACTCGCGCTCCTTCAGCGTCATGAACTCGGAGCGGACCAGCCGCGCCACCGGGGGCCACGACACGATCGCGATGGCTCCAACGATCGAATACAGCGACGGCTTGAAGATGGCCACCAGGACCAGCGCCATCGCAAGCTGCGGAATGGTCTGGAAGAACTCGGTGCCGCGCATCAGCGCGTCGTCGATGCGGCCACCGTAGTAGCCGGCCAGCGCGCCGACCACGATGCCGATCAGCACGGCCACCAGCGTCGAGATCACGCCTATCATCAGCGAGACGCGCGCGCCATGGGCGATGCCGGCGGCAATATCCCGCCCGAGCATATCGGTGCCCAGCGGATAAGCGCTGTCATGGAACGGCGCCAGTAGCGGTTCCGCCACCATCATCCAGGGCGGATCTTCATAGAACGTGGAAGCCAGTGCCGCCGTCAGGATCACTACCAGCAGCAGCAGCAGGCCCACGGCGGCGCCACGGTTGGCGCCGAAGCGTTTCAGGAAGGACATCTCGCAGCTCCTCAGGCCCGGCCGATGCGCGGGTCGATCAGGCGGTACACCAGATCGGTCAGCAGATTGAATACCACCACCATCGTCGATGTGACCAGGAACACACCGAGCAGCAACTGGTAGTCGCGCTGCATCAGGGCGTCGAACATCAGACGGCCGATGCCGGGCCAGCCGAAGACGGTTTCCGTCAGCACGGCGCCGCCAGCCATCTGGCCGAGCTGGATGCCGGCGAACGTCACCACCGGCAGCAATGCATTGCGCAATGCGTGGCGGCGGATGGTCTCGCCAAGCGGTACACCCTTGGCGCGCGCGGTCTTGATGAAATCCATGCCCAGCACCTCGAGCATCGATGCGCGCGTGAGCCTGGCGTAGACGGCCATGAAGAAGCAGCCGAGCGACACGGTGGGCAGCACCAGATGGTGGGCAATGTCGCCAACCCGCACCCAACCCGACAGATTGCCGCCCACCTGTTCCATGCCGTAGGGCGGCAGCCAGCCCAGATGCAGCGAGAAGAACAGGATGGCCAGCAACGCCAGCCAGAACTGCGGCGTTGCATAGATCAGGAGCGATCCGGTCATCAGCACGCTGTCGAGCCAGGTGCGCCGGCCGGCATAGCGGGCACGCGACGCGATCACGCCGAACAGCACGCCGAATACCAGCGCAAACACGAAGGCACACGACATCAGCAGCAGCGTGGCCGGCAACCGGTCGAGGATCAGGTCGAGCACCGGCAGGCGTTCCCGATACGAGTACCCGAGATCGAGATGCGCCACGCCCCAGAGATAGCGGCCAAGCTGCACCGGCAGCGGCTGGTCGAGGCCGAACTCCTTGCGCAGTTCTTCGACGTAGGCCGGATCGGACGATCCCGATTCGCCGGCCAGCACCGTGGCGGGATCGCCGGGTGCCATGCGCACGAGCATGAAATTGATGATGACCACGCCAAGCACGACGAACAACGCCTTGCCTAGCCTGGCGATCAGGATGGAGAGTGCCTTTTCCACGTGATCGGATCCTTCTTGAGACCGGAATTTCCGAAGCGCCGCCACGCGCGGCGCTTCGGCCCGCAGCAGGGTTACTTGCTGATGTAGACGTCGGCGAACGTGTCGTTCAGACCGATGGCCGTCTGCACCAGGTTGTGCACCTTGCCGCTATAGAGCGTCGGCAGCTCCATCTCGAACAGGTAGCCGTTGGCCACTTCCTGGACCAGCGTCTTCTGGATGTTCGAATAGAGTTGCTGGCGCTCGGCGTCGGACGTCGCGGCCGCGGCCTTGTCCCACAGCGCGTCCACACCCGGATTCACATAGCCCTGGTTGTTCACGAACGCCGAACCCTTCACCTGGTTGCGTGCCAGGTAGAGCCGCGAGACACCCAGCGCGGGATCGCCGTACTGCGACGTGAAACTGAAGGTCAGGTCGAAGTCGAAGTCCGAGACGCGCTTGGCCCAGGTGCCCGCATCGGCGGACTCGATCTCCACCTTGAAGCCGAGCTGCTCCAGGCACTGGCGCGTGTACTCGCCAAGGCGGTCCCAGGTGGCGCCGTACGGGTAGGACAGGATGCGGATGGTGGTCGCCGACGGATCCACGCCCGAATCCTTGATCAGCGCGCGGGCCTTCTTGATGTCGTAGCCATAGGCCGGCACGTTGCCGTCATAGAACGGAGTGGTCGACGAAATCGGCCCGGTGGCGACCTTGCCCAGCCCGAAGAAGATGTTGTTCACCACGAACTTGCGGTTGATGGCCTCCATGATGGCCTGGCGCACCTTCACGTTGTTGAACGGTGCCCTGCGCTGGTTCATCTGGATATAGGCCAGCTTGGAGAACATCTCCCAGCCCTTGGTCGTGTACTCGACGTTGGGCAGCGCGCGCAGGCGCTTGATCTCCACGTTGTCGACGTCGCCGGCGCTGACCACCTGCACGTCGCCGCGCTCGAACGCCACGGCACGCGACGCGGCGTCCGGAATCACGTTGAAGACGATCTCGTCCAGGTAGGGCTTGCCCTTCTGCCAGTAGTTCGGGTTCCGGGTGAGCACGATATAGGCACCCTTCTTCCACTCCTTGAACATGAAGGGTCCGGTGCCGACCGGGGTCTGGTTGGCGGGGTTCTTCGCGTAGTCGGTGCCGTCATAGATATGCTTTGGCACCATCGGCATGTTGTCGCTGACGAACGACTTCAGGAACGGGGCAAACGGCTCCTTGAGCGTGATGACCACCTTGTTGGGCCCCTGCGCCTTGACCGACTGCACGAACTGGTCGATGACCACGCGCGCGCGCGGATGCACGGTACGCAGGAACTTGTCGATCGAGAACACCACGTCGTCGGACGAAAACGGCTTGCCGTCATGCCATTTGACGTTTGGCTGCAACTCGAACGTGTAGACCTTGCCGTCGGGCGAGATCGTCCACGACCTGGCCAGGCTCGGCTGGGGCTTCATGTCGGGCGACCAGGTCAGCAGGCTCTCATAAATCTTGCCGGCCACGTATTGTGTCGGCGTCTGCTGGTTCAGACCCAGCATCAGCGTGGGCGGCTCGGGCTGGGCGATGGTACGCAGCGTGCCGCCACGGGTCTGTGCGTGGGCGCCGGCGGCGACACCGACAGTCAGGGCAAGCGAGCACGCCGCGATCTTGAGCAGGCGGGCGGTGGGCAGGGGCAGCTTGATGGACATGGATTTACCTGGTTATCGAGGAGAACAAGGGACGGGAGTCAGAGCGGTTGGACGGCAACGCCGTCTGCGGACAGGGCATTGCGGATGCGTTCGGCGAACAGGACGGCGCCGGGCTGGTCGCCGTGGATGCATAGCGTGTCGGCCACGATCGGCACCGACCTGCCCGACAGCGCCTGCACGCTGCCGTCGAGCACCATGCGGCGCACCTGCGCGATCGACGCCTCCACGTCTTCGATCATGGCGTGCGGCATCGAGCGCGGCGTGAGCGTGGCGTCGTCCTGATACGAGCGGTCGGCATACACCTCGTTGGCGACGCGCAGTCCGGCGGCATGGGCCGCGGCCGCCATGTTGGCGTTGGCGACGTAGACAAGCACATCGGGCGCCACCGCGCGCACGGCGTCGGCCACGGCAGTGGCAAGCACCGCGTCGCGCGCGGTCATGTTGTAGAGCGCGCCGTGCGTCTTGACGTGATGAAGCGGCACGCCGACCGCACGCGTCACGCCAAGCATGGCGCCAACCTGGTACACGGTGAGCGCGTAAACCTCCGCGGCCGTCATTGCCATGGCGCGGCGGCCAAACCCCTGCAGGTCGGGCAGGCCGGGATGGGCGCCGACGGCTACGCCGGCGTTGGCGGCCGCGCGCACCGTGGCCAGCATCACGTCGGGGTCCCCGGCGTGGAAGCCGCACGCAATATTCGCGGACGTGACGTGGCGCAGGATCGCTGCGTCGTCACCCATGCGCCAGGCGCCGAAGCTTTCGCCCATGTCGCAGTTGATATCGAGAGTTGGCATCGAAATTTCCTCGTGTTTCATGGTGTTATTGGGACGGAAGGCCGAGCAGCCGCGCTGCTTCGGCGGCAATGGTGTCCAGGCGGTCTTCCATCGCCAGCAGCTCGCGTTGCGCGGTTTCGGCCGTCACGGCCTGGAATCTCAGTGCAGTGCCCGGCATGGCCTGGGCCAGCGACGGCAGGTCGGCGCTGATGACATAGGCGATCTTCGGATAACCGCCCACGCTCTGCCGGTCGGCCATCAGCACGATGGGCGCGCCGCCGGGCGGTACCTGTACCGTGCCGAAGCTGACGGCCTCCGACACCATTTCCAGCGGGGACGACAACGCCAACGCGGGGCCTTCGAGGCGATAGCCCATGCGGTCCGACTGGCTCGACACAGTGAACGTCTCCGTCTCGAAGGCCTTGCGCGCCGTCGGCTCGAACCGTTCCCATTGGGGGCCGGGCAGGAAGCGAATGGCATTGCCCGTCTCCGGGCCATTGGCGCCGGCGGGCCTTGCCGCCGCCACGGATGCCATGACGCTTTGCACCATCATCCGCGCCAGCGGCAACATCTCGCGGTACGGGGACGCCACGGCGACACGGTCCCCGGCGCGCAGCGCGCGGCCTTCGACACCGCCAAATGCGGCACGCAGGTTCGTACTGCGGCTGCCCAGCACCGCGTCGGGTGCGAATCCGCCGCGTACCGCCAGATAGGCCCTGGCGCCGCGGCGGCAGTGGCCAAACGCGATCGGCACGTCGTGGCGCACCATCACCGCGCAATGCGTGGGCAGCGGCACGCCAGCCGCCGTCACCGCGATGTCGGCGCCTGTCACGGCAATCAGCGTGTCGTGCGCAAAACGCACCGTCGGCCCATTGAGCGTGATCTCGAGCGCGGCGCTGTCGGCGGCGTTGCCCACCAGCACGTTGGCCAGGCGGCACGACCACTCGTCCATCGCGCCGTTGACCGGCACGCCAAACCGCTGGTAGCCGTAGCGGCCGCCGTCCTGCAGCACGGAAAGGATGCCGGGCCGATCCACACGCATGAGGTTCATGGCCGCGACTCCAGCATGGCGTCGAATTCGGCCGGAGAAATCGGCACGAAACGCAGCCGGTCGCCAAGCTGCAGGCGCGTCGGCGGGTTGCGATCGACGTGAAACAGGTTCCAGGGCGTGCGGGCGATCACGTTCCAGCCACCGGGCGATGCGTTCTGATAGATCGACGAGATGCCATTGGCAATGGCCACCGAGCCCGCCGGCACCAGCGTTCGCGGCGTGGCCCGGCGCGGTACGTTCAGACGCGGGTGCAGCGGCCCGGCAAACGGATTGCCCGGCGAGAAGAAGAAGGTGTAGAGCACCAGCGGCGTGGCGCAATGCAGACGGATCACTTCGGCCGTATCGATGTCGCAGGCGCGCGCCACCTCTTCGAGGTCGGGACCGTACTCGCCGCCGTAACAGGCGGGCACCTCCACTTCGCACCCCGCGTGGACCACGGCGGGCACGCCTTCGACCAGCACGTCCCGGATCCGCGCGGAAAGCTGCGCGAATGCCGGGCCCTTGTCGCGCGCAAACCTCTCGGGACGGAAATGCACAGCCACCGTGGTGAACGCCGGCACCACATCGCGCACGCCATCCCAGCGCTGCCGCAGCAGCCACTCGGTCACGGCATGCACGGTCTGGCTGACCGATACGCTGACCTGATCGCCCAGGCGGATCTGAAGGCAGCGATCGCCGACAGGCTCGATACGCCAGTCGGTCAGCGCGAGCAGCCCGGCGTCCGGTCGTGCGATGGCCATCACGCGCGCTCCAATGCGGCGCAGGCCATGACGATGCGCTCGCAAGCGGTGCGCAGGCGATCATCGGCCAGGGCATAGGCCAGGCGCACATAGGGCGCCAGCCCGAAAGCCGAACCGGGCACCACCGCCACGTTCGCGGCGTGAAGCAGGTACATCGCGAAGTCGATATCGGTTTCGATGCGCGTCCCGTCCGGTGTACGCATGCCGATAGCTGCGCTGCAGTCCGCATAGAGATAGAAGGCGGCGGCCGGGCGACGCATGGTCAGAACCGGTGCCGCGCCGGCCAGGACAGACAGCGCCAGATCGCGGCGTGCGCGCAGCCGGGCGCGCCAGCCATCGAGGAAGTCCCGCGGACCGTCGAGGGCAGCCGCTGCGCCCGCCTGGCTGATCGCGCTGGGGTTGCTGGTGCTTTGCGACTGCAACAGCGCCATGGCCTTCACCAGCCAGGCGGGCCCGGCCGCGTATCCCAGGCGCCAGCCCGTCATCGCGTAGGCCTTGGATACGCCGTTGACGGTCAGCGTGCGGTCGCGCATATCCGGTTCCGCTTGCGCGAACGACACGAACTCGCCCTCGAACACGATCTCTTCATAGATCTCGTCCGACAGGACCAGCACATCGGGGTAAGCACGCAGTTCGTCGGCCAGCGCACGCAGTTCGTCCGCCGAATAGAGCGCGCCCGACGGGTTGCACGGCGAGTTCAGCATGAGCCAGCGCGTGCGTGGCGTCAGTGCCGTGCGCAGCGCGGTGGGCGTGAGCTTGAAGTCGTCGGCGGGTGTCGCCGTGACCTGCACCGGTGTGCCGCCCGCGATATGCACCATATCGCTGTACGACACCCAGTAAGGCGCCGTGACGATGACTTCGTCGCCGGCGTCGACGGTTGCAAGCAGGCCGTTGAACAGCATCTGCTTGGCACCGGTGCCAGCGATGATTTCTGCATCGTCGTAGTGCAAACCATTGTCGCGGGCCAGTTTTCGTGCAATCGCGGCTTTAAGTTGGGGCGTGCCGGCCACGCTCGTGTACCGCGTTTCCCCCCCGGTCATCGCCTGGATGGCGGCAAGCTGGATATGGGCCGGTGTGTCGAAATCCAACTCGCCCTCGGACAGGCTGATCACCGGCTTGCCCGCAGCGGCAAGCCGCCTGGCGGCCTCGGACATGGCGCCGGTGGCGGACGGACGCGCCATGGAGAGGCGCTGGGAAAGACGGGGGATGGCAGATGAGCTCGGCATGAAAATCGCGTATTGTCTGAACCGGCATTCCCTTAGAATGCCATTGGTATACCAGTGGCATTCAAGCAAACCCCGTGCCATACTTCGCGTCATGATGAAAAAGACCGCCTTTGCCTATTCAGCGCCCGCCGTGGAGACCGACCTGGGCGCCGAGCCGCTGGCTGACGAATTGCCCAAGGAGCGCGCCTTGGGAAACCTGGCCTATGACGCGGTGCTCGATCTGCTGGTGTCAGGCGGACTGCATCCCGGCGACCCGATCCAGGAACGCGCCCTCGCCGCCCAGCTCGGCTTCTCGCGTACGCCGTTGCGCGAAGCCCTGCATCGGCTCGAAGGCGAGCGGCTGCTCGAGCGCGGCGCGAACAGCCGGTTGTTCGTGCGGCAGGTAACCGTGCAGGAAATCCTCGAAGCGTTGCATGTACGGCGCCTGCTCGAGCCTGACGCGGCCGCCCGCGCGGCTGGGCAGGTGCCTGGCCCCGAGCTCGAACGGCTGCGCCAGCGCGTGGAAGAGTTGCTGGCGCGCAATGAGCCCGGAAACCCCGAGCATCAGGTGCTGGACGCAGATCTGCACGGCGTCATCTGCAACTACTGCGACAACGAGATGTTGGCCGGCATCATTGCGGAGGTACGGCGCAAGACCCGCATGTTCTCGCTCAAGCGATTGGAAAGGCGCCTCGGGCCGGTCTGCCATGAACACCTGGCAATGATCGACGCCCTCGAACGGGGCGACGGCGAGGAAGCTGCGCGCCAGACAGCCGAGCACATCGACAATATTCGCGCCTCGATCCTGGAAAAACTGGCGCGGTGGTAGCCGCAATCACTTGAGCCGAGGCCGGCAACTCTTGAGGAGCAATCAACGACAAGGACATCCAGGATGGGAGCCCGCATTCGCGGGGCCCCCGTGACCTGCGGCTGGCCTAGGTGCGCGCCCGCGGCGACGCGCGATCGAGCCAGGCGAAGTAGGTTTCCTCGGCCTCCAGCATGAACGCCAGCATGGTGGTCCTGACCCGCTCCGGGTCGCGAGCGATGAAGCCGGCCAGCAGCGCCTTGATGCCGTCCGCGACCACCTTCTGCGTTTCCACATGGCTGAGCGTGCCCAGCCGGATCAGTTGGGCGTGGTCGACGAATCGCAGGATGGCGCCGCGCAAGCGGGTGTTGGTCACCGCATCCAGCCAGGCCTCGCGAAACGCCACGTTGGCGGCGAACATCTGCTCGATGTCCTTTGCCTTGAAGGCCTGTTGCACGCTGCGGTAGGCGGCCTTGAGACGTTGCTCGTGCGCCTTGCTCAGGACAGCCGCCGCATTCGCGGCCGCGGGTGGCTCCAGCAAGCGGCGTACTTCGAATATCTCGCGGATGTCCTGCTCGGTGATCGAGGGGATGACGAAGCCGCGTGTCGTGCCGACCAGGAAGCCCTCGTTGACCAGCCGCAGCAGCGCCTGGCGTACCGTGGTTCGGGTGCAGTCGAACTCTTCGGCGATCTCGTAATCGAGCAGGCGGTCGTGCAGGCCGACCTTGCCCCGCTGGAGGCGTGCGTGCACCTCCTGGTAGATGGTCTCGATGAGCGTCGTCTGCTTGAGCCGGGAATGCCGCGGGGGCCGGGGCGTCTTGTCCTCGTCTTGAGCCAAGATACCTCTCGATGAAGTGATGTCGGAAAGGCGATTGTATCCCGAGCATGTCCCAACCCCGGCGTGACGGCGATCCGCACCGCCTCGGGCGATCAGCCCGGCAATGCGTGTTCCAGGCGGTCGATCACGCTGTCGTGGGTCAGCACGCCCGGCGAGAAGCGCATCACCCGCCCGCGCACATCGGTAAACAGGCCGGCGTCTTCGAGCTGCGCCGGCAACGGACCGGGTTCCAGATGCGCCGGTACCTCTGCCATCACGCTGCCGCCGCGCCGATGGTCCTCGCGCGGCGAGCACAGGCGAAAACCCTTGTTCTCCAGCACCGTCATGAGCGCGTGGCACAGGCGCAGGTTACGATCGCGCAACCCTCCGGCGGCGCCGGACAGGCGCCAATCGAGACCGGGCTCGGAGGCAACGAAGGGCAACAGCGACGGCGTGCCGGTATCGAAGCGCCGTGCCTCGCGCGCGAGGGAAAACTGCGACAGGTCCCAGTTGAACGGATCCGGCTGGCTGAACCAGCCCACGATGTCCGGTTTGATATCGCCGTCGAGCAGCGCCGGGCTCAGGTAGGCCAGTCCGGCCCCCGGCGCGCCGCACAACCACTTCAGCGTGGTGGCGGCGGCGAAGTCCACGCCCAACGCCGTCGCGTCGAATTCCAGCACGCCCACGCCCTGGGTGATGTCCACGGCGACCAGGCTGCCGCGGTGGCGCGCATGGTCCACCAGCCGTTCGAGGTTGGCGCGCTTGGACGCGGTCGAGGTCACCCAGGTAATCACCGCCAGCGCCACGGAATCGTCCCAGGCGTCGAGGTAGGCCTCGTCCTCGACCCAGCCTTGTTCGGCATCCAGCGGCACGGTGTGCAAGGTGAAACCCATGCGCCCAGCCAGGTGCGACAGCAGGAAATGCAGGCTCGGAAAGCAGTCGGCAGCGATCAGTACCTTGCGGCCCGACAGCCGGCGCCCCAGAGACGTGACGAACTTGGCGAACGCCTCGGTGACGTTTTCGGCAGCGAATACGTGCTCGGGTGCGGCGTTGATCAGCCTGCCCCACTGTGCCAGCACGCGCTGGCGAGCGGCCAGCCCCTCCTCCCAGCGCCGCTGGCTGGGCGCGTACCAACTGGCGGCGAAGCTGCTTAGCGCCGCCTCCACTGCGGCCTGCTGACCGGGAAACAGGCCGACGGAGTGATACATGAGCCAGCCTTCGTAGGCGGCCGGATCGGGATGCTTGATGAATGGCATGGGTTGCTCCAGGGAAAATCCATCAAAACGTGTGACGCAGGCCCACGCGCAGCAGGGCTTGGTTGCTTCCGGACGCGCCCGGCATGCTGATGACCGCGGCGGTCGCGCCGTGACCGCCGGCCCGCATGGTAATGAGCTGCAGGTAGAGGTCCGTGCGCTTGGACAGGACGTAGTCGAACGTGAGGTTGAACTGGTGATAGCGCTTGGCGTCCAGCATGGTCAGCCCGTAGCCGAGGCCGTAGCGCTGGGCTGATGTGGCCCGATAGGACACGCCCGTCTGCAGGTTGCGGAACGATGCGCGTGTCGCGCCGACATAGCGGGCCTGGGTGTAGAGGCCGTAGACCGTCACGTGCTTCAGCGCGTAGCTGGCACCCGCGCCCCAGGTTCGCATGCGATCCCCGCCGGCCCGCAACGGCGCCGGGGCACCGACCAGCGGCGCGATATCGAGCGTCTCGCCGCGGCTATCCGTATAGGCCAGCCCCGCGCTGAACGCCTGCCGGCTATAGGATCCGCCCACGCTGTAGGTACGTCCCTTGCCGCTGGCCTCGTCCTTGTGGATGGCAAAGCCGTACAGCAGGCCGGCTTTGAAGCCGGCGACGTCCGGCGTCTGGACCTTCACCGCCTGGTCCACGCGCCGGCCACTGAGCCGGTCATTGTCCAGCGGATTGTTGGCATAGCCGCCCGCCGACCAGGTGGGCGTGTAATAGGCGCCCAGCACCTCGTACATGAAGTCATACTGCCGTCCCAGCGTGGCGGTGCCCCAACGTGGCAAGGCCAGCCCTACATAGGCCACGCGGCCAAAGATCCGGCCACCCTGGCCGAGGCTGCCGTCGCGCAGCTGAAAACCCGATTCGAGGTTGAACAGCGCCCGGCGGCCACCGCCCAGATCCTCCGCACCGCGCAAGCCCAGGCGATTGCCCTGCATCACGCCGCTGTCCATGAACAGCTTCGCGTGCCCGCCACCGTTGCTGAGCCAGGTCAGGCCGTTGTCCACGATGCCGTACAGGGTCACGCTGCTTTGGGCGACGGCAGCGGACGATAGACCGATACCCAGCCCGGCCGACAGCGCGGCCGAGGTCCTTCGACCCGGCCACATCATGGCCGCTCTCCCGGGCCGGCGGCGGCCATCGCGGCGTGCTCGGCGGCCAAGCGGCGGGGTGTCGGCAGCACCAGCACCAGCAACCCGCCGGCGACGGCCAGCATGGCCACCCCGAACAGCGCCATTTGCGTATTGCCCATGAGGTCCTGCCCCAGTCCCATGAGGTACGGGCCGAACACGCCGCCCAGGGCCGCCAGCGCATTGATCAGCGCGAGGCCCGCGGCCGCGGCGCGCTCCCGCACGAAGACCGAGGCCAGCGCCCACACCAGCGGTGTGGCGCCGATGAACGCGGCAGTGGCCAGGGTGACGCCGGCAATCGCCCACGTCGGATGCGCGCTGGCGCTCAAGGTCAGGACCAGACCCGCAGCACCGGCCAGGCTCGCGCCCGCAATGTGCCAGCGGCGCTCCGCAAGCAAATCCGAGCTGCGTCCGATCAGTGGCATGGCGATGGCCGAGGCCAGGTACGGCAGCGCGGAAATCAGGCCGATCGTGCGGTAGCTCGTGACCCCGGTCTGGTGAATGATCGTCGGCGTCCAGAACACCACCGCGTAGATGCCCAGGTTCAGGCACGCAAGCACCAGCCCGAGCAGCCACACCCGTCCTTGAGCGAAGGCGTCCCTGAGATGCGCGCGTTGCGCGCTTGTCTGCCGATCGGCACCGATCAGGGTGGCGAGTCGCTGCCGCTCGGCATCGGTCAGCCATTTGGCCGTGCGCGGGGCCTCCTCCAGCAGGCACCATACGACCACCCCCATCAGCACCGCGGGCGCGCCCTGCAACAGGAACAGCCATTGCCAGTTGCGCAGCGGGGCGACGTCGGCGAAGGTGTCCATCATCCACCCCGACAGCGGGCCGACGACGATGCCGCCCACGGCCGCGGCGGTAATCAGCAAGGCGATGGCGCGGCCGTGGCGACGTTGCGGGTACCACTGCGTGAGGTAATAGACCACCCCCGGCAGGAACCCGGCCTCCGCCGCGCCCAGAAGAAAGCGGATGGCATAGAACGCGGCCGGCGTCGTCACGTAGAGCGTCGCCACCGAGATGACGCCCCACGTGACCATGATGCGGGCGATCCAGCGGCGCGCGCCGACCCGGTACAGCAGCAGGTTGCTCGGCACTTCGAACAGGATGAAGCCCAGGAAGAACACGCCCGAACCCAGGCCGTAGACCGTCGCGCTGAAGCCCAGATCGTCGAGCATCTGCAGCTTGGCGAAGCCGATGTTGATGCGGTCCACGTAGGCGATGACATAGCTGACGAACAGCAACGGCATCAGGCGCCAGGTGATCTTGCGGAACAGCCGTGCATCGAACACGGCATCGGCATCGGCCGGCAGGCCGACGGCGGAAGGCACAGGGGTCATGGAAAACTCCAGAGAGGGCGGTTCAGCGCAGGCGCTGGATCAGGCAATCCAGGAAGCGTTCGCAGGCGCGCAACTGATCCAGGGTGACGTACTCGTCCGCCTTGTGCGCCTGGGCGATCGAGCCGGGTCCGCATACCACGCTGGGCACGCCTGCGCGCTGGAAGAACGACGCTTCGGTGCCGTAGGCCACCTTGCCGGCGTCCTTGGCGTCCACCTGGAGCAGGTCGGCCACCAGGCCCAGGACAGCCGCTTCGCGGCCGGTGTCCAGCGCGGGAATGTCGCCGATGCACTCGAAGGCAACGGCCGCCTGCGGATGGCGCCGCCGCATGCGCGGCAGCAGGCTCGTGTCCACGTAGCGCTGCAGGTCGCCAATGAAGCCGTCGGGATCGACGCCGGGCAGGTAGCGATACTCGAAGTGGAAAGTGCACTCCGCCGGGATGATGTTGCGCCCGTTGCCGCCGTCGATGGTGTTGGTCGAGATCGTCGAGTACGGCACGTCGAAGCCGCCGTCGTGGCGGCCATGCATTTCCTCGGACTCGGCGAGATCCTGGATGCGCGAGACGATGCGCGAGGCATACTCGATCGCGTTGAGTCCCTGGGGCGTGAGGGAGGAATGCGCGGCGCAGCCGCGCACCTGGCAGCGGTAGATGCGCCCGCCCTTGTGCGCCGCGACGACGCGCATGTCGGTCGGTTCGCCAACCACGCAGCCCGAGGGCTCGATGCCCGCCTCGGCCATGCTCGCCAGCAGTCCGGGCACGCCCAGGCAGCCGACCTCTTCATCGTAGGTGAGGGCGACATGCAGCGGCTCGCGCAGCGGCGCACGGCCGACCTGCCGCACCTGAGCCAGCACCGTGCCGATAAACCCTTTCATGTCGCAGGCGCCGCGCCCGTACAGGCGGCCGTCCCTCACGCTGGCGCGGTAAGGGTCGGACGTCCAATCCTGTCCGTCGGTGGGCACCACGTCGGTGTGCCCGGACAACACGATGCCGCCCGGCCCCTCGCCGAAACTGGCGAACAGATTCGCCTTGCTGCGGTCGGCGTTGTAATCCAGTTGCACGCGCGCACCGGCCTCGTCGAGCCAGGCGGCGGCCCACTGAATCAACGCCAGGTTGGAGTGCCGGCTGGTGGTGTCGAAGCCGATCAGGTGTGCAATGCAATCGAGCGTGGTCCGGCTGGGCATGGTGGTCGAACGAGGATGAAGTGGTTGCAGGACAATAACTGAAACCAGAAAACTGTTTTCAGTTATTGGTGCTGACTTTATAGATCGCTCGCTCGGCCGGAATTGGGATTTCTACCTACCTCGGCGATTGTCTGAAGCCAGGGCGGGCTCCAGGCGTTGACGAGCGTTTCGCCACCCCAAGGTCGCGGTCGACCGGCAACCTGCCTCGGTCAGAGCAACTGCGTAGAAAGGCAGCCCTGCCGGGAAGTCCCTAGCGGGAAGTCAGGTTCAGGCGAGATTCGGAAGACACACTGATGTTCAGGAAGGCGCTTTGATGTTCGGAACGGGACATTGACCTGCAAGCGGGACTTTAGTGTCCGAGGTCAGCGCGGCCCAAGGCCGACCTATACTACGATCGTCGTTTCGTCGTGGACTGAACTATGGAATACGCTCCCGGCATCAGCCACCTCGCCGGCCTCCTGGCGGACCCGGGACGCGCCGCCATGCCGTGGGCGCTGATGGCGCGCCAGTGAATCGAGCCGGCTTCCGCCTCGCGCGCTGCGCGTGACGCCGCTCGGCCAGCGCGAGATCCCGCTTGTCGCCGGCTGAGCGACTATCGGGCACCGGCCACGTTGTTTTCCCCAGCCATGCGCCGCGAGGCGCCGCACCGAAGGAGGCAGATGCAATGAGCGACGGACTGAACGACGAAGCGCGCCAGGCACTCTGGCGCCTGATCGAGCTGATCAACTTCGACGATGCGGCCATGATCGAGAAGCAGCAGACGCTGTTCGACGAGGAGCTGGCCGACGCCGACGATGCCGACGAGATCGAGGGCCAGGAGCTGCTGTGGATCCTCAAGGACGTGATCGACTGGGAATCGGGCTTCTACGTGGACTGGAAGGACTGCGCGTCCTTCATCGGCTGCATGGACGCGCTGTGCGCGCGCGTCGACGTCACGCTCGACTGGGGCGCGGAGGACCCGGAGGACGAGGATTTCCTCGAGAGCACCAGCGTGCCCGAACTGATGGAGCTGGCGTTCGAGCAGTTGCGGGTGGCGGGCTTCACCTTGTGGAACTGGAACACGGAAGGCGATGCCTACGCGGGATGGATCGCCCGCGGCGAGGACGACGAGGAGATGATGGCGGTGGCGGAAGTGCTGGGGCTGGACATCCGGCCCGGGGACCAGCCGTATTGATGACCGCCGGCATCCGATGCCGGCATCGCGGAATCCGCCGGGCTTGCCGCTTCACCTCCCCGGCACGGGCATGTCAGACCCGCGGCGGCGACAGCCGCGGATCGATCCGGCCCAGCGTTTCTTCCAGCACGTCGAGGAACACCCTGACGCTGGCCGGCATCAGCTTGCGCGCCGGCATCAGCACGAAGACCTTCAGCGGCGACGTGGTATAGCCGGGCAGCACCCGCACCAGCCGCCCCTGGTCCAGTTCATCCTGCACGTAGCGCGGCGACAGCCGCGCCACGCCCAGCCCGTCCATCGCCGCCTTGAGCCGGATCTCGGCGTTCTGCGTGCGCATGCGCGGGTCCACCTGGAGGCTGAACACCTCCTTGCCGTCGCGCAGGAATTCCCAGCGGCGGTCTTCGGCGTTGCCCAGCGTGGGCCAGCCGTCCATGTCCTGCGGCGTGCGCGGCAGCCCGCGCGCGCGGATCAGCGAGGGCGCGGCGAAGAAACCGCGCTCGATCAGCACCACGCGCTTGCTGGCGAAGGAGCTGTCGTGCAGGCCGGTGTTGGTCATGACGAAGGCGAGATCGTAGCCGCGCTCGATCAGGTCGGGCTGGTCCCAGGTCACGTCCACTTCCACGCGCAGGTCCGGGTGCAGCCGCAGCAGCCGCGTGAGGCTGGGCGAAAGATGCAGCGAGCCGACCTCGTAGGGCGTGGAGATGCGCAGGGTGCCGCTGACCTGCTCGCTGACGGACAGCGCCTCGGCGCTGATCTCGCGCAGCTCCGTGAACAGCGGCGCGACGCGGTCGTAAAGCTGCTGGCCGCGCTCGGTCACGCGCACGCGGCGCGTGGTGCGCTCGAACAGCCGCACGCCGAGCTGTGTCTCGAGGCGGGACACGGCGGCGCTGGCGGACGACTTCGGCACCTCGGCCAGCTCGGCGCCCCTGGTGAAGCCGGCGCCTTCCACCACGCGGCAGAAAATCTCCCAGTCCTTCCACTCGATCGTCTTCATGCGCCGTTCCGCTCTCCGTGCCCGATGGCGCGCCGTGCGCGCGCACCGGGCCATTGTCCCACAGGGCGAACAATAACGAGCGATTGCACGCGGGCGTCCCCCGCTCAATCCCCGAACAGGATCACCGAGCGCGCCAGCTCGCCGCGGCGCAGTTCGTCGAAGGCGTCGTTGATGTTTTGCAGCGGCATGCGCCGCGAGATCAGTTGGTCGAGCTTGAGCTTGCCGGACAGGTAGAAGTCCACCAGCCGCGGCATGTCCACCGGGAAGCGGTTGGAGCCCATCATCGAGCCCTGGATGCGCTTCTCGGCAAGGAAGTCGGTGCCCTTGAGCTCGATCTTCACGCCCGGCGCGATCATGCCGATCACGGTGGCGGTGCCGCCGCGGCGCAGCATCGAGAAGGCCTGCTCGGCGGTCTGCTTGAGGCCGATGGCCTCGAAGGCGTGGTGCACGCCGCCGCGCGTGAGCGCGCGCACGGCGTCCACCACGTCGGCGTCGGCGGCGTCGACCACGTCGGTGGCGCCGAACTGCTTCGCCAGCGCCAGCTTGCCGGGCACGCGGTCGATGGCGATGATGCGGCCCGCGCCGGCGATGGCCGCGCCGTTGATGGTGGCCAGGCCGATGCCGCCGCAGCCGATCACCGCCACGGTCTCGCCCGGCTGCACGCGCGCGGTGTGCACCACGGCGCCCACGCCGGTGGTCACGGCGCAGCCGATCAGCGCGGCGCGGTCGAGCGGCATCTCGGGGCGGATCGCCACCAGCGCGTGCTCGTGCACCAGCATCTGCTCGGCGAAGGCCGACAGGTTGAGGAACTGGTTCATCGGCGCGCCCCTGGCCAGCAGGCGCGGTTCCTCGCCTTCGCGGCGTCTGGTGTCCGGCTCCACGCACAGCGACAGGTGGCCGGTCAGGCAGTGCTCGCAATGGCCGCAGTAGGCCGACAGGCAGGTGATGACGTGATCGCCGGGCTTGACCGTGCGCACCTCGGAGCCGACCTGCTCGACGATGCCGGCGGCCTCGTGGCCGAGCACCACCGGCGTCGGGAACGGATAGGCGCCGTCGAGGAAGTGCAGGTCGGAGTGGCACACGCCCACCGCCGCCGTGCGCAGCAGCACCTCGCGCGGCCCGGGCTTGCCGATGGCGACGTCCTCGATCACGAGCGGGGTCCTGGGTTGATGCATGACGGCGGCTTTCATGGGTCTCCTCGGCTGGTCTCGTTGTGGCCTCGTTGTGGCCTCACTGTGGCCGCGGTGTGTCTCGCTGCGCGGCAGCGCCTACCATACCGCCGAAACGCGATTCGGTGAAGCGCCCGGCCCACCCCGCTGCGCTCAGGACCGCGCCGCCGCCTTGCCGTCCTGCTGCGCCGCCAGGACCTCGCTGCGCTGGCGGTGGTAGCGGCGCAGGATCTGCTGCCCGACCGTCATGCGCGAGGCCACCGGCACCGGGAAGCGCACCAGCGCGTCGAGCTTGTCGGCGGCCACCGGCTCGAACAGCACGCGCGGCTCGAACTGCGACAGGTCCATGAAGCGCGAGCCGCCATATTCCTGCAGGCTGTGCCGCGCCTCGGCCAGGAACGGCGCGCACACCGCCTCGGTGATCGCCAGCAGCTCGGCTTCCACGCGGTCCGGGTCGGACTTCTCGGGCAGCGGGATGCGCAGCGTGTCCTGCGTGTACCTGCCGGCCTGCGAGTGATTGCGCACCGCCACGGTCAGCAGCATGCTGTTGGGCACCTGCACGGTGGAGCCGGTGAACTGGCGCGTGCCGGCGATCTCCGCCAGCGTGGTGGTGAGCACGTCCATGTCCACCACCTCGCCCGAGTGCGGCCCGATCTCCACCAGGTCGCCGAGCTGGAACGGGCGCGCCATCATGCGCAGGAACGCGCCGAGGAAGCACATCACCAGTTCCTTGCCGCCGATCACCAGCGCCACCGCGAAGGCGGTCAGCGAGATCGCCACGCTCTTGAGCTCCGACACCCAGATGCCCAGCAGCAGCAGGAACACCACCGCCGCGATGGCATTGCGCGTGGCCACGGTCCAGGTGCGGTAGCTGCCGCGGTTCTCCTTGTCGGCGAGCTGGCGGCCCTGGAAGAAGCGGTTGACGAACTTCACCACCACCATGCCGGCAAGCACGATGGCCGCGCTCAGTCCGATGTGCAGCAGGTAACTGTCGTTGAAGGGCAGGTTCATTGAGGCATGTCCGAATACGGCCGGGCGGCACCGCCGGCAAGGCGGCGCGCCATGAGCAAACCCCCGATTCTAGCCATGCCGCGTGGCCGGGCCGCAAAACCCGGCCGCCGCGCGTGGCGGGGCCGGCGCGAGCGCGCCTTGTCGCGGCATGGCGCGGCATGGCGAGGTTCTCCCCGACGAACGTTTTCTCTTGGGATGCGGCTCCGTACCAGGCGACGGATGCAAGGCCTGCCTGACGTGGGTTTCCGCGCGCCGGACGCGCGCGGCTTGTCAGGGCGGCGCCGGACGGGACGGTGAAGACGCACGCGGCGCCGCGACCGGAGGCCGGCCGGCGCGCGCGCGGAACAAGCGGAACAAGCGGGGCATGCGCGCCGCGCGCGGCAAGCCGTGCCGGCCGCGCGCGGCCGCCAGCAGCAGCGCGGCCACGCCTTCGATGCCCATGCAGATGAGGAAGTACAGCAGCGCCACCGCGCCGAACACCTGCGCGGCGTAGCCCATGCTGCGCCCGTTGACCTGCGCCGCCGCCGTCGACAGTTCCACCACGCCGACGATGTAGGCCAGCGACGTGTCCTTGGCCAGCGACACCCACACGTTGCCCAGCGACGGCAGCATGGCGCGCAGCGTCTGCGGCAGCACGATCTGCCACAGCGCCTGCGGCGGCGTCATGCCGAGCGCCAGCGCGGCCTGGCGCTGGCCGCGCCCGATCGCGTCGAAGCCCGCTTCCATGACCTGGGCGATGTACGCCGCGCCGATCAGCGCGAGCGCCAGCACCACGGTGCGCACCTCGCCGACGTGCACGCCGGCCAGCATCGGCAGCAGGAAGTAGGTCCAGAAGATCAGCATCAGCACCGGGATCGCGCGCAGGCCGGCGAGCAGCGCGCGCAGCGGCCGCGCCGGCGCGGTGGGCATCAGCTCGAGCAGCATGGCCAGCCCGATGCCGAGCACGGTGGCGCCGGCGCAGGCCAGCACGGCGATCCACAGCGTCAGCGCGGCGCCGGCCAGCGGGCCGTCGGGGAAGGTGCCCTTGAGCAGGTAGGGCAACTGGGCCAGCACCACCGCCCAGCCGCCGGCAAGCGCCTCAGGCACGGGCCGCCTCCGTCCAGCCGAGCCGGCGCAGCAGCGGCGGCGCGGCGGCCTGCAGCAGCAGGATCAGCGCCGCGTACAGCAAGGTGGCCAGGCCGAAGGCCTGGAAGGTCATCAGGCTGTCGGTCTCGACCTGGCGCGCGGCGTAGGACATCTCGGCAAAGCCGATCGCCATCGCCAGCGAGGTGTTCTTGATGGTCTGGCAGAGCTGCCCCACCATCGGCCGCGCGGCGATGCGCAGCGCCTGCGGCAGCACCACGCGCCAGAACGCCGCCGCCGGCGTGAAGCCCAGCGCCAGCGCCGCGGCGCCCTGCCCGGCGGGCACGTTGGCCAGCCCGGCCTCCAGCTCGCGCGCGTAGAACGCGCTGGCATACAGGCCGATGCCGACCAGGCTGGCCAGCGCCTCGAGCGACGGCGCGGGCAGGTGGATGGCGCCGAGCCGCACGCCCTGCCAGTCGTACAAGGCGCCGATGGCGGCGTCGCCGAGCAGTTGCGCCGCGCCGAAATACCAGAAGAACAACTGCACCAGCAGCGGCGTGCGGCGCAGGAAGCCGACCGCGCCGCGCGCGGCCAGCCGCAGCAGCGCGAACGGCACCAGCGCCAGTGCCAGCCAGACCGCGGCCAGCACGCAGCCAAGCGCGAACACGGCGGCCGACAGCGCCACCGTGAGACCGAAGCCGGAGACGATCCAGCCGACGTACTTCGCCGGCAGGGGCTGCATCAGGATGTCAAGCACCGGCATGGCCATCCTTCACGCCATCCTTCTCGCGGCAGGGGCAAGCCGGCCGCGTCACTTCACCGTGCTGCCGATGGTGAAGTCGCGCGCCAGCGGCGCGGCGCTCTTGGGGCCGAACCACTTGTCGTAGATGCGCGCGGCGGTGCCGTCCTTTTCCAGCGCCAGCAGGATGCGGTCGATCTCGGCGGTCAGGCGGTCCTCGCCCTTGGGCACGCCCACGCCCATGTACTCGCGCGTCAGCGTGAACGAGGAAATCTCGAACTGGTCCTTGTTGGGCAGGGTGGCCAGCAGCGCGCCGAGCTTGGCGCCGTCCTGCGCGAAGGCCTGGATCGCGCCGCTGCGCAGCGCGGTCAGCGCCAGCGGGGAGTCGTCATAGGCGATCACGCGCGCGTCCGGGTACTTCTGGCGCAGCGTGGTTTCCTGCGTGGTGCCCTTGTCCACGCCCAGGCGCCAGGTCTTGAGGTCGTCCGGCTGCTTGAGCGTGCCCTTCCTGGCGATCAGTTGCAGGCCGCTGGCGAAATACGGCGTGGAAAAGCCGATCTGCTGGCGGCGCTCGTCGGTGATGGTGAAGTTGGCGGCGACGATGTCCACCTTCTGCGAGGCCAGCAGCGGGATGCGGTTGGCCGGGTTGGTGGCGCGGAACTCGGTCTTCACGCCCAGGCGCCTGGCGATCTCGGTGGCGTAGTCCACGTCGAGGCCCGCCGGCGTGGTGCTGCCCGCCTCGACGAAGCCGAACGGCGGGTTGGCGTCGAACACGCCCACGCGCAGCACGCCGGCCTTCTTGATGTCGTCGAGCCGGTCGGCGCGGGCCGCGCCCGAGGCCAGCACCGAGATGCCGAGCGCCAGGCTCAGCGCGGCCTTGATCAGCGGGGAGGAAATTCGCATGGATGTCTCGCGATGGTTGTGTTGGCGAGACGATAGCGATCCCTTGACCCCAAGGGAACGAAGGGTTTTGCAGATGGTTATTCCGTGCAAAAATACTAGCTTGGCGCACCGCAGCAAACACTGTGTGGCGCAAGAATGTCCCTGAAGACCGTCGCCGCGGATGCCGCGGCGACCAACAGGAGAGCCCGAATCCATGTATCACGGAGAGCGCTTCAACGGCTACAGCCACCTCGCCGGCGCCATCCTCGCCGCCGCCGGCTCCGCCGTCCTCGTCACCTCCTCCGCCCTGTACCACGACGCCTGGAAGGTCGTCAGCTCGGTGGTCTACGGCAGCACGCTGGTGTTCCTCTACACCATCTCCACGCTCTATCACAGCCTGCGCGGCCGGCCCAAGGACATCCTGCGCCGGCTGGACTACTGCGCCATCTACCTGCTGATCGCCGGCAGCTACACGCCGTTCGCGCTGGTCACGCTGCGCGGGCCGTGGGGCTGGACGCTGTTCGGCGTGAACTGGGGGCTGGCGGTGATCGGCATCGCGCAGGAGCTGTGGATCGGCAAGCGCACGCGCATCTTCTCGCTGCTGATCTACGTGCTGATGGGCTGGCTGGTGCTGTTCGCGTTCGGCCCGCTGGTGGCCGCGCTGCCCGCCGGGGGGCTGTACTGGCTGGTGGCCGGCGGCACGCTGTACACGGCGGGGATCGGGTTCTTCCTGTTCGACGAGAAGGTGCGGCACTTTCACGGGATCTGGCACCTGTTCGTGCTGGCGGGGAGCGCCTGCCAGTTTGTGAGCATCTTCTGGTACGTGGGCTAGGGCGCCCGCCTTCCCGATGCCGGGGCAGGGCGGCCCGCCTTGCCCGCGCGTGCCGCGCCCCCGCCGCCGCCGCCCAATAACATGCGTCCAGCCGCTTGCCGGCCAGCCCGGCGCGCCGGCTCCCTGCCCGCGGCGGTCGATTCCCTTCCCTGCCATCCGCTTCCCCGCGCGGCCGTCCCCCGGACGGCCGCGCTTGCTTCGGCTCCGGGCATCGTCCGCATCACCCGGCCAAAATGATCGATTCAATCACAATTTATGATTGAACTAGTCAAAATTCGCGCACTGTCCTAGAATTCCGGTCACACGATGATTGAATCGATCATCGTCAACACGACTGATACGCACAAAAAGCGACAGGAGACAATGATGCAGATACGAATCAAGCGCGCGATCGAGCGCGTTCCCGGCGGCATGATGATCGTGCCGCTGCTGATCGGCTCCCTGGTGGCGACGTTCGCGCCCGACACACCCAAGTTCTTCGGCTCGTTCACCGGCGCGCTGTTTACCGGCGCGCTGCCGGTGCTGGCGGTGTTCTACGTCTGCATGGGCGCGAGCATCAACATCAAGGCCACGCCCTACATCCTCAAGAAGGGCGGCGTGCTGTTCGGCACCAAGGTCGGCACCGCCGTGCTGCTCGGCGTGATCCTGGGCCATTTCCTCGGCGAATCGCCGGTTTCCGCGGGCGTGTTCGCCGGCCTGTCGACGCTCGCCGTGGTGGCCGCCATGAACGACACCAACGGCGGCCTGTACATGGCGCTGATGGGGCAATACGGGCGCCCCGAGGACGTGGGCGCCTACAGCATCATGTCGCTCGAATCGGGGCCGTTCCTGACGATGGTGACGCTGGGCGTGGCCGGGCTGGCGGCGTTCCCCTGGCCGACGATGGTCGGCAGCATCCTGCCGCTGCTGCTGGGCATGCTGCTCGGCAACCTGGACCGCGAGATGCGCGACTTCCTCTCGCGCGCGGTGCCGGTCATGATCCCGTTCTTCGCGCTGGCCCTCGGCGCCAGCCTCGACCTGCACAAGGTGTGGCAGGCCGGCATGCTCGGCATCGGCCTGGGCATCGCGGTGGTGGCCATCACCGGGACCACGCTCTACCTGGCCGACCGCCTGAGCGGCGGCAACGGCGTGGCGGGCGTGGCGGCGGCCAGCACGGCCGGCAACGCCGCCGCGGTGCCGACCCTGATCGCGGCGGCCAATCCGGTCTACACCGAGGCCGCCAAGAGCGCCACGCTGCTGGTTGCCGCGTGCGTGGTGGTGACGGCGATCCTGACCCCGGTGCTGACCGCCTGGGTGGCCCGGCGCGGCGCGCTGGCGGCACCCGCGGGCGCCGCGCGGAGCGCGCCGTGAGCTGGCTCGTCATCGCCGACGACCTGTCCGGCGCGGCCGACTGCGCGATCGGGTTCACGTCGCCCAGCACCAGCACGGTCGTGACACTCGACGCCCACGCCGGCCCCGCGTTCCAGGCCGACGTGATCGCGGCCGACGTCGACAGCCGGCGCCAGGACCCGGCCACCGCCGCGGCGCGCAACGTCGCCGCCTGGAACCGCTTCGGCGGCGCCGGACGGCGCCTGTACAAGAAGATCGATTCCACGCTGCGCGGCAACTGGGCGGCGGAAACCGCGGCGCTGCAGCGCGTCGCCGGGCTGGCCATCGTCGCGCCGGCGTTCCCGGACGCCGGCCGCACCCTGCGCGACGGCTGCGTGTACGTGCATGGCGAGCCGCTCGAAACCACCGACATCTGGCGCCTGGAAGGGCTCGCCGGCCGCGCGGACGTCACCGCGCTGCTGGCCGCGCAGGGCCTGCGCGCCGAACGGCTGGAGACCGGCGGCGCCATGCGCTGCGCCGACACCCTGCGCGACCGCCTCGCCGCGCTGGCCCGCCAGGGCGTGCAGGCGGTGATCTGCGACGCGCAGACGCAGGACGATCTCGACAGGCTCGCGGCCGCCAGCGCGGACCTCGGCGTGCCGGCCTTCTGGGTCGGCTCGGGCGGCATGGCGCGCGCGCTGTCGGCCGGCGACGCGCACACGCGGGCGGCGCAGGCAAGCCACGGCAACGCGCCGCTGCCGCCCGTGCGCGGCCCGGTGCTGACGCTGGTAGGCAGCCTGTCGGGCGTCTCGGCGCGGCAGGCGGCATGCCTGTGCGAGCGCGGTCAGGTCGAAAGCGTGGTGATCCCGCCGCAGGTGCTGCGCGCCGGCCCCGCGCATGCGGACTGGGCCCGCTGGCAGGACCGCGTGGCGCTGCCGCTGCTCGCGGGGCACGACGTGCTGGCCGGCATCGGCCGCGACGAGCACTTCAGCGCGGACGAAGGCCCGCGCCTGAGCGCGGCCCTGGCCAGCCTGATCGCGCCGCATTTCCATTGCGTGGGCAGCCTGATCGCCACCGGCGGCGAGACCGCGCGCGCGATGCTGGAAGCCGCCGGAATCCGCGCGCTGGCGCTGGTGCGCGAGATCGAGCCCGGCGTGCCGCTCTCGAAGACGCTTGGCGGGCCGGCCCGGCGCGTAGTGACCAAGGCCGGCGCATTCGGCAGCGAGGCCGCGCTGTGGCTCGCATGGCAGGCCGTGCGCGAGGCCTGAGCCGCGCGCGCGGGACGACCAGACAATGACCCCCGGTTGGCGTCGACGCCAACCACGAACCTGAAGCGAAACATGAGCGATTACCTCCCCATCATCGGCATCACCATGGGCGATGCCAGTGGCGTCGGGCCTGAAGTGATCATGAAGAGCCTGGCGCACGCCAGCGTCTACGCCCAGTCGCGCCCGCTCGTCATCGGCGACGCCAGGCGGCTCGAGCTGGCCGGCAAGCTGGTCGGCAGCCCGCTCGCCGTGCGCGCGATCGACAACCCGGCCCAGGCGCAATACGCGCAAGGCACGGTGGACTGCATCGACCTCGGCCTGATTCCGGCCGACCTGCCGTTCGGCAAGCTCTCGCCGGTCGCCGGCGACGCCGCGTTCCGCTATATCGAGCGGGCCGTGGCGCTGACGCAGCAGGACCAGATCGACGCCATCTGCACCGCGCCGCTGAACAAGGAAGCGCTGCACGCGGGCGGCCACAAGTTCCCGGGCCACACCGAGATGCTGGCGCACCTGACCGGCACGCCGGAAGTGTCGATGATGCTGGTGGCGCCGAACCTGCGCGTGATCCACGTGACCACCCACATCGGCCTGCTCCACGCGATCCGCAAGATCGACACCGGGCTGGTGCAGCGGACCATCGAGCGCGGCCACGAGACGCTGGTGCGCGCCGGCATCGCCGAGCCGCGCATCGGCGTGTGCGGCATCAACCCGCATGCGGGCGAGAACGGGCTGTTCGGCTGCGGCGAGGAAGAAGAGAAGATCATTCCCGCGGTGCTGGCGCTGCGCGAGCGCGGCTGGAACGTGGAAGGCCCGCTGCCGGCCGACACCCTGTTCTTCCGCGCCGGGCGCGGCGATTTCGACCTGGTGGTGGCGATGTACCACGACCAGGGCCACGGCCCGGTCAAGGTGCTGGGCCTGGAAGCGGGCGTCAACATCACCGTGGGGCTGCCGGTCATCCGCACCTCGGTCGACCACGGCACCGCGTTCGACATCGCCGGCAAGGGCATCGCCGACGAGCGCAGCCTGCTCGAGGCGCTGCGCCAGGGCGCGGAGCTGGCCACGCGCCGGGGCTGAGCGGCGGCGCGGGCGGGCGGCGCCGGTGGCTGTATGATTTCGCTTTGCCCGCCACCTTGCCGATGCCCCCGCTGCCAATGAACGCCGCCGATCGCCGCCGTGCCATCCTCGAACTCGTGCTGTCAGGCAGCGAATCGAGCGTCGAGCAGCTTACCGGCAGCCTCGGCGTGTCCGAGGCCACGGTGCGCCGCGACCTCGCCGCGCTCGCGCGCGAGGGCCGCATCGTGCGGACCTACGGCGGCGCCGCGGCGCTCACGCAGATCGGCGCGCACGAGCCGGAAACCCCGCTGGAAGAGCGCAACGTCATCCAGCGCGCGCAGAAAGAGGCCATCGCGGCCGTCGCCGCCGGCTTCGTCCACGACGGCGACGCCATCCTGCTCGACAGCGGCAGCACCGCCACCGCGCTGGCGCGGCAACTGGCCGCGCGCGCGGACCTGCACGTCTACACCACCAACCTGCTGGTGGTCGGCGCGCTGGCCGGCGTGCCCGGCATGCGCATCACGCTGGTCGGCGGCGACGTGCGCCCGTCCAGCATGGGCACCATCGGCCCGCTGGCGCAGATGACGCTGGCGCGCATCAGCGTGGACAAGGCCTTCCTCGGCGCCGACGGCGTGGTGGCGGGCGTCGGCCTGTGCGAGGCCACGGCCGAGCAGGCCTACCTGAAGGAATGCATCGTGCGCCAGTCGGCCGAGATCTTCGTGCTGGCGGACGCCACCAAGCTCGGCCGCGCGCGCCAGCAGCACTGGACGCCGCTCGAGCGGCCGTGGACGCTCGTCACCGACGACGGCGCCTCCGCGGCGCAACTCGAAGCGTTCCGCGCGCTCAAGCACGTGCGCGTGGCGCTCGCGCCGGCCTGACGGCGGCCGGTCCACGGCCGGTCCGCTCCGCGTCCGCCTGCGCCGCGGCTGGCGCGGGCAGTCCCGGCGCGTCTTCGCGTCTTCCCTTCTTCCCGATGGCCGCCGCCCGCGCGGCCCGCTCATCCGCGTAGAGAACCCAACCAGAACCCAACCGGCAGGATCGCCTGCTCCACCCGTTCCACCCGTTCCGCCTGTTTCACCCATTGCGCCCATTTCGCGGCGCGCCACGGCCCGCCGCGCCCCACGCGCCAGCATCCCGCCCCAGAAACGGGCCTGCGGACGGGCCCGCATTCCCGCTTTCGGCGCACGGCGCCGGTTTCCCCCGCCGTTCCGGCGATTTTCTCGGGTTGGCCCGACTCTTGCGTATTGAAATTCAAATTTTAGAGACGTATCGTCCCGAAAATTTGAATTTCCACTCAACATTTGCGCACGCCCCAGAAACCGTGCGCCAGGAGTCCGCATGTTTCTCCGTTCCATGACCCGCCGCGCACGTGCCGTTCTGGGCCTGGCGCTGATCGCCACCAGCTTGTCGGCCGGCGCCGCCCAGGTCGTCAACATCGGCGTCCAGCCCGCCACCCAGCCGATCTACATCGCCAAGGCGGCCGGCTACCTGGCGCCGCTGGAGGCCAAGTACGACGTCAAGTTCGAATTCCACAGCTTCCCCTACGGCGCGCCGGAGAACCAGGCGATGGCGGCCGGCAATCTCGACCTCGCCTCGGCGGGCATGGGGCCGGCGGTGGTCGCGTCGGCGCGGCTGCCGGTCAAGCTGCTCGGCATCACCATCCTGGAGCAGACCGCCATCGTGGTCCCCTCCGACTCGCCGGTCCACACGATCGCCGATCTCAAGGGCAAGCGCATCGCCTACCCCGGCGAGGGTTCCCAGCAATATCCGCTCCTGCTCAACGCCCTGCAGAAGGCGGGCCTGAAGGTGGCGGACGTGCAGTTGTTCAAGACCTCCGGCTCGCAGGTCGGCACGCTGGTCGAGCAGCACAGCGTGGACGCCGGCATCACCTGGGACCCGCATATCTCGGTGGCGCTCGCCGGCGGCAAGACCCGCGTGCTGCTGAAGGCCGAGAAGATCCTGCCGCTCAAGAACGGCCATTACGTCGGCGACGGCTTCTACGGCCGCACCGAGTTCATCGATGCCCATCCCGACCTGGTGCGCGACATCATGGCCGCGCAGATCCGCGCCATCAAGCTCATCAACAAGACGCCGCAGAAGGCCGTGGAGATGTGGAGCAAGGAAATCGGCTTCCCGCCCAAGGTGATCGAGTATTCGCTCAAGGAAGGCATCTCGGTGTACTCGACCGACATGGTGCCTGACGCGCAGACCATGAAGGTCTACGCCTCGTTCCTCAAGCAGGCGGCGATCCTGCAGGACGGCGACGAGCCCAAGCTCGCGCCCGAGCCGGCGCGCCAGGCGCTGGCGGCCGAGAAGCCCTGATTCCCCTTTTCCACTTTCCTTCAGAGGAGAAGCCGATGGCTTCGTTTTTCCGGTCGGCGGCGAGCCGCGTGTTCCCTTACCTCGCCGCGATGCTCGCGGTGGTGCTGGTGTGGGAGCTCGTGGTCGTGCTGACCCATCCGAGTCCGGCGGTGCTGCCGTCGCCGGAGCTGACCGCGCGCACGCTGTACGGCCTGTTCGCGTCGGGCACGATCTTCCGCGACATCGGCGCCAGCCTCGGCCGGGTGCTGGCCGCCTGGCTGCTGGCGGCGTGCCTGGCGATTCCGCTCGGCCTGCTGCAGGGCACGCGGCCGCGGCTGGCGCGCGTGCTGGAGCCGCTGGTGGAACTGTTCCGGCCGATCTCGCCGCTGGCGTGGATCCCGATGGCGATCCTCTGGTTCGGCATCGGCGAGGCGGGCAAGGTGTTCATCATCTTCATCGCCACCTTCTTCCCGATCCTGCTCAACACGGTGTCGGGCGTCAAGGCGGTCGATCCGGTGCTGGTGCGCGCCGGCCGCGTGCTGGGCTGCAATTCGGACGCGCGGCTGTTCTGGCAGGTGATCCTGCCCGCCGCCATGCCGACCATCCTGGTCGGCCTGCGCATCTCGTTCGGCATCGGCTGGGCCGCGATCATCGCCGCGGAGCTGGTCGCGGCCAACAAGGGGCTGGGCTACCTGATCGCCAACGGCATGGAGATCCTGCGCTCGGACCAGGTGCTGGCGGGCATGGTCATCATCGCGTTGCTGGGCATTCTCATCGACACCGGCTTTCGCATTCTCGGCCAGCGGCTGGGCTTCAAGGAGTAAGACATGGACCGCACTGCGGCCGCCGCGCCCCGCGAGGGCGTAGCCATCAACAACGTTTCCAAGCTGTACTACACGCGCGCTGGCGACGCCGTCGAGGCGCTGCGCCCGGTCTCGCTGGACATCGCCGCGGGCGAGTTCGTCGCGCTGATCGGCCCGTCGGGCTGCGGCAAGAGCACGCTGCTCAATATCGTGGCCGGCTTCGAGGCGCCCAGCGCCGGCTCGGTGCTGGTCGACGGCGACAAGGTCGTGCGGCCCGACATGCGGCGCGGCATGGTGTTCCAGCAGTACGCGCTGTTCCCGTGGCTCAGCATCCGCGACAACATCGCCTTCGGCCTGCGCCAGCAGGGCATGCCGCGCAAGGAGCGCGAGGCGGTGGCCAACCGCTACCTCGAACTGGTGGGGCTGGCCGAGTTCGGCGACGCGCGCCCCGACGCGCTCTCCGGCGGCATGAAGCAGCGCGTGGCGCTGGCGCGGGTGTTCGCCACCGAGCCGAGCACGATCCTGATGGACGAGCCGTTCGGCGCGCTCGACGCGCTCACGCGCGGCTTCCTGCAGCAGGAGTTGCTGCGCATCTGGCGCGAGCACCGCAAGACGGTACTGCTGGTGACGCACTCGGTGCAGGAGGCGCTGTTCCTGGCCACGCGCGTGGTGGTCATGACCAGCCGCCCCGGGCGCATCAAGCTCGACCAGCGCGTGGACCTGCCCTACCCGCGCACGCTCGCCACGCCCGGCTTCCGCGAACTGGAGGCCAATATCCTGACCGCGCTCGACGACGAGCTGCGCAAGACCTACGGCAGCGCGCCGGCGATGGTATCGGACTGACCACGACATGCTTTCCCAAGATTCATTCCAGCCCGCGCCGGCCAGCGTGCGCGAGCGCATCGCCGCCACGCTGGTGCGCGCGCGCCAGCGCGACCGCACGCTGCACGCCTTCATCGAGCTCGATGCCGCGCGCGCCGCGCGCCGCGCGGCGGAACTCGACGCCCTGCCGCCGCGCGCGCGCGGCCCGCTGCACGGCATGCCCGTGGCCGTGAAGGAGATCATCGACATGGCCGGCGCGCTGTGCGCGTGGGGCTCGCCGCTGCACGCGGGGCGCCGGCCCGCGCACGATGCGCTGCTGGTACAGCGCCTGGCCGCGGCCGGCGCGGTGCCGGTCGGCGTCACCGCCTCCACCGAATACGCGCTGGCCGCGGCCGCCGCGACCGTGCATCCGCGCGACGCGCGGCGCTCGCCGGGCGCGTCCTCGAGCGGCTCCGCCGCGGCGGTCGGCGCCGGGCTGGTGCCGCTCGCGCTCGGCACGCAGACCATCGGCTCGGTCATCCGCCCCGCGGCCTATTGCGGCGTGGTGGGGTTCAAGCCGAGCTTCGGGCGCTATCCCACCGATGGCATCCTCTGCCTCTCGGCGCGGCTCGACCACGCCGGCGTGCTGGCCGCGCGCGTGGCCGACGTGATCGCCGCGGACGCGGTGCTGGCCGGCATCGCCGCGCCGGCGTCGCTGCCAACGGCAGCGCATGGCGCCACCCCCGCGCTGCGCGTGCTGCAGCCGTGGTTCGGCGAGGAAGTGTCCGCGGCGGTGTCGTCGACGCTCGACGGCGCATGCCAGCGCCTGCGCGGCGCCGGCTTCGGCCTCGCGCCGCTGTCGGTGGACGCCGGCATCGCCGCCGCCGAGACCGGCCTGACCGACACGCTGCTGACCTTCGAGCTGGCCCGGCGCCACGGCGCCGCGCTGCGCGCGGCACCCGACAAGGTGTCGGCGAAGCTGCTGGCGATGGCCGAGCGCGGCGCGCGCGTGAGCGCGGCGCGCTTCGACGAAGCCGTGCGCGAGCAGGCCGCGCTGTCGGCGCGCCTCGACGCCATGCTGCGCCCCGGCGAGATCGCGCTGGCGCCGGCCACGGTGGGCACCGCGCCGCTGCTGCCGGAGGGCTCCGGCTCGCGCGCGCCGCAGCGGCTGTGGACGCTGGCCGGCATGCCGGCGCTGACGCTGCCGGCGGGCACGCACGGCGGCCTGCCGGTGGGCCTGCAACTGATCGGCCGCCGTGGCGAGGATGCGGCGCTGCTGGCCGCCGCCGCGCGCATCGAAGCCGTGCTCGGCGCCGCGTCTCATGGCTAGCCCGGCCTGGATGCCGCTGGCGGCGACCACCCTGATCGTGTTCTCGGGCACGCTTGTGCGGGCGGTCTCGGGGCTCGGCTTCTCGCTCGTCGCCGTGCCGCTGCTGTCGCTGGTCTGGACGCCGGCCCAGGCCGTGGCGATCGCCGTGCTGTTCCAGACGCTGAGCGCGCTGCCGCTGGTCTCGGCCGAATACCGCAACATCGACTGGCGCCTGCTCGCGCGCATCTGCGCGGGCGGGCTGGCCGGCATGCTGCCCGGGCTCGCCCTGCTGCAATGGCTGCCCGAGCCCGCGATGCGCGTGGCGCTGGCGGCCATCCTGCTGCTGTCGGTGGCGCTCATCGTGGTGGGGCGGCGCTTGATCCGCAACATGACGCCGGCGCGCATCCTGCTGGTGGGCCTGTGCGCCGGCGTCGCGCAGGGCATGGCCGGGGTGTCGGGGCCGCCGCTGATGGCGGGCCTGATGGCAATGCCCGGGCTCGACCCGCGTACCATCCGGCTCACCGCCACCTCGGTGTTCCTGATCCTCGGGCTGGTGTCGGTCGCCACGCTGGGGTGGCATGGCGCCTTCGGCGTCATGGCGCCGGGCAGCTACGCGATCGCCACCGCGGGCATGGTGGGCGGCCACCTGGCCGGGGAACGGCTGTTCGCGCTGGCCGGCGCGGCCGGCTTCCGCCGTTACGTATTGCTGGTATTGTTCGCGTCCGCGCTGCTGACGCTGGCGCCTTTGTGGCGATAGGATCTTGTTGATGATGGATATGGAAGACCAGGAGCGCGCCCGCACCACGGGTTCGGCGCTCGAAAAGGCGGTGGGCATCCTGGAGACGCTGGGAGAGCAGGTGCGCGGCCTGAGCCTGGCCGAGCTGGCCGAATTCACCGGCATGCCGAAGCAGACCGTGCACCGCATCGTGCGCCAGCTCGAGGAGCTGGACCTGCTCGCGCGCGAGGCCGGCGGCGACCGCTTCATCTTCGGCGCCCGCCTGCGCCAGCTCGGCGTGGCGGCGCTGTCGGCGCCGCGCCAGTCGCTGGCCACGCGCCAGATCCTGACCGAGCTGGTGGACGAGATCGGCGAGACCTGCAACATCGGCGTGCTCGACGGGGAGGAAGTCCTGTACGTCGACCGCGTCGAATGCCACTGGCCGCTGCGCGTGCAGCTGCGCCCGGGCAGCCGCGTGCCGTCCCACTGCACCGCGATCGGCAAGCTGCTGCTCGCCCACCTGTCCGGCGCGCAGCGCCGCGAGCTGCTGCCGCGCCTCGCGCTGACCGCCTACACGCGCAATACGCTCGCCACCGTGCCGGCGCTCGAAGCCGCGCTGGCGCAGATCCGCAGCCAGGGTTACGCCATCAACCAGGAGGAAGACTCGCTCGGCCTCAACGCGATGGCGGTGCCGGTGCGCGACGCGGCGGGCAAGGTGCTGGCGGGGCTCGCGGTCCACGCGCCCAGCGCGCGGCTGCCGCTCGACGAGATGCTGGCCCGGCGCCCGCTGCTGGAGGCCGCGGCCGGCCGGGTGGCGTCGGTGCTGTTCAACGCCTGAGCGGCGGCGCGCGTCGACGCGAAGCGCGGGCGCCCCCCGCGCGCCGCGTCACGAACTCTGGATGCCCCGCTTGCGGATGAAGTCGCCCCAGACCTTCGACTCGGACACGGCGCGCTGCCTGATGGCCTCGGCCGAGCCCACGACCGGGAAGAGGTAGAGCGAAGCCAGCTTCGCCTTGATCTGCGGGTCCGCCAGCGCGGACTGCACGGCGGCGTTCAGGCGGGTCACGACCTTCGGGTCCATGCCGGCCGGGCCCACCAGCGCGTACCAGCTCGGCATGAGCGGCGCGTCGATGCCGGCCTCCTTCAGCGTCGGCACGTTCGGCAGCTCCTTGACGCGGTGCGGCCCGACGATCGCGACCGGCACCACCGTCCCTCCCGTCACCTGCGGCAGCGCCGCGCCGAGCACGCTGACCATCGCATCCACCTCGCCCGCCACCACGCCGGTCAGCGCCGGACCGGAGCCCTTGTAGGCGACGTGGGTCATCTTCAGGTCCAGCTTGTCCGCCACGACTTCCATCGCCAGGTGCGTGGAGTTGCCGACGCCGGCGCTGCTGAACGTCAGTCCGCCCGGCTTCTGCCGGGCCTTGTCGATGAAGCTCCGCGCCGACGTGATGCCGCTGGCCTTGCTGGCCACCAGCACGAATGGCGTGTCGACGACCGGCGAGATGAACGTGTAGTCCTTCTGCGGGTTGTACGGCAGCGACGCATACAGGTGCGGGTTGAAGCTGATCTGCGACACGCCCGTGAGCAGCACGGTATAGCCATCCGGCTGCGCCTTGGCGACCGTGCTCATGGCGACGATGCCGTTCGCGCCCGGCCGGTTGTCGACGACGATGGTCTGCCCGAGGTCCTGCGACAGGCGGTCGGAAAGCAGCCGCGCCACGACGTCGCCGCCCGAGCCCGCGGACTGCGGCACGATCATCCGGATCGGCCGGCTCGGAAACGCATCCTCGGCCTGCGCGGCGCCATGACACATGGCCGCCGAGGCAATGAACGCAGAAGCAATCAAACGTCGGTACATCAACACTCTCCCATCGAAGCGAAGCCAATCACGGAATTTTCATAGCGATGGTATGGATACGCACGCCGAACAACCAATACGGATTGTCGATGCCAACATAGGCAAAGGCTATGCCCCCGGGAAACCATGACGCGCCTGCCCGGCGGTGGGGCACGGACGCGCCATTGCAATGCAGCCCCGCGGCGCGGCGCACAGAACGAGTGCGCGAATGCGCGAGACCAGTCATGCTCCGGCGCGCGGGCGCCCACGAAACCGCATCGTCATAGGACCAGCCTATGACCGGATCGGAATTTCGTCTTTCCGGATGGCGCGCCGCGCTCCGTACCATGACTGCCGTCATCCCGGGCCCTCCCCGGGCCCTCGGCCCTCACGCAAGAGCGCACAAGTCATGTCCGACATCGATACCCGCGGCAACGCGTGGCTGACGCCACCGTCCGCCTACCTGGCAAGCCGCCCTTCCACCTTCTCCGTTCCGGCCCGCCCGGCGTCGCGCTACCTGCCGATGCGGGACGGCTGCCGCCTCGCCGCCGACATCTACGTCCCGCAGCCGCTGCCGGGCCAAGCCGCGCCGCGAACGTTCCCGGCCGTCGTCATCTTCACGCCGTACTACCGGCGCTTCCGCCTGTCGGGCGCGGGCGCCGAGCCCAGCCCCAACACCGCGAAGTACCGCGATGCGTTCGTGCCCAGGGGCTATGCGGTCGTGGTGGTGGACGTGCGCGGCACCGGCGCGAGCTTCGGCACGCGCGACGCGCTGCGCTCGCCCACCGAGCGCGACGACTATTACGAAGTGGCCGAATGGATCGCCGGCCAGCCCTGGTCGAACGGGAAGATCGGCTCCACGGGCATTTCCTACCTGGGCGCCGCCGCGTGCTTTCTCGCCAGCACGGGCCACCCCGCGGTCAAGGCGATCGCGCCGCTGTTCTCGGTGTCCGACATCTACAGCGAGCAGCTCTATCCGGGCGGCATGCTGTCCAAGGTCTGGGTGGAAGCCTACGACGAGCTGATGCTCGCGCTAGACCAGGACCGCCGCGACCTGGTGGCCGGGTTTCCTTATTTCGACGACCCGCGCTTCGCGGGCCCCGAGCGCTGCGACGAGGACCTGGACGGCACGCTCGTCGCGGCGGCCATCGCCGAGCACCGCAACAACTTCACGCTGGCCGACCTGGCGCCGGAATTCGCCTTCCGCGACGGCGCGGCGTTCCACGATGCGTCGCTCGACTCGGGAAGCTGCAGCCCCTATCGCTACCTCGACGGCATCGCGCCGGACGTGTCGGTGTATTCGATCTCGGGCTGGTACGACGGCGGCGGCTACGCCAACGGCGCCATCACGCGCTTCCTCTCGCTGCCGTCGAACGACAGCCGCCTGCTGCTGGGCCCGTGGGACCACGGGGCCCGCACCAACATCTCGCCGTGGCGCGATCACGCCGCGTCGGATTTCCCGCTGCTGGGCGAAGTCCTGCGATTCTTCGATCACCACCTGCTCGGCCTGCCGACCGGCCTCGAACGCGAAGCCCGCGTGCACTACCACAGCATCCACGACGACCGCTGGCAGCCGGCGGACACGTGGCCGCCGGCGCCGGATGCCACGCGGCTCTACCTGGCCGGGGACGGCACGCTTGCCGACACGCCGGCGCCCGCGCCGACGGAAGTGCGCGCCCAGGTCAGCTTCGACTGGACCACTGGCCGGCAGACGCGCTACGAGCGCCTGGGCGCGCTCAACATCGAGGACTACTACGCCGACTGGGGCCGGCGCGAAGCCGCGCTGCCCCACTTCGATTCCGCGCCGCTGGCGTCGCCGCTGGCGATCGCCGGCCACGTGGTGGCCCATCTCCGCGTGGCGTCGTCGCAGCCCGACGCGGCGCTCTTCATCTACCTGTCGGAGGTGGAGGCGAACGGCACGGTCCGCTACATCACCGAGGGCATGCTGCGCGCGTCCCACCGGAAGCTGGAGCCGTGCCCCGCGGAGTACCGCACCACGTGGCCATATCGCGCGCATCGCCGCGCCGAGGCCGAGCTCCTGACGCCCGGCGCCGCCGTGCCGCTCACGTTCGCGCTCCTGCCGGTGGCGTGGACGCTGGCGGCCGGCAGCCGCCTGCGCGTGTCCGTCGCCGGGGCCGACCGCGGCCATTTCCCGCCGGTTCCACTCGGCCGCCCGCCGCTGCTGACCCTGACGATGGGCGGCGGCGAAGGCTGCCATCTCGACGTGCCGGTGGCGGATCCAGCCGCGGGTCCCGCCGCCGACCCTGCCGGCGGGCGCTAGCGCCGGCCCGATGCCCGCCCGCCACCCGAGGTGCTAGAGTGGGCATCCGTCCTTCCCTCCGTCCCCGTCATGGACTTCCGGCAGCTTCGCTATTTCGCGCGCATCGTCGAACTCGAGAGCATCACCGCGGCAGCCGATGCGCTGCATATCGCCCAGCCGTCGCTGAGCCAGCACGTGGTCAACCTCGAAGCCGAACTGGGCGCGAAGCTGCTGGTGCGCGGACCGTTCGGCGCGCGCCCCACCGAGACCGGCCAGATCCTGTACCGGCACGCCAAGATGGTCCTGCGCCAGATGGAGGAAGCGCACGCCGCCGTGCGCCACGGACGCGACGTGCCGTCGGGCCACGTCCGGGTCGGCCTGCCCACCAGCACCTCCCGCGTGCTGGCCGTGCCGCTGCTGCAATTCGTCAGCGGCAGCGTCCCCGACGTGACCGTCGAGATCGTCGAGGGCAGCAGCGCCGACTTGGCGGAACTGGTGACGGCGCAGAAGCTCGATCTCTGCATCGCGATGGATGCCCAGCAGCGTCCCAACATGCATCTGGTGCCGCTGCTCGACGAAGACCTCATGGCCGTCGGCCCCGCCCCGGCGCAGCGCGACACGGCGCTGACGCTGGCTGAAATGGCGGCGCTGCCGTTGCTGCTGCCGAGCTTTCCCAATTCGATCCGGGTGCTGACGGACCGGGCGTTCGTCGCCGCCGGACTCGAACTCAAACTCGTGGCGGAAACCAGCGCGACCTCGGTCCTGCTTGCCGCGGTCCGCGCCGGCATGGGATGGACGATCCTGCCGTGGAGCGCGCTGGCGACCGAGCACCCGGACGCATTCGCCTGCGTGCCGATTTCCGATTCGTCGCTGGTGCGGCGCGTGTTCCTGTGCGTGGCGGGCTCCGCGCGCCTGAGCCTGGCCTGCAAGACCGTGGAAGACGCCCTGCTCCGGCTGATCGGCGAGGCCATCGCCACGCGCACCTGGAAAGGCGTCAGCCCGCTGAGCCGCCTGCTGGGCCAGCGCGACGAGGGCAGCGAGGGCAACGGGGGCGGCTAGCCCGGCGCGTTGCCGCGGATGCGCCGGCCTCGCCGCGCAGCGAAAGCGCACGCTTCGCGCCCCGCATCTCCGCCCCGGCCGCGCGCATGGGGACGCCATTCGCGCCACGGCCACGGCGCCGGACGAATCCCGCGCCGGCGCAAGACCTTCCCGCCCACGCGCGGTAGACCGTTTCACCCCGCCGATGATCCGCGAGAGAATCGCGCGCGCCACATGCCGCGCCACATGCCGCGCGGACATGCCCGCCGGCCGTCACGACGCCCGCGCCCGACGGGCGCCGTTCCGCCATTGCCGCACGGCGGCGGGCGCCCGCGCACGTCCCCCGGCCCCGGTTTGGTGCGGCATGACGAAAAAAACCAACATATCAGCACGCCATTTGAGAAAAAAACGTGGCATAATTTTTGCACAGAAAACTTGAGTACACAGAATTTCTCTTGTACTTCCAGGTAGCTCACACCTGGCTGCGTCCGTTCAGATTGGCTACGTTGAAGGAGCTTCACGATGCGGTCCCCAGTTTTCCAGATGTTGTCCAGCATTCTCCTAGGCCTCACCCTCGGGCTCGCGGGCCAGGCGTGGTCGGCAAGCGGCGTGCCGCTGCGGCTCATCGTGCCCTACCCCGCCGGGGGACCCACCGATATCGTTGCCCGGACCGTCGCGCCGGCCTTGGGCGCGGCGCTCGACCAGACGGTGATCATCGACAACCGCGCCGGCGCGAGCGGCTCGATCGGGGCCGGCACGGTGGCGCGCTCGGCCCCGGACGGCAACACGCTGCTCCTGAACACCTCGATCCACACCATCCTTCCGCATCTGACCAAGGTGCCGAACGACGCGATCAAGGACTTCACGCCGCTCGCGCAGGTCAACAGCATTCCGTTCGTGCTGGTCGCAAACAAGGATCTGCCATACAAGACCGTGCCGGAGCTCATCGCTTACGCAAAGGCGCATCCGGGGCAGATCAACTTCGCCACCAACAGCGCGGGGTCTGCCTCGCATATGGCCGCGGAGCTGTTCGCGCGGGCCGCGGGCATCGAGATGCGGCACATTCCCTACAAGGGGAGCGCCCCGGCCCTTACCGACCTCGTGGGTGGCCAGGTGCAGATCATGTTCGAGCAGGGCCCCTCGGTCGCGCCCTTCCTGAAGAGCGGCCAGCTCCGCGCGCTTGCCGTCACGAGCCCCGCCCGCACGCTGAACAATCCCGAGCTTCCCACATTGGCGGAACTCGGCCTCAAGGATTTCAGCTACTCGAACTGGCAGGGCATCTGGGGCCCCGCGGGCCTCCCGCCCAACGTGACGAAACGCCTGGTCGACGCGCTGCAGAAGGCCCTGACCCAGCCCGAGGTGCAGCAGAAGCTCCGCGCGCTCGGCACGGAGCCCGCCAACCGGTACGGCAGCGATTTCGAGACGTTCGTGAAACAGCAGTTTGACCAGCAAGGTACCCTGATCAAGAGCGCGGGTATCAAGATCGAATGACGGCCGTCACCGGCTGTTTTTCCTGTTCGAATTCCCGTCATCGAAGCCCGATGCGGGCAGCATGCAAAGGATCGAGGAGCTATGTCGGTTGATTCCGTTTCCCAGTCGGGCTCGAGTGTCGAAAGCGCGTACAAGGCGGGCCGCGCCGTCATTGCCGCGCGCCGCCATTGCGTGTCGACCGGCCACTACCTCGCCACCCAGGCTGCCTTCCAGATACTCGAGGCGGGAGGCAACGCCATAGACGCCGGCGTCGCCGCGGGCCTGGTGCTCGGCGTGGTGCACAGCGACCAGGTGAACATCGCGGGCGTCGCGCCGATGATCATCTACCTCGCCAACCGCCGCGAAGTGGTGACGATCGACGGCCTTGGCGTGTGGCCCGCGGCCGCGAGCCTCGAGCACATCAGGAAGGAGCATGGCGGCGAGATCCCCGAGGGCCTCCTCAGAACCGTGGTGCCGGCCGCGCCCGCGGCATTCATCAAGGCGCTCGGCGACTTCGGCACGCTTTCGTTCGGCACGGTCGCTTCTTTCGCCCTGCGCTTCGCCCGCGAAGGCTTCCTGATGTATCCGTTCATGCACGAGCAGTTGCAGATGGTGAAGCACAAGCTCGAGCGATGGCCGTCCAACCGCGACATCTACCTGCCCGGCGGGGACGTCCCCGCGGTGGGGGCGCTTTTCGTCCAGAGCGACCTTGCCGGCAGCATCCAGTATCTGATCGACGAAGAGCATGCCGCGCTGGCGCGTGGCGGCAGCCGGCTGGCGGGATTGCAGGCCGCGCGCGACGCCTTCTACAAGGGCGACATCGCGCAGAAGATAACCGGCTACCACGCCGCCCACGGGGGCTGGCTCACGCCCGGGGACATGGCGAGCTTCGAGGTGAAGTTCGAACGGCCCGTGGTAACGCGCTACCACGACCTGGAAATCCATGCGTGCGGCTTCTGGTGCCAGGGACCGACGCTGGGCCAGGCGCTGAACCTGCTCAAGGGTTTCGATCTCAAGCAGATGGGGCACAACACCCCGGCCTATATCCACCACGTCGCCGAAGCACTCAAGCTGGTCTTCGCGGACCGGGAGGCATTCTATGGCGATCCGCGATTCAACGACACGCCGGCCGACTGGCTGCTGTCCGACCGCTATGCCGACGAAAGGCGCAAGCTCATCCGCGAGGACCGCGCCTGGCCCGGTCTTCCGCCATCGGGGGCGAACACCCGGCCGGCCGCCAGCGGCGACGCCGGTGGCCAGGCAGGCGGCCCGTTCGATACGTCCTGCGTCACCGTGGTCGACCACGCCGGCAACGCGATCTGCATCGCCCCGAGCGACGTGTGCAGCGACACCCCGGTCATCCCGGGAACGGGCCTCGCGCCATCTTCGCGCGGCTCGCAGTCCTGGGCGCTGAGCGGGCACGCCTCCTGCCTCGCCCCGGGGAAGCGGCCCCGGCTCACGCCAAGTCCGGCCCTGATCATGCGGCCCGGAAAAATGGTCATGCCCATCGGCAGCCCGGGCGGCGACAGCCAGACGCAGGCCAATATCCAGGTCCTTCTCAATATGGAAGTCTTCGGCATGGATCCGCAGACCGCCATCGAAGCCCCGCGCTTCATCACGTACAGCCATCCGGACTCGTTTTCCCCGCACAAGGCCTTTCCCGGCCGGCTCTGCCTGGAGGGCCGCATCGCGCAGGCCACGGCGCAGGCGCTTTCGGACCTGGGGCATGAGGTGGTCATCTGGCCGGACCGCCTCTGGCGCGCGGGCGGAGTCTGCACGGTGCGGCACGACCTCGAGCGCGGCGTGTACGAAGCCGGCGCGGATCCCCGGCGGGCCGCTTCGTCGGCGCTCGGCTGGTAAGGCCGGGGCCGGACGCGCGCGGGGCTTCGGGAGGTCAACCCTTCGGGCTGGCTTCCCGACGCCGGGGCGCGGCAGCCACCGCGGCCCGTTCGTCGCTTACCTGAAGACGATCGTCTTGTTGCCGTTCAGGAATACGCGGCTCTCGATATGGAATTTCACGGCGCGCGCGAGCGCCACCTTTTCGGAGTCCCGTCCGGCCGCGACCAGCAGGTCGGGGCCAAAGACGTGATCGACGCGCTCCACGACCTGTTCGATGATGGGACCCTCGTCGAGGTCGCCGGTGACGTAGTGCGCCGTTGCGCCGATCAGCTTCACGCCGCGCTCGTATGCCTGGTGATACGGCTTCGCGCCCTTGAACCCGGGCAGGAACGAGTGGTGGATGTTGATGGCTTTGCCGGACAGCGCGCGGCACAGCTCGTCCGACAGCACCTGCATGTAGCGCGCCAGCACCACCAGCTCGCTGCGCGTCTGCGCGACGAGCTGCAGCAGCCTGGCTTCCTGTTCCGACTTCGTCTCGGGCGTCACGGGCAGGACGTGGAACGGGATGTCGTGCCGCTCCACGAGATGCCTGAGGGCCTCGTGGTTCGACACCACCGCGGTGATGGTCATGGGCAGCTCTCCCGTCCGCTGGCGATACAGCAGATCTTCCAGGCAGTGGTCGAACTTCGACACCATCACGAGGACCCGCGCCCGCTCGTCCCGGGACCGCAGGTTCCACTCCATGTCGAAACGTGCCGCGGTCGCCTTGAACGCGTCGCGCAGCTCCTCCAGCGAGGGCGCCGGAGTGGTGTCCGTGCGGAACACGACCCGGGAAAAGTAGCGGCCCTGGTTCTCGTCGTCGTACTGGGCCATCTCCGTGATGTTGCAGCCCCGGTCCGCAAGGAAGTTGCCGATGGCGGCGACGATGCCGCGCGTGCCGGGACACGCCACCTTGAGCACATAGGAGCTGGGGACGGACGCTTGGCGTGCTGGGGAATGGGATTGCATGGGCGTTGGCGGATGAAAGAGGGTTGATCGGCCGGATTTTTCTGATTCCTTGTGTAAAAAAAATATATCACTAAATTTTTCTTGCGAGAAGTTTTTTGTAGATTTATAGTCATCAAAAGAAATTCTGGACCTGACCAACGCAACATCCGCGCCCGCGGCATGCGCCCGGGGACCGCGTGGAACGGTGCCCGGCAAGGCATCTTCCGGGGAGCGCGGCGTGGTGAAGCCTTGCGTCGGGACTTCTCGGAACCACAAGGATCCATTCATGGCAAACAGAGTTCCTGCCCAGGCAGAAGTCGTCATCGTCGGTGGCGGTATCGTGGGATGCTCGATCGCATACCACCTGACCAGGCTCGGCATCACCGATGTCGTCCTGCTCGAGCGCAGGCAACTGACTTGCGGCACGACCTGGCACGCCGCCGGCCTCATCGGCCAGCTGCGGAACAGCCGGCAAATGACGGAGCTGGCAAAGTACACGTCCGACCTGCTCTACGAGCTCGAGCGCGAAACCGGGCAGGCCACCGGCTTCAAGCAGAATGGCTCGATCAGCCTGGCGCTCAATGCGGCCCGTTTCGAAGAGCTCAGGCGCGGCGCGTCGATGGCGAAGAACTTCGGCCTCGATGTGCAGGTCGTCGGCCCGTCCGACATCAAGGGGCTGTGGCCCATGCTCGACCTCAAGGACGCCGTGGGCGGCGTGTTCCTGCCCAAGGACGGGCAGGCAAACCCCACCGACATCACCCAGGCCTTCGCCAAGGGGGCCCGCATGCGCGGCGCCAAGGTCGTGGAGAACCTGAAGGTCGAGAAGCTGCTCGTCGAGAACGGCAAGGCGGTCGGCGTGCAGACCGAAGAAGGCGTCATCAAGGCCGGCACCGTGGTGCTTGCCGCCGGCATGTGGTCCCGGGAGCTGGCGGCGCAGGTCGGCGTGTCGATCCCGCTCCATGCCGCGGAGCACTTCTACATCGTGACCGAAGCCATCGACGGCCTGCCCGGCAATCTTCCGGTCCTGCGCGTGCCCGACGAATGCGCCTACTACAAGGAAGACGCCGGGAAACTCCTGCTGGGCGCGTTCGAGCCCGTGGCGAAGCCCTGGGGGATGAAGGGCATCCCCGAGGATTTCTGCTTCGATGCCCTGCCCGACGACTTCGACCACTTCGAGCCGATCCTGACGAGCGCCGCGGAGCGGGTTCCCGTCCTGCAGACCACCGGGATCAAGACCTTCTTCAACGGCCCGGAGAGCTTCACGCCCGACGACCGGTATCTGCTGGGCGAAACCGCGGAGGTCAAGGACCTCTTCGTTGCCTGCGGATTCAACTCCATCGGCATCCAGAGCTCCGGCGGCGCGGGCAAGGCGCTCGCCGAATGGATCCGCGACCGCCGGCCGCCGGTCGACCTGTCCGACGTGGACGTGCGCCGCATGCATCCCTTCCAGGGCACGCGAACCTATCTTCGCGAGCGCACGACCGAAACCCTCGGCCTGCTCTACGCGATGCACTGGCCGTTCCGCCAGTTCGAGACCGCCCGCGGCGCCCGCCGCTCGCCCCTGCACGACCGCCTCGTGGCGGCGGGCGCGGTCATGGGCGAAGTGTCCGGCTGGGAACGCGCGAACTGGTATGCCGAGCCGGGCGCGCGGGCGAAGTACGCGTATTCGTGGGGACCGCAGAACTGGTCCGAGAACGCCGCGCGCGAATGCCGCGCGGTCCGCGACGCGGTCGCGCTGTTCGATCAGACGTCGTTCGCCAAATTCCTCGTGCAGGGTCCCGATGCGACGCGGGCGCTGAACCGGATCTCGGTGTCCGATGTCGACGTCCCCGTGGGCAAGATGGTGTACACCCAGTGGCTCAACCCGCACGGCGGCATCGAGGCGGACCTGACCATCACCCGCACCGGCCCCCGGTCCTACCTCGTCGTGACCGCCGGCGCCACGCAGACCAGGGACTTCTCCTGGCTCGAGCGGAACATTCCCGCCGACTGCCGCTGCGTCGCCACCGACGTGTCTTCCGGCATGGCGGTCCTTGGCGTCATGGGGCCGAACGCGCGCGCGCTGTTGCAGAAGGTTTCGGAAGAGGACCTCTCCAACGAGGCGTTCCCCTTCGCCACCTCCCGGGAAATCCAGATCGGATACGCGCGCGTGCGGGCCAGCCGGATCACGTTCGTCGGGGAGCTCGGATGGGAACTGTACATCCCGACCGAGTTCGCCCTGCATGTGTTCGAGACGCTCAGCGCCGCGGGCGGCGAATTCGGCCTCACCCTGGCCGGCTACCACGCCATGAACAGCTGCCGCACCGAGAAGGGCTACCGGCATTGGGGGCATGACCTCACCATCGAGGACAACCCGCTCGAAGCGGGCCTAGGCTTCTGCGTGGCATGGGAAAAGCCGGGCGGCTTCATTGGCGACGACGCCCTGCGGCAGGCCAGGGCGGCCGGTCCGCTCAAGAGGCGGCTGGTCCAGTTCCAGCTGGCGGACCCGGGCAAGCTTCTCCATCACGAAGAACCCATCTGGTGCGATGGCAGGATCGTCGGCTCGATTACCTCCGGCATGTTCGGACACCGCCTCGGCGCCTCGCTGGGCATGGGGTATGTGACGAACCCCGACGGCGTCACCGCGGACTGGCTCGCGCGGAACACCTTCGAGATCGAAGTGGCGTGGCAGCGCATCCCCGCACAGGCGAGCCTGTCGCCCTTCTACGACCCCAGGAACCTGCGCATCAAGTGCTAGGGAACAGCCTCGATCCACGTACTCAACCTACTCAACGTATTCCACGTATGACGGTGCAACAGATGAAAGTCCTGGTTGGCGTGAAGAGGGTGGTGGACTTCAACGTGAACGTCCGTGTCAGGTCCGACCGCTCCGGCGTGGACACCGACAACGTCAAGATGTCCATCAACCCGTTTGACGAAGTGGCCGTGGAGCAGGCCGTGCGCCTCAAGGAGGCCGGCGCCGCCGCCGAGGTCATCGTCTTCTCCGTGGGCCCCGACCGCGCGGCCGAGACGATACGCACGGCCCTGGCGATGGGCGCGGATCGCGGGATCCTGGTGCAGACGGACCAGGCCACGGAACCGCTGGCCGTGGCGAAGGTGATCGCGGCCCTGGTGGCGCGGGAAGCGCCGCGGCTCGTGCTCCTGGGGAAGCAGGCCATCGATGACGACTGCAACCAGACCGCGCAGATGGCGGCCGGGCTGCTGGGATGGCCTCAAGGCACGTCGGCCTCGGCATTGCGCCTTGCCGGGGATGTCCTGCAGGTCACGCGAGAGGTCGACGCGGGCACCGAGGAAGTCGAACTGGCATTGCCGGCGGTGGTCTCCGTGGACCTGCGCCTCAACGATCCCAGGCATGCGTCCCTGCCCAGCATCATGAAGGCCAGGAAGAAAGAGATCGCGTCCGTGACGCCGGACAGCCTCGGTGTCGACGTGGCGCCGCGCCTGTCCGTCCTGGAAGTGCGCCCGCCGGAAGAACGCAAGGCCGGACGGAAGGTCCGCGGCGTTGCCGAACTGGCCAGTGAAATCAGCGCCGTTCTGGAGGACGCATGATGGCCGCACTCGTCTTTGCCGAGACCGGCGCGGGAGGACTGAATCCGGCCGCGCGCAACGCCGTCACTGCCGCGCGGCAGATGAGCGCCGACGTCGATATCCTGGTCTGCGGCGCGGACTGCCGCGCGGCGGCCGGGCAGGCGGCGCATCTCCAGGGCGTTCGGCGCGTCCTCCAGGCGCAGGCCCCGTCGCTGGCGAACCAGCTTCCCGAGGACGTGGCGCCGCTGCTCGTGACGCTTGCCGCCGATTACGACTACATCGTCGCCGCCGCGACCAGCGCCGGCAAGAATGTCCTTCCCAGGGCGGCCGCGCTGCTCGACGTCTCGCAGATTTCGGAGATCAGCGCGGTCGTCTCCCCCGATACGTTCGAGCGCCCGGTCTACGCGGGCAATGCCAACGCCGTGGTGCGCTCGACCGACGCGAAAAAGGTCGTCACCGTCCGCGCCACCAGATTCGCCCCGGCGGGCCAGTCCGGCATCGCCGCCGAGATCGTCCCGCTGTCGTGGAACGAAGGCCCGGGACTCGCGAAGTTCATCCGCGGCACCGCGACGGCGAGCGGCCGTCCGGAACTCACCACGGCCTCGGTCGTGGTGTCCGGGGGACGCGGCATGGCCTCCAGGGAGAACTTCCGGCTGCTGGAGTCCCTCGCGGACAAGCTCAACGCGGCGATAGGCGCTTCGCGCGCGGCGGTCGATGCCGGCTTCGCGCCCAGCGACGCGCAGGTGGGGCAGACCGGGAAGGTCGTCGCCGCGGACCTGTACATTGCCGTCGGCATCTCAGGCGCGATTCAGCACCTCGCCGGCATGAAGGATTCGAAGACCATCGTGGCCATCAACAAGGATGCCGACGCGCCCATCTTCCAGGTGGCCGACATCGGCCTGGTGGGCGATCTGTTTGACGTCTTGCCTGCCCTGACGCAGGCGCTGGACGCCGCGGGCTAGCGGGGCGGGGAAGGGGTGGGGAAGGGGTGGGGAAGGGGCGCAGAAGGGACGTGGGGTGGCCCCCTGGAAATGCCGGTTCAGTACGTGGGTGGCGCGATCACCCACACCACCACCGCCTCGATCCTGCCGCGATTCGCCCAGCGGAACGGCTCGCGCTCGATGCGGAAACTGTCGCCGGCATTGAGCTCGAAGAAGTGCTCGCCGATCCAGACGTCGAGCCGTCCCTTCACGAGATAGCCCTCTTCCTCCGTATCGCGCAGGCTCGGCTCCAGCAGCATCGCTCCCGGCTCGAATGTGCTGAGGAACGTCTCGAACGAACCGCCGATGTTCGGCGACAGCAGTTCTTCGACAAGGCCGTCCGTGACGGTGCCCAGCCGCCGCCGCGAGCCGGCGCGCTGGACCCGCCCCACTTCCGCGGCCGGCTTCGATTCGCTCACGAAGAACCAGCCGAGCGGCACCCCCAGCGTCAGCGCCACCCGCTTGAGGTCCGAGATGGACATTTCGGCGCGCCCTCTTTCCAGCTGGCTCATGAAGCTCGTCGAGCGGCCCGCCGCTCCGGCGAGGTCCGCCAGGGTCTTCCCCCTGGCCTTGCGCAGCTTGCGGATCTCCGCGCCCAGCGCAGCGGTATCCAGCACGGGCCCGTCGGCCTGTTCAACGACATTCATGGCTTGCGGATGTTCTGGCATGGTTCGTTCGAGCCCCACGGAGAGAGCCACCCTGAATTTTTCCATTTTTTCGGATGGAAAAATTCTACTCCATTTTTTTACCCACAAAGATTCCTGGCGCCTTCCCGGCGTCTGCCCGCTCGATTCGCGCCCGGCCGCCAGGCCTCGCCTTGTTCACATTCGCCGACTCACAAGGCGCCGTGCGCCAGCAGATATTCGTCGAACTCGGCGGCAAAGGCGTAGGCCAGCTTCGACATCGGCCGGTCGTGCGGATGGAAGACCGCGAAGTGATAGGCCAGCGGCGGCGAGAACGGGCGCACGAGCAGCGCATCCGATTTCATGTCCTCGGCGCTGATCGGGTCCACCAGCGCGACGCCGACGCCGCGCGCCGCGAGCGAGATCGCGCTGGCGAAGTAGTCGCACTCGGCGACGATGCGCAGGTGCGCGCCCGCCTCGTCGAACACCTTGCTGGCGCCCAGCTGCGCGGCATGGCCCCGGAACATGCCGATGAAGGGCGTGCCGTCGAGCAGGCGCGGGGTGAGCACGGGATGCTTCGCCAGCGGATTGTCACGGTGCAGCACCGCCACGAACGACATCTGGTAGCGATTGACAGCGACCAGCGGATGCTCGACCGGCAGCTCGGCCACGGCGAGGTCGAACGCGCGCGAGGGGATGAGGTCGCGCACGCCCTGCGACTGGCGCGAGATCAGCTTGACCGTGACGCCCGGCCGCGTCGCCACGAAGCGCGCGATGACCGGAGGCAGCCAGGAAATGCTCGGCCCCGGGTGGCTGGCGATGGTGAGCGAGCCGGCCCGGGTTTCGTGGATGTCGTGCGCCGTGCGCGACAGCTGGGCGTGCCGGTCCAGCACCTCGGCGACCTCCCCGACCAGCGCGATGGCTTCGGCCGTCGGCGTCAGCCGGCGGTGCTCGCGAACGAACAGCGCATAGCCCACGGCCTCTTCCAGTTTGTTGAGCAGGGTGCTGACGGCGGGCTGGCTGATGCCCAGAACCTGTGCGGCAAGGGTGGCGGAGCCGCGCTCCATGACGGTGCGAAAGACCTCAAGCTGCCTGATTTCGAGCATATCCATATGAATCGATTATGGATTGAAAACCCAGCAAAATCAATGGATCGAAAAACACGGCGCGGCGAGGATGGCACGCAGATTGCAAGGTAGATTCAACTTCAATATGTGAGCCGTGATGACGTCCGACGCAGATTTCCCCAACCTCCTCATGTCGGCCCGCGGCGTCGTCAAGACGTTTCCCGGCGGCAAGCCGGTGCTGCATGGCATCGACTTTTCCGTGGCCCGCGGCGAAGTCGTTTCGCTGATCGGCCCCAGCGGCTCCGGCAAGACGACCCTGCTGCGCTGCCTGGCGATGCTCGAAACGCTGACCGAAGGCGAGGTGTTCGTCGAAGGCCAGCGCGTCGCCTGCCCCAAACCCGGCCGCGACATCGCCCGGGCCGCCAGGGCGGTGCGGGCCGACGTCGGCATGGTGTTCCAGCAGTTCAACCTGTGGCCGCACCTGTCGGTGATGGAAAACGTCATCGAGGCGCTGATCCGCGTGCGCCGCATGGACCGCGACGCCGCCGTGAAAAAGGCCGAGCCGCTGCTCGACAAGGTCGGCCTGCTGGGCAAGCGTGACGACTACCCCAGGCGCCTGTCCGGCGGCCAGCAGCAGCGCGTGGCCATCGCCCGCGCGCTGGCCATGACGCCCAAGATCCTGCTGTTCGACGAGCCCACCTCCGCGCTCGACCCCGAGCTGCGCCAGGAGGTGCTGCTGGTGATGCGCGAGCTGGCCCGCGAGGGCATGACCATGCTGGTGGTCACCCATGAGATGGGCTTCGCCAGCGACGTCTGCTCGCGCGTGGTCTTCATGGATGCCGGGCGCATCGTCGAAGACGCGCCACCGGGCCAGTTCTTTTCCGCGCCCGCCACCGAGCGCGCCCGCAGGTTCCTCAGCCAGCTTTCCTCCTGAATTCTTCCGCCCGAATTTCCTACCGAATTTCTTCCCGAAAAGGCTTCGCCATGTCCATCTCCTCCCCAGTCTCCTTCCTGCGCAAGACGGCCCTCGTGCTGCTGGCGGGCGCCGCCGCGCTGTCCGCCGCGCCGGCGTCGGCCCAGCAAACGCAGTCGCGCCTGTTCGAGATCACCAAGAGCAGGAAGCTTCCCGTGTGCATCTACCCGCTGTACTACGCCATCTCCTTTCGCGACACGAAGACCAACGCGCTGACCGGGCTGGACATCGACATGGCCAGGGAGCTGGGCAAGGAGCTCGGCGCCGAGGTCGAGTTCGTCGAGTCCGGCTTCGGCACCTTCATCGCCGACCTGCAATCCAACAAATGCGCGATCGGCATGTTCGCGCTCGGCGTGACCACCAAGCGCGCGCAGGCGGTCGAGTTCAGCAAGCCCTACATGAACGCGTCGGTCTACGGCGTGGTGCGCAAGGGCGGCAAGGTCAAGACCTGGGCCGACATCGACAAGCCCGGCGTCAAGGTGGCGGTCCTCCTGGGCAGCTACATCGAGACCTACATGAAGGGGTACCTGAAGAAGGCCACCATCGTCTCCATCCAGCCGCCGGCGACCCGCGAGGCCGAGCTGTCGGCCAACCGCGCCGACGTGATCCTGGTGGACTACCCGACGGTCCTGCGCGTGAAGCAGGAGTTCGACTGGGCCCAGAGCGTGGAGCCGCCGAAAAAGCTGGCCCCGACCCCGGTCGCCTATGCCATTCCCCAGGGCGACCAGATCTGGCTGAACTTCGTCAACCAGTTCATCGACATCACCAAGATGGACGGGCGGCTGGCGGCCATCGCCAGGAAGTACCAGCTCGACGGCAACGTCGCGCCCTGAGGCAAGCCGGCCATGCACTACGCATTCCGCTGGGATGTCATCCCCAACAACCTGGACTTCCTGCTCTCCGGCCTCGGCCAGACGCTGCTGATCTGCGCGTGCACGCTGCTCGCCTCCATCTTCGGCGGGCTGGCCATCGCGCTGCTGGACATGTCGCGCCACCGCGCCCTGCGCTGGTTCGGCATGGGCTTTGGCGAGGTCATCCGCAACACGCCGATCCTGGTGCAGATCCTGTGGGTGTACTACGTGCTGCCGATGGTGTTCGACATCTCCATCGACGCCCTGCCGGCCGCCATCATCGCGCTCTCGGTCTACTCCTCGGCGTTCCTGTCGGAGGCGTACCGGGCCGGCATCCAGGCGGTGCCGCCGGGCCAGCGGGAGTCGGCGCTCGTGCTGGGCATGAGCCCCTGGCACACCTTCCACCGCATCGTGCTGCCGCAGGCGGTGCGGCTGACCCTGCCAGCCATCGCGGCCAACTTCGTGCAGCTCATCAAGTACTCGTCGCTGGCCTCGGTGATCTCGGTCAGCGAGATCACGCGGCGGGGCATGGAGCTGTCCGCCACCGCCTTCCGGCCGCTGGAGATCTTCACCTTCATCGCCGTCGTCTATTTCGTCATCTGCTGGCCGCTGGCCATGGCCATCCGGCTCTGGGAACGGCGCCTCGCGCATCAATGAACATGCAAAATCAATCGGAAATCCAGGCTGCCCAAGCGCTGGAGAGCGAACTGCTCGCCGCCGTCGCGGCGCGCCGGGACCTGCTGGTCGACATGACCCGCGCGCTGGTGGCGGCGGCGTCGCCCAATCCCCCGGGCGACGTGTCCGCCGCGGCGCACGCGGCCTTCGGCCTGCTGAGCGCGATCCCGGGCGTGGCGATCTCGCGCCACGAGACCGCGCCCGGCATCGTCAACCTGGTGGCCCGCATCGACAGCGGCAAGCCCGGGCGCCGGCTGGTGTTCAACGGGCACCTGGACACCTTCCCCATCGGCGAGGACCTCGGCTGGACCGTCCCGCCGCTGGGCGGCGTGGTGCGCGACGGGCGCCTGTACGGCCGCGGCGTGTCGGACATGAAGGCCGGCATCGCCGCGTCGATCGCCGCCGCCACGGTGCTGGCCGAGCGCCGCGGCGACTGGTGCGGCGAGGCCGTCGTGACCCTCGCCGGCGACGAGGAAAGCATGGGCGTCCTCGGCACCCAGTGGCTGCTGGACAACGTGCCCGAAGGCCGCGGCGACGTCATGGTCAGCGGCGACGTGGGCTCCCCGCTGGTGGTTCGCTTCGGCGAGAAGGGCCTGTTCTGGATCGAGATCAGCGCCACCGGCGAGCCGGCCCACGGCGCCCACGTGCACAAGGGCGTCAATGCCATCGACCGGCTGCGCGTCGCGCTGGACGCGGTCAAGCGGCTGGAGTCGCTGGCCGTCGACGCGCCCGCCGAGATCGGGGCGGCCATCGCGGTGGCGGCCCCCGTGTCCGAGCCGATGTCGGGGGCCGGCGAGAGCGAGGTGCTGCAGCGTGTCACCGTGAACATCGGCACCATCGACGGCGGCGTCTCGCCCAACCTCGTGCCCACGCTGGCCCGGGCCCAGGGAGACATCCGCCTGCCGGTCGGCGTCAGCACGCGGCAGGTCATCGAATGCCTGGACCAGTGGCTGGGTCCGATGGAAGGCGTCAGCTGGAAGGTGGTCCAGCGCTACGAGCCGAGCTTCACTTCACCGGACCATGAAATCGTCCGGCGCGCCTTGTCGGCATCCGCGCGGGTGACGGGCGGCGCGCCGGTGGCCAACATGCGCGTGGGCGCCTCGGATGCGCGCCTGTACCGCGCGGCCGGCGTGCCGACCGTCGTGCTGGGCTGCACGCCGCATGGCATGGGCGGGCCCGACGAGCACGTCTACATCGACGAGCTGGTGAGCGTCGCGCAGATCCACACGCTGATCGCGTTCGGCTACCTGGGCCAGGCAGCCGCGGCATAGCCGTTCCGGCAGCGGGGGCGGCACGAACCGCGGTCCCCGCTACTGCGGCGCCAGCGGCACCAGCTCCACCCGCTCCCGGCTCTCCTTCTCCACCGCCTTGCGCGAATAGACCAGCGGGAAATACTCGCCCCTGGCCCACAGCGGCGCGAGGTCGCGGTAGTGCGGGCTGGCCGGGTTGCCCGACTGGCCCGGCGTGTTGATCACGCGCGAGGCGTCCCAGTTGCCCACGTCCAGCACCATGCGGAACGACGCGCCGGCGGTGAGCTGGAAATCGCTGTTGCGATAGCTGGTATTCATCGGCGTGAAGGACGAGCCGCCGATGGGGCCGGCGTTGACGTCGTAGCGCTGGCGCGCGGCCGCGTCGAGGATCGGGTGCAGCGGGTGGTCGAACACGGCGGCGTGCAGCTTGCCCCATTGCCAGGCCCTGGGGTCGGGGCCGAGCTTGCGCTCCACCTCGGTCATGGCGCTCTTGAGCGAGCTCACGATGGCCTCGTTGCGGCGCTCCAGCGGCATCCACGGCTCGGGCCGCTCCAGCACCGCCAGCACGCGGCTGGCGTCGCCGTAGCCGGCCAGGCGCGCGCCGTCCGGCGAGAGCGCCGCGCGCACCACGGCCGGGCGCAGGTACTTGCTGAACCACACCTCGAACAGCGCCGCCGGCGCGCTGTCGGCGCGCTCGTTGCCGTCCCAGCCGCGCAGCAGGTCCAGGCCGCGCTGCGCCTGCGCGTCGTCGCTGCGCACGTTGGCCAGCACGGCCACCGCGCGCAGCGCGGGCAGCGAGACGGTGTCGTTCTGCCAGGCCATGCTGTCGGCCAGCGACGAATGCGCGTTGGCCGCGACCAGGCTCTTGAGCCGGCGCGCGCGCGCGGTGTCGCTCCACTCGTAGCCGATGCCGAGCCGGGCGGCGGGATGCCTGGGCGGGATGTTGTTCTCGTTGGCCGTCACCACGTAGCCCGCGCTCGGGTTGAAGGCCCACGGCAGCTCGTCCATGTTGCGGTAGCCGGCCCATTCGTAGCGGCCGTCGCCGGGCACCGGCATGAGGCCGTCCCAGTTCGGGCGGATCGGCGTCAGGCCGCCGGGCAGCCAGCCGATGTTGCCGTCGCGGTCGGCGTAGACCTGGTTCTCGCCGGGCGCGCCCCAGCGGTTCATGGCGGCGCGGAACTGGTCCCAGTTCTGGGCGCGCATGTAGTCCATCGAGCCGAAGTACGGCGCCATGCCGAAGTCCAGCCACGCGGCGCGCAGCACGTAGGCGCGGCCGCTCTTGGCGTCGGCGTACAGCACCGGGCCGTGGCGGGTGAAGTCGATGCCGACCTTGCGCGGCGCGGCCTCGCCCTTGACGGCGATGTCCTCGGTCACGGTCTCCATCGGCTCCCAGCGGCCGCGGTAGCGGTACTCGCGCGGCTGCGCCGGGTTGGTCTCGTAGACGTAGAGGTCTTCCTGGTCCATGTAGAAGCGCGTCAGGCCGAAGCCCACGGTGTCGTTGTGGCCGATCGAGATGCCGGGCAGGAACGGCTCGCCGGCGCCGATCACGGACAGGCCGGGCGCGTTCAGGTGGCTGATGTAGCGCAGGCTCGGCGCGCCCTGCGCGCGGTGCGGGTCGTTGGCCAGGATCGGGCGGCCGGTGGCGGTGCGCGCGCCGGCGATGACCCAGTTGTTGGAGCCGAGGCTGCGCGCGGTGTCGCTGTTGCCGTCGAGCACCGCGTAGAGCGCCTCGTGCGGGATGTCGCCGGCCGCGGCCGAGGTCCACCACTCCTTGGGAAAGCGCGGCGCGGCGGTGGCCAGGTCGTAGGCGCGGCGCAGCTCGGCCACCGGCAGCGCGCACGGGTCCAGGCCCTCGGGCAGCCGGGGCGTGACCGGCGGGTCCAGCTCGCGGCGCACCCAGTCGGCGCGCACCGCGTCGGGCTTCACGTGGCAGTAGATCTGCGCGCGGTCGATCTCGCCGGTGAGGTTGAGCGTGAGGCCGTGGTGGCGGATGCGCACGATGTCCTCGGCGCGCCAGCGCGCGGGCTTGTAGTTGAGGATGCGGAATTCGGGCGGCAGCAGCTCGGGGCGCGCCTCGGTCTGCGCCACGAAGGCGTTCACGCCGGCCACGAAGGCCTCGGCCACGCGCTTGGCGTCGGAGCCGTAGGCCAGCCACTCGCGGTACATGTCGCCGCGGAACAGCACCGCGCGCGCCATGCGGTCGCCTTCCACGTAGGCCGCGCCGAAGTCCCTGGCCATCTCGCCCAGGCCGCGCTTGCGCCACAGGTCGATCTGCCAGAGGCGGTCGCGCGCGGCCATGAAGCCCTGCACGTAGAAGGCGTCGTACAGCGTGCCCGCGTAGATGTGCGGCACGCCCCAGCGGTCGATCAGGATGCTGGCCGGCTTCTCCAGCCCGGCCACCTGGTAGCGCTCGGTGCCGGATGCCGCGGCCGCGTTGTTGGCCGCCGCCGGCACGGCCTGCGCGGCGCCGGCGCCCAGGACGGCACTCAGGCCAAGGACGGCGGCAAGGCGGCGGGCACGGCGGACCATCTGGAATCTCCTCGGAATGGCGGGAACTGCATGCGGGGCGGCGCGCCCGGCGCGCGGCGAAATGTCGCCAAGGATAGCGGAAGACGGCACGCGCGGGCGAAATCCGGCGCGGTGCCGGGCTCGCGCGGCAGGCCCCGGCGGGCCTTGCGCGCGGCTTGTGCGCGATGTTTTATCCCGCAAAACTTTGATGCAGCGCAGAATGACGCCCCGCGTCCGGGCGTCTATAACCTGGGAACCGGTTTCACTCCCCGAAACTGCCCATCCCGGAGCCTGCGCGTGACGGTCCCCACGACCTCCCTCCAGAAAGCCTGCAAGCTGCTGCGCGCGCTGTCCGACCCGCGCAATACGCGGCTGACCGATCTCGCCGCGGTCACGGGCGTGGACAAGGCTTCGGCGCTGCGCCTGCTGGACACGCTGGCGGCGGAGGGTTTCATCGCGCGCGACGCCGACACCAAGGCATTCTCGCTCGGCCCCGAATGGCTGGCGCTGCGCGCGGCCAGCGTGCGCCGCATCGACCCGCGCGCCGCCGCGCGGCCCGCGCTGATCCGGCTGGCGCAGGCGTTCGAGGACACCGCCATCCTGTCGGTGCCGAGCGGCTGCGAGTCGGTCTGCCTGGAACTGCGCCCGGGCACCTTCCCGATCCGCGCCAACTATCTCGACGTGGGCAGCCGCCGTCCGCTCGGCGTGGGCGCCGGCAGCCTGGCGCTGCTGGCGGCGCTGCCCGATGCCGAGGTGGAAGCCACCGTGCGCGCCATCGCGCCGGCGCTGCGGCGCTATCCGCGCATCGACGGCGCGCTGCTGCTGCGCGAGGTGCAGGCCACGCGCGCGCGCGGCTACGCGGTGCTGCTCGACGTGGTGGTGGAGCGCATGGGCGGCATCGCCATCGCGCTGCCCGGCCCGGACGGCTACCCGCTCGGCGCCATCAGCATCGCCGCGCTCAACGAGCGCATCACCGAACGCGAGCCGGCGCTGGCGCGCGCGCTGCGGCGCGAGGCCGAGGCCGTGTGCGCGGCCTGGCTGCCAGCGGCGCAAGGCGGCCCGGCCGGATCATCCACCGCGCGGCGGCCACGCAAGGCCGGCGCCGCGCGCGTCCAACCACAACCGGAGGCATAGCGCATGCGCTGGAAACAACGACCGCAGGGATCCAACTGGGGCGATTTCGGGCCCGACGACCAGCTTGGCCGCGTCAACCTGATCGGCCCCGAGCAGGTCCGCAAGGGCGCGCTCGAGGTGCAGGCCGGGCTGTCGTTCTGCCTGTCGCTGCCGCTCGACTACCCGGGCGGCAACAAGCTCAACCCGCGCCGCCACCCGCCGGTGCTGCGCCCGACCTTCCGCGACGACATCCCCTACGTGAACTTCCCGCTGGCCAAGGTCGATGCCGCCGCCACCGACGTCATCAGCGACGACCAGGTGCTGCTGTCGCTGCAATACTCCACGCAGTGGGACTCGCTCGCGCACGTGGGCGCGCTGTTCGACGCCGACGGCGACGGCCGCGCCGAGCGCGTCTACTACAACGGCTACCGCGCCAACGAGCACATCGTCGGCCCGGTGGACTACGCCGAGGACGACCATTTCGCCGCGCACGCCTGCGGCCACGAGCACAGCGAGGCGCGCGCGCTCGGCATCGAGAACTTCGCCGTGAAGGGCATGCAGGGCCGCGGCGCGCTGGCGGACCTGGCGCACCACTACGGGCTGGACTTCCGCAACGTCGGCTACGACGACCTGATGCGCGTGCTCGAAGCCGACCGCGTGGAGGTGGAGCGCGGCGACATGCTGCTGCTGCGCACCGGCTTCGCCGAGGTGGTGCTGTCGATGCGGCGCGAGCCCGACGAGAACGTGCTGCACCACGCCTGCTGCGCGCTCGACGGCCGCGACAACCGCCTGCTGAACTGGATCACCGATTCCGGCATCGCCGCGCTGATCGCCGACAACTACGCGGTGGAGCGCTACCCGGCGCTGCCCGCGCCGGCCGGCGAGACGCACCACCCGCTGCTGCCGCTGCACCATCACTGCCTGTTCAAGCTCGGCCTGCCGCTGGGCGAACTGTGGTACCTGCAGGAGCTGGCCGCGTGGCTGCGCGCCAACCGGCGCGCGCGCTTCCTGCTCACGGCGCCGCCGCTGCGGCTGCCGGGCGCGGTGGGCTCGCCCGCCACGCCGATCGCGACGGTCTGACCGGACCCGCGCCTCAAGAAATCAAGAAAAACACGGGCCATGCAGGCCCCACGCTGGAGGAGACAACCATGAACCGCAACCATCCGTGGCTGCGCCGGCCGCTCGGCGCGCTGGCGCTGGCCGCCGCCCTGCTGTGCGGCGCCGGCCAGGCCGTGGCGCAAGCCGCCAGACCCGGCATTTCCGACGACGAAGTCAAGATAGGCCTGATCCTCGACATGAGCGGCCTGTATGCCGACGTGACCGGGCGCGGCAGCGCCGTGGCCGCGCAGATGGCCATCGACGACTTCGGCGGCAAGGTGCTCGGCAAGAAGATCGAGCTGGTCGTGACCGACCACCAGAACAAGGCCGACATCGCCGCCAGCAAGGCGCGCGAGTGGTTCGACACCGGCCACGTCGACGCCATCCTCGACGTGGCGGCCTCCGCGCCCGCGCTGGCGGTGCTGGAAGTGGCCAGGCAGAAGAACCGCATCGTGGTGTTCTCCGGCCCCGGTACCGAGCGCATCACCAACGACCTGTGCACGCCGGTGTCGGTGCACTACGCCTACGACACCTACGCGCTGGCCAACTCCACCGCGCGCGCGGTGGTGCAGCGCGGCGGCAAGACCTGGTTCTTCCTGACCGCCGACTATGCCTTCGGCCACACGCTGCAGGAGTCCGCCACCGCCGTCATCAACGAGACCGGCGGCAAGGTGCTGGGCGCGGCGCGCCACCCGATCGGCGCCAGCGACTTCGCCTCCTACCTGCTGCAGGCGCAGGCCAGCAAGGCGCAGGTGGTGGGCCTGGCCAACGCCGGCGGCGACTCGGTCAACGCCATCAAGGCGGCCGGCGAGTTCGGCCTGACCCGCGGCGGCAACCAGCGCATGGCCGGGCTGCTGCTGTACATCAACGACATCCACGCCATCGGCCTGAAGACCGCCTCCGGGCTGCTGCTGACCGAAGGCTTCTACTGGGACATGAACGACGCCACGCGCGCATGGTCGCGCCGCTACTTCGACAAGCTCAGGAAGATGCCGAACATGAGCCAGGCCGGCACCTACTCCTCCGTCATGCACTACCTCAAGGCCATCCAGGCCGCCGGCACCGACGAGACCGCCGCCGTGATGAAGCAGATGAAGGCCATGCCGATCAACGACTTCTTCGCGAAGAACGGCCGCATCCGCGAGGACGGCCGCATGGTCCACGACATGTACCTGTTCGAGGTCAAGACGCCGGCCGAGTCCAAGTACCCGTGGGACTACTACAAGCTGCTGGCCACGGTGCCGGGCGACCAGGCCTTCATCCCGCCGGCCAGGTCGCAATGCCCGCTGATGAAGCGCTGAACGGAACGCCCATGCTCAATCCCGCTTACCTGCGCGGCGCCGGCAATACGCGCTTCGGCCGCATCGAAGGCAGCACGCCGCTGACGCTGATGGCCGCCGCCACCGATGCCGCGTTGGCCGACGCCGGCCTGGCGCGCGCCGACATCGACGGCGTGCTGTGCGGCTATGCCACCACGCTGCCGCACCTGATGCTGGCCACGCGCTTCTGCGAGTACGCCTCGCTCGATCCCGCCTACGCGCACGGCGTGGCCTCGGGCGGCGCCACCGGCGGCGTGATGGCCATGCTGGCGCGCGAGCTGGTGCGCGCCGGGCGCTGCCGCCACGTGCTGGTGGTGGCGGGCGAGAACCGCCTGAGCGGCCAGAGCCGCGACCAGTCCATCCAGACCCTGGCCCAGGTCGGCGAGCCGGAGATGGAGGTGCCCAACGGCGCCTCGGTGCCGGCGTACTACGCGCTGCTGGCCTCGCGCTACCTGTTCGAGACCGGCCTGCGCGCGGACGACCTGAGCGGCTTCGCGGTACTGATGCGCGAGCACGCGGCCGGGCATCCCGACGCCCACCTGCGCGAGCCGATGACGCCGGAGGCGGCGCGCGCCGCCCGGCCCATCGCCTCGCCGCTGCGGCTGTCGGACTGCTGCCCGATCTCCGACGGCGCGGTGGCGGTGGTGATCTCCGCCGAGCCCGGCGGCGGCCGGCCGGTGCGCATCACCGGCGCCGGGCAGGCGCACCGCCACCAGCACCTGAGCACGCTCGACAGCGTGCTCGCCACCGGCGCGGCCGACGCGGCGCGGCGCGCGCTCGGCGAAGCCGGCAGCACGGTCGCGGAGGTCGATTACCTGGCGATCTACGACTCCTTCACCATCACGCTGGCCATGCTGCTCGAGGAACTCGGCGTGGCGGGACGCGGCGAATCGCCCGGGCGGCTGGCCGCCGGCGACTTCGGCCGCCACGGCGCGCTGCCGCTCAACACGCACGGCGGGCTGCTCGCGTTCGGCCACTCGGGCGTGGCGGGCGGGCTGATGCATCTTGCCGAGGCCGGGCGGCAGCTCGCGGGCAAGGCCGGCGCGCGGCAACTCCCGCCGCGCAGGCGCGCGCTGTTCCACGCGGACGGCGGCGTGCTGTCGTCGCACGTGAGCCTGGTGCTGGAGGCGCAATGACCACGCCGCTCGCCAGTCCCCTTGTCTTCTCCCCCACTTCGCGGGAGAGGGAAGCAAACCCCCTGCAACGCACGGCGCCATCGCGGAACCAGCCATGACCACCGACCAAGCCGACCATCCCTACCAGTCCGGCCTCGACGCCGGCGTCGTGCGCTACCAGGCCTGCGACGACTGCGGCGCGTGGCAGCCCTTGCAGCGCCACGCCTGCCGCGCGTGCGGCGGCACGCGCCTGGGCTGGCGCGACGCGGCGGGCACCGCCACCATCCACTCGGTGACGGAGGTCGCGCGCGCGCCGACCGATGCGTTCCGCGCGCTGGCGCCCTACACGCTGGTGCTGGCCACGCTCGACGAAGGCCCGCGCGTGATGGCGCATGCCGAGCCCGGCGTGGCCATCGGCGAGCGCGTGCGCGCCGGTTTCCTGCGGCACGGCGAACGCACGTTGCTGCGCTTCCTGCGCGAATAGCACGCGGCGCGCGCCGGTCGGCGCGCGGCGCTTCCATCACAACCGAGGAGACCGACATGAACCGAACCTTGCCGCTTCGGCGGCCCGCGCTCGCCCTGCTGGCGGGCGCCATCGCCCTCTCGGGCGCATTGCCCGCGCCGCCGGCGCGGGCGCAGGCCTGGCCCGCCAGGCCGGTGCGGCTGATCGTGCCCTACCCGCCGGGCGGCCCCACCGACATCGTGGCGCGCGTGGTCGGGCAGAAGCTGGCCGACCAGCTCAAACAGCCGGTGGTGGTGGAGAACCGCCCCGGCGCGGGCGGCAACATCGGCGCGGAAGCGACCGCCAAGTCGGCGCCGGACGGCTACACGCTGCTGGTGGCCACCACCGCGCACGCGATCAACATGACGCTGTTCAGCAAGCCCGGCTACAGCACGCAGAAGGATTTCGCGCCGGTCTCGCTGCTCACGCGCGGGCCGCTGGTGCTGGTGACGGCGCCGGCCACGCCGGCCGGCAGCGTGGCCGAGCTGATCGCGCTGGCCAAGGCAAAGCCGGGACAGGTCAGCTTCGCCAGCTCGGGCAACGGGCAGTCCACCCATCTTGCCGCCGAGCTGTTCAACAGCATGGCGGGCACGCGCATGACCCACGTGCCCTACAAGGGCAGCGCGCCCGCGCTGACCGACGTGATGGGCGGGCAGGCCACGGTGATGTTCGACACCATGCTCTCGGCCATGCCGTTCGTGCGCGACGGCCGGCTCAAGGCGCTGGCGATCACGGGCGCGGCGCGCTCGCCCGCCGCGCCCGACCTTCCCACCGTGGCGCAGGCCGGCCTGCCCGGCTACGAGGCCACCGCGTGGAATGCGCTGCTGGCCCCGGCCGGCACGCCGCCCGCGGTGGTCGGCGCGCTCAGCAGCGCGCTCAAGACCGTGCTCGAGCAGGACGATGTGCGCGCCAAGTTCGCCACGCAGGGCTTTGCCGCCGAGTGGACCTCGCCCGCCGCCACCGGCCAGTTCCTCGCCCGCGAAATCGACAAATGGGGCAAGGTGGTCAAGGCCTCCGGCGCCACCATCGACTGACTCTCCCGCTTCTCTTTGCTGCCACGCCGCAATCCACCATGAACCAGACCCTGCAAGCCCTGCTGGCGCCGCGCTCGATCGCGGTGATCGGCGCCTCCGACCACATCCACAAGATCGGCGGCCGGCCCATCTACTACATGCGCGAGCACGGCTACGCCGGCAAGCTCTATCCGGTCAACCCGCAGCGCGACACCATCCAGGGCCTGCCCGCGTTCGCCTCGCTCGACGCGCTGCCCGAAGTGCCCGAACTGGCCATCATCGTGGTGGGCGGCGAGGCGGCCGTCGCCGCCGTGCGCGACTGCGCGCGCCTGGGCGTGGCCGCGGCCATCGTCATCGCCTCGGGCTTCGGCGAGGCCGGCGCGGAAGGCCGCCGCCAGCAGGACGAAATGGTGCGCGTGGCCGCCGGCGCCGGGCTGCGCCTGGTCGGCCCCAACAGCCAGGGGCTGGCCAACTTCGGCACCGGCACCATCGCCAGCTTCTCCACCATGTTCATCGAGGTGCCGCCGCAGGACGGCCCGGTGGCGGTGGTCAGCCAGAGCGGCGGCGTGTGCGCGATGGTCTACGGCCTGCTGCGCGGGCAGGGCATCGGCGTGCGCCACATGCACGCCACCGGCAACGAGGCCGACCTCACCGTCAGCGAACTGGCGCTGGCCGTGGCGCACGACCCCGACGTGAAGCTGATCCTGCTGTACCTGGAAAGCCTGACCGACCCGGCCGTGCTGGCCGAGGCCGCGGCGGTGGCGCGCCGGCGCGGCGTGCCGATGGTCGCGGTGAAGGCCGGGCGCTCCAGCGCGGGCCAGCGCGCGGCGGCCTCGCACACCGGCGCCATCGCCAACGAGGACCGCGCGGTGGGCGCCTTCCTGGCGCGCCACGGCATCTTCCGCGTCGACGACGCGCACGCGCTGGCGCGCTGCGCGCCGCTCTACCTGCGCGGCTGGCAGGCCGCCGGGCGCCGGCTGGTGGTGGTCAGCAACTCGGGCGCGAGCTGCGTGATGGCCGCCGACGCCGCCGAGCCGCTCGGCCTCGCGCTGGCGCCGCTGTCGGCCGCCACCCAGGCCGCGCTGGCCGAGCGCCTGCCCGGCTTCGCCGCCACCGCCAACCCGGTCGACGTGACCGCCGCGCTGCTGACCAACAGCGGCCTGTTCGGCGACGTGCTGCCGGTGGTCGCCGCCGACCCCGCCGCCGATCTGGTGCTGCTCGACATCCCGGTGGCGGGCATGGGCTACGACCTGCCGCGCTTCGCGCGCGACGCCGCCGGCTTTGCCGACAGCGCCGGCAAGCCGATCGCCGTGGCCGCGTGGCAGGCGCCGGTGGCGGCCGCGTTCCGCGCCGCCGGGGTGCCCACCTACGCCAGCGCGGCCGACGCGCTGGCCGCCTTCGCGCAACTGGCCACGCACCAGCAGCAGTTGCGCGAGACCGCGCAGGAAGACGGCGCGGCGGCCGCGCACCGGCCGCCCGCGCGCGCCAGGGCCCGCGCGGCGGCGAACGCTGCCGCGCAAACCCTCAGCGAAGCCGCCAGCCTGGCGCGCCTGGCCGCGGCCGGCATCCCGGTGGTGGCCCACAAGCTGTGCCACGGCGTGGACGAAGCGGTGGCGGCCTGGCGCGAATTGAAAGGCCCGGTGGCCGTCAAGGCCAGCTCGCCGCAGGTGCCGCACAAGAGCGAGCACGGCCTGGTGGCGCTCAACTGCAACGACGAGCACGCCGTCGCGCACGCCTACATCGTCCAGACCGACATCCTGCGCAAGATGGGCGCCGCCTGCGAAGGCGTGGTGGTCGCGCGCATGGAGCGCGGCCAGCGCGAATGCATGGTCGGCGCGCACTGGGACCCGGTGTTCGGGCCGGTGGTGGTGGTCGGCGACGGCGGCAAGTACGTCGAGGTGCTGCGCGACACCGCCGTGCTGCTCGCGCCCTGCAGCGAAGCCGCGGTGGCGCGCGCCGTGGCCGGCCTGCGCATCGCGCCGCTGCTGGCCGGCGTGCGCGGCGAGAGCGCCGTGGACGTGGCCGCGCTGTGCCGGATCGCCGCGCGCGTCGGCCGGTTGATGCACGAGGCCGGCGGCGCCATCCGCGCGCTCGACCTCAACCCGGTGATGGTGAGCGCGGGCGGGGCGGTGGTGGTGGACGCGCTGATGGAGGTGGCGGGCTGAGGCGCGATGCGGGCGGCAGGCCCGCGTCGGAGCAATCCGATTCCGGCCATTGTCAAATGCGAACAGACCGGATTTTCCGTTGCTTGCCGCGTGCATCGGGCCGCGTCCGCTCATTAGAATGAGCGGACGATTCAGTCCGGATGCACGCAATGGAATTCACCGCCGGGGAAGTTCCCCACCAACTCATCCTGTTCGGCCCGCCGGGCACGAGCAAGAGCCATACCGCGCTGCACGTGCTGGCCGGCGTGCTGGGCGTGGACAAGGACGACATCTTCCCCGTCACCTTCCACCCCGAGTTCGGCTACGGCGATTTCGTCGCCAGGCTGATGCCCATGTCGTGCCACGACGGCGGAGTCAGCCGGATCGAATACAGCGTTCACGCCGGGCCCTTCATCGAGGCGCTGGGCCGGGCATACGCGGCGCCCGACAGGAAGATCCTGCTGCTGATCGACGAGATCAACCGCGGCAACTGCGCCGAGATCTTCGGCGACGTGTTTCAGCTGCTCGACCGCAATGACGATGCCTGGTCCAGCTACGAGGTGATGGCGTCCGAGATCGTCATGCAGGCGCTGCGCGACAAGTTCGACGGCGCCGGCAGCGGCGACGGCAACGTCGCGGCCGTGTACGGGAAGAAGAAGCTGCGCCTGCCGCCGAATCTCCATCTCGTCGGCACCATGAATTCGAGCGACGAATCGGTGTATTTCATGGACACGGCATTCAAGCGGCGCTGGCACTTCCAGTTCGTGCCCGTGGATTTTGCCACGGTGCCGGCAACGCAGAAGGCCGCGCTGCTGGAAAACGGCACCATGCCGGCGCCGGACTGGGAGGCGTTTCTCACCGCGCTCAACCGCTTCATCGTGGCCAAATGCCAGGCGGCCAAGCTCGACGACAAGCTGGTCGGGCCGTGGTTCATCAAGGCGCGCAGCGCGGGGCGGCTGGTGGACAAGTATCCGGCCGCGCTGGGCGAACTGAAGGTGCTGGCGCCCAAGGTGACGACGCTGCGCAGGGGTGCCGACTTTAGCCGCGCCTTCGACGAGCAATTCCATGCGTTTGCGGAACAGCTCCCCCAGCCAATGCGCGACGCCGTGCTGGAATTCGCCCGCTACGAGAACCAGGAGGTGCGCAAGATCGGCAGGATCCCGTTCAATCTGGAGTCCGCTTACTACTACGCGCGGGAAACGAAGCCCGCGACGATGGAAGACGGCCAGCTCGTCATCGAGGATTTCGTCGAGGCGTTGGGCCAGCTCGCGCTGGCGCCCCGCATCAGCCGCCACGACATCGCCGGCAAGCTGTGCCTGTACCTGTGGGACAACGTGTTCGACCGCGACCGCCGCCCGCTGTACGAGGTGATCGGCTGCGGCCGGGAAGCGCTGCGCACCTTCGGCGATTTCGCCGGCAAGGTGGACGCCTTCGTCGGCGGGATCATGCGCGACTACGGCGAGCGGCCGGAGACGGCGGCGGCCGCCGCCGCCACGAGCGCCAGCAACGACGAAGACCGCGGGAACGACGGGAACGACGAGGACGGCGAGGCGGAAGCGGCGGCCGATGCTTGATTTCTCCACGCTGACGGTCGAGGCGGCCGGCGGCTACGTCGGGCTGGAGCGCAGGCAGGGCCGGGCCGTGCTGCGCCTGCCGTACCACCTGTCGCACCTGGAGCGCGAGCCGGTGCGCGCGCTGGCGATGCTCTACAAGGTGCTCGGCGTGTTCAGGACCACGGACAAGGCGGCCGGGCGGCTGGCGCCGGTGGACGGCATCGAGCACAACGGCGCTTCGGCCCGGGGCACGCGGGACGAAGGCGTATCGTTCCATGACACGCTGGGGCTGGAGGCGCTGTTCCAGGCCTTCGATCCGCTCGGCCTGCTGAGCCTGGTCGAGCGGCGCGGGCGCACCAGCCGCGTCGACTACGGCAAGCTCCACCGGCATCTGCATCGCGCCGTCTATCTCGACGACGGCGCGCCGTTCGTCGAATACGCGAGCGGCCCGCGCCGCGAGCTGCGGCTGGCCGCGCACGATCTGGTCGGGCTGTACTGCTTCGTCGCCGGCGATTTCTACACCGGCTTCCTCGGCCTCGCGCCCGAGCAGGCATGGGGCGACTTCAGCGGCGAGGCGCTGGCGCAGGCCGCCGATTTCCGCCACCGCTTCCTGCACGCGGACAGCGGCCTGTTCGGCGGCGACGCCTTCGTCGCCACCGACACGCGCGAGCGCCTGCGCGAGATCCTCTTCCGCATCGAGCGGCAGACCCCGTTCAAGAGCCAGGTCTTCCTCACGCTGTTCGACGGCCTGCGCCGCTACCTCGAGCAGGGCTGGCTGGCCGACCGCGACGACGGCATGGTGTGGGGCATCGGGGATTTCTGGTCGGTGTGGGAGTCGGCCTGCCTGGCGCACGCGCTCGCGCGGCATGCGCCCGGGGACATCTTCACCTGCGACTACCAGCATCTGCCCGCGGCATTGCTCACGCGCGAGCGCGAGCAGGCGTGGCAGGCCAGCCGCGAGGCGGTCTTCGCGCGGAACGAATACCGGCGCCGCCCGGACCTGGTGGTGCGGCGGGACGGCGGCTATCGCATCGCCGACTTCAAATACTATGCGGAGCTTGCCGCGCGCCGGCCGAAGCCGGACGGCGCCGCGTCGGCCAGGCAGGTGGCGGACTTCGACAATATCGAGCTCTACGGGCTGCTGCTGCGCGACCATCTGCATCGCACCGGCCAGCCCGGCGCGGCGCGGGTGGCGCTGGAATTCTGGCTACCGGCGGCGGCGCGCCACGAGCGCGCCTTCACGCGCGCGCCGGCGTGGTCGCCGCCGCTGCGCGTGGTGGGCCAGCCCGTCGCGGCGCTGCTGGACGACTACGCGAAGCTGTTCCGCGTGCAGCCCGCGCGGCGGTAGCCGCGCGCGGCGTCAATACACGTCGCGCCGGTAGCGGCCTTCCTCGCCCAGGCGCAGCAGCGCCTCCTCGCCCAGCACCTCGGCCAGCGCGTCGCTGACGCCGCCGGCCATGCCCTTGAGGCTGCCGCACACGTAGATGGCGGCGCCGTCCTGCACCCACTCGCGCAGCGTGCCGGCGTGGGCACGCACGGCGTCCTGCACGTAGCGCAGCGCGCCGCCGTCGCGCGAGTAGACCAGGTCCATGCGCTCCAGCACGCCGCCCGCCCGCCACGCGGCGAGTTCGTCGTGGTGGAAGGCGTCGTGCTGCGCGGTGCGCTCGCCGAACAGCAGCCAGTTGCGGTGGCGGCCGGCGGCGGCGCGCGCCTTGAGGTGGGCGCGCAGGCCGGCCAGCCCGGTGCCGTTGCCGATCAGGATCAGCGGGCGGTCGTCGGCGGGCGGGTGGAAGCCGCGGTTGGCGCGGATGCGCAGCGCGATGGCGGCGCCGGGCGCGGCGTGCTCGGTCAGCCAGCCGGAGGCGAGGCCGAGGCGGCCGTCGTCGTGGCGGGTCTGGCGCACCAGCAGTTCGAGGCGGCCATCGGCCGGCAGCGAGGCGATCGAGTATTCGCGGTGCGGCAGCGGCGGCAGCGTGTCGACCAGCCGCTGCGGCGCCACGCCGGCGAGCGCGGCGAGGTGCGGCTCCGGCAGCACGATGCGGGTGGCGAGCGCCTGCGCCAGCGTGGCGTCGACGCCGTCGCAGCGCACCGGCGTGGCGCCGTCGAGCCTGAGCTTGCCGAGCACGCGCGCGACCTCGGCCGGCGACAGGCGCGGGCCGATCTCGGCGATGTCGCCGGCCTGCCAGCCGGGCGCGGGCGCGCCGGCGGGCGGCGCCAGGGCGAGGTGGAAGGCCGGCGCGCCGGGGCTGCCGGCGTTGAGCAGGCGGCGCTCGGCCAGTTGCCAGTCGGCGTAGCGCGGCTTGTCCCAGTCGGCGATCTCCACACCGCCGCCGAGCGCGCTGAGGTGGTTCTGCCAGTGGCGCAGCGCGCCGGAGTCGCCGTTGTCGACTTCCACCATGTCGAACAGCGCCTGCGCGTGCTGGCGCTGCAGCCACGCCGAGAGCGCGTGGCCGAAGGCGCAGAAGCTGGCGTAGCTGCGGTCGCCGAGCGCGAGGATGCCGTAGCGCAGCTCGCGCAGGCCGCCCGCGCCGGCGGCGGCGCTCAGGCGGCGCGCGAAGCCGGCGGCGCTGTCGGGCGCGTCGCCCTCGCCGGTGGTGCTGACCACGAACAGCACCTGCGGGCAGCGGGCCAGGCGCCCGGCTTCCACCTGGTCAAAGGACAGGCATTGCGCGGGCACGCCGGCGTCCTGCAGCGCCTGCGCGGTGTGCTGCGCGACCTGTCCGCCAAACCCGCTCTGGCTGGCGTAGATCACCAGCGTGGCGCCTTCGCGCGGCGCCGGCAGCGCCCGCGCGAGGCGCGCGCGGTGCCGGCCGATCACGGCGGTGCTCAGGCCGAGGTAGGCCAGCGCCACGCCGGCCGCCATGCCGGCGCGGCTGGGGGCGAGGAAACCCAGCGCGATGCCGGCCAGCCCGGCCGCCGCGCCGAGCGCGGTCGCGGCGCGCAGCACGCGGAGCCGGCGGGCGGCGCGGCGGGTGCTGTCGGCGCCGTCCGCGCCGTCGGCGGGATGGCGCCGGGGCGGCGCGCCAGCGGGCGCGTCGATCGGCAGGGAGGAGGCGCTATCGGGCGTGGTCATGCCAGCATGGCCGCGAAGGCCGGGGAGAGTCGTTCATCGAAGCCGCCGCTGCGGCGGACCAGGAAGCGCGCGGCCAGCGCGTGGCGGCGCGCGAACACCATGCCGGCTTCGGGGCCGAGCACGGTCAGCGCGGTGGACAGCGCGTCGGCCATCATGCATTGCGCATGGAGCACCGTGACCGAGCCGAGCGCGTGGCTGGCGGGATAGCCGGTGCGCGGGTCGAGCGTGTGGGCATAGCGGCGCCCGCCGCTGTCGAAATAGCGCCGGTAGTCGCCCGAGGTGGCCACGGCCAGGCCGTGCAGCGCGACCAGCGTGGCGGTGCCCGCCGAGGCCTCGGCGGGCGGCGTTTCCAGCTCGACCCACCACGGCAGGCCGTCGGGCTTGACGCCGTGGCCGCGCAGCTCGCCGCCGACTTCCACGAGGTGGCTGGCGACGCCCTGCGCGTCCAGGTAGCGCGACACCGCGTCGACGCCGAAACCCTTGGCGATGGCGCAGAAATCCAGCCGCACGCCGCCGGGCTGGCGCGCGCGGCGGTGCTGCGCGTCGAGCGCGATGCGCTGCCAGCCGCACCGCGCGCGCGCCTGCTCGATCTCGGCCAGCGCCGGTGCCGTGTCGCGGCGCGGCGCCGGGCCGAAGCCCCACAGGTCGACCAGCGGGCCGGCGCTGGGGTCGTAGGCGCCGCCGCTGTCGCGCGCCACCTGCAGCGCGGCCTGCAGCACGGCGAAGCAGTCTTCGGGCAGCGCCTGCCAGGCGCCGGGCGCGGCGCGGTTGAAGCGGCTGAGGTCGGAGCCGGCTTCCCAGTTGCTCATCTGCGCGACCACCTGCGCCAGCACCGCGCGGATGCCGGCGCCGAGCGCGGCGGCGTCCGGCGCGCGCGCCGGCGCGGCCCACGCCACCGACCACGTGGTGCCCATGCTCTCGCCGTGCAGCCGCTGCACGCGCGCGGCGGCATCGGGCGCGGGCGGCGCCGCGCCGAGCGAAACGGGAATCAGGACACGCTGCATGCGGGTGAACTTGCTCAAGACGGGACTGCGAAAAACGCAAAAAGCCCGCTGGGGGCCTGTGGCTTGCGCGGGCCGCCGGACTTGCGCCGGGCGGCCCGCTCGGGCGGGGCGCTGCTTACTGCGGCAGCACTTCCACGGTGGCCGCGTAGCTGGCGCGGCGGGTCTTGGCTTCCTTGACGGCGGCCTTGTCGTCGCGCACCTCGGCTTCCATCCAGTACATGCCCGGCGCCGGCCACTTGACGCTGAACTTGCCGTCGGCGTCGGTGGTGAGCGCGATCTCCTGCAACTGGTCGCGGTAGCGGATGCCGCCCGGCACCACGGCCACCTTGACGTTGGCGGCGGGCTTGCCGTCGAGCAGCAGGCGGAAGCTGGCGGCGTCGCCGGCGACGAGGTCGTTCGGGTGCGTGACCGGCGCCAGCTCGAGGCCGACGCCGGTGGTCTGCAGCACCCTGGCGCTCGGCTTGCCGGCGGTGACGAAGGCTTCCACGCGGCTGTCGGCCTGCGTCACTTGCAGGTCCTGGGCGCCGGCCGGCACTTCCTTGGCGAAGGTCTCGGCCGTGCCGCGCCAGCGCTTGGTCTGGCCGTTGCCGTCCTTGTAGCTGGCGAACAGGCCGCGGTTGACCACCGCCACCTTGTAGGTGCCGGGCTGGGTCAGGTGCACGTCGAAGGTGCTGCGGTAGCGGCCGGTGCCGGCGTTCTCGACCTTGGCGGCGGCGCCGTCGGGCGCGGTCACGGCGAGGTTGTCCAGGCGCAGGGGGAAATGCTCGAAGTAGAACAGGTCGTTCGACACGGCGGCGTCCACGGTCACCCACGGATCGCTGCCCGACAGCACGGTGGCCGACGGCAGCAGCCACTGGCGGTGGGCGTGGGCGGCCAGCGGCATCAGCGCGGCCAGGGCCAGCGCGGCGGCGCGGACGGACAGTTTGGTGGCGATAGTCTTCATCGTCATGCTCCTAGGGGTGCGGCCAGAAATCGGAAACGGAATAAGGCGGGCGGGCGCGCGGGCGCGTCAGGGCTTGAGGTCGACCGTGACGGTGCCGAGCTCGTGCGCGCCCGCGGCCTTGGCCGAGGCGGCCGCCTTGGGCGGCCACGCGAACGGCACGCGCAGCAGTTCGCGGCCGCCCACTTCGCGCGCGGCCTCGACCACCAGTTGGTAGTCGCCGGCCGGCAGCTTGCCCAGCGGCGCCTTGCCGTCGGTGAAAGTGAGCGTGTGCTCGCCGGCGGCGCGCGTGGCGCCCGAGATGCCGTCGGCCGGCATCTGCATGTCGCGCCCGGCCTTGCGCCACCACTGGCGCATGTCCTTGAGCCACTTGGTGCCTTCGCCGTCCTTGTGCTTGACGTCGTACCAGACCGCCAGCGTGGCGGCCGGGCTCTGGTCGGCGCGCTCGATCCAGATCGAGACGTAGGGCTTGTGGTATTCCGCGACGTTCAGGCGCGGGATCTCGACCTTGACGTTCATTTCGGCCGCCACGGCCGGCGCGGCGAACGGTGCCGCGGCGAGGCCGGTGAGAGTGACGGTGAGCAATCGGCGCATAGCGAAACCTCGTTGTTAGCTGCTGAAGGTGAAGGTGGAAAGCGTTGAAAGCGGTTGAATCCGGTTGCGGGCGATGACAGGCGGCTGGAAAGCCCGCGCGTTCAGTGAATGAACAGCAGGGCCAGCACCAGCGGCGCCGCCAGCCCCAGGCCGACCAGCGGCCACGTCGCCATGCGCCCGCCCGCGTGCAGCTTGAGCAGGAACAGCCCGGTGACGCTGAAGATCAGGCAGGCCGCTGCGAACACGTCGAGGAACAGGCTCCAGGCGCGGCCCGTGTTGCGGCCCTTGTGCAGGTCGTTCAGGTAGGAGATCCAGCCGCGGCTGGTCTGCTCGTACTGCGCCTCGCCGCTGTCCAGCGCCAGGCTGACCCAGGCGTCGCCGCCCGGGCGCGGCAGCGCCACGTAGACCTCGTCGCCCGACCACTCGGCCTCGCGGCCGGCGGCGTCGATGTCCAGCGTGCCCGCCAGCCACGCCGCCAGCTGCGGCGGCACCGGGCCCTTGTCGCCATGCTTGACCTGGCGCAGCGCGTCGGTCAGCGCGGCCGGCGCGTTCGCCGTGCGCGTGACCACCTTCGGTTTTGCCTCGATCTGGCCGGCGTGGTTGAGCGTAAATCCGGTCACGGCGAACAGCAGCATGCCGATCAGGCAAAGCGCCGAGCTGATCCAGTGCCACTGATGCAGGTGTTTGAGCCAGAAGGCCCGGCGTTGCTGGCCCGCGCCCAGCGTGGTTTCGGTCATATCGGTGTTCCGGCGCGCGGCAAGCTCCCCGTGCCTTCCTGGGTGGCGCCCGTGGGGCCGCCTCGTCCGGCGCGCGCGCGTCGCGCCGCCATGCAAGGTGACGCTTCAGGCAAACAAGCCGAAAGGATAATGGTTCTCATTTGAAACCGCAATGGCTGGCGGGACAGGATCGGCGACAACCGGATTACAGGAGCTTACAGGGTGCCGGCGAGAACACATCGGGATCGTTTGTGCGGCAGTGCACACTTACCCTGTACCCCGCCGCGAGGCTTGATGCACTTGAGGAAACCACCTAGTCGCGCCGCGTCAAGTTTGGCTTTGCAGCAGCCGTTATGGCGTCTGTGGAGTGAGTCGATATCTAAAAAGACGAGGAGAGGAAAACATGCTGGCGCGTCTTAGCCTGAGGAAGAAACTGCTGTTGCCGTTGCTGCTGAGCTGGCTGTGCCTGCTCGGCCTGACGCTGTGGGATGCCTGGCAGATGCGCGACCTGCGCCTGGAGGAGCGCAAGCTGGACCTGGTCCATGTGACCGATACCGCGCTGTCGGTGGTGCAGGAATACGAGGCGCTGGGACGCAGCGGCAAGCTGCCGATGGAGGAAGCGCGGCAGCAGGCGCTGGACCGCGTGCGCGCGATGCGCTTCGGCGAGGACGGTTATTTCACGCTGATGCATTCGGACATGGTGGTGGCGATGCACCCGTTCAAGCCGGAGATGAACGGCAAGAACATGAGCGACCTCAAGGACCCCGACGGCACCTACCTGTTCCGCGAGATCGCCGCCATCGGCAAGGGCGTGGGCCACGGCTACGTGCATTACCTGTGGGCCAAGCCCGGCGCCGAGGCGCCGCAGCCCAAGCTGAGCTACGTGGCGATGTTCAAGCCGTGGGACTGGAACTTCATCGCCGGGGTCTACCTGGACGACATCGACGCGGCCTTCCGCCATGCGCTGCTGAAGTCGCTGCTGTTGCTGCTGGCCATCGGCACCGTCATGACGGTGGTGGTGATGCGCATCGCCAACGGCCTGCACAGGCAGCTTGGCGGTGAGCCGGCGCTGACTTCGCAGATCGCCGCGCGCATCGCCGAAGGCGACCTCGCCGGCGAGGTGCGCACCGCGCAGGGGGACCGCCACAGCGTGCTGTTCGCCATGCAGCAGATGCAGGGCCGGCTGACCGGCGCCATCGGCAGCATCCGCGGCTCGGCCGACTCGATCGCCAACGCGGCGCGCGAGATCGCCGCCGGCAACTCGGACCTGTCGCGCCGCAGCGAGGAGCAGGCGGCCTCGCTGGAGCAGACCGCGGCCAGCATGGAGCAGCTCACCGGCACCGTGCGCCAGAGCGCCGACAACGCGCGCCAGGCCAGCCGGCTGGCCGAGGGCGCCTCGGAGATCGCGGTGCGCGGCGGCGAGATCGTCGGCCAGGTGGTCAGCACGATGGGCGAGATCAAGGCGGCCTCGGGCAAGGTGGTGGACATCATCGGCGTGATCGAGGGCATCGCCTTCCAGACCAACATCCTGGCGCTCAACGCCGCGGTGGAGGCGGCGCGCGCCGGCGATCAGGGCCGCGGCTTCGCGGTGGTGGCCGGCGAGGTGCGCAGCCTGGCCCAGCGCAGCGCCACCGCCGCCAAGGAGATCAAGGGGCTGATCGGCAACTCGGCGCAGCGCGTGGACGACGGCGCGGCGCTGGTGGAGACTGCCGGCCAGGCCATGCACGAGATCGTGGAAGCGGTCAGGCGCGTGACCGACCTGATGGGCGAGATGCGCGCGGCCACCGAGGAGCAGACCGGCGGCATCGAGCAGGTCAACCAGGCGGTCACGCAGATGGACCAGATGGCGCAGCAGAACGCGGCGCTGGTGGAGCAGGCCGCCGCCGCAGCGGCCTCGCTGGAGGACCAGGCCGACGCCCTGCACAAGGCGGTCGGCGCGTTCCGGCTGGCGGGGGCCTGACGGCAGCGGCGGCGGATCGGGCGGCAAATCGGGCCGCGTAGTCAAGCCACGCAATCAGGCCACGCAATCAGGCCGCGTAGACGGCCTCGAACGACTTGAAGCCCTTGACTTCGATCGGGTTGCCGAACGGGTCGTAGAAGAACATGGTCCACTGCTCGCCGGGCTCGCCCGCGAAGCGGACCTGCGGCTTGAGCACGAAGTCGATGCCGGCGGCTTCCAGGCGGTCCGCCATCGCGCGCCAGTCGGGCAGCAGCAGCGCGATGCCGAAGTGCGGCATCGGCACGAGCTTGTCGCCCACGCGGCCGGTGCACGCGGTGGTCAGCGGCTCGCCGAGGTGCAGCGACAACTGGTGGCCGAAGAAGTCGAAGTCGACCCAGGTCTGGGTGCTGCGCCCTTCGGTGCAGCCCAGCACCTTGCCGTAGAAGCGGCGCGCCTCGTCGAGGTCGCGGATGTTCAGGGCCAGGTGGAATACGCTTTGCAGCGCGGTGACGTTATCGGAAGGCATGGTCGGGCAAGCTCATCAAGTGGAATGGTTCAGACAGAATTGTCGCAGGGCCGCGGGCATCTCGACCGGCCTTTCCGAGACCTTGTCGACCCAGACCCAGGTCACGCAGGCGCTCGCGTATGCCGCGCCCGATCCCGCGTCGGCGATCTCGAAGGTCAGGCCGACGCTGCTGCGGCCGACGTGGCCGCAGCCGACGCGGATGTCGAGCTCGCACGGATAGCCGACCGGCGCGCGGTACACGCAGCCGAGGCTCGCCACCACCGGCATCATGCCGGGGGCCTCGCGCGCCAGCGCCAGGCGCGCGGCGAGCTGCATGCGGGCTTCCTCGACATAGCGCAGGATGGTGACGTTGTTGACGCGGCCGTCGGCGTCGAGGTCGCCCCAGCGCGCCGCCAGCCGCAGCGTGAACAGGGCCGGCGGCGGCGGCGCGCCATCGTCGGCCAGCTTCAGCATGGCGCGCCCGGCGGCGCCGCCGGCATGGCGCGGCGCCGCCTCATACGATGCCCGCCTGGCGCAGCGCGGCGATCTCGGCAGCGCCGTAGTGCAGCTCGCCGAGCACGGCGTCGGTGTGCTCGCCGCGGTCCGGCGCCGAGGTCCGCACGCGGCTGGGCGTGCGGCTGAGCGTGAACGGCTGGCCGACCACCTCCACCGTGCCGAGCCGCTTGTGCTCCACCGGCTGCGCGATGCCCAGGTGCCTGACCTGCGAGTCGGCGAACACCTCGTCCATCGTGTAGATCGGCCCGGCCGCCACCTGCCCTTCTTCCATCGCCGCCAGCCATTCGGCCGAGGTGCGCTGGCGCGTGATCTCGGACAGCTCGGCGTTGAGCGCGTCGCGGTTGTCCGAGCGCCCCTGCTCCGTGCTGTACGGCTCGCGCTCCATCAGGTCGGGTCGCCCCAGCGCCTTGCACAGCCGCAGGAACATGGCCTGCTCGCCGGCCGCGATGTTGATGTGCCCGTCGCGGGTCGGGTACACGCCGGTGGGGATCGAGGTCGGATGGTTGTTGCCGGGCTGGGTCGGGATCTCGCCGAGGAACAGCCAGCGCGCGGCCTGGAAATCCAGCATGGCGATCATCGACTGCAGCAGCGACACCTGCACCCACTGGCCCTGCCCGGACGACTCGCGCTCCAGCAGCGCGGTCATGATCGCCATCGCGCAATAGAGCCCGGAGCCCACGTCGGCCACCGCGATGCCGGTGCGCATCGGCCCGTGCGCCGGGTCGCCGGTGACGGACATCAGCCCGCCCATGCCCTGCACGATGTGGTCGAAGCCCGGCCGGCGGGCGTAGGGGCCGTCCTGGCCGAAGCCCGAGATGCTGGCGTAGACGATGCGCGGATTGATCTTGCGCAGCGACTCGTAGTCGATGCCGAGCCGGAACTTCACGTCCGGGCGGAAGTTCTCGGCCACCACGTCGGCATTCTTGACCAGCTCGTAGAAGATCTCCCGGCCCTTCGGCTCCTTCAGGTTGATGGTGAGCGAGCGCTTGTTGCGATGCAGGTTCTGGAAATCGGGGCCGTCGCGCAGGCCGCCCCAGCCGTCGCTGACCTCCATGTGCTCGGGACTCTCGATCTTGATCACGTCCGCGCCCCAGTCGGCGAACTGGCGCACGCAGGTGGGGCCGGCGCGCACGCGCGTGAGGTCCAGCACGCGGAACCGCTTCAGCGGCCCTTCCCTGCCCGCGGACTGGCCGGCGGGTTGATCCACTGGCTGGCCGGCCGACTGCGGCGCGGCATGTGGCTTGATTTCGGCATTCGCGTTCATCTCGTTGCCCTCATTTTCCGGTGAAGGCCGGCGCGCGCTTCTGCGCGAACGCGGCGCGGCCTTCCTTGTAGTCGTCGCTGCCGAAGCACGTGTCGATCAGCGCCTGCGCGGCCGTCATGTCGGTGGCGCGCGCCGCCGCCTCGAGCTCCAGGTAGGCGCGCTTGATCGCGCGCAGCGTCAGCGGCGCGTTGGCGGCCACGGTCTCGGCGTAGGCCAGCGCGTGGCGCTCGATGTCGGCCAGCGGCACCACCTCGTGCACCAGGCCCATCGCCAGCGCTTCCTGCGCGTTGTAGCGGCGCGCGCTGAAGAAGATGTCGCGCCCGCGCGCGGGGCCGACGATGCGGTTGAGCCGGATCTGGCCTTCATAGCCGTAGCCCACGCCGAGGCGCCCCGCCGGAATGGCGAAGCTGGCGGTGTCCGAGCAGATGCGGATGTCGCAGCTCGCGGCGAAGTCGAGCCCGCCGCCGATGCAATAGCCCTTGATCAGCGCGATGGTCGGCTTGGCGCACTGGTAGATCGCGTCGTAGGCGCGCTCGCTGGTCTGGTGGTAGTGATGGTTCTGCGCGGCGCTGTCGCGCACGGCGCCGAACGCCGAGATGTTCGAGCCCGCGGCGAAGGCCCGCTCGCCGGCGCCCTGCACGATCACCGCGCGGATCTCGTCGTCGTCCTCGAACGCGCGCATCACGCCGGGCACGGCCTCGGCCATGTCCATCGAGATGGCGTTGTGCTTCTGCGGGTCGTTGAAGACCAGCCAGCCGATGGCGCCGCGCTTGCTGGCGACGATCTTTTCAGTCTGCGTGTTCATGTTGCCTCTCGTGGCTGGCCGCCGGCGCGCCGGCGGCGGATTGCGGTTCGGACTTGCCGGCGGGCGCGGGCTGGGCCAGCTGCACCAGCAGGCTGAGGCTGGCGTCCACGCTGGCGCGCGCGCCCTCGGGCAGGATCAGCGTGGAGCTGGCTTCCTGCACGATGGCCGGGCCGGCGATGGCCTGCCCGACGCCGAGCGCCTCGCGCTCGTAGACCGGCACCTCGGCGTACTGGCCGCGCCCGCCCAGGTACATGCGGCGCGTGCCGCGCGCGGCCTGCGCGCCGGAGATCGACGCCATCTTCACGTTCAGCTCGCTTTCCTGCGGCGTCACCGACACCGCCACGCGGATGTTGACGATCTCGATGTCGCCGGCCGGCGGCACCTGGCCGAAGGTCTGCAGGTAGCTGCGCAGGAAGGCATCGCGGATGGCCTGGTAGGTGGCGGCGCCGTAGGGGCCGGCCGGCAGGTCGGTGATGACCTCGAAGCCCTGGCCGGCGAAGCGCAGGTCGGCCGCGCGCTGCCTGGCCGCGCCGCCGCTCTGGCCCGGCAGCGTGGCGTCGATCACGGCGCAGGCGTCCTGCTCGATGCCGCGGTAGGCCTGCTCGAGCGCGTCCCAGTCGACGCGCTCGAGCGTCCAGCCCACGCTGAGCATGCGGTCGATGCGGGCCGGCGCCATCAGCAGGCCGAGCGCCGACGCCACGCCCGCGCCCGGCGGGCACAGCACGCGCTCGATGCCGAGCCGGGCCGCCACCTCGCAACCGTGCAGCGGGCCGCCGCCGCCGGTCAGCAGCAGCGCGAACCTGCCGGCGTGGTGGCCGCGCTCGGCCACGTGCACGCGCGCGGCCGCCGCCATGTTCTCGTTGACGATGGAGTAGATGCCCCAGGCGAAGTCCGCCACCGACAGCCCCGAGGCCTCGGCCAGCGGGCGCATCGCGTCCTCGGCGCGGGCCACGTCGATGGTCATGGTGCCGCCCGCGAACGAAGCCGGGTCGAGGAAGCCGAGCACCAGGTTGGCATCGGTCACGGTCGGCTGCGTGCCGCCGCGCCCGTAGCACGCCGGCCCCGGCGTGGAGCTGGCGCTCTCGGGGCCGACCTTGAGCAGGCCCAGCGCGTCGAGGTGCGCGATGCTGCCGCCGCCCGCGCCGATCTCGATCAACTCGATGGTGGAGATCGACAGCGGCAGGCCGCTGCCCTCGGTCAGCCGCTTCTCGCGGCTGGCCTCGAAGTGGTGGGCGATCACGGGCACGCCGCCGTCGATCACCGCCAGCTTGGCGGTGGTGCCGCCCATGTCGAACGCCAGCACGTCGCCGATGCCGGAGCGCGCGCCGAAGAACGCGCCGGCCAGCGCGCCCGCCGCGGGGCCCGACTCGAGCAGCTGGATCGGCACGCGCTTGGCTTCCATCACGTGCGTGAGGCCGCCGTTGGACAGCATCATGAACAGCGGCGCGGCAATGCCGAGCGCCCCGATCTCGCTGGTCAGCCGGTCGAGATAGCCGTCGGCCAGCGGCTTCACGTAGGCGTTGGCCACGGTGGTGGAGGTGCGCTCGTACTCGCGGATCTGCCGCGACACCTCGGACGAGATCGACACGAACAGCTCGGGGTACGCCGCCTGGATCGCGGCGCGCGCCATTTCCTCGTGGACCGGATTGGCGTAGGCGTGCAGGAACACGACGGCGATGGAGGTCACGCCCGCGGCCGCCAGCCGGCCGGCCTGCGCCACCGCCTGGGCCGGGTCGAGCGCCAGCTCCACGCTGCCGTCCGGGCCCAGGCGCTCGTCGACTTCGAGCCGCAGGCTGCGCGGCACGATCGGCCTGGGCAGCTCGATATGGAGGTCGAACAGCTCGTACTTGTGCTCGCGCGCCATCTCCAGCGTGTCGCGGAAACCCGCGGTGGTGATGAGCCCGGTGAGCGCGCCCTTGCGCTCGATCAGCGCGTTGGTAAACAGCGTGGTGGCGTGGATCACGCGATGGACGTCGGCGAACGCCATGCCTTCGCGCCCGAACAGCGTCTTCACGCCGCGGATCACGCCTTCGTACGGCGCGCTCGGCGTGGTCAGCTCCTTGTGCGAGACCGAGGTCTTGCCCACGCTGTCGTAGACCACGATGTCGGTGAACGTACCCCCGATGTCGATGCCGAGGGAGTAGCTTGCTGCTGTCATTGAGTTTCCCCTGTTTGCTTCAGGTGCTTCAGGTGCTTCAGGTACTTCATGTGCTTCGTATGCTTTGGATGCCTGGCGTGGCGCGCCTCGGGACACGCTTCACGGCGCGCTGACGTAGCCGTCGAGCCGGTCGCGCTCGCGCAGCGCGTCGTCGCGCTCGGCGGGCGGGCCGAAGCCGCCGCCGCCGGGCGTGAGCAGCTCCACCACCTGCCCCGGCGCGAGCACGTGCTGTACCTTCGGGTTGACCGCGACGCCGTCGATGAGCACCGCGCCGGGCTTGCCCGGCTCGCCGCCGTCCAGGCCCTGCGCCGCCGCCTCGGCGCGCGTGCGCTCGGCCATGAAGCTGACCACGATCGGCGTGCGGTTGCGGTTCTCGAAGGCGATCACCTGGCCGGTGCCGCCGCGATGCTTGCCGGCGCCGCCGCCGTCGGCGCGCAGCTCGCGCCTGAGCACCCGCAGCGGCGACATGCGCTCGATCATCTCCACCGGCGTGGACGAGATGTTGCTCGGCCAGGACAGCACGTTGGCGCCGTCCTGCTTGTGCGAGCCGCCGTAGCCGCCGTTCATGAAGAACAGGTTGGTGAAGGGCGTGCCGCTCTCGCGCACGCCGGACAGGTTCACGCACCACAGCGGCGAGCCCACCGCGGCGATGGCGCGCTCGGGCATGGCCTCGGCCAGCGCGCCGATCACCATCATCGGCACGAAGTGGCCGATCAGCGCGCGCGCGCCGCCGGCCGCGGGCGGCTTCGAATTGAGGATGCAGCCCTCGGGCGCGGTCACGCGGATCGGCGCCATCACGCCTTCGTTGTTGGGCACGTTCGGCAGCAGCACCGCGCGCAGCCCGTAGCAGGTGTAGGCGATGGTGTAGGCCAGGCAGACGTTGATCGAGCGCGGCACCTGCGCGTCGGTGCCGGTGTAGTCGACCGTGATCTCGCCGTCCTTGACCGTCATGGTCAGCTCCAGCCGCACCGGCTGGTCGAGCCCGTCGCTGATCGCCGTGCGGCGGTACACGCCCTCGGGCAGGCGGCGGATCGCCTCGCGCATGGCCTGCTCGGAGCGCGCGTGGATCTCGCCGGCCAGCTCGCCGAGCGAATCGAGCCCGCGCTCGGCCATCAGGTCGAGCACGCGGGTCTCGATCATGCGCAGCGCGGTGAACTGCGCGAACAGGTCGCCCATGACCTGGTCCGGCTCGCGCACGTTCTTGCGCAGGATGGCCTCGAAGGTGGCGTCGATCTCGCCCTTGCGCACCACCTTCATGATCGGGATCTGCAGGCCTTCCTCGAACACCTCGCGCGCGTCGGCCGAGCGGATGCGCCCGCCGATGTCCGGCGCGTGCGCCACCGAGCCGGCCCAGCCCACCACCACGCCGTCGCGGAAGATCGGCTTGGCCACCGAGATGTCGGGCAGGTGCCCGGTGCCCTGCCAGATGTCGTTGGTGATGAGGATGTCGCCCGGCTCCAGCGTGTGCAGCGGGAACGCCGCCAGGAAATGGCGGATGGTGCGCGGCATCGTGTTCATGAACGACGGAATGCTGTTGGTCGCCTGGGCGATCGAGGCGCCGTCCGCGGTGGTCAGCACGCACGCGAAGTCGTTGGACTCGCGCACGATGGTCGAGAACGAAGTGCGCACCATGGCGGCGGCGGCCTCGTCGACGATCGAGATCATGCGGGTCCACAGCAGCTCCAGTGTGACCGCGTCAAAGCGTTGACTCATTTTTTTCCCCTGGCGCGGCGGCGCCATCGTGGTGCCGCCGCAGGTTGGTTGACACAAATCGAATGTACCGATTTAGACTATGTATTCCCAATGCTGTTTTGCCGGTACGGTATTCCAGATGAACATAGACTCGCCGCCCGACCGCGCCGCCCCCGCCAGGCCGGTCACTACCGCCACGCTCAAGATCCACGAGCTCGAGGCGTTCCGCGCCGTGATGCTGCGCGGCACCGCCACCGAGGCCGCCGTGCTCATGCACACCACCCAGCCGGTCATCAGCAAGCTGATCGCGCGCTTCCAGCACAGCATCGGCATCCAGTTGTTCGAGCTGCGCAAGAGCCGGCTGGTGCCGACGCCCGAGGCGCACATCCTGTTCAAGACCATCGAGCGCACCTACGTGGGCCTGGACCACGTGGCGCAGGCCATCGCCGAACTGCAGGGCGGCCACAGCGGGCGCCTCATCATCGGCAGCCTGCCCTCGTTCGGCATGGGCCCGCTGGCCGGCATCACCGCCGAATTCCTGCAGGCCGAGCCCAATCTCGAGGTGCTGATCGAAACCGTGAACTCCAGCCTGATCCGCCACAGCGTGGTGTCGGGCAAGGTCGACCTGGGCATCGCGCTGAAGTCGGTCGATACCGCCGGCGTGCGCGCCGAGCCGCTGGTCTCGGTCAACACCGTGTGCGTGATGGGCAAGGGCCATCCGCTCGGCGCCAGGCGCGAGATCGGCGTGGCGGACCTGCGCGGCCAGCCGCTGATCCTGCCATCGCGCGACAGCGCGTCGCGCGCGGCCATCGACCAGGTGTTCGGCGAGGCCGGCATCACGCCGCGCGTGATCGCCGAGACCTCGTATGCGATGACCATGTGCCTGCTCGCCATGCAGGGCAACGGCGCGGCGCTGGTGAGCCCGTTCGCCGCCATGCACCTGCGCAAGGCCGGCCTGGTGGTCAAGCGCTTCGTGCCGCGCATTCCGGTCGAGCTGCTGCTGCTCACGGCGCTCGACACCTCGCCGTCGCGCATCGCGGCGCGCTTCATCGAGCGCATGCACCGCTCTCTCGACCGCTTCGAGGAAGTCTGGGGCTGACACCGGCATGATGCGCGGCGCCGGCATCAGTTCGCCACGATGTGCGCCTCCTTGATGACCTTGCCGAACTTCGCGGTCTCGGCGGCGATGAAGGCATTGGTGGCGCTCACGTCCTTGTTGCCGGGAATCACGCCCATCTCCGCCAGGCGCGGCTGCATGTCGGGCGCCTGCATGATCTCGCGGATGTCGTGGTTGAGCTTGCGCACGATGTCGTCGGGCGTGCCGGCCGGCGCGGCGATCGTAAACCACGCGGTAAACACGTAGCTCGACAGGCCGTCCTCGCCGATGGTCGGCACGTTGGGCAGGCTGGCGGCGCGGCTGGGGCCCGTCACCGCCACCGCGCGGATGGCGCCCGAGTTGATCAGCGGCAGCGCGGTGGGCAGGTTCTCGAACATCATCTGCAGGCGGCCGCCGACCAGGTCGGTCAGCGCCGGGCCGCTGCCCTTGTACGGCACGTGCGAGATCTTCGCGCCCGACTGGTACTTGAACAGCTCGCCCGCCATGTGCGTCGACGAGCCGTAGCCGGCCGAGCCGAAGAACAGCGTGTCCGGGTGCGAGACGCTGTCCTTGATGATGGCCCCGGTGTCCTTGAGCTTCACGTTCTTCGAGACCACCAGCACGTTGGGCATGGCCGCCAGGATCACGATCGGCTTGAGCTCGGTCGACGGGTTGTAGTTCAGCTTCGGATAGACCTGGTACGTCGAGTGGATGCCCATCGTGCCGAACAGCAGCGTGTAGCCGTCCGGCGCCGAGCGCGCCACGTTCTCGGCGCCGATGTTGCCGCCCACGCCGGGCCGGTTGTCCACCACCACGGTCTGGCCGTATTTCTCGCTGAGCTTCTGCGCGAGCAGGCGGCCCAGCACGTCGGCCGAGCCGCCCGGCGCGAGCGGCACGACCAGCCGGATGGATTTGTTCGGGTAGCCCTGCGCCGATGCCGGACAGGACGCGAGAATGCTGATCGACGCAATGAGGGCCAGCGCTATCTTCTTCATGGTTTCGCCTTGATGTGTGAGTTGCCGGGGAAAACCCGCGCGCGGCGCGGCGGGATTTCCGCTTCGGATGCGATCGATCTGGCGCGGGCCGGCGGCACGCGGCTTCCGGATTCGGTCCGGTATCTCGCGATCTGCGAAGCAATATATGGACGCACCCGGTGGCTGCCCAATTCTTTTAGGCGCGCAGGGTATGTCGCGCGGATATGCGCTCCGGCGCGCTGCCCGCATGCGGTGCGGCGCGCCGGAAATACCGCACCAGGAGAGGGCGGCGCGGGCGGCCCGCGCCCGCAATAGGTGCCGCCGGAACGCGTGCCGGCGCGGCGGGAAAGCCGCTTTGCGCGGCCCGCGGCGAGGTTACGGCAACGCCGGCGCGGCGGCGTCGCCCGCCATCAGGTGGCGCGCCAGCAGGCCCGCGTGCGGCGTCAGCGCGGCGAAGTCGCGCGCGCACAGATGCAGCTGCCGCAGCGCCCACGGCTCCGACAGCGGCAGCAGCGCCAGCCCCGGGCGGCGCAGTTCCGCGGCGCAAGCTTCGGAAAGAACCGCGATGCCGACGCCCGCCTCGACCATCGCGCCGACATCCGCCACGCTGCGCAGCCGCACGCGATAGGCAAGCTGGCGCCCGAGCCGCGCCGCGCGCTCGCCGAGGTGGATCTCCAGCGCGGCATCGGCCAGTCCCACGAAAGGCTCGCCGGCAAGGTCCGCGAACGCCACGCGCGCCTGCCGGGCGAGGCGGTGCGCGCCGCTGGCCGCCACCACCAGCTGGTCCTGCGCGAGCAGGCGCGTCTGCAGCGCGGCGAGGTCGGCGATGTCCGCCACGATGCCCAGATCGGCGCGCCCGTCGGCAAGCGCGCGCACGATCTCGCCGCTGGGCTGCTCCTCGAGGTCGACCGACAGATCGGGATACGCCGCCAGGAAGCGGCGCAGGCGGCTCGGCAGCAGCGCGGCCAGCGCCGCCGTGTTGGACAGCAGCCGCACGCGCCCCTTGAGGCCGGTGGCGTAGTTGCGCAGCTCTCCGCGCATCTGCTCCACCTGCCCCAGGATCAGGCGCGCGTGCCGGACCAGCGCGTCGCCGGCCGCGGTGGTGTGCACGCCGCGCCGGGTCCGCTCCAGCAGCGGCGCGCCCAGCGCGGCCTCCATGCCGGAGACGCGCTCGCTCGCGGAGGCCAGCGCGAGATTGGTGGCGCGCGCGCCGCGGGTCAGGCTGCCGTGCTCCACGACGCTGAGAAACAGGCGCATGTCGGTGAGGTCGAAGCGCATCGTCGTTGCCTTTCCGGATTTCGGTTGAACCGAAGCCTAGCACCGGAATTGCCAGATTGCGCGCGCGCCGGCGCCCGCCTACGATGCCTGGCATGGACGCTACCCTGCTGCTCTCGCTTGCCGGCCTGACCGCCGGCGCCATGAACGCCCTCGCCGGCGGCGGCTCGTTCGTCAGCCTGCCGGCCCTGATCGCGGCCGGCGTGCCATCGGTTCAGGCGAATGCTTCGAGCACGGTCGCGCTGTTTCCGGGCGGCCTCGCCAGCGCGTGGGCCTACCGCGACGACCTCGGGCCGGTGGGCACGGTGCCGCTGCGCCCGCTGCTGCTGGCCACGCTCGCCGGCGGCGTGGCCGGCGCCGTGCTGCTGCTGTACACGCCCGCGAAGACCTTCGACTTCGTGCTGCCGTGGCTGCTGCTGGTGGCCAGCCTCGCGCTGTCGTGCGGGCGCCGGCTCGGCGAATGGCTGCGCCGGCGCGCGCGCATCCGCCCGGCGGCGGTGCTCGCGGTCCAGTTCGGCCTCGGGGTCTACGGCGGCTACTTCGGCGGCGCCGTCGGCATCATGATGATGGCCGTCTGGGGCCTGCTCGACAGCCGCGACCTCAAGAGCCTGAATGCGCCGCGCACGCTGCTGGTCAGCGCCGCCAACATGATGGCGGTGGTGATCTTCATGGCCGCGCGCGCGGTCCACTGGCCCAGCACGCTGGTGATGCTGGCCGCGGCCACCGTGGGCGGCTACGTGGGCGCGCAGATCGGCCGCCGGGCGCCCGCGCGTGTGGTGCGCGCGGTCACGCTGGCGCTCACCGCTGGCATCACCGTGGCGTTTTTCGCGCGGGCCTACTTGCCCGGGTATTTGTGAGCGGGATCGGCGCGGGGGGTCGGGCGCCTGCGCGAGCAAGGACGCCCGGCAGTGGAAAAATGCCTTCCGCGCTACCTCGGCTGTCCGGGCACGATGCCTGGCGCCGGCCGGCTCGTAAAAAGACGACAGCCTCGCGCGGGAAATCGGATCGTTTTTTCCAGCGCCGTCTTTATGTTTTTCTTTTTCCGGATTCCCGCAACCATTTTTTTATTTTCATTTTCGATGCGCCGGTAAAAGGCCAATTTGCACCATTGGCGTGACGCAATACCGCCGCACGGCAGCGCGGGCATTTTTCGGGTGCAGCGCGGGGGAGGGATTTCCCTTATCCGCACCAGCACGGCGCATCGCGGAAGTGCGTGGAAATACGGCCGGCATCGCCGCCGGCGAACTGATATAACGGCATGGAATATCAGCGGCCGCAGGATTGATTATGGCCGTCCAAATGCAGCTTTTAGACTCTCCCTCAACGGTAGCAACGGCGCTCCGTAGTCCGTGGCCGATAGTGGAGGAGATTCGAATGAGCAGCGAACTGACAGCGGACGTGCGAACGCGCGGCACCGCCAGGCGGGAAGAGATCAAGGTAGTCGCGGGCGCGTGCGTCGGCACCGTGCTGGAATGGTACGACTTTTTCCTTTACGGAAGCCTGGCGATTTTCTTTTCGTCACATTTCTTTCCGGCCGGTAATTCGACTGCCAGTTATCTGGCATCGCTGGCGACATTTGGCATCGGCTTTATTATCCGGCCACTCGGTGCCGTCGTATTCGGCCGCTTCGGCGACAAAGCCGGGCGCAAGGCCACCTTTCTCGCCACCGTGGTCTTGATGGGAATCTCGACGGCGGGCATCGGCCTGCTGCCTTCCTACGAAACCCTCGGCTGGGCATCCCCCGCCATCCTCGTCGTGCTGCGCTTGCTGCAAGGGCTGGCGCTGGGCGGCGAGTACGGCGGCGCGGCCGCCTACATCGCCGAACACACGCCCTCGGGCCGCCGCGGCTACGCGACCGGCTGGCTCCAGACCACGGCGACCTTCGGCTTCCTGCTGTCGCTCGCGGTCACGCAGATCTGCCGCGGCTGGATCTCGGCGGAAGACTTTGCCGCGTGGGGCTGGCGCGTGCCGTTCCTGGCCTCGCTGCTCCTGCTGGCCGTGTCGACCTACATCCGCACGACGCTGTCGGAATCGCCAGTCTTCAAGCGCATGAAGGCGGAGAACCGGACCTCGAGCGCGCCGCTGCGCGACAGCCTGATGGTCGGCCAGAACGTGCGGCGCATGCTGGCCATGCTGTTCGGCGCGCAGGCCGCCGTCGGCGTGGTCTGGTACACCTGCAACTTCTACGTGCTGTATTTCCTCACGTCCACGCTGAAGGTGCCGGCCAGCGACGCCTACGGCTACCTCGTCGTCGCGCTGATCTTCTCGCTGCCGCTCTACGTGTTCTTCGGCTGGCTGTCGGACAAGGTCGGGCGCAAGTGGATCGTGCTGATCGGCTGCGGCATGGCGGTGCTGACGTTCATGCCGATCTTCTCGCAACTGAGCAAGGCCGTGAATCCCGCGCTCGCGCAGTTCCGGCAGTCCGTCGCCATCCGCGTGGTCGCCTCGGACTGCTCGGGCGGCCTGTTCTCCGATGCCGGCACGCCGTGCGACAAGGCGCGCGACTTCCTGACCCAGGCCGGCCTGTCCTACCGCGTGGAGCCCGGCCTGGCCGGCGAGCCGCTGGTCACGTACGTCGGCGACGCGCCGCTCAAGGGCTTCGACGCGAAAGCCTACAAGGAGGCGCTGGCGGCCGCGGGTTATCCGGGCGCCGCCGACGACAAGGCGATCGACCGCCCGGCGATGTACGCGCTGCTGTTCCTGCTGATGATCTGGGGCGCGATGGCCTACGGCCCGATGTCCGCCTATTACGTGGAGCTGTTCCCGGCGGCCATCCGCTACACCTCGATCTCCATTCCGTACAACATCGGCGCGGGCTACTTCGGCGGGCTGGCCCCCTTCATGTCGACCGCGCTCGCCGTCAGGTCGGGCGACGTGCTGGGCGGCCTGTGGTACGCGATCGTCGTCGGCGGCGTCTCGGTGGTCCTCGGCATGTTCCTGCTGAAGGAGACCAAGGACGTCGACGTGAACCAGTGACGCGAACCCGTGAAGCGGCATTCCCGGCATTCAACCCATCGGAGCAACTCCATGACGCAGTCCAGTCAGGCACGACTAGTGCAAGGTAAGGCCACGCCACGCGGGCGATTCCCGCACGTGGTGCGCGCCGGCGATTTCCTCTTCGTCTCGGGCACCAGCTCGCGGCGGCCGGACAACAGTTTCGCCGGGGCGTCGGCGGACGAATTCGGCACCGCGTCGGTCGACATCCGGCAGCAGACGCGCGCGGTGATCGAGAACATCCGCGACATCCTGCGCGCGGAAGGGGCCGACCTGCGCAATGTGGTGGAGATCACCGCCTTCCTGGTCAGCATGCACGACTTCGGCGGCTATAACGAAGTGTATGCCGAGTACTTCGACGAGGGCGGCCCCACGCGCACGACGGTGGCCGTGCATCAGTTGCCGCACCCGCTGCTGACCATCGAGATCAAAGCCATCGCCTACGCCCCGCGCGCGCAGGCGCAGTGACCAAGCCAGGAAGAACCGGAGAAGACAATGCTGCAGTATGGTGCGCCCTTCAATTTCGGCAGGTGGATCGACGAACACCGGCATCTGCTGAGGCCGCCGGTCGGCAACCGGCAGGTCTGGCAGGACGCCGACTTCATCGTGACGGCGGTCGGCGGCCCGAACCTGCGGACCGACTATCACGACGATCCGCTCGAGGAATTCTTCTACCAGATCGAGGGAAACGCCCACCTGAACCTGATGGTGGACGGCCGGCGCGAGCGCGTCGACCTGCGCGAAGGGGACGTGTTCCTGCTGCCGCCGCACGTGCGCCATTCCCCGCAGCGGCCCGAGGAGCGCAGCGTGTGCCTGGTGATCGAGCGCCAGCGCCCGCAGGGCGCGCTGGACGGGTTCGAATGGTACTGCCCGCGCTGCGACAGCCTGATCCACCGCGTCGAGGTGCAGTTGCGCAGCATCGTCGAAGACCTGCCTCCCCTGTTCGAGGCGTTCTACGCATCGGAGGAAAAGCGGCATTGCCGCAGCTGCGGCACCCTCCACCCCGGCCGCGGCGCCTAGCCCCCACAACTCCGGACCAAGGCATATCACCATGACAAGCATCGCGATGGCCGGCCTGACCACCAGGCAGAAGTACTGGCTCATCACCGGCAGCGTCGGCCCGCGCCCCGTCGCGCTGGTGACCACGCTGGGCGGGGACGGCGTGTGCAACGCCGCCCCCTACAGCGCGTTCAACTACATGGGCGAAGACCCGCCGCTGTTCGCCATCGCGGTGGACCGCTACGGCGACGAAAGCCACCGGCCCGGCGAGGCCAAGGATACGCTCACGAACATCCTGGCGCGGCAGGAATTCGTCGTCAACATGGTGGACGAACCCATCGTGGAACAGGCCGTGCGGTGCGGCAGCGACTTCCCCGCCCATCTCTCCGAGGCGGAGGCGGTGGGCTTGTCGCTCGCGCCGTCGCAGGCGGTGGCGGTACCGCGCGTCGCGCAGGCGCCCATCGCCTGGGAATGCAGGCTGTACAAGGTCTTCGCGTTTTCCGCGCAACGCTCGATCGTGTTCGGCGAGATCGTGGCGATGTACGTGCGCGACGCGCTTTTCGACGAGCAGCGGCTGCGCATCCGGGTGGACGAGTTCGCCCCGGTCGGGCGGCTGGGTGGACCGAACTATTGCCGCACGTCCGACCGCATCCGCATTCCGGTGCCGACCTACCTGCCGTCGGTCGGCGCGGCAAGAGAATGAACGCCGGCCGCGAACGGGCCAGGCCCGCCGCGGCATTTCCCTGAGGTGACGTCCGAGGTGGCGATGCCATGCACATTCATCCGCTGACGCAAATCCGGCTGAGCCGCAGCCTGAAGCTGAGCCAGTTGCTGGTGTTCGACCGGGTCATCGAGACCGGCTCGATCCTGCACGCGGCCAACGACATGGGACTGACCCAGCCCGCGGTCACCAAGATCATCCAGGAGCTGGAAGCCGGCGTCGACGGCGCGCTGTTCGCGCGCTCGAACCGCGGCGTGGTGCCCACCGACCTCGGGCTGCTGCTCGCGCGCCGCGTGAAGTCGCTGCTGGCCGAGTTCCGCTACATGACCGAGGAGATCGACCAGTTCCGCTTCGGCACGGCCGGGCGCGTGGTGGTGGGGACCATGATCGCCGCCTCGGCCCACCTGCTGCCGTCGACCATCGCCAGGCTCAAGGAGCGCTCGCCGGACGTGGTCGTCACGGTGCGCGAAGGGCCCACGGCCCAGCTCTTTCCGGCGCTGGCCACCGGCGAGGTCGATATCGTCGTCGGCCGCCTGCCGGAGCGGGAGCTGCCGATTTCCGAGGCGTTCCCACTGGCCCACCAGGCACTGTTCGAGGACCTGCTCGACGTGGTGGTGGGCAGCGCCAACGACGCCGTCGGGCCGTCGGTCACCTCGCTGCACGAGCTGGGCCGGCATCCGTGGATCCTGCCGACGCCGGATTCGCCGCTGCGCTACTCGGTGGACCGCATGTTCCGCAATGCCGGCATCGAGCTGCCGCGCGACCTGGTGGAGTCCATGTCGGTGCTGACCAACCTCGGGCTGCTGCTGACCACCAACCGCATCGCCGTCATGCCGCGCGTGGCGGCGCGGCAATTCGTGCAGGCCGGCCTGCTGCGCACGCTGTCCATCGCCGAGCTGGGCGCCTTCGGGACGGTGGGCTACTCGGTGCGCGCCAACAAGGACCTCACGCCGGCCTGCGAGGTCTTCATCCAGTGCCTGAGGGAAGTCTCCGGACACGACGAAGCCGGCTGACGCCCCCCCCCCCCGCCCTTCCCGCGGCGGCGGCCGCGATACCGATCTTGAACGTGCCATTCCCGGCCGGCAGGAAGGGCCGCGCTTTGCCCGTTTTTCCCGCAGTACCGAAACGACCGCCCGCCACCCGGGGCCACACCGGGGCGCGCCGCGCCTCGCGCAAGTCCACACCCGAGCCACACGGAGCCATCCGGAGCCACACCGGCCCCCATACCAAGAAGGAGAGAAAGTGAAACTCAAGCAAGCCATCTGCGCGGGTCTCGCGCTTGCGCCGGCCGTCGCGCTCGCGCAGTCCGTCACGCTGTACGGCGTGATCGACACCGGCATCGAATACGTCAACCACGCGGACGCGGGCGGCCACGGGCTGGCGCGGATGAACAACCTGTCGGGCACCGTGCCGTCGCGCTGGGGCATGCGCGGCACCGAGGATCTGGGCGGCGGGCTGAAGTCCGCGTTCGTGCTGGAATCGGGTTTCGCGCCCGATTCCGGCGTGTCGAACCAGGCCGGGCGACTGTTCGGCCGGCAGGCCTGGGTGGGGCTCAGCGGCCCCTGGGGCCAGGTCGCGCTGGGCCGCCAGTACACCATGCTGTTCTGGGCGACGCTCGACCCGGACACGCTCGGCCCGAACACGTTCGGCACCTCGTCGCTCGACAGCTACATGGCCAATCCGCGCACGGACAACGCCATTTCCTACAAAGGCACCTTCGGCGGGCTGACGCTCGGCGCCACCTACAGCGTCGGCCGCGACGCGGCTCCGGCCGGCACGCCGTGCGCGGGCGAGAACGCGGGCGACCGCAATGCCTGCCGCGAATGGTCGGCGCTGATCGGCTACGGCACCAGCGACTGGGGCGTCTTCGCCGCCTACGACTCGCTGCGCGGCGGCGCCGGCGCGGCCGGCGGCCTGACCAGCAGCGCGAGGAAGGACGACCGCCTCTCGCTGAGCGGCTTTGCCAACGTCGGGCGGGCCAAGCTCGGCGGCGGCTGGATACGGCGGGACAACGACGGCAACCCGGCCACGCCGCGCAGCGACCTCTGGTACGGCGGGCTGTCCTACGCCGTGACGCCGGCCTTCAGCATCGACGGCGAAGTCCTGTTCCTGCGCTACCACGACAGCGCGAACAAGGCTTGGCTGTACGCCGCGCGGGCCAACTACGCATTCTCGAAGCGCACCTCGGTCTATGCCACCGCCGGCTTCATCGACAACGGCGGGCAGCTCGCGCTGTCGGTCAGCTCCGGCGCCACGCCGGCCGCCACCCCGGGGGCCGGCGGCAACCAGCTTGGCGCGATGGTCGGCATCAAGCACATCTTCTGAGCGTGGCCCTGGCCGGCCCGTTATTCCACGCCCTTATATCAGCCGCCCAACGATTGATTATTCAACGCCGGGCGGCGCTCCTAAACTTGCCTCACCACCAGTTCGCAGGAGTATCCATGGAAGACTACGCAGCGGTCGCGGAGAAATTGCCCAGGCAATTGCGCAATTTCGTCGACGGGGAGTTCGTCGATCCGGCCAGTTCGTTTCCCAAGCTCAGCCCCGTCGATGGGCGCGAGCTCTGGCGCGTCGCCGAGGCCGACGCCGCCACGGTCGACGCCGCGGTGCGCGCGGCCCGGCGCGCCCAGCGCGGGCCGTGGCGCAGGTTCACGGCGGCGCAGCGGGCCGAAGCCCTGCACCGCATCGCCGACGGCATCCAGGGCCGCTTCGACGAATTCGTCGCCGCCGAGGTGGCCGACACCGGCCGCCCGGTCGAACAGGCCAGGACGCTCGACGTCGCGCGCGGCATCGCGAACTTCCGCACCTTCGCCGATCTCGCCAGCACCGCGCACGGCGAGTGCTTCGAGTCCACCGGCGCCGACGGCACGCATCTGCTGAACTACGTCACGCGCAAGCCGCTGGGCGTGGTCGGCGTGATCTCGCCGTGGAACCTGCCGCTGCTGCTGCTGACCTGGAAGGTCGCGCCCGCGCTGGCGATGGGCAACGCCGTGGTGGCCAAGCCGTCGGAGGAGTCGCCGGCCAGCGCGACGCTGCTCGCGGAGGTCATCCGCGACGCCGGCCTGCCGCGCGGCGTGTTCAACCTGATCCACGGCCACGGCCCGAACGCGGCCGGGGAATGGCTGACCAGGCACCCGGAGATCGACGCCATCACCTTCACCGGCGAATCGCGCACCGGCAGCACGATCATGAAGGCCGTGGCCGACGGCGTGAAGAACGTGTCGTTCGAGCTGGGCGGCAAGAACGCCGCGGTCGTGTTCGCGGACGCGGATTTCGACGCCGCGGTGGCGGGCGTGCTGCGCTCGAGCTTCACCAACGCGGGCCAGGTCTGCATGTGCACCGAGCGCGTCTACGTCGAGCGCCCGATCTTCGAGCGCTTCGTCGCCGGGCTGAAGGCGGGCGCCGAGGCGCTGCGCGTCGGCTCGCCCTACGTGGCCGGCAACACCACCGGGCCGATGATCTCGGCGGCGCACCGCGACAAGGTGCTGGGCTACTTCAGGCTCGCGCGCGAGGAAGGCGCGAGCGTGGTGACCGGCGGCGGCGTGCCCGACTTCGGCGACGACTGCGACCGCGGCGCGTTCGTGCAGCCGACGATCTGGACCGGACTGCCCGACAGCGCGCGGTGCGTCACCGAGGAAGTGTTCGGTCCCGTCTGCCACGTCGCGCCGTTCGACACGGAGGACGAGGTGGTGGCGCGCGTCAATGACAGCAAGTACGGCCTGGCGGCGAGCGTGTGGACCACGCACCTGGCGCGCGGCCACCGCGTCGCGCAGCAGATCGAGACCGGCATCGTCTGGGTCAACGCCTGGTACGCGCGCGACCTGCGCACCCCGTTCGGCGGCGCCAAGCTGTCGGGCTTCGGGCGCGAAGGCGGACGCCACTCGATGGACTTCTATTCGGAGCTGACCAACATCTGCGTGACGGTGGAATAAGGTCGAACAAGGTCGAATAACCATGGCACATCAACAACCGCTGCAAGGCATCGCCGACGCGCTCTGGCAGGCCCACGCCAGCCGTCCGTTCAGCCCCGCGCTGCCCGTGCGCGAGGCAATCGCGGAAATAGGCGGCATCGCGCTCGACAATGCGTACCGCGTCCAGCAGATCAACATCGCGCGCCAGGTGGCCGCGGGCGCGCGCCGCGTGGGGCGCAAGATCGGCCTGACGTCGAAGACCGTGCAGGCCCAGCTCGGCGTGGACACGCCGGACTTCGGCACGCTGCTGGACACCATGGCGTACGGCGACGGCGAGGAGATCCCGTTCGCCCGCGCGCATCAGCCCAAGGTGGAGGCCGAGATCGCGCTGGTGCTCCAGCGCGACCTGCCGCACGCGCGCCACACGGTGGCGGACATCATCGGCGCCACCGCCTACGCGCTGCCCGCGCTCGAGATCGTCGGCAGCCGCATCGCCAACTGGAACATCCGCCTGCTCGACACGGTGGCTGACAACGCCTCGGGCGGGCTGTTCGTGCTCGGCACGCGCCCGGCCGGCCTTCACGCGCTCGACCTCGTGCGCTGCGGCATGTGCATGGAGCGCGGGGGCGAACAGGTCAGTGTCGGCGCGGGCGCCGCGTGCCTGGGCAACCCGCTCAATGCCGCGGTCTGGCTGGCCGACACGATGGCGCGCGCCGGCGAGCCGCTGCAGGCCGGCTACATCGTGCTGACCGGCGCGCTCGGCCCGATGGTCGCGGCCGCGCCAGGGGACGTGTTCACCGCGCGGATCGAAGGCCTGGGCGAAGTGCGTGCGGCTTTCTCGCAATGACCGGAGTAGCTATCGTGAACGACAAGACCAGATTACCCGTTGCCATTATCGGCTCCGGCAACATCGGCACCGACCTGATGATCAAGGTGCTGCGCCACGCACGCCATCTCAGCATGGCCGCCATGGCCGGCATCGACCCCGCCTCGGACGGCCTGGCCCGCGCCGCGCGCCTGGGCGTGGCCACCACGGCGGGCGGCATCGACGGCCTGATCGCGATGCCGGAATTCCGCGGCGTGCGGATCGCGTTCGACGCGACCTCCGCCGGCGCGCACGCGCGCCACGCGCAAGTGCTGGCCAGCCACGGCGTGACCGTGGTCGACCTGACGCCGGCGGCGCTCGGGCCGTTCGTGGTGCCGTCGGTCAACCTCGACGCGAACCTCGATTCGACCAACGTCAACATGGTGACGTGCGGCGGGCAGGCCACCATCCCGATCGTGCGCGCCGTCTCCGACGTGGCCAGGGTCCACTACGGCGAGATCGTCGCGTCGATTTCGAGCCGCTCGGCCGGGCCGGGCACGCGCGCCAACATCGACGAGTTCACCGAAACCACCTCGCGCGCCATCGAGATCATCGGCGGCGCCACGGTCGGCAAGGCCATCATCATCCTCAACCCGGCCGAGCCGCCGCTGCTCATGCGCGACACGGTCTATTGCCTGGTCGACGCGGACGCGGACACGGCGCGCATCGAAGCCTCGATCCACGCCCAGGTGCGGCGCGTGTCGGCCTACGTGCCCGGCTACCGCCTCAAGCAGGCCGTGCAGTTCGACCGCGTGGAGCTGCCGGCGCGCTTCGCCAGGACCGGCGCGCCGGCGGCCGGCATCAAGGTCGGCGCATTCATCGAGGTGGAGGGCGCGGCGCACTACCTCCCCGCGTATGCCGGCAATCTCGACATCATGACGTCGGCCGCGCTGCGCACCGCCGACCAGATCGCGGCAAGGCGGCTGGCCGCCTGAAGGAACACACCATGACCGACAACACCAGGAACATCTACGTCTCGGACGTGACGCTGCGCGACGGCATGCATGCCGTCCGGCACCGCTACACCGTGGACCAGGCCGTGCGCATCGCGCGCGCGCTCGACGAGGCCGGCGTGGACAGCATCGAGGTCGCGCACGGCGACGGCCTGGCCGGCTCCAGCTTCAACTACGGGCTGGGCGCGCACACGGACTACGAATGGATCGCCGCCGTGGCAGGCGCCGTGCGCAAGGCACAGGTGGCGACGCTGCTGATCCCGGGCATCGGCACCGTGCACGACCTGCGCGAGGCCTACGAGGCCGGCGCGCGCGTGGTGCGGGTCGCGACGCACTGCACCGAGGCCGACATCTCGCGCCAGCACATCGAGCACGCGCGGGCGCTGGGCATGGATACCGTGGGCTTCCTGATGATGAGCCACATGACCACGCCCGGACATCTCGCCACGCAGGCCAGGCTGATGGAAAGCTACGGCGCGCAGTGCATCTACGTGGTGGACTCCGGCGGCGCGCTGGACATGCGCGGCGTGGCCGAGCGGTTCCGCGCGCTCAAGGCGGTGCTCGACCCGGCCACGCAGACGGGCATGCACGCGCACCACAATCTCTCGCTCGGCGTCGCCAACTCGATGACCGCGCTCGAGGAAGGATGCGACCGCATCGACGCCTCGCTGGCCGGCATGGGCGCCGGCGCCGGCAACGCGCCGCTGGAGGTGTTCATCGCCGCGGTGGACCGCTTGGGCCTGCCGCACGGCTGCGACGTCAGGAAGCTGATCGACGCCGCCGACGACCTCGTGCGCCCGCTGCAGGAGCGGCCGGTGCGCGTGGACCGCGAAACGCTCGCGCTCGGCTACGCCGGCGTCTACTCGAGCTTCCTGCGCCATGCGGAGGCGGCCTCGGCGAAGTACGGCATCTCGGCGTTCGACATTCTCGTCGAGCTTGGACGGCGGCGCATGGTGGGCGGCCAGGAGGACATGATCGTGGACGTGGCGCTCGACCTCGCCCAACGCAACGAACAGCAACCGGCGAGGGCGGCATGATCGACATCGAAAACGCGGCGCGGCTGGTGGACGAGGCGGCGCTGAACGCGACGGCCGTGCGGCAACTGACCGCGGGCGACGACTTTTCCGTGGCGGACGCCTATCGCATCCAGCGCGCCTCGGTCGAACGCCGCGTGCGGCGCGGCGAGCGCCGCATCGGCATCAAGCTGGGCTTCACGAGCCGCGCCAAGATGATCCAGATGGGCGTGTCCAGCCTGATCTGGGGCTGGGTCACCGACGCCATGCTCGAAGCCGACGGCGGCGGGGTCGACCTGAGCCGCTTCATCCATCCGCGCGTCGAGCCCGAGGTCTGCTTCCTGACGCGGCGCGCGATCGACCGGCCGCTCACGGCGCTCGAGGCGAAGGACTATCTGGAGGCCGTCGCGCCGGCCATGGAGATCATCGATTCGCGCTACCAGGATTTCCGCTTCACGCTCGAAGACGTGGTGGCCGACAACTGCTCCAGCGCCGGCGTCGTCGTCGGCGCCTGGGCGCGCGATTTCGACGGCCTGCGCAACGCCGGCGTGATCCTGCGCGTGGACGGCCGGGACGTGCAGATCGGCTCGACCGCCGCCATCCTCGGCCATCCGGTGCGTGCCGTGGTGGAAGCGTCGCGCCTGGCCAGCGAGTCGGAGACGGCGCTGCCGGCCGGCTCGCTCATCATGGCCGGCGCGGCGACCGCCGCGCACGCGCTCGCGCGGGGCAGCCACGTGCAGGCGGTAGTGAACGGCGTCGGCGAGGTCGAGTTCACGACCCGGTAGACGATTCGATTGTGTAGCCCCATCACCAGTGAAGGCATAGCCTGACCATGACCTTGCGAATTGACATGCACTCCCACTTCTTCCCGACCATCTCGCGGGAGGAGGCGGCACGGATCGACCAGCCGGGCGTTCCCTGGCTGGCGGTCGACGACGGCGGCGAGACCGGCATGATCATGCTCGGCGACCAGGCCTTCCGGCCCGTCGAGCGGCCCTTGTGGGATCCGGCGCGGCGCCTCGAGCAGATGGACCGGCAGGGCATCGACATCCAGTTGATGTGCGCGACGCCCGTCATGTTCGGCTACCGCTACGCCGCGGCGACGGCGCTGCAATGGGCGCAGCGCATGAACGACAAGGCGCTCGAACTCTGCTCGGCGGCGCCGGCGCGGCTGATGGCGCTCGCGCAGGTGCCGCTGCAGGACGTGGACCTCGCCTGCCGGGAGGCGTCCCGCGCGTTCGCGCAGGGCCATCGCGGCGTGCAGATCGGCAACCATGTCGGCCCGCGCGACCTCGACGACGACGCGCTGGTGCGGTTTCTCTGCCATTGCGCGCACGAGGGCATCCCGGTGCTCGTGCATCCGTGGGACATGATGACCGACGGCCGCATGAAGCGCTGGATGCTGCCGTGGCTCGTGGCCATGCCGGCCGAGACCCAGCTCGGCATCCTCTCGCTGATTCTCTCCGGCGCGTTCGAGCGCATCCCGCGCTCGCTCAAGCTGTGCTTCGCGCACGGCGGCGGCAGCTTCGCCTTCCTGCTCGGGCGGGTCGACAATGCCTGGCGCCATCGCGACATCGTGCGGGAGGATTGCCCGCACCTGCCGTCGTCCTACGTCGACCGCTTCTCGGTGGACAGCGCGGTGTTCGACGAAAAGTCGCTGACGCTGCTGGTCGACGTCATGGGGGAGGAACGGGTCTTGCTGGGGTCCGACTACCCGTATCCGCTCGGCGAGCAGTCGATCGGGGCGCTGGTGGAAAACCACGGCGGCCTGAGCGAGCGGGCCAGGCGCCGCATTCTCGGCGGCAATGCCGCCGCATTCTTCGGCCTGCCCGCGCCGGCGCGCGCGGGCGGCTGATCCAGACCGACCCAGACCGATTCATTCAGACAAGGAGAGCCACATGCTGCCGCGCGGTCCACACAAGGAGGAGTTGCTGCAATGGGTGCGTCGCCTGTGCGACGCGATGCGTTCACGCCCGCTCGACGAGTCCCTCGAAGCGGACCTCAACAAGGCGTTCGGCGCGGGCACCGCGCCATACGAGGCGATGTGCCGGCTGCTGAAGCTGGGCGTCGAGGAAGGCTGGGCGGGCTATGTCGAGATCGACGGCGCCGCGTACCGGCGCGGGCGCATCGCCGAGCCCTCGCCCGACACCGCCGGGATGAGCGTGGAGAGCGGATTGCTGCGCGACGTGAAGGGCCAGTACCACTGCCACACGCGCGGCGAGATCAACATGATCATCCCGCTGGAGCCCGACGCGCAGTTCTGCGGGCACGGCGCGGGATGGCGCGTCTTCGCGCCGATGAGCGAGCACTTTCCCACCGTCGACGGCCTGGCCCTGATGATGTATTTCCTGCCGGGCGGCGAGATCGAGTACCGGCCGCCGCCGGCCCGATGACGGCAACCTTTGTTCAGGAGTATTCGTGACCATCAGAATTCTTGCGGTGAGCGGCAGTTCGCGGCGCGGCTCGCTCAACCAGAAACTGCTCGACGTCGCGGCGCGCGGCGCGCGCGCCGCGGGCGCCGCCGTGACGCCGGTCCGGCTGGCGGACTACGCGCTGCCGCTCTACGACGGCGACCTCGAGGCCGACCGGGGCGTGCCCGCCGCGGCCCGGCTCCTGCAGGCGGACTTTGCCGCGCATGACGCCTTGCTGATCGCCACGCCGGAATACAACGGCGGTTATGCCGCGGCGCTGAAGAATGCGCTCGACTGGGTGAGCCGCCCGCGGCAGGACGGCACCTCCGGCGTCGCGCTGCTCGCCGGCAAGGCCGCGGCGCTCGTTTCGGCATCGCCGGGCCAGCTGGGCGGACTGCGCTCCCAACTGGCGCTGCGCACGGTGCTGGACAAGCTCGGCGTGCTGGTGCTCCCCGATGCGTTCGCGCTCGGACTCGCGCACGAAGCATTCGACGACGCGGCGGAGCTCAAGGACAAGGCGGCCGAGAAGGCCGTCCTCCATGTCGGCGCGGCGCTGTGCCGGACCGCGCGGCGCCTGGCGGCGGGGGGCTAGTCCGCCCGCCCTGGCCACTCCCGATGCCGCCGGGCGCGTACATCGGCGCCTTGCGCGTCGCGGCTTCGGCCGTGGACTCCACGACGAAGGCCGCCAGCCGTGCGCCGGGCCGGCGGACCGAGGCGCCGTGGCGGGTCAGCGCGGCTTCGAGCATTTCCACGATCGCCCGCGACACGCGCCAGAGGTGGCGGACCCCGGTCCCACCCGGCCTCGCCCGCCTTTTTTCAGACAAGCCGCAAATTCTTCTTGTAATGAGATTAATTCCCATTTACTATGGCATCACTGTCTGACGCGAGGCAAGCAGCACCGGCCCGGCAGGCAGCAGGATCACCGCAGAAAAAGCAGCAGCAAGCAGCAAGGCCGGCGGCAAGTCCGCGGCCAACCGGATTTTCGATGTGGCGCGCAAGCGCGGCATCCATCACCGTCTTTTGTGGGGACCGCTCCGTACCGCGGAGCGTTTGGCAGTAGCCAGTCACCGGAAGATCGGGAAAGCAACCAGACCCCGCTTTCCCGATCGCGTCTTCGGCCGACAAGCCAAGCCATCTTTTTATTCCGCAAGCCGTGCCAGCACGTCTTGCAGCCAGCGGGCGGCCTTCCGTGCAGGATGCCGCCCGCTGCATTCCTGCGGTCTGGACAGCGTACGCTCGCGCGAAGCGCGCCGCGGCGCGGCCGGCCGGAGCACCACCATTTCCGATCGATGCGCCCGCATGGGCGCGAAGCCGCAGCATGCTGATGCCTCCAGACAGTACCGACCCGATTGACCTGAAGCGCGCCGGCCTCAAGGCGACTTCCCCGCGCGTGCGCGTGCTGGAAGTCTTCCGCGCCAGCGAGCGCCGCCATCTCAGCGCCGAAGACGTCTACCGCATCCTGCTGGCGCAGGACGTGGATGCCGGCCTGTCCACCATCTACCGCGTGCTCAACCAGCTGGTGCAGGCCAACATCCTGCTGCGCCACAGCTTCGAGGCCGACCACGCGGTGTTCGAGCTCAACGAGGGCGGCCACCACGATCACCTGATCTGCGTGGCGTGCGGCCACGTGGAGGAATTCCGCGACGAAGCCATCGAAGCCCGCCAGCGCGAGGTGGCTTCCGCCAACGCCTTCGTGCTGCGCGAACACATGCTGGTGCTGTACGGCCTGTGCCCGAGATGCCGGGCCGACAAGGCCATCAACTGACACGGCCGCCGGTTCCCCGTCCTCCGTCACCCGGAACCTCGGCCCCTGCCCGGCTGCGCCCGCCGGGCCGTAACCGGAGTCCGACATGGATCGCCAGATCAAACCCCTGCCCGAACTCAAGCGCCTGCTGAGCCACTGGCTGCGCGAGCAGCCCGGCTGCCAGGATTGCCAGCTGCGCGCGGTCTGCGTGCACCGCCCCGACCACACCGGCTGCAACTGGAGCGCCGAGGTCGACTTCCCCGACCGCAGCGACGAAGAAGCGGTCAGGAGCCTGCCGCTGGCGCGGCGGGTGGTGGTCAGGGTGCGGGAGCGCTTCAACGTCGAGGGCATCGGCGCCGGCCGGCTGACGCCGACCGCGTAGCCTTCGCGCTTTTTTGCACGGCGCGCGCCGCCCACGCGCGCCGCGTCCGGCTAGAATCCCGCACTGCCCCGTGCGTGCAGGACGGGATCCACAATATCGAGCCGGACCACCAATGCCCACCATCCATGCGCCGCGCCGCGCGCTCCTGGCACTCGCCCTCACGCTCAGCATGCCGGCCGGCTGGGCGGCGGACGGCGCCGCCGCGGACCAGACCGCTCCCGCCAGCAACTGGAAGATCTCCGCCGGCCCCGGCGTCTACGTGGCCCCCGACTTCCCCGGCGCGCGCAGCACGCTGGTCTACCCGATCGTCTACCAGGACATCGACTACGGCGGCCGCTTCTTCTCGCGCGGCTTCGACCTGCTCGGCGTGTATGCGCTCAACAACGACATCTGGCAGATCGGCGCGGACTTCCAGTTCGACCCGACCTGGCGGCGCAGCAAGAACGACCACCGGCTCGACGGCCTCGGCGACGTCAACATGACCATGCGCGCGCGCGCGTTCGCGCAGGCGCAGGTGTCGTTCATCACCTTCTCGGCCGACGTGGCGCAGGACATCGCCGGCCAGGGACAGGGCCTGGTCGCCAACGGCGACGTGCTGTTCAGCCTGCCGGCGGGCAAGTGGCTGTTCACGCTGGGCCCGGGCGTGACCTGGACCAACGGCAAGTACATGCAGACCTTCTTCGGCGTGACGGCGGACCAGAGCGCGCGCTCGGGCCTGCCCGCGCACGCGGTGGGCGCGGGGCTGCGCGAGTGGCACGCCAACGGCATCGTCACCTACGAGATCTCGCACAACTGGTCCGCGCTCGGCTCGCTGACCTTCGCCCGGCTGGAGGGCGACGCGGCCAGCAGCCCCGTCACCGAGCGCCGCCAGCAATGGACCGCGATGGCGGCGCTGACCTACCGGTTCCGCTGACGCGGCGCCGCGCGGGCCGTTGGGACTGTCAGGGCCGTCAGGGCCGCCCCGGCACCGCGGGCGCCACCGCCACGGTGGGCGCCGGGCGCAGCACCAGCCACACGGCCACGCCGATCAGCGCGCCGCCGGCGGCATGCGCCCACGACAGCTGCTCGTGCAGGAACAGCGCGCCCCACACGATGCCGAACGGCGGGATCAGGAAGGTCACGGTCAGCGAGCGCACCGGCCCCAGGTCCGCGATCAGCCGGTAGTAGAGGATGTAGGCGATGGCGGTGCAGAACATGCCCACGCCGAGCATCGCCAGCCACACGCCCGGCCCGGCGGCCGGCAGCGTGTTCTCGCGCCACAGCGCGGCGGCGCAGAACGGCAGCAGGAACAGCGCCGCGCCGAACATGCTGCCGGTGGCCACCAGGCGGCTGTCGAGCCCGCCCTGCGCGGTGATCCAGCGCCGCGCCAGGAAGCCGGCCAGCCCGTAGCAGGCCGTCGCCACCAGGCAGGCGGCGGCGCCCAGCAGCACCTGCGGCGTGAACGCCACCGGGCCGGTGCGCGTCAGCACCGCCACGCCGGCCACGCCGAGCACCACGCCGCCGGCCTTGTTCAGCGTCAGGCGCTCGCCGAAGCCCACCGCGCCGATCAGCACGCCCATCAGCGGCGTCATCGCGTTGAACACCGCCGAATAGCCGGCCGGCAGCCACAGCGCCGCGAACGCATACATGACGAAGGGGATGCCCGAGTTGATGACGCCCAGCGCCATCACCGCGCGCCACTTGCCGCGCATGTCCCAGCGCACGCGCATCAGGGCCAGGCAGGCCAGCAGCGTCAGCGCGCCGATCAGCACGCGCAGGAAGGCCGTCGTGAACGGCCCCAGCACCGGCGCGCCGATGCGCAGGAACAGGAAACTGGCGCCCCAGATGGCGGCCAGGGACAGCAGGCGAAGCAGGTCGGTGGGTTTCATGGCGGGGTGGAAGGCCGGGATGCCCGGATTAGACGCGGGGCCGCGGCCGGCCGCAAGCTGCTTTCGGACATGTTCCTGTCCGGAAAAGACGGCGTGAAGTTATCTATTGAACACAATTTGCGCGACTTTAGAGGCGAGAGAGCCTCTCGATCCCCTCGGAAGGGGGGTGACGCAAATCCGGCGTGACAAGCCGCGTTAAGTTATTTTAAAATCTGATCTGCGCCAGAGTTAATTGACCCCTCCGACGCATTCCCGACAAGCCGCCACGCTCGTGGCGGCTTCTTTTTTTTGCGGCGCGTGGACCACAACTATAAATCAACGTCAACCGCAATGCGAGATCCCGCGTTTGCACCGTCATGAAACGACAGTTCCTTGGCTTGCTCGCCCGCATCTACGTCCTCCAGTTCGCCGTCGAGGTCCCGGCCACCGTGGCCATGCTCGCCGAAATGCTGATGGAGTACGGCTTCCAGGTGGATATCGGCTCCGTCCGCCCGCTGCTGCGCGCGCTGCAGATGGACGGCTACATCGAAAGCGTGCTGCGCGACGGCATCGGGCGAGTCTACCTGATCACCGAACGCGGGCGCGAGGAACTGCGCGCCAGCCGCGCGCACGTGGACGATCTCTACCGCCGCCTGCACTCGCGCAACGATCCCTCCGAAGCCTCCAACGGCTGACCCGCCGCCGTCGTCCGTTCCTCCTGCCGCGCTCCGCCGCGCATTGCGCGCTACCGTCCGTACCCGTTTCTGCGTGGCCACGCCCGCCGGCGCCGGCCCGCCTCCGACGAAAAAAGCCCGGACGCGGCAACGCCTCCGGGCTTTTTCGTCGGCGGGCCGGTCAGGCCGCCTTACTTCTTCTCGGCCTTGCCTTCGTAGCGCTTGCTCCACTCGGCCAGGATGCGGTCGCGGTTGGTGCTGGCCCAGCCGAAGTCGTTCTTGATCAGGCGCTTCTCGTAGTCGGCCGGCAGCAGCGCATCGGGCTTGGCGATGCCGGGAATGGCCAGCACCGCGAAGTTCTTCTCGTACAGCGCCATCGCCTCGCCGGAGGCGGAGAAGTCGGCCAGCCTGCGCGCGGCTTCCAGGTTCCTGGTGCCCTTGACGATGGCGGTGGCCTCGATGTCCCAGCCCAGCCCCTCGGACGGCAGCACGATGTCGATCGGCGCGCCTTCCTTCTTGGTCTTCATGGCGCGGTACTCGAACGCGATGCCGATCGGGAACTCGCCCTGCGCGGCCATCTTGCACGGCTTGGAGCCCGAATGCGTGTACAGGCCAATGTTCTTGTGCAGCGCGTCCATGTAGGACCAGCCCTTCTGCTCGCCCATCATCTGCAGCCACGCGCTCACGTCGAGATAGCCGGTGCCGGACGAGGCCGGATGCGGCATGACGATCTTGCCGGCGTACACCGGCTTGGTCAGGTCTGCCCACGAGGCCGGCTTGGGCAGGCCCTGCTTCTGCGCCTCCACGGTGTTGAAGCAGATCGCCGCGCCCCAGACGTCCATGCCGACCCAGGCCGGCGGGTTGGCGGCGCTGCGGTATTGCGCGTCCACCGCCGCCAGGTTCTTCGGCGCGTACGGCTGCAGCATGCCTTCCTTGTCGAGGATGGCCAGGCTGGAGCCGGCCAGGCCCCAGATCGCGTCGGCGCGCGGCGCGGCCTTCTCGGCCAGCAGCTTGGCGGTGACGATGCCGGTAGAGTCGCGCACCCACTTGATCTCGATGTCCGGGTTGGCCTTCTCGAAGGCGGCCTTGTAGGCGGCGATCTGGTCGGCCTCGAGCGCCGTGTAGACGGTCAGCACGGTGTTGGCATGGGCGGCGCCGGCCAGCAGCGCGAAGGCGGCCACGGCGGTGGCGGTGCGGAACGGATGAGGCATGGTTTCTCCTTGGGATGCGTGCGGATGCGGTGTTGCGGGTTCGGAAATCCGGGCCGGCCGGTCAGTGCGCCGGCGCGCGCCACGCCTGCGTGCGGCGCAGCCAGCCGCGCGCGGCGCCGAGCAGCAGCAGGCAGGCCAGCGCCGAGGTCAGCAGGATCAGCGTGGACATGGCCGCGGCGGACGCGGTGTCGCCGGCGTCGTCCATGTTCAGCACGGAGATCGCGGCCAGCACGGTATCGGGGCTGTAGAGGAAGACCACCGCCGACACCGTGGTCATGGCCGAGACGAACAGGTAGCGGAAGATGTCGAGCAGCGCCGGCAGGCAGACCGGCACCGTGACGCGCCAGCAGGTCGCCAGCGGCGCCACGCCAAGCGACAGCGCCGCGGCCTCGAACTCGCCGTCGAGCTGGCGCAGCGCGGCGGCGGCGGTGAGGTGGCCGGTGGTGTAGAAATGCGCCACGTTGCAGAGCACCAGCAGCGTCATGGTGCCGTACAGCGCGTGCAGCGGATTGGCCGGCGCGTTGAAGAAGAACACGTAGCCGAGGCCGAGCACCAGCCCGGGCACCGCCATCGGCAGCATGAAGCCGGCGCGCAGCGCGCCGTGCAGCCAGGCCGGCCCGCGCGTGCGCTCGGTCAGCCAGGCGCCGAGGAAGATCGCCGCGGTGCCGGCCAGCGCGGTCAGCGCCGCCATCTTCAGGCTGTTGCGGTAGGCCAGCCAGCCGCCGCCGTCCATGTTGTCGAAGTCGTAGTGCGCCAGCGTGAGCTGCAGGTTGTACGGCCACAGCCTGACCAGCGAGGCGCCCACCGCCGCGGCCAGCACCAGCAGCAGCGCGCCGCCCACGGCCAGCACCACCAGCAGGCAGGCCGCGTCGCGCAGGCGGTCGCGGCCCGGCACGTAGACCTGCGCGCGGCTCGACATCTGCGCGCGCTGGCGGCGCTGCATGGCGACGTCCACGCCGAAGGTCAGCAGCGCCGGCAACAGCAGCAGCATGCCGATCAGCGCGCCGCGCGCGAACTGCTGCTGCCCCACCACCGCCTTGTAGGCCTCCAGCGCCAGCACCGGATAACCGCCGCCCACCACCTTGGGCACGCCGAAATCCGTCACCACCAGCGTCAGCACCAGGCAGGCCGCGCCGAACAGGCCGTGGCGCGCGCCCGGCAGCGTCACCGTGAGGAAGGTGCGCCACGGCGACGCGCCCATCGCGCGCGCGGCCTCGTACAGGCGCGCGTCGGCCAGCGAGAGCGCGGCCATCAGCACCATCAGCGCGTGCGGGAACGTGTAGAAGGCCTCGCCCAGCACGATGCCCCAGAAGCCGTAGATGCCGCCGGCGCCGAAGGTGCCCTTGAAGATGCCCTGGTTGCCGAACAGGTAGACCAGCGCGATGCCCGGCAGCAGCGACGGCGCGAACAGCGGCAGCAGCGCGATGCCGCGCCACAGCGGCTTGAACGCGACGCGCGAGCGCTGCAGCGCGTAGGCGAAGCCGAACGCCAGCGGCACCACCAGCGCGGCCACGGTCAGCGAGACCGCCAGGCTGCGCCCGAGCAGCGGCACGAAATTGGGATTGGCGGCCAGCTCCGCCATGCGCGCGGGCAAGGCCCAGTTGCCGGCCTGGTCGAACCACGCCTGCCCGAACAGCGCCAGCAGCGGCAGCGCGAGCGCCACCGCCAGGCCCGCCAGCCACAGCCACTTCATGCCGGCCGGCGCGCCATGCGCGAGGCGCCGCGCCAGCCCGGCGCCGCCGGCGCGCCCGGCAGGCGCGGCCGCGGCGGCGGCCACGGGTGCCGCGCGCGTCATGCGAACACCTGCAATGCCTGGCTCGGCAGCGCGACCCAGAACTTGTGGCTGCCCGGCGCCGGCAGCAGGTGGCGCTGCTCGCGCAGCACGTCGGCGAACAGCGTGATGCCGGGCAGGCGGTCCGCGGCCAGCATCAGCCGGTAGCGGCTGCCGAGATAGGTCTCGTCGACGATGCGCGCCAGCAGGCGGTTGGGCTCGCCCTCGGCCGGCTGCAGCCTGACCGCCTCGGGGCGGCAGCACAGCCGCGTCGCGTGCTCGGGCGCGGCGCCGGCGCACGCCGGCGACACCGCCAGCTCCACCTCGCCCACGCGGAAGGTGTCGCGCCCGCTGCGCCGGCCCGCGAGCCAGTTGGCCTGCCCGATGAACTCGGCGACGAAGGCCGAGGCCGGGCGCTCGTAGATCTCGCCGGGCGTGCCGGACTGGGCGATGCGCCCGCCGTCCATCACCGCGATGCGGTCCGCCATCGCCATCGCTTCGTCCTGGTCGTGCGTGACCATCACGGTGGTGACGTTCAGGCGCCGCTGCAGCTGGCGCAGCTCCAGGCGCAGATGCTCGCGCACGCGCGCGTCGAGCGCGGACATGGGCTCGTCGAGCAGCAGCAGCGAAGGCGCCGGCGCCAGCGCGCGCGCCAGCGCCACGCGCTGCTGCTGGCCGCCGGAGAGCTGGCCGGGGAACTTGCGCTCGCTGCCGTCCAGGCCCACCAGCGCCAGCATCTCGCGCACGCGCGCGTCGCGGTGGACGCGGCCCATGCCGCGGCCCGGCAGGCCGTAGGCCACGTTCTGGCTCACCGTGAGATTGGGGAACAGCGCGTAGGACTGGAACAGGATGCCGTAGTCGCGCGACTGCGGCGGCAGGCCGGTCAGCTCGCGCCCGCCGGCATGGATGCGGCCCGCGTCCTCGCGCTCGAGGCCGGCGATGATGCGCAGCAGGGTGGTCTTGCCGCAGCCCGACGGGCCCAGCAGGCACAGCAGCTCGCCCTGCGCCACCGACAGCGACACGCCGTCCAGCGCCTGGAAACCGCCCGCCCCTCCGAAACGCTTGCTGACCTGCTCGACCGCCAGGAACGCGCGGCCCGGCGCGGACTCACCTGCTTGCATGAATGCCCAACCCTTGATGCCATGATGACAGGGGGGCATGTTAGGGACGGCGCGTGCCAGTCATGTGGCAGCCGGGCAAAGAATGCCGATGCGGGTATTGGCGGATTTGCGGGCGGATTGACGAGCGGACTGGCGAACGAATTGACGAACGGATCGGCCGGCCTGCCGCCGGCGCCCTACCCGTTCGACGCCACGCGCGCGGGGCGCGCCTGCATGGTGGCCTCGCCGCCCGCCGCGCAGATCTCCATCAGGCCACCGAGCGGCACCGCCTGGCAGAACAGGTAGCCCTGCACGGCATCGCAGCCGCGCTCGCGCAGGAAGGCGAACTGCGCCGGCGACTCCACGCCCTCGGCCACCACCTGCAGGTGCAGTTGATGGCCGAGCGCGATGATGGCGGCGGCGACGGCCTGGTGGTGCTCGTCGTGCGCCACGTCGTCGACGAAGGACTTGTCGATCTTGAGCTTGTCGATCGGCAGCCGCGTCAGGTAGCTCAGGCCGGAATAGCCGGTGCCGAAATCGTCGATCGACAGGCCCACGCCGAGCGCGCGCACGCGCTCGAAGGTCTCGATGGTCTTGCTGCCGCCCTCGATCAGGATGCCCTCGGTGACTTCGATGGTCAGCGCCCGCGCCGGCAGCCCCGCCGCCTCCAGGCACTGCTTGACCATCGCGGGAAAGCCGGCCTGGCGCAGCTGCAGCGGCGAGATGTTGACCGCCACCTCCAGCTCGCGGCCCAGCTTGCCGCGCAGTTGCTGGATCTCGCGGCAGGCGGTGGCCAGGATCCATTCGCCCAGCGGCATGATGAGCCCGCTCTGCTCGGCGATCGGGATGAACTCGGCCGGCGGAATCACGCCGCGCTCGGGCGTGTCCCAGTGGATCAGCGCCTCCACGCCGGTGATGCGCAGCGTGGCGGCATCGACGATGGGCTGGTAGCGCAGCCGGAACGCGCGCGCGGCCAGCGCGCGCCGCAGCAGGCCCTCGATGGTGAAGCGCGCCATCGACGCCTCCGCCATCTCGCTGGAGAAGCGGCACAACTGCGCGCCGCCGCCGCGCTTGGCGGCGTACATGGCGGCGTCGGCGTTCTTGAGCAGGTCGGCGAGGTTGTCGCCGTCGTCGGGGCACAGCACCATGCCGATCGACGGCGTCAGGCGCAGGCGCTGGCTGCCCAGGCGCAGCTCCTCCGACAGGCGTGCCAGGATCTTGGCCGCGACCAGCTCGGCCTCGCTGTCCTGGGCGATGGCGTCGAGCACCACCACGAACTCGTCGCCGCCCATGCGCGCGACCAGGTCGGCGTGGCGCACGGCGGCCTTGAGGCGGTCGGCGACGATGCGCAGCACCTCGTCGCCGATATGGTGGCCGAGCGACTCGTTGATGCGCTTGAACTGGTCCAGGTCCAGCAGCAGCAGCGCGATGCGCTCGCCCTTGCGCAGCGCGCGCTGCAGCACCAGCTCGGTACGCGCGTGCAACTGGGCGCGGTTGGGCAGGCCGGTGAGCGCGTCGTGGTGCGCCAGGTGGCGGATGTACTCGTCGGCGCGCTTGCGCTCGGTCAGGTCGTGCGCGATGGCCAGATAGCCGCCGCCGTCCAGCGCCGCGCCCGGCCCCGGCGCCGGCGCGCCCGGCAGCGCGGTGAGCGTCAGCTGCACCGGCAGGCGCGAGCCACCCTTGCGCACGTAGGTCCATTCCTGCTCGTCGGCCAGCCCCAGGCGCGCCTTGCCGGTCACGGCCGGCAGGCCCGCCGCGACCGGCTCGCCCAGTTCGCTGGTGAGCGCCGCGGCACGCGCGGCCACCTCGTCGGCGTCGAGGAAATCGAGATAGCGCATGCGCCCGGCCACCTCGCTGGCCTGATACCACAGCATGCGCTGGCCGGCGCGGTTGATGCCCGTCACCAGCCCGTCGCGGTCGAAGGTGATCACGCACAGCGCGGTGTGGTCGAGCACGCGCGAGGTGCGCTCGGCCTGCTCGGCCGCCGCCAGCTCGGCGCGGCGCACCGCGCTCAGGTCGGTGACCGTCCACAGCACGCGGCCGGCGCCGGCCGCCGGCACCGGCGTGGCGGTCACGCGCGCCGGGAACACGGTGCCGTCGGCCCTGCGCGCGGCCGCGTCGAGCCGGCCCTCGGGGGCGCCCGCGGCCAGCGCCGCCGCGTCCGGCAGCAAGGTGGCGATGGCGACGCCGGCGAACTGGTCCGCCGCCTTGCCGAACATCGCCGCGGCGGCGGCGCTGGCGGTCTGGATGTGGCCGCCGGCGTCGCACACGATGAAGGCGTCGGTGGCGCTGGCCAGCCCGGCGCGCTGCAGGGCGCCGTCGGACTGGCGCGCCTGGCGCGCCCGCGCGGCCAGTTGCCAGGCGCGGCGCTGCTGGCGCGACAGCACCAGCACCAGCCAGGCCAGCAGTGCCGAGACCAGCACGCCGCCGGCCAGCACCAGCCAGGCGCGGCGCGGCCGGTGCGCGGCCTCGAAGGCGGGCGTGGTGGCGCCGTGCAGGGTCCACACCCGGCCGCCGAAGGCCAGGTCGCGGTCGGCCGCGATCTGCGGCGCGGGCGCGCCGGCCTCGGGCTCGGCGTCGCCGGCCAGGAAGGCGGCCGGCGTGGCATCGCGCCCGTCGTAGAGCGCCAGCGAGAGCGCGCCGGCCGCCGGCAGGCTGACCCCGCGCAGCAGGTCGTCGAGCCGCAGCGAGGCGTAGACGTAGCCGGCCACCGCCTGGCGCCGCTGCGCGGTGGTGTTCAGCGGCATGCCGTTGGCGTACACCGGCATGTAGAGCACGGCGCCGCGCTGCGGCATCTGCGCCTCGCTCTCGCGCACCAGCTCCAGGCGCGTGGTCAGGCGCGCCTCCCCGCTGTCGCGGGCGGCGTCCACCGCGGCGCGGCGCGCCGGATCGGACAGGATGTCGTAGCCCAGCCCGCGCGTGATGCGCCCGGCAAACGGCTCGACGAAGACGATCGGGGCGTACAGCTCGCGCGCGCCGCGCGGGTAGACCTCGAACACCGGCAGGCCCTCGCGGCGCATGGTCTCGCCCAGGCGCTCGAGGTCGCGCGCCGCGGTCAGGCGCGCGAAGCCGATCGAATGGGTGCCGGCCGGCAGGTCGTCGATCTGGGCGGTGTACAGGTAGCTGCGCCACTGCGCGCGCGTGGCGTTGGGATCGGCCGCGAACAGGCCGGTGGTGCCGCGCAGCAGTTGCTCGTTCTCCTGCAGGCGGCGCTGCAGGGCGGCGTGGACCGGCGCGTAATAGCCGTCGAAGTCGGCGCGCGCCGCCTCGCGCTCGAGCGCGCGCATGGCGTGCCAGGCACCGCCCGTGGCGAGCGCGCCGGCGGCCGCCGCCAGCAGGGACAGCAGCACGGGCGAAAGTGAGGGCAGTTTCATGTATGGTCCTGGCGCGGATGGAAGCCCTCGGAGCCTCGCCCTGCCGCTGCAGGGCTACGAGGCACTATACCTTGGCGGCCGGGCCTCGCCCAGCCCCGGCGCGCCCGCGCAACGTGCGGCGCCACACGCACACGCGCGGCGGCCGGCGCGCGCGCATGCCGGACTCGCGCCCGGCCGGCGCTTGTGGTAGGGTTGCCGCACCCGCAACCCTGTCGTAGCCGGATTTCCCGGCAGCCCAGCGGGGCCGGCCGGCCGCAAGGCGCGTGCCGCCCCCCGACTCCGCCGGCTCGCATGTCATTCGTTTCGCTTTCCCTGAAAGCGCGTCTCGCGCTGATCACCACGGCGCTGGCCGCCGTGCTCGGTACCGGCATCGTGCTGGCCTCGCTCCATTACGCCCACAACGACCTGCGCGCCGCGCTGCAGGACCAGCAGGACTCCATCGTCAAGCTGGCCGCCAGCCAGCTCGACACCGCGATGGAAGACCGCATCACGCTGCTGTCCCACCTCGCGCCGCAGCTGGCGGACCAGCTGACGCTGCCCACCCCGGCGCTGCGCCGCCTGCTGGACAGCCGCATCCCGATCCCCGGCACCTTCAACTCCTACATCATCGCCGACGCCCAGGGCCGCATGCTGGGCCAGCCGGGCGTGCCGGTCAGCATCGCCGACCGCGACTACTTCCGCGAGGCCGCGCGCACGCTGGAGCCGGTGGTCTCGGCGCCGATCCGCGCCCGCACCAACGGCACCACCGGCGTGCTGGTGACGGTGCCGATCCTCTCGGCGCAGGGCGAGTTCCGCGGCCTGCTGGGCGGCTGGCTGAACCTGGCCAGCGCCAACTTCCTGGTCGAGATCACCCACAACCGGCTCGGCACCACCGGCTTCTACTGCCTGGTCTCGTCCGGGCGCGCGCCGGTCTACGTGCGCCACCCCGACCCGGCCCGCGCCATGCAGCCGGCGCGCGCGCTGGGCGACACCTGCGGCGCGGACAACCGCAACGGGCGCATCGAGTTCCTCTGGCCCGAGCGGCCGCTGATCGCGCGCTACCTGATGGAGAGCACCGGCTGGGAGCTGGTGGCCGTGCTGCCCGCGCAGGAGGCCTTCGAGCCGCTGCACGCCATGCAGGCGCGCTTCCTGTGCCTGGCGCTGCTGGCGCTGGCGGGAGTGGCGCTGATGATCTGGCTGACCGTGCGGCACCTGCTGGCGCCGCTCACGCGCCTGCGCCAGGTGGTGCGCGAGAGCGCCCACGACCTGGCCGCCTACGAGCGCCTGCCGGCCCAGCAGCACGACGAGATCGGCGACCTCGCGCGCGCCTTCGGCCAGCTCATGCGCGACCTGCGCGAGCGGCGCGAGCAGCTCGACCTGAGCGAGCGCCAGCTGCGCGCCGTCACCGACACGCTGCCCGCGCTGCTCGGCTTCATCGACACCGAGGAGCGCTACCTGTTCAACAACGCGGCCTACGAGCGCACCTTCGGCATCCCGCTCGACAAGCTGCGCGGCATGACCGTGCGCGAGGTCGTGGGCGAGACCCGCTACACGCGCGCGCGGCCGTTCCTGCAGAAGGCGCTGGCAGGCACCGCCGTGACCTTCGAGGTGGAGGACAGCGATCCCGAGTACCGCTGCATGGAAACCAGCCTGCGCCCGGAATGGAATGCCGACGGCAGCCAGGTGATCGGCGTGCACGTGCACGTGCAGGACGTGACCCAGCGCAAGCTGGAGACCATGCGGCTGTCGCGCATCTCGCGCCTGGACCACCTCACGCAGCTGCTCAACCGCAGCGCGTTCGAGTCGCTGCTGCAGGCGGCCATGACGCGCAGCCGCGAAGGCGGCCGGCTGATGGCGCTGCTCTACCTCGACATGGACCGCTTCAAGGCCGTCAACGACTTCCACGGCCACATCACCGGCGACCTGCTGCTGCAGGCGTTCGGGCGGCGCCTGCAGCGCTGCGTGCGCGAGCGCGACGCGGTGGCCCGGCTCGGCGGCGACGAGTTCGCCGTGGTGCTGGAGGACATCGGCGCCGCGGCCAACGCGCGGCGCATCGCCAACGCCATCGTGATGTCGGTCAGCCGGCGCTTCTTCATCGACGGCGTGTTCGCCGACGTGGACGTGAGCATCGGCGTGGCGCTCTACCAGGGCGCGCCGATGCCCGACCAGGAGCTGATGCGCCAGGCCGACACCCTGCTCTACCGCGCCAAGGCCGCGGGCCGCGGGCGCTTCGAGATCGGCCCGCCCGAGCTGCTGCCGCAGGACGCGGGCGGCGCGTGGCCGCAGGATACGCCGGACCTCTAGGCGCGGCGGCCTCTCTCCCGCGTCTCTGGCCTCTGTGGCTTCTGCGGCCTCTATTCGCCCTCGAACGGCACGTGCTTGCCGTCGCGCGACTGGTAGCCGAGCTTGGTGTCGGCGCCCATCATCTTTTCCCAGGCCACCATCGCGTCGGCCACGGCGTTGGGCTCGCCCTTGAACACCAGCACGTCGTTGCCGCAATTCGGGCACTGGCCGCCGAACACGGCGTCGATGCCGCGCAGGTTGGGCGCGTCGATGGCGTCGAAGGTGCCGAAGGCGGTCTTGCACGCGCCGCACACCAGTTGGGCGGGCCGCAGGGCCGCCAGTTTTGCGCGGGCCTGCTCCGCGCGCGCCGCCTGGCTGCCCCGGCGTTTTGCTTCACCCATGATTCACTTCCTTCGCGCGCGCCGGCTGGCGCGCGCTTTCTCCAAGCATTGATATGGCCGGCGGCGCCGCTCAGAACGGCAGCGGGCCGACCGCGGATTGCGGCGGCACCGGCGGGAACGCGATCGGCGCGGTCTGGCGTTGCAGCGCATAGCGCACATAGACGCCGGCGTACCACTGGCGGTAGTCGCGCGCGTTGTCGAGCCCGAGCAGGCCGCCCACGTAGAGCTGCTGCGCCGCCTGGTACTCAGCCGATCCGACCAGATTGTAGGCCAGGCCGGTCTTCGACTGGCCCTGGTAGACCGCGCTGGACGAGCTGGTCAGGTTCCGGCTGTTGGCCGTGGCCATCGCCGCGTTGGCCGCCGACTGCGCCGCGGCGTCGGTCGGGAAGTAGTTCGAATCGTCCTCGCGGAAGGCCTGCATGCCCAGCGCGCCGCGCACGTGGTAGGCCAGCCGGCCGCTGCGCCCGGTGAGCGACAGCGGCACCGTCACCGCGAAATAGGTCTGCGGGCTGAAATAGCCGCCCTGCCCGAAGGTGAAATAGCGCAGGTTGTCCGCGTAGCCCATCGAGGTGAAGTTCACCCCGCTCATGAGGCGCTGGTCCGGCTTGTCGATCACGCGCAGGTAGAAGCCGCCGCCGCCTTCCCAGCGCGTGTTGCGCTTGACGTCGTGGCCGGTCAGCAGGCCATAGCCGCCGTAGCCGTACAGGCCGAAGAAACCATCGTCCCAGCCGAGGTCGGCGCGCGCGCTGCTGTTCATCACGCCGCCCCATTGCAGGCCGGTGCGCTCGTCGCGCACGCCCGCGTAGGACAGCAGGCTGTCCGTCACCGGCCGGCGCGAGGCGCCGAGCGACAGCGTGGCGCGCTGCGTGAGCGGCAGGTTGAGCCTGGCGCCGGCATTGACGTCGGTGTAGCGGAAACCCAGCGGCGTGCTGCCGACGTCGGCGGTGAAGCGCTCCGATTCGTAGGCCACGCCGAGCGCCACGCCGAAGGCGTTCTGCGGGCCGGCCGAGGCCGACCGCAGCGGCGCACCGGCCAGGTTGACGGGCGCGCCGTTCACGCCGTAGGCCAGCGGGCCGCCGCCGAAGCGCGAGGCGCTGTTGAAGTCGGCGCCGACCGAGCCGCTGTCCAGCGCCACCGGGGTCACGCGCGCCGCCAGCTTGCCGTTGCCGGCGGCGATCTTGGCTTCGGCCACCACCTGCATCTCGGTGAGCTGGCTCATGCCGGAGTCGCCCGTGCGCCCGCGCAGCATGGGGCCGCCGGCGAGCGTGCTGGCGCGCTGCGCCTCGATCTCGCCGAGTTCCTGCTGCGCGGTGCGGGGGCCGGTCGGGCTGGCCTGCGAGTCCGCGTCGGCCAGCCACGGCGCGCGCGCCTGCGCGCCGAACGGCTGGCGCGCGGGCACGGCGGCGGCGGGTTCGGCGACCGTGGCCACGGCGGCGGGCGCGGCCTGCGCCGGATACTGGTTCGGGTACTGGGCCGCCGGATATTGCGCCGGATACTGGACCGGGTATTGCGCCGGAGCCGGAGACGCGTACTGGGCATCCTGCGCCGCCGCGGTGGCGCGGCTGGCCGCGGTGGCCTTGCCGCGCGTGGCGGTGGTGGCCGCGCGCGCGCGCAGCGGCGCGGGCGCCTGTTGCGGATAGTAGGCCTGCGGCTGCTGGGGCATGGGCGCCGCGGCCGGCGCGGCTGGCGCGCTGCCGGCCGGCATCGGGATGTAGGGCTGGCCATACGCCTGGCCGCTGGCGCCAGCCGCCGGCGCGGCCTGCGCCACCGTGGGCGCCGGCACCGCGAGATACGGCGCCTGCGAGCCGGGCGGCGGCAGTTGCGAGACCGCGCGCTGGCCCGGCAGGCCGACGAAGGGATTGGACGGCACGCGGTCGAACCCGGCGGCGCCCGCGCGCGCGCCCGGCGGCGCGCCGGCGGCGGCCTCGGCCGCCACCGCGGCGCGGAAGTAGTCCGCCGCGCGCGAGGTCTTGCCCTCGGCGCGGTAGAGCCGCCCGGCGGCGGTCAGCACCTTGGGCGACTTTGGCGCCTGCGCCAGCGCCATCTGCAGCGTGCCCTCGGCCCAGCTGAATTCCTTGGCGGCGGTGGCGGTGCCGATCGCGGCCAGCATCAGGTCGAGGTTGCGCGGGTCTTTTTCCAGCACGCTCTCGTACAGCGCGAGCGCCTGCTTGTTGTCGCCGGCCTGCGCGTACATGCGCGCCAGGCTGGCGCGCACGGCGCCGTTGCCGCCGCGCTCGGACAGCGCCGGGGCCAGCATGTCGTAGGCGGCCACGAGGTCGCCGCTCTCGGTGAGCGCGTCGGCCTGGCGCACGATGTAGGCCACGCGCAGGTCGTCGTAGTCCTTGCGCTGCTGCGGGTTCAGCGCCGCGCCGGCGAGCTGGCGCAGCACGCCGGCCAGCTCCACGTCCTGGCGGGTCTTGAGCAGGATGGCGGCGTATTGCAGCTGCATGCCGGTGTCGGGCCGCGGCGTGCGGCTCATCACGCTGCGCATCAGCGCCAGCGCGCGCGGCTCGTCGCCGGCGTCGGCATAGGCCAGCGCCAGCGCGCCGAGCTGGTCGGCGTCCTGCTGCGCGTAGCGTTCGGCGTCCTGCAGCACGGCGCGCGCGGCGGATTGCTGGCCGGCGGCGGCCAGGCCGCTGGCGCGCTCGGCCTCGGCATGCACCCACAGGCGGCGCTGCAGGGTGCCCATGTCGCGCGTACGGCTCTGCGGCGGCACGCGCTCGAGCGCGTCGAGCCCGGCCTGCCATTCGCCGGTCTCGGCGCTCAGCAGCGCGCTGGCGTAGAGCGCGTCAGGCATGTTGGGGTTGGACAGCAGCAGGCCGTCCATGATGCTGCGGGCCTGCTCCTTGAGGCCCATCGACGCATAGGCGCGCGCCGCGTCGAGGCGCACCCACGGGTTGGTGGGGTCGGCCGCCATCGCGTCTTCGAGCGCGCGCCGCGCGCCGGCGGTGTCGCCGCGCTGCAGGGCCGCGCGCGCCTGGCCGCGCGCCTCGTCGGCGCGCAGCCTGCCGAGCGAGCCCACTTTCTCCTGCTGGGCCGGCGTCAGGTCCTGCACGATGGCGAGCGCCTCGGCGCCCTTGTTCTGCGCCGACAGCACGCCCACCAGCCCGCGCGTGGCGTCGGGGTTGTCGGGCTGCTGCTTGAGCATGCGCCGGTAGGCGGCCTCGGCCTGCGCGTACTGGCCGTCCTCGGCCATCACGTCGGCCAGCGCCACCTGCGCGGACGGCTCGCGCGCGTCGAGCTTGACGGCGCGCTCGAGCAGGCGGCGCGCCTCGGCGCGGTTGCCGCCGTTGCGCGCGGCGGTGGCCTGCTCGGACAGCAGCCAGTAGGTGGCGCTGTTCTGCGCGCTGCGGTAGCGCGTGCCGGCGCCGCGCCGGGCGGCCTGGTCGAGGAAATCCACCGCCTCGGCGAACTTCTCCTGCTTGAGGCGCAGCACGCCCATGCCGCCGAGCGCGTCGGCATCCTCGGGGCGCTGCGCGAGCGCGGCCTGAAAGCGTTCGCCGGCGCGCTCCAGGTCGCCGGCGTCCAGCGCGTCGAAGCCCTGCTGCACGATCTGGCGCGCCGGGTTGGCGGCGGCGCCGGCACCGGCGCCGGCCGCGCGGGTGGACTCCTGCTGCTGCTGCGCCTTGACCGCGTCGAGCCTGGCGCGGATGGCGGCGTCGTCCGGATGGCCGGCCAGCCAGGCCTGGTACAGCGGCGCGTCGGCCGGGCGCCCGCCCAGCCAGGTCAGCGCGCGCTGCCAGCTCTGCGCGGCGGGGCCGGCCACGTCGGTGCCCTTCGAGAGCGCCTCGAGCTGGCGGATGCCTTCGCGGCGCGTGGACTCGCGGTAGGTGAGGTGCTGCGCCAGCGCGAGCTGCGCGCGGTTGTCGGCGGGGTTGGCGCGCGCCAGCTGCTCGAGGCCCTTGCGCGCCGCTTCCCAGCCCTGCGCGGTGCCGCCCAGGGTCTGGTAATACTCCAGCGCGAGATCGCCCTGCGGCACGGCGCCGCCGGCGGCCTGCTGGTAGCGCCTGACCGCTTCCTCGCCCTGGCCGCTGCGCGCGAGCTGGCGGGCCTGCTCGATCTGCTGGCTGGTGCCGCCGCCGCTGATGATCTGCGTCAGGCGCGCGATCTGCGGCGAGCCGGGCTGGGCCTTCTTCAGGCGCTCGAGATAGGCGCGCGCGCCGTCGGCGCGGCCGGCCTCGGCCTCGGACACGCCCATGCCGTAGAGCGCCTCGGGCTGGCTCGGGTTGAGCCGCAGGATCTTCTGCCACGCTTCGGCGGCGCGGTCGCCGCGGCCGCGCTCCTGCCAGTACTTGCCCTGGTCCACCAGCAGCTTGACCGGGTCTTCCTGCGCGGCGGCGGCGGTGGCGAACGCGGCCAGCAGGCTCAGCGCGAGCGTCTTCGCGCGCCGCCTGCCGGCGGCCTGCCCGCGCGCCGCGGGCATCGTGCGTCCGTTCATGGCCGGGCGCTTGCGGTTCTGCATGTCTTCTCCCACTCCAGCTCCAGTTGGCCCGAGGGCGCGAACCGGTAGCGGCCTTCGGCAAAGCCGAGGCCGAATAATCCCAATACGGTGTCGTAGTACGTGGCCGCGGACTTGCCGCCGGCGGCGTCGAGCATGGTCTCGGCGCGCGCGCGCTGCACCGCCGCGGCCGGCGAGCCGGCGGCCTGCAGGAACGGCACCAGCGCGGCGGAGAAGCCGGCCGGGCCGTCGCCTTCGAGCGCGCCGCCGTCGGCGTGCATGCGCTCGGGCGGCGCGGCGCGGCCCGCCATGCGCTGCGCGTGCGGCGCCAGCGCCTTCATCAGCGCGCGGCCCGCGGCGTCGCCGCGCGGCGTCATGCCGGCCCACAGGTAGACGCGGATGGCGTCGTAGCTGCTCACGTCGCCCTTGACCGGGTCGGTGAGAAAGCCGGTGCCGCCCTGGTCGGCGCGGTAGGCGGACCAGTCCGGCACGATGCCCTGCCTGGCCACCGCTTCGGCCAGCCGGCCGGCCTGCGTGGCCAGCGTGCCCCACGGCCCGGACGGGTCGGCGCCGGCCAGCCGGCGCAGCAGCGGCACCGGCAGGTAGCTGGCATTGAGGCGCCACTGGCGCGGGCCGTCTTCGCTGCCCTCGGCAAACCCCTGCGGAGCGGGCAGCAGCATGGCGCCGAAGCCGGGCAGCGACGCCACTTCCTGCTGCGCCGCCAGCTTGAGCAGCGCGCGCGCCTGCGTGGCGTAGCGCGGCTCGCGCCACAGGCGCGCGGCCTCCAGCAGCGCGAACGCGAACCACAGGTCGGCGTCGGAGGCGGCGTTGGCGTCGATCACGCCCCACGAGCCGTCGCCGCGGCGGCCCCACTGCCACGCGGGCAGCTTGTCCTGCAGGCTGCCCGCGCCGAGGTTGGCGATGCTCCACTGCCACAGGCGGTCGAAGGTGACGCGGTCGTTGGCGACCAGCGCGAACACCATGCCGTAGGACTGGCCTTCCGAGGTGCTGTGCTGCTCGCGCGTGGACGGGTCGAGCACGCGGCCGTCGGCTTGCACGAAGCGCGCCAGGAACTGCTGGTACAGCGGCCACGGGCAGGCCGCGGGCGCGGCCGCCGCGGCGCCGGCCCAGCCACCCAGCGCGCCCAGCGCGCCCAGCGCCGGCAGACCCGCCAGCCAGCGCCGGCGCGACCGGTTCACCATCATTGCACCCCCTGGTTGCGCCGGTTGGCGCGCGCGCGCAGCGTCAGGAACAGCAGCGTCGCCAGCAGCAGCGCGGCGGCGCCGGTCATCAGCACCAGCGCCAGCGGTCGCCGCGACAGCCACCATTCCACGTAGGTCCACGGCGCCAGCCTGCCCACGTAGTAGTTCTGCTCGGCGGCCAGGCTGTCGACGTCCTTGCCGTGCACCAGCGCCAAGCTGCCCTGCACGTGGACCACCTGGTCGGGGTCGAGCAGCGCCTCGGTCATCGCCTGCAGGCCCTGCGGCGCGTTGCTGACCAGCGCCACCACGCTGCGCCCGGAGGCCAGCGGCGACTCGAACGCGCTCAGCGCGGCGTCGGTGCCGGCGCTGGTGAGCGACAGGCGCGTCTCGACCGGGCGGTCGCGCGTGACGTCGGCGCCGTTCCACCAGCCCGCCACGGTGGACACGATGTCGGACATGGTGAAGCGCTTCTCGTTGCCCGCCAGCGAAACCGGCATGCGCTCGGCCCACTGCGTGAACAGCGGCTGGTTCTGCGTGGTGCCGATCACCAGCAGGTCGCGCGCGGCCTGCTGGGCGACCTGCGCCGCGCCGGACACGGCCACGCCGGTGGCGGGATAGCCGGTGGACTCGCCCATGCGGCCCATCAGCGTGAGATAGGCCGTGTAGTCCTCGGCGCCGGGCTTGTCCGGCAGGATCACCGCGGTCTCGGACAGGTCGGCCAGGCGCGTGAACGGGAAACCGCTGTTGCCGAACACGGCCAGGTCCGGCAGCGCGATGAAGTGCGACAGGCCGGTGATGTCGATGGTCGAGTCCGGGTCGATGGCACCCTTGACGTTGTCGAGCATCACGTCCTTGCAGGCGCCCTGCTTGAGGTAGTCGTAGTAGAAATGGAACTGCAGCTGCGACTGCGCGGGCAGCATGAACAGCGGCAGCGCGATGCGCTCGTGCACCGGCACCGAGCCGTCCGGCAGCACCTTGGCCAGCAGCTGGCTGGCGCGGCCGTCCTGGTTCTTGAGCGCGCGCAGCGGATAGGCGCGCAGGAACTGGCGGTTGACGTTGACGTTCAGGGTGGACTTGTCCACCACCGGGCGCGGCGTGTAGCGGTAGTGCAGGTCGATCGGGATGCCCTTGTCGCGCCAGCCGAACAGGTCCGGCGGCAGGCGGAAGTTCACGCGCACCAGGTCCGGGTTGTAGCCCGAGACGTTGAGGTCGCGCACCTCGGTCAGCTCGCCGAAGCGCACCGGGCGGTCGCTGCGGATCCAGTTGGGCGCGTCGTAGGGCACGCGCGGCGCGACCTCGTCGAAGCGCGAGATGGTGGCGCTCTGCCCGGACAACGCGCGCGCGCCCAGCGTGAGCGCGCGCGCGGCGGTCTTGAGCTCGGCGCTGTCGCGGCCCATCACCAGCAGCAGCTTGGCGTTGGCGTCGCCCGGATTGGGCACCACGGCCAGCGTCGGGCCGCCGATGGCGGGCAGCGCCACGCCGGCGGGCTTTTCCTCGCCGGTGACGAACACCACCGCGTTGCCGCTGGCCGGCACCTGGTTGAGCAGCGCGCCGAACGACGCGCCGCGGTAGCCGGCCAGCGCGCCGAACCACGACGACACCGCGCCCGCGGCCTCCAGCGTGGCCGCCGACGGCGCGCCCGCGAACACGAACGGCAGCCGCAGGCGGCCGACGTCGCGGCGGTCGAAGAACGGCAGCGGCAGCAGCGACAGCTCGTTGGCCAGCACCACCGGCGCCACGGTCAGCTCCAGCACGCTGCTGTTGCCCACCGTGGCCCACAGGCTGGAATGGAACGGATCCTCGCAGTCGGTGGTGTAGTGGCCGACCAGCTCCAGGTTGAGACGGTTGAATTCCGTGATCAGGCGCGGCTCGATGGCGAGGTCGCGTTCCTGGCTGGTGCCCGCGCCCTCCTTGGGCACGGGCACGCTGGCGGCCACTTCGCCGTTGACCATCACGTTGATGTGCGACAGCGCCGGGATCAGCGCCGGCGAATAGGTGTAGCGCAGCTTGAGCCGGGCGGCGGTCACCACTTCGTCGGCGCGGATCGAGAACGGCACGCCGTTGATGGCGTCCACGCCGCGCAGCTGGAACGGCGCGTCGGCGCCGAGCTGCTTGAGCGTGAACTGCACGGTGCGGCTGGCCGCGCGCGGCGCGGTGGCGGCACCTGCGGCGCCGGCGGGGATGGCGGCCGCCGCCGCGGGCGCCGGCGGGACCACGGTGTCGCGGCTGGTGTCCGGCAGCGCGGCGCGCTGGGCGCCGGCGGGATGCGCCGCCAGCAGGGTGAAGGCGAGGATGGCGCCCAGGCGGGTCAGCGCGGGCAGGCGTGGTTTATGGTTCAGGCGCATTCGTCTCTTGAGCCGGTGGTCCGTGGCGTGTGTGCCGGGCCGGGCCCGGGCAGATGGTCAGTTGGTGGAGGCGCCGGGCTCGGGGCGGCGCAGCAGCCGGCGCATCTCGCGCCCGAGATGGAACATCATGTTGTGGAAGCCGAGCATGCCGATGCGCAGGATCTGGCCCGCGGCCAGCCCCGGCGCGTCCAGGCGCTTGCGGCCCCAGGAGCCGACCCACGCGTCGGCGCGCGCGAAGGTGCACTGGATGAAGGCCATCTCGTCGCGCGGGCTCATCTCGCCCAGCACCAGGCCGGTGTGCGACTCGCCCTGGAACACCACCTTGGCGGGGAACATGTGCTCGTCGTCCTGCAGGTACAGCGAGATCTGCACCGGCTCGCCCACCGTCGCCGTGACGCCCGGCGGCAGGCGCATGCCGATGCCGCCTTCGGCGAAGTCGATGGTCTCGCACACGGTGGTGCGGCCATCGGCGAAATGCAGCGTGGCCGGCAGCGTCATCGCCACGCGGTGCGCCACGCGGATCTGCCGCGTCTCGCTGGCCACGGCGATGGAAGCGCCGAGGATGACGAGGTTGTAGCAGGTCCAGATCAGGTTCAGCACCACCGTGGTGGCCTCGAACTGGTTCCACAGGAACAGCCGTAGCAAACCCACCCCGATGCCCAGCAGGTTGAGCAGCAGCAGCACCAGGTAGGGCCGCGAGATCTCCCAGTCGAAGTAGGCTTCCTCGATCACCCCGCCCTTGGGCGTGACGTTGAACTTGCCCGCGGCCGGGTTGAAGAAGGCCACCAGCACCGGCCGCATGATGTACCACGCCAGCACCGACTCGTACACCTCGTTCCAGAACGAATGGCGGAACTGACCCTGCACGCGCGAGTTGGTCATGTTGGCGTGCAGCAGGTGCGGCAGCGCGAAGGTGGCGATGGTCAGCGCCGAGGCCTGGATCACGTGCGCGCCGAACAGCAGGTAGGCCAGCGGCGCGGTCAGGAACACCAGCCGCGGCAGCCCGTAGAAGAAGTGCAGCATGGCGTTGAGGTAGCACATGCGCTGCCAGATCGTCAGCCCGGGGCCGAGCAGCGGGTTGTCGAGCCGGCAGATCTGCGCCATGCCGCGCGCCCAGCGGATGCGCTGGCCGACGTGCCCGGACAGGCTCTCGGTGGCCAGCCCCGCCGCCTGCGGGATCGCCAGGTAGGCGGTGCCGTAGCCCTTGCGGTGCAGCTTGAGCGCGGTGTGCGCGTCCTCGGTCACGGTCTCCACCGCGATGCCGCCCACCTCCAGCAGCGGCGCGCGGCGGATGATGGCGCACGAGCCGCAGAAGAAGGTGGCGTCCCACAGGTCGTTGCCGTCCTGCACCAGGCCGTAGAACAGCTCGCCCTCGTTGGGCACTTCCTGGAACGTCTGCAGGTTCTTCTCGAACGGGTCGGGCGAGAAGAAATAGTGCGGCGTCTGCAGCATGGACAGCCGGCGGTCCTTGAGGAACCAGCCCATGCAGATCTGCAGGAAGGAGCGCGTGGGGATGTGGTCGCAGTCGAAGATGGCCACGTACTCGCCGCTGGTGTCCTTGAGCGCCTCGTTGATGTTGCCGGCCTTGGCGTGGCGGTTGTGGCTGCGGGTCACGTGGGTGACGCCGACCTTCTCGCAGAACGCGCGGAATTCCTCGCGCCGGCCGTCGTCGAGCACGTAGACGTTGATCTTGTCGCGCGGCCAGTCCAGCGACATGGCGGCGAACACGGTGGGCTTCACCACCGAGAGCGGCTCGTTGTAGGTGGGGATGAAGACGTCCACGGTCGGCCAGGTGGCGCTGTCCGCCGGCATCGGCACCGGGCGGCGCTGCAGCGGCCACGCGGTCTGGAAGTAGCCCAGCATCAGCACCGTGAAGGCGTACAGCTCGGCCAGCACCAGCCCGATGCCGAACACCGCGTCGAACAGGCCGCCCAGGCCCACGGTCTCGGTCAGCCGCCAGTACATGTAGCGGCTGGAGGCGATCACCGACAGCACCACCATCACCAGCGTGGCGAGATGGCCCTTGAGGCGGTTGAGCCATACGGCGAGCGCGAAGCACACCGCGGCGAAGCCCACCTGCTGCCAGAAGTCCAGCGGCACGGTGGCGACCAGCGCGAACAGGCACAGCGCGACCACCAGCGCCAGCACGCGCATCGGGATGCTGTCCCACAGCGGCATCTCGACGAAGGCGAGGCCCAGGCGCCGCACCTTGGCCGACAGCGCGTTGGGGCGGGTGGCCGCCGGCGCCGCGGCCTTGCCAGCGGCGGCGGCCTTGCGGGCAGCGGTCTTGCGGGATCTGGCGGGCTTCACGCGGCTTCTCCATGTGCGGCCAGCGCCTGGCGCAGCCGGTCGGCACAGCGCAGCAGGTCGTGCGTGGCCTGGCTGTGGGGGTTGTATTCGAGCACGCTGCGGTCGTAGGCGAGCGCCTCGGCCACGGCCTGGTCCTGGTGGACCACGCCGAGCACGCGCTCGCCGAGCTGGGCGCGCAGCGTCTGCACCACGTCCTTGCCGAGCTGGCGGCTCACGTCCACCTGGTTGATCACCAGCACGTGGCCCACGTAGTCGGGCCGGCCTTCGCAATACGTGCGGATCAGGTCTTCCATCAGCGGCAGCGCGGCATAGGAGGCGGCATCCGGCAGCGCCACCATCACGCACACCTGCGCGCACGACAGCGCCTGGCGCATGTAGGGCGAGGGGCCAGGCGGGGTGTCGATCACCACGATGTCGTCGTGGCCCAGGCCCAGCGCGCCGAGCTGCGCGCGCAGCCAGCCGGGATGGGTGACGAGATGCGCTTCGAACGCCGAGCGGTCCGCCTCGTTGAGCGCGCCGAACGGCATCACCAGCGCGCTCGAGCGGCCGCGGTACAGGCTGGGCTCCCACGGCTCGCCCGCCAGCGTGGCGCGCGCGTGGCCGCCGACTTCCTGCGGCGGCATGCCGAAATGCAACCGCAGCGCGTTCTGCGGGTCCAGGTCGACGGCGAGCACGCGCTCGCCGGCGGCGGCCAGCGCCTCGGCAAGGTTGGCCGACAGCGTGGTCTTGCCCACGCCGCCTTTGGCCGATACGACGGCAATGATTTTCACGAGCGGTTCAGCCGGTCTAGGAATGAGCGTCGTCCGGGCGCGCGTTCGGCAGCCGGGGCCGGTTCCGGGCGGCCTTCGAGCCGTGCGAAGATCCGCGACAGCTCGGTGCCCGCGGCGGGCGCCGGCGAGGCAGCGGGCGCGGACGGCGCGAACGGCACGGACGATATGGACGGTATGGACGGTATGGACGACAAGAGCGGCGCAGGCGGGGCGGGCGGCGGCTCCCAGGCCGGCGGCTGAAGCGGCGCGGCCACGGCCGGCGCCGCATCGGCCGCGCGCGCCGGCGGCGGCGTGCCGCCGGGGGTGCGGAAGCGCGGCTCCATCGCTGCGGCAGGCGCCGGCACGGGAGGCTTGCTAATCACTTTTTCCACGGCAGCGACCGGCGGCTCGGCCGGGGCGCGCCAGAACGGCGCGGCCGCGGCGCCGTCCTGCGCCGGCGCGCCGGCCGGCTGCACCGGCGGCACCGCGGCGGCGCGGTCCACCCGCACGGACGACAGCAGCGGCCAACGCTCGCGCGCCTGCGCCGCCTCGTCGTCGCGCACGATCTCCTGGTAGGCTTCCGCCTTGCCGCCAAAGCGCTCGAACAGCTTTGACAGGTCGTCTGACTGACTCATGATTGTTGCTCACACGGAAAGAAAGTGGCCCGGCGCCTGCATTCCGGGCCCGGGCGCGCGTCAGCGGCCGAAGCGGAATTCCACGCTTCCGGTCGCGTCCATCGGCGTGCTTTGGCTGACTTTCAGGGATTCGGATGAGCCCAGCATGCGGAACCACTGCTGGTACGCCCCTTCCAGGAACGCGGCAGACCAGCCATCGGCTGACTCGCCCAGCGCTACTCTGAGCGGCGCGCAGTAATGCCGGATCACCAGCGCGCCGCCGGCGTCCTCGATGCTGGCCCAGCCCCAGTCCACGTCCAGCCAGATCTGGGCGATCGCCCGCTCGAATTCGGCCAGCGTGGCGCAGGCCCCCGGGTCGAAACGTTGCGCGAAACGCACACCGACGCGCCGCATCATCGCGCGCAGGGTGGCAGGATCCGTCACCTCGGCCAGTTCTTCGGCGAGTGCGGACAAAACGTCACGCCATTGCGAGGAGCAATGCCGCTCGCTCAGATACTGCAGAATTGCCTGATTCACACCCAAAAACCCCGTTCAGATTCCCAATTATCGTTTTTTGTATTGTGAAGCCCATTTTCAGTCCAAGGCATGTCCGGCGGCAAATGCTGCGCGCGCAACGGCCTCCCTGGAGCGAACCATGTTTCATCTCTACAACAAACGAACCGCCCCTTAGGGTCCATGCCATCCCGGTCACGGGCCGGGCCGGACGGCCCGGGCGCCCGCCACATCGGAACAGTCTTAGCAGACTGACAGCTTACGAACGCCCCGGGAAGTCTCCCCCCGCCGAAGCGGGGAAAGCCTCGCCGGTGATCTGGAAGGCACCGGCCGGCGGTGTTTTGGGGTGGGGAGCGGGGGTTGCAGCGGGATCGCGGCGGGAAGGACGCCGGGCGGGACCCTGCGCCGCCGGAGCCACCGCCGGCGGGAAGACCCGCGCGCGGCGGAAACGACGAGGCCAGTCGCGCGGACTGGCCCCGGGGAGCCGCGCGCGGGCGGCGCGGCGTGGAAGGCGCGGCGTGGAAGGCGCGGCGTGGAAGGCGCGGCGTGGAAGGCGCGGCGTGGAAGGCAGGAAAGGCCGGCCCTCCCGCGGCGGAATCAGGCCATCGCCAGCACGCTGGCGATGGCCTGCGCCACCGCCGCGACGTTGCCCTGGTTCAGCCCCGCCACGCACATGCGGCCCGAGCGCAGCAGGTAGACGCCGTGCTTGTCGCGCAGCACGTCGACCTGCTCCGCGGTCAGGCCGGTGTAGGTGAACATGCCGCGCTGGGTCAGGTAGCGCGACAGCGCCTCGCCGCCGACGTGCGGGCGCAGGTTGTCGTGGATCAGCCCGCGCATGGCGGCGATGCGGCCGCACATGGCCTTGAGTTCTTCCTCCCACTGCGCGCGCAGCGCGGGGGAGCCCAGCACCCGGGCCACCACGCGGGCGCCGTGGGTGGGCGGGTTGCTGTAGTTGGCGCGCACGGTGCCGGTGAGCTGGCCCAGCACGCGGCCGGCCTCGTCGGCGTCGCGGCAGACCACGCTCAGGCCACCGCAGCGCTCGCCGTACAGCGAGAAGTTCTTGGAGAAGGAATTCGCCACCAGGCACGGCACTTCCTGCGCGGCCAGTTCGCGCACGGCGAACGCGTCCTCGTCGAGGCCGGCGCCGAAGCCCTGGTAGGCCATGTCGACGAACGGCAGCAGGTCGTTGGCCTTGAGCAGCGCGATCACCTTGCGCCACTGATCCTGGTCCAGGTCCACGCCGGTGGGGTTGTGGCAGCACGCGTGCAGCAGCACGATGCTGCGGCGCGGCAGCTCGCGCAGCGCCGCCATCATCGCGTCGAAACGCAGCCCGCCGGTGGCGTCGTCGTAGTAGGGATAGGTGTTGACGGTGAAACCGGCGCGCTCGAAGATCACGCGGTGGTTTTCCCAGCTCGGGTCGCTGACCCAGACCTGCGCCTGCGGGAACGCGCGGCGGAGGAAATCGGCGCCGACGCGCAGCGCGCCCGAGCCGCCGAGCGTCTGCAGCGTGGCGATGCGCCCGGCCTTGCGCGCCTCGCACTGCTCGCCGAACACCAGCGCCTGGACCGCGTCGCGGTAGGCGGCGTTGCCCGCCATCGGCAGGTAGGGGCGCGGGCCGAGGTCGGCCAGCAGCTCGGCCTCGGCCTGCGCCACGGCCTTCATGACCGGCAGCCGGCCCGCATCGTCGAAATAGATGCCGATGCTCAGGTTGACCTTGTCGGTGCGGGGGTCGGACTGGAAGCTCTCGTTCAGCGAGAGGATGGGATCGCCTGGGAAGGCCTCGATGTGTTCGAACATGGTGCGCTCAGTGGGTGGTGCGACGAAGATGCAGCCGGCATTGTAGGACAGGCGCCAGGCGGCCGGGGCGGGGCGCCCCGGCGCTCGCGCTCAGACCTTCAGCGTGCCGCGCTCGATCTGGTCGCGCTCCAGCGACTCGAACAGCGCCTTGAAATTGCCTTCGCCGAAACCTTCGTCGCCCTTGCGCTCGATGAACTCGAAGAACACCGGGCCGAGCGCGGTCTTCGAGAAGATCTGCAGCAGCAGGCGCGGCTTGCCGCCTTCGGTGGTGCCGTCGAGCAGGATGCCGCGCGCCTTGAGCTGCTCGACCGGCTGGCCGTGGCCCGGCAGGCGCTTGTCGAGCGCTTCGTAGTAGTAGTCGTTGGGCGCCGTCATCAGCGGCACGCCGGCCATCTGCAGGTTGTCGATGACTTCGATCAGGTTGTCGGTCAGGAAGGCGATGTGCTGGATGCCCTCGCCGTTGAAGGCCATCAGGAATTCCTCGATCTGGCCGCTGCCCCTGGACGATTCCTCGTTGAGCGGGATACGGATCTTGCCGTCCGGCGCCGTCATCGCCTTGGAGGTCAGGCCGGTGTATTCGCCCTGGATGTCGAAGTAGCGGATCTCGCGGAAGTTGAACAGCTTCTCGTAGAAATGGGCCCAGTAGGCCATGCGGCCGCGGTAGACGTTGTGCGTCAGGTGGTCGATCAGGCGCAGGCCGTGGCCCGGCGGGCGGCGCTCCGCGCCTTCGACGAATTCGAAGTCGATGTCGTAGATGGACTTGCCGTCCTCGAAGCGGTCGATCAGGTACAGCGGCGCGCCGCCGATGCCCTTGATCGCGGGCAGGCGCAGCTCCATCGGGCCGGTGGCGATTTCCACCGGCTGCGCGCCCAGTTCCAGCGCGCGCTTGTAGGCCTTGTGCGAGTCCTTCACGCGGAAGGCCATGCCGCACGCGCTCGGGCCGTGCTCGGCCGCGAAGTACGCCGCCGGGCTGTGCGGCTCGCGGTTGACGATGAAGTTGATCTCGTTCTGGCGGTACAGCAGCACGTCCTTGGAGCGGTGGCGCGCCACCAGGCTGAAACCCATCTGCTCGAACAGCGGTTCCAGGAGGTTGGGCGTGGGCGAGGCGAATTCCACGAATTCGAAGCCCATCAACTGCATCGGGTTTTCAAAGAGGTCTGCCATGATCGGGGGCCAGATGAACGGGGGAAGGGGGCGGCGTCCGGCAAGCGGCGAAGGCGGCGTGGCTGCCGCGCGGGCCCGCGGGACGTCTCTGTCTTTGTCCATGTTCCTGCCGGTGCGCCGGAGACTGCAACGCCGTCAACAGGACCATAGGTTGCAGAGAGTTTATTGGCTAGCCCGGGGAATGTAATAGCGAAATCGGGAAGGGATAACCCTATTGTCCGCCATGAAATAGCGCCGATATTTTCGATTTGAGCATGGAAATGCGCGTCCTGTCCCGGCCCGCGGTCCGCGCCTGCGCGCATGGCCCGCGCCGGACGAACGCCGGGCAGCCCTCCGCGCCCGCTCCGGAAACATCGAGGCGTACCCGTTTCTGCGTGCTGGCCTTGCGCCGCCGCGCGCGGCGCCAGATCGCGCGAACGCGCGCCGCCGGACCGCCCGCATGGCCGCCTGCGCGGGCGGCGCATTGCGCACCGGGGGCCGAAACGGACCGCGCCGCGCCCGCGCCGGCGGCAAAGCGTACCCGTTTCTGCGTGCGGTCGGTGCGTGCTCAGCCGATCGCGCCGCCGCCGACCACCAGCACCCTGGCGTTCTTGAAATCGGGAAACATGGCATGGCTCCTTGAGAAAGCGAAACGAAAGCAAGACAAGGAAAAAGCGCGCCGATGCGCGGCGTGGCGCATCGCAATCGCATGCCGTCGATTATGGCCACCGCGCGGCGGCCGATCATCCATGCCGGATTGGAAGCACTGTTGGCAGGGATTTGATAATGGGCCGGCGCGGCGCGCCCAGGCACGGCCCGCGCCAGCACGCCCGCCGCGCCGCCGCTACAATGCTGCGGTGCAGCTTGGTCCCGTCCGGGGCCGCTGGCGCATCGCCTCGACCGCTCCAAGACTCCCTTCCGCCATGAAGCCCCTCCTGCTGGTCCTCAACCACGTCCAAGACGAACACCTCGGCTGGATCGCCGAGCAATACGAAGTGCTATACGCACCCGACGACGCGGCCCGCGCCGCGCGCATCCGCGCGGACGGCGCGCGCATCCGCGCCGTGCTGACCATCGGCTCGGTCGGCCTGACCGCCGCCGAGATCGACGCGATGCCGGCGCTGGAGCTGGTCTGCGCGCTGGGCGCGGGCTACGAGAACATCGCCGTGGCGCATGCCCGCGCGCGCGGCATCGTGGTCGCCAACGGCGCCGGCACCAACGACAGCTGCGTGGCGGACCATGCCGTGGCGCTGCTGCTGGCCACGGTGCGCGCGCTGCCCGCGCTGGACCGCGCCACGCGCGCCGGCCAGTGGCGCACCGAGCTGCCGCTGCGGCCCAACGTGTCGGGCAAGCGCCTGGGCATCGTGGGCCTGGGCACCATCGGCCGGCGCATCGCGCAGCGCGGCCTGGGCTTCGACCTGGAGGTGGGCTATCACAACCGCTCGCCGCGCGAGGACGTGCCTTACCGCTATTTCGGCGACGTGGGCGCGCTGGCCGAGTGGGCCGACTACCTGGTGATCGCCACGCCCGGCGGCGCCGGCACGCGCCACCTGGTGGGCGCCGAGGTGCTGGCGCGGCTCGGGCCGCACGGCTTCGTGGTCAACATCGCGCGCGGCAGCGTGCTCGATACCGCCGCGCTGGCGGCGGCGCTGCGCGCGGGCCAGCTGGGCGGCGCCGGCCTCGACGTCTACGAGACCGAGCCGGAACCGCCGGTGGCGCTGTTCGACTGCCCCAACGTGGTCCTGACCCCGCACGTGGCCGGCTGGTCGCCGGAGGCCATCGATGCGTCGGTGCGGCAGTTCGTCGAGAACAGCCGCCGCCATTTCGCCGGCGAGCCGGTGCTCACGCCGGTCGGCTGAAGCCGGCCCGCTCAAGGCCGGCCCGCTCAGGCCGCGGGAAACACCACGCGCACGCGCAGGCCCGGCGCCGCGTCTTCCAGCAAGACGCGCGCGCCGTGCGACTGCGCGATCTCGGCGACGATGGCCAGGCCCAGCCCGCTGCCGCCGGTGGGCGCCTCGGGCACGCGATAGAAGCGGTCGAACACGCGCTCGCGCTCGGCAGCCGGGATGCCGGGGCCGTCGTCGCGCACCACCAGCTCGACCGAGCCGGCGCCGCCGGTAGCGGCCACGTCGACCTTGCCGCCGGGCGGCACGTAGCGCAGCGCGTTGTCCACCAGGTTGGTCAGCAGGATGCGCAGCGCGTCCGCGTCGCCGCACACCAGCGCCGGGCCGGCCGCGCCGTCGGCATCCACGCCGAGGTCGATCCCGCGGTCGAGCGCGGCCTGGGTCATCTCGGCCACCACGCCGCCGGCCAGCGCGCGCAGGTCCACCGGCTCGTGCGCCGGCGCCGCCGCGCCCGGCTCCTGCCGGGCCAGCGTGAGCAACTGCGCCACCAGGTGCGTGAGCCGCTCCAGGCCCTGGCGCAGCTTGCCCACGGCTTCGCGGCGCGCCTCGGCGGAATCGGCGCGCTCCACCAGTTGCGCCTGCAGTTGCAGCGCGGCCAGCGGCGTGCGCAGCGCGTGCGCGGCGTCGGCGACAAAGGCGCGCTGGGTGTCGATGGCGTGCGACAGGCGCGCCAGCAACTGGTTGAGCGCCTCGGTCAGCGGCGCGATCTCGTCGGGCATGCTGGTCACGGCCAGCGGCGAGAGCGCGTTGGCGTCGCGCTGGCGCACCCCGGCGGCGATCTCGCGCAGCGGCCGCAGGCCGCGCCCCACCGCCACCCACACCAGCCAGCCCAGCAGCGGCAGCAGCAGCAGCAGCGGCGTCACGGTGCGCAGCGCCATGCGCGCGGCCACCTCGCTGCGCGCCGACATGGGCTGGGCGATCTGCACCACGGCCGGCCCGAGCTGCACGCTGTAGATGCGCCATTCGCCCTCGTCGGTGCGCACGTTGGAAAAACCGAGCTCGGCGCGCTGCGGCAGGCGCGGATGCGCCTGCGACAGGTACAGGCTGCGGCCCGAGCCGTCCCAGATGTGGATCACCACGTCCTCGTCGGCGTGGAACAGGCTCGCGCCCGGCTCGGGCTGCGCGAACGAGGGCATCACCGGATCGGCGAACTGGCTGGGCAGCGCCGCCGCCACCTGCTTCATCTGGTAGTCGAACAGCGCGTTGGCCTCCTGGCGCGCCTGGCCGTAGATCAGCGCGGTGGCCATCAGGATGCCCGCCAGCAGGCCGAGCGCCAGCCACCACAGCAGGGTCTTCTGGATGGAGCGCATCAGACCGGGTCTCCGGGCGCGGCAGCCTCCGGCCTGGGCACCACGTAGCCCACGCCGCGGATGTTGCGGATCAGCGCCGCGCCGAACTTCTTGCGCAGCGCGTGGATGTAGACCTCCACGGTGTTGCTGCCGACCTCGTCGCCCCAGCCGTACAGGCGCTCCTCGAGCTGCGCCACCGACCACACCTTGCCGGGGCGTGCCAGCAGCGCGGACAGCAGGCCGAACTCGCGCGCGGACAGCCTGACCGGCTCGCCGGCGAGCGTGACCTCGCGCGTGACCGGGTTGAGCACGATCTCGCCATAGCGCAGCAGCGGCTCGGCACGGCCCTGCGCGCGGCGCACCAGCGCGTGCATGCGCGCGGCCAGTTCCTGCAGGTCGAACGGCTTGACGAGGTAGTCGTCGGCGCCGGCGTTGAGGCCCGCCACGCGGTCGGCCACGGCGTCGCGCGCGGTCAGGATCAGCACCGGCGTGGCCACGCCGCGCGCGCGCAGCGCGGCCAGCACCTCCAGCCCGGAGCGGCGCGGCAGGCCCAGGTCGAGCAGGATCAGCGCGTAGCAGTCCTCGCCGTCCGGCCCGCCCTGCTGGGTCGCCGCGGCCAGGCCCGCCTCGCCGTCCTGCACCCAGTCCACCGCAAAGCCTTCCTGGCGCAGCGCCACTTTCACGCTGTCGCCGATCATGGCGTCGTCTTCCACCAGCAATACACGCATGTTCAGGTCCGCATCAGCATCAGGCCGGGTTGGCGCGCGCGCCGTGCGCCAGCGCGTCGGCCAGCGCCTGCGCCAGGCCCGGCAGCGCGGGGAAGCCGGCGGTAATCACGTAGACGGGCACGCTCTCGAGGTAGGCGCCCATGCGGCCCTTGGCGACGAAGCGCGCGTTGAAGGCCGACGCGCGCAGCGCCGGCACGAAGCGCGGCACGATGCCGCCGCCGAGGTAGACGCCGCCGCGCGCGCCGAGCACCAGCGCGACGTCGGCCGCCACCGAGCCGAGCAGCCCGCAGAACACCGCCAGCGCGCGCCGGCACAGCGGATCGCCGCGCACCAGCGCGCCGTCCGTGACCTCGGCCGGATCGAGCCGGCGGGCCGGGGGCGTACCCGTTTCTGCGTGCAGCGCGGCATGCGTGAGCGACAGCCCCATGCCCGACAGCAGGCGCTCCGCCGACACGCGGCCGAAGGCCTGATGCGCGGCGCGCCAGGCGATCCATTCGTCGTCGGTGTCGGGCATCAGCTCGATGTGGCCGCCCTCCCCGGCCAGCGCCACGGCCGGGCCGGCGCGCGCCGGCACCAGGCCGGACACGCCCAGCCCGGTGCCGGGCCCGACCAGCGCCAGCGGTGCGTGCGGCACCGGCATGCCGGCGCGCAGCGGCGCCACGTCCTGCGGGCCGAGGTGCGGCAGGCCGAGCGCGAGCGCGGTGAAGTCGTTGAGGGCCACCAGCAGGTCCAGCCCGAGCGCGCGCTGCATCTCCGAGATCGAGAACGCCCAGGCGTGGTTGGTCAGCTTGACGCGGTCGCCCGTCACCGGGTTGGCGAGGCCGACCGCGGCATGGCGCGGGCGCGCGGTGCCGGGCGGCAGGCGGTCGAGGTAGTGGCGCATGGCGGCTTCGAGCGAGGCGAAGTCGGCCACCTTGAGCGCGGTCACGGGGCCGATGCGCTGCGGCGCGGTTTCCAGCGCGAAGCGCACGTTGGTGCCGCCGACGTCGCCGAGCAGGCGTGGGAAGCTGGGCATGGTATCGGGCGGCATCAGGCGGAAAAGACGTCGGTGCCGTGGCGGTGCCGGCTCATCACCAGGCTGACCGGCAACGCCGGGGTCGGCCCCTGGCAGGCGCGCGCGAACACGGCGGCCTTGGCCGCGCCGGCGAACGACAGGAACACGCGCTCGGCCGCCAGCAGCGCCGCGAGGTTGAGCGTGATGCGCGCGTGCGGCGCCGCGCGCGGATGGGTGACGAGATAGCCCGGGCGCGGCTCGGACAGCGCGTGCTCCAGTTCCGGCGCCTCCGGGAACAGCGAAGCGGTGTGGCCGTCCTCGCCCATGCCCAGCACCACCACGTCGGGCTGGCGCCAGGCCGCGTCGAGGCGCGCCACGGCGCTGGCGGGATCGGCCGCCTCGGCCTCGCTGTTTACCAGCGGCACGAAGGCGGCGCTGGCGGCGGCCTCGCGCAGCAGGTGGCGGCGCACCAGCGCGCCGTTGCTGTCCTCATGGTCCGGCGGCACCGCGCGCTCGTCGACCAGCGTGACGGTGACCGCCTCCCAGCGGATGGTGCGGTAGCGCAGCCGCTCGAAGAAGGCCACCGGCGAGCGCCCGCCCGACACCGCCAGCACCGCCCAGCCGTTGACGCCGATGGCCAGTTCCAGCGCATGGCCGACCGAGATCGCCAGCGCTTCGGCCAGGTCCATCTCGGAGGTATGTTCGAAGCGTCGCATGCGGGTCTCCCGTGGGTTGGTCTGCCTGCGGCGCGGCGGCGGGTTGCCGCGCGGCCGCGCCTGCCTGTCGTCGGCTGCTGCCTGTCGCCTGCCGCCGTCCTGCGCGGTGCTCACACCTCCTCGTGCCACAGCGCGCCGTCGCGCGACATCAGCGCGGACGACGCGGCCGGGCCCCAGGTGCCGGCGGTGTAAGGCTTGGGCGGCACCGTGCTTTCCTCCCAGGTGTCGAGGATCGGCTCGACCCAGCGCCACGCCTGCGCCTGCTCGTCGCGGCGCACGAACAGGCCCAGCCGGCCGCGGATGACGTCGAGCAGCAGGCGCTCGTAGGCGCCCGCGCGGCGCACCTTGAACGAGTTGGCGAAGTCCAGGTCGAGCGAGGTCGGCGTAAGCGCCACCGTGTCGCCGGGCTGCTTGACCAGGAAGTACAGGCGGATGCTCTCCTCGGGCTGCAGCCGGATCACCAGCCGGTTCTGCGGCGAGAGCGTGAGCGGGCGCGGGAAGATCGCGTGCGGCACGTCGCGGAAGTGGATCACGATCTCCGCCACGCGCGACTGCATGCGCTTGCCGGTGCGCAGGTAGAACGGCACGCCGGCCCAGCGCCAGTTGGCGATCTCGGCCTTGATGGCGACGAAGGTCTCGGTGCGGCTGTCGGCGGCGATGCCCTTTTCCTCGAGGTAGCCCGGCACCGGCTTGCCGCCAGCGGCGCCCGCGCGGTACTGGCCGCGCACGGTCTTCTCGGCCACGTCCTGCGGCAGGATGGGCTTGAGCGCCTTGAGGATCTTGATCTTCTCGTCGCGGATGCTGTCCTCGGACAGGCTGGTGGGCGGCTCCATCGCCACCATGCACAGCAGTTGCAGCAGGTGGTTCTGCACCATGTCGCGCAGCGCGCCGGTGCCGTCGTAGAAGTCGCCGCGCGTCTCCACGCCGAGCTCCTCGGCGATGGTGATCTGCACGTCCTGCACCCACTCGCGGCGCCACAGCGGCTCGAACAGCGCATTGCCGAAGCGGATCGCCATCAGGTTCTGCACCGACTCCTTGCCCAGGTAGTGGTCGATCCGGTAGATCTGGTCCTCGGCGAAGAACTGCGCCACCGCCGAGTTGATGGCGTCGGAGGATTGCAGGTCGTGCCCCAGCGGCTTTTCCAGCACGATGCGCACATTGCGCTGGTTGAGCCCGGTTCGCGCCAGTTGCTCGCAGATGGGCACGAAGATGTGCGGGCCGGTGGCGAGATAGCAGACCACCACCTCGGGCGCGCGCTGCAGGACCGTGCGCGCCAGCGTGTCGAAGTGGCCGGGCTCGCGCGCGTCGACCTGCACGTAGGCGATGCGCGCGAGAAAGGCGGCCCAGGCCTCGGGCGGCGCGTGCTCCAGGCCCGGGCGCACGCTCTGCTCCAGCGAGCCGGCGTAGTCCGCGGTGCTCAGCGGGTGGCTGCCGGTGGCGAGGATGCGGGCATTGGGGTGCAGCAGTCCGGCGCAATGCGCGTCGAACAGCGCCGGCAGCAGCTTGCGCCGCGCCAGGTCCCCGGTGCCGCCGAACAGCACCATGTCGAAATCGGGCATGCTCACCCTGAGCTCCTTGTCGTGACCAGCGTGATGGCGGCGCGCGGCACCGCGTGAGTTCCGGCAAGTTTACGTGAGTCGCCGCCGCTTGGCGAGGCTGGCCGGGGCTAGGTGCCCAGCAGGTCCACCCACAGCGTGCGCGCGTGCAGCTGGTAGCTGCGGGTGGCCTCGATCAGCGCGCGGCGCGGCGCCGGGTCCATGATGGCCTCGGGCAGCAGCGGGTCGCGCACGATGGCGCGGATGATGGCGCGGCCCACCAGCATGCTCTCGCGCGCGCCGGCGTCGGGCGCCATGCGCGCGAGCTTGGCGCGGCTGCGGTCGAGCTGCGCCAGCGCGCGGCGGTAGGCCGACTGCAGCGCCGGCACGTCCCACAACTGCACCATGCGCGTGGCGGTGTCCACGTCGAACTCGCGGCCCACGAACAGCAGGCTGGCGCCGGCCATGCCGAGCCGCGCCAGCTTGGCGCGCATCGCGGTGGCGCCGCCGGCGAGATTGTCGGGCCGCACGTTGATGGCCGCCGCCAGGGGCCGGAAGCCGCACAGCGCCAGCGCGCGCGCGTGGTGGCGCCAGGCGGTCTTCTCGGCGCGCGCCACGGCCGCGTCCTGCACCACCAGCCAGCCGCCGTTCCACTGCTCCAGCCGGCTTTCCTTCTCGAACCAGTGCTCCACCTCGTTGTAGACCGGGTTGCCTTCCGGCACCGCGGCGTAGCAGCCGCGTTCGGTCTTGACGATGCGGCCCTGGCGCTGCAGGCGCGTCAGCGCCACCCGCACGCTGGGCGTGCCGATGCCCATGACCTCGGCGCCGCGCGCCAGCGCCTGGACCGGCAGCGTGCGCTCCGGATGGCCGAACAGCAGGTCGATCACCAGGTCGGTGGCCGAGGGCTCGCGGATCTCTATCTCATGCATGGACGGAAAAGGCGGCGATGGAGCGGGCATTGGCGGTCGCTCGGGGTCGTGGGGCCGTGGGGTATACGAGAAATATTTCTTCGCCTGACATACAAATATGATTCAACGAAATATCTGGTTTGCTCGACAAAACACGGAAACCGCCACTTTGGCACAACTTTGCTAACTTCACCCATCGAGGATGCGCGCATGGACAGCACCGCCAGCCCCCATGTCAGGACCGAGACCGACGGCCCGGTCTTCACCGTCATCCTGGACCGCGCCGACAAGCGCAACGCCGTGGACGGCCCGATGGCGCTGGCGCTGCGCGCGGCCTTCGCGCATTTCGAGGCCGACCCGGCGCTGCGCGTGGCGGTGCTGTGGGGCGCCGGCGGCCACTTCTGCGGCGGCGCCGACCTGGGCGCGGTGGGCGACCCCGCGCGCCGCCACGAGCTGGACCCGCGCGGCGGCGGCGCGGGGCCGATGGGGCCGAGCCGGATGGCCTTGTCCAAGCCGCTGATCGCCGCGGTGAGCGGCTACGCGGTGGCCGGCGGCCTGGAGCTGGCGCTGCTGGCGGACCTGCGCGTGGCCGAGCGCGATGCCGTATTCGGCGTGTTCTGCCGGCGCTGGGGCGTGCCGCTGATCGACGGCGGCACGGTGCGGCTGCCGCGCATCGTCGGCATGGGCCGGGCGCTCGACATGATCCTGACCGGGCGCGCGGTGCCGGCCGGCGAAGCGCTGGCGATGGGCCTGGCCAACCGTGTGGTGGAAAACGGCCAGGCGCGCGCGGCGGCCGAGGCACTGGCGCGCGAGCTGGCCGCGTTCCCGCAGCGCTGCATGCTGGCCGACCGCGCCTCCGCCCACGCGCAGTGGGACCTGCCGCTGGCCGACGCGCTGCGCGCCGAAGGCGCGGGCGGCGTGCCGGTCGTGTTCGAGGAAGGTATACCCGGCGCGGCGCGCTTCGCCGGCGGCGCCGGGCGGCACGGCAAGTTCGCGGACTGAGCGCGCGCGGTGCCCGCGCGCAAACCCGGGCGTACCCGTTTCTGCGCAAAAAGATCCATGAAAACAACGGCGAAGAAACCAGCCCGTGACGGCCGCCACGCCTGGACCTGTCTGCGCGGCGCGGCCCGCGCATGGCCGCTGTGCCCGGGGAACGCCGCATGACGTATACGCTGGGTATACGCAGGTAAACCGCAAGTAAGCGCCCTCGGCGCGAGGTGGCGGCATCGTGCGCCGGCGCGCCGGGCACATGCCGACATCGCTTCATGCCGGCGGTGAACCGCGGCACGCCCGCCGTCATGTGACGCCAAGCGCCGACCGACCCGCTCTTGTATGCTACGGCTATTGCCGCCGACGCCGATCGAGCCTCTCATGAGCCACAAATCCCGGACCCTGCTGCAGTCGATCTTCAGCCACCCGCTCAGCAACAACATCCACTGGCGCGAAGTGGAGACCCTGCTGCAGCAGCTTGGCGCGACGGTCGAGCCCATCCAGGGCGCGCGCTTCCGGGTGGTCCTCAACGAGCATGAGTTCTACCTGCATCATCCGCACCACGGCAACGTCTGCGCCAAGCAGGAAATCAAGCACCTGCGCGATTGCCTCACGGCCGCGGGCGTGAGCCCGCCCGGCGACGACAAATAGCATCGGGAAAAACAACAAGCGCGGGATGGGGCCACCGCAGGCCCTCCCCGCGCCGCGCATCGCATTTCACCATCTCACCATTTCAGCCAACCGGATCTCCCCCCTTCATGACCGAGCATTCCGCTTCCTCGTCCGCCGCCTCGTCCGCCACCCTGTCCGATTTCCCGATCACCCGCAAATGGCCCGCGCAGCATCCCGGGTGCATCCAGCTCTACTCGCTGCCGACGCCCAACGGCGTGAAGGTGTCCATCATGCTGGAGGAAACCGGCCTGCCGTATGAACCGCACCTCGTGCGCTTCGACGCCAACGACCAGATGTCGCCGGAATTCCGCTCGCTCAATCCCAACAACAAGATCCCCGCGATCCTCGACCCCGATGGCCCGGACGGCAAGCCGCTGGCGCTGTTCGAGTCCGGCGCGATCCTGCTCTACCTCGCCGACAAGAGCGGCAAGCTGATCCCGCAGGACGCGGCGGGCCGCTACGAGACCATCCAGTGGCTGATGTTCCAGATGGGCGGCATCGGCCCGATGTTCGGGCAGCTCGGTTTCTTCAACAAGTTCGCCGGCAAGGACTACGAGGACAAGCGCCCGCGCGACCGCTACGTGGCCGAGGCCCGGCGCTTGCTGGGCGTGCTCGAAACCCGCCTCGCGGGCCGCGCGTGGATCATGGGCGACCAGTACACCATCGCCGACGTCGCCACGTTTCCGTGGGTGCGCAACCTGATCGGCTTCTACGAGGCGGGCGATCTGGTGGGCATCCAGGACTTCCCGAATGTCACGCGCGTGCTGGAAGCGTTCGCGGCGCGGCCGGCGGTGGCGCGGGGGCTGAATATTCCGAAGCGGGATTAGGCAGGCGCTCGGCGTGCCGCAGGAAGACTGACCCGCCGGACCCCGGCATCGCCCCAAAAAAGCCCGCGCCGGCGTCATGCCGGGCGGGCTTTTCGTTCACCTCGCGTTGGCCGCTATGCGACCGCTTGCGCCACCTTGGCCGGCACCGGCGCGTAGTGGTCGAACTGCATGCCGAAGCTGCCGCGTCCCGAGGTCAGCGCGCGCAGGCTGCCGATGTAGCCGAACATGCCGGCCAGCGGCACGTGCGCCTCGATCACGGCGCCGCCGCCGCCCTGCTGCGACTGAGCGCGCACCACGCCGCGGCGGCGGTGCAGGTCGCCGATCACGTCGCCGACGTGGTCGGCGGGCGCGCTCGCTTCCACCGCCATGACCGGCTCCAGCACCACGGGCGCGGCGGCCTGCGCCGCTTCGCGCATGGCCGCCGCCGCCGCGGTCTCGAAGGCCAGCGCCGAGGAGTCGCGCTCGTGATGGCTGCCGTCGAGCAGCACCGCCCTGAAGTCCACCAGCGGATGGCCGGCCACCACGCCCTGCGCGGCGGCGCGGCGGATGCCGGCTTCCACCGCGGGCACGTACTCGCGCGGCACCGCGCCGCCGGCGATGCGGCTCTCGAAGCGGATGCCCTCGCCGCGCGGCAGCGGCTCCACGCGCAGCAGCACCTCGGCGTACTGGCCGGGGCCGCCGCTTTGCTTGCGGTGCAGGTAGCGCGCTTCGGCCGCGCGCGTCAGCGTTTCGCGATAAGCCACCTGCGGCCGGCCTACCGTCACCTCCACGTTGAAGCGCGCGCGCAGCTTTTCCAGCGTGACTTCGAGCTGCAGCTCGCCCATGCCGGACAGCAGCGTCTGCCCGCTTTCCGGGTCCTGCCGCAGGCGCAGGCTGGGGTCTTCCTGCACCAGCGCCTGCAGGCCGCGCGACAGGCCGGCCTGGTCGGCATGGGTGCGCGGCTCGATGGCGACGTCGATCACCGGCTCGGGCGCGTCGATGCTTTCCAGCACCACGGGATGCGCCGGATCGGTCAGCGTGTCGCCGGTCACGGTGGCCTTGAGGCCGGCGATGGCCACGATGTCGCCGGCCACGGCCGCGCCGCGCTCCTGCTTGCTGTCGGCATGCATCTCGTACAGGCGCGCCACGCGCTCGCGCTTGCCGCTGCCGGCGTTGAGCACGGTGTCGCCGGCGGCCACGCGGCCGCGGTAGATGCGCACGAACGTAAGCGTGCCGTGCGCGTCGTGCACGACCTTGAAGGCGAGCGCCGCCAGCGGCTGGGCCGGGTCCGCGTCCAGTTCGGGGCGCGCCACGTCGGCCGGCGCCGGCAGGTAGCCGGTGACGGCGTCGAGCAGCGGCTCCACGCCCTTGTTCTTGAACGCGGAGCCGGCCAGCACCGGCACCGCGGCGCCGGCCACGGTCACGCGGCGGATGGCCGCGCGCAGCGCCGCCGCATCCGGCTCGCGGCCGGCGAGGTAGCCTTCCAGCATGGCGTCGTCGTGCTCGGCGAGCGTCTCCAGCAGGCGCTGGCGCCAGGCCGCGGCCTGCTCCGCCATCTCGTGCGGCACGGGCTGCGTGGCGTAGGCCTGCCTGCCGGCGCCGTCCGGCCACAGCAGCGCCCGCATGGCGACGAGATCGACCACGCCGGCGAAAGCGGCTTCGCTGCCGATCGGCAGTTGCAGCACCAGCGCCACCGCGCCCAGGCGCTGCTCGATCATGCCCACCACGCGCAGGAAATCCGCGCCGGTGCGGTCGAGCTTGTTGACGAAGGCGATGCGCGGCACGCGGTAGCGGTCGGCCAGGCGCCAGTTGGTCTCGGTCTGCGGCTCCACGCCGGCCACGCCGTCGAACACCACCACGGCGCCGTCGAGCACGCGCAGCGAGCGGTTCACCTCGATGTTGAAATCGATGTGGCCGGGCGTGTCGATCAGGTTGATGCGGTGGCCGCGCCAGGCCACGGTGGTGGCGGCGCTGTTGATGGTAATGCCGCGCGCCTGCTCCTGCGGGTCGAAGTCCAGGGCGGCGGCGCCGTCGTGCACTTCGCCGAGCCGGTGGCTGGCGCCGGTGTAGAACAGGATGCGTTCGGAGGTGGTGGTCTTGCCCGCGTCCACGTGGGCGATGATGCCGATGTTCCTGACGATGCCGTTGTCGTTGTCGTTGTTGTTGAGTGCCTTGCGTTCCATGATGGGCTGCCTTTGCGAAAACACCCTGGCGGGTGCGTGCCGGCCAGGGTGTTGTCGGTGTCCCCGGCGGGCGGTCTGTGCGATGCCCCGGGACTGCGGATGGCAGCCAGGGGGCTATGGAATCGCTTGCGGGGCGGCGCCGGCATGCCGCATGCGGCACGCAGTGACATCGATGGCGGCGACAGCCGATGCCGTTACCACGCCAAGGGACGAGCGCAAGCTCCCGTTCCCTTGGCCGGTTTGAATCGTGGCGATCAGCTTGTCGTAGGTACGCATGGCGTGTGAGATGGTGGCGAAGTGCAAAAACAAAACCCCGGCGGGCCTGCGGGGCCGTCCGGGGTTTGTGCATGCTTCGCGTTCCCCGGAGCGGCCTGCCAGCCTTCCGGGCGCGACGCTCGGAAGACTAGACGTGAATGGCCAGCAGCACGCGATCACCGTGCGGTGCCGCGGCAAACGCGGCAAACCCTGCGAAGGGCGCGGCGGTGCGTCGGGCTGCTTGTTTCATGTTGTCCGGACTCCAGAGATTGGCGCGCAGTCTAGCACCGTTGCATGAAACGTGCAGGGCGCGTGGCATGCGTGCAGCGCCCGGCAAAGTGCACTAGGCTGGAAGCCGAGGACACCCCGCAGGAGATCCCCATGCCAAGCCATCCCGTCCTGGAACGGGTCACCGCCCGCATCGTCGCGCGCAGCGCCGCCACCCGCCAGGCCTACCTGGCGCGCACGCGCGCGCTGGCCGGACAGAAGGTGGAACGCGCGCACCTGTCCTGTACCAACCTCGCGCACGGCGTGGCGGCCATGCCCGAGCAGGCCAGGATCCGGCTCAAGGCGCAGGAGCGGCCCAACCTCGCCATCGTCTCGTCCTACAACGACATGCTGTCCGCGCACCAGCCGCTGGCGGCATATCCGCAATGGCTCAAGGAGGCCGCGCTCGAAGCGGGCGGCACCGCGCAGTTCGCCGGCGGCACGCCGGCCATGTGCGATGGCGTGACGCAGGGCCAGGACGGCATGGACCTGTCGCTGTTCTCGCGCGACGTGATCGCGCTGTCGGCGGCGGTGGCGCTGTCGCACCAGATGTTCGACGGCGCGCTGTACCTGGGCGTGTGCGACAAGATCGTGCCGGGGCTGGTGATGGGCGCGCTGTCGTTCGGCCACCTGCCCGCGGTGTTCGTGCCGGCCGGGCCCATGACCACCGGCATCGGCAACGAGGAAAAGGCGCGCATCCGCCAGCAATACGCCGAGGGCAAGATCGGCCGCGCGGAGCTGCTCGAGGCCGAGAGCAAGTCCTATCACGGCCCCGGCACCTGCACCTTCTACGGCACCGCGAACTCCAACCAGATGCTGATGGAGATGATGGGCCTGCATCTGCCCGGCACCGCCTTCGTCAATCCCGGCACGCCGCTGCGCGAGGCGCTCACGCGCGAAGCCGCGCGCCAGGCGCTGCGCCTCGTGCACGGCGGCGAGCGCTACACGCCGGTGGCCGACGTGCTCGATGAGCGCGCCTTCGTCAACGGCATCGTGGGGCTGCTGGCCACCGGCGGCTCCACCAACCACACGCTGCACCTGGTGGCGATGGCGCGCGTGGCGGGCATCGTGCTGGGCTGGGACGATTTCGCCGAGCTCTCGGAAGTGGTGCCGCTGCTGGCGCGCGTGTACCCGAACGGCAGCGCCGACGTGAACCAGTTCCAGGCCGCCGGCGGCCTGCCGGTGGTGATCCGCGGGCTGCTGTCGCTGGGCCTGCTGCACGACGACGTGACCACGGTGGCGGGCAAGGGGCTGGCCGACTACACGCGCGAGCCGGTCCTGCGCGACGGCAGACTGGTGTGGATCGACGGGCCCGCCGCGCCGCTGGACGACAGCATCGTGCGCGCCGCCGCGCGGCCGTTCGCGCCCGAAGGCGGCATCAAGCTGCTCGACGGCAATATCGGCCGCGCCGTGCTCAAGATCTCCGCGGTCAAGCCCGAGCACCACGTGGTGGAGGCGCCGGCGCTGGTGTTCCACACGCAGGACGCGCTGATCGATGCGTTCAAGCGCGGCGAGCTGGAGCGCGATTTCGTCGCGGTGCTGCCGTGGCAGGGGCCGGCCGCCTGCGGCATGCCCGAGCTGCACAAGCTCACGCCCACGCTGACCGTGCTGCAGGGGCGCGGCTTTCGCGTGGCGCTGGTGACGGACGGCCGCATGTCGGGCGCCTCGGGCAAGGTGCCGGCGGCCATCCACGTCTGCCCCGAGGCGCTGAACGGCGGCGGCATCGCGCGCGTGCGCGATGGCGACCCGATGCGCGTGGACGCGCATGCGGGCGTGCTGGCGGTGATGGTGCCGCAGGCCGAATGGGACGCGCGCGACATCACGCCGCCGGACCTGTCGGGCAACCGGCACGGCGTGGGGCGCGACCTGTTCGGCGGCTTCCGCAAGCACGTCGGCTCGGCGGAAGAAGGCGCGTGCGCGCTGTTTGCCGACGAGGGCTGACGGCGGCGGGCGTGGCGCGCCGCGGTGCCGTGTGGCGGGGCCTGCGTCAGCTCAGGCGCTGGGCCGCGGGCAGCGCCGCGGGCTCGGGCCGGGCGCCGTCCGGCACGCGCACTTCCTGCACCGGCACGGCGAGCGGGCAGCCGGCCGCTTCGAGCGCCGGCTTGATGCGCTGGTAGAAGGCGAAGCGCACGTTCCAGTAGTCGCCGGCAGTGGTCCAGCAGCGCACGTTGAGCGTGACGCCCTGCGCGGCATAGTTGACCACCATGACTTCGGCCGCGGGTTCGGGCAGCACGCGCTTGTCCGCCGCGAGCATGGCGCGCAGCGCGTCGAGCGCGGCCTGGATGTCGGCGCCGAAGGTGACGGTGACTTCGATGTCGAGCCGGCGCGTGGGGTTCTCGCTGTAGTTGGTGATGGCGCTGCCCCAGATCTTGCCGTTGGGCACGCGCAGGCAGACGCCGTCGAAGGTGGTCAGCTCGGTCATGAACAGGCCGGTCTCGCGCACGGTGCCGGCCACGCCCTGCGCGTCGATGTACTGGCCCACGCGGAACGGCCGCAGCAGCACCAGCATGATGCCGGCGGCGATGTTCTGCAGCGTGCCCTGCAGCGCCAGCCCGATGGCCAGGCCGGCCGCGCCGAGCATGGCGACGATGCTCGCGGTCTGCACGCCGAACTGCGACAGCACCAGCACCACGGTCAGCACGCGCACGATCCATTGCGTGACGCTGGCCAGCATCGGGCGCAGCGTGGCGTCCACGCTCGGCCGGTCGAAGGCGTGCAGGATGGCCGCGCGGGCGCGCCCGGAGATCCACCAGCCCAGGATCAGGATGACGATGGCGGCGATGCAGTTCAGGCCCTGCTGCACGGCGAGCTGCGCGAGATAGGTGCCGGCAGCTTCCAGCTTCTGCGGGTCGATGAAGTTGAGGTTCATGGCGATCGGCTCCGGCGGAGAAAACAAGGACAAGGACAAAGATCGGGACAAGGCGAAGCGCAATGGGAACGCGCCGGGCGTACCCGTTTCTGCGTGCCCCGACAGCGCGCAAACCCGGGCGCAAACCCGGCGCCACGGCGCGCCGGTTTCGCGCGGCGCGGCACCGGGACCTGCCCGCGATAGCCCGACCGGATGTCGGACGATCACCGGCAATGGCTCGATATTGCGGATGTATTCAGGACAGAAGCGCGGCAGTGAGGTTCCCGCGCGCGGCCGCGCGAGGCGCGCGCGAAATAGCGCCAGCCAGCGCCAGCCCTTGTCGCGCAAGGGCTGGCGCCGCGTCGAAAAATTTCGCCGGAGGTCAGGCCGATGGCGTGCGGGCCGGATGCCCGCGGGCATTCGCGGCAGCGCCGCCGCATGGGACCGGCGGCACGCAGAAACGGGTACGCTTTCGCGTCTGGAAGGGATTCGGAGGGGATTCGAAAGGGATGCGCGGCACGGCGCGCGGCGCCGTGCCGGGAGCCCGCGGCGGCCGGCTCAGGCGGCCACGGGATGGTCGTGCAGGCGGTCGCGCTCGGCGAGCGAGGGGAACAGGCGCATCCATACCGCCACCACCACCAGCGTGCCCAGGCCGCCCAGCAGCACCGCGCCGACCGGCCCGAGCAGCGCCGCCGTGACGCCCGACTCGAACTCGCCCAGCTGGTTGGATGCGCCGATGAAGACCGAGTTGACCGCGCCCACGCGCCCGCGCATGTCGTCGGGCGTGTCGAGCTGGACCAGCGTGGAACGCACCACCACGCTGATCATGTCGGACGCGCCGAGCATGACCAGCGCCACCATCGACAGCGGCAGCCAGCGCGAGACGCCGAACACCATCGTGGCGACGCCGAACACCGCCACCGCGCCGAACATGATGCGGCCCACGCGCCGGTTCATCGGATGGTGCGCCAGCCACAGCGCCGTGGTCAGCGCGCCGATGGCCGGCGACGAGCGCAGCAGGCCGAGGCCCCACGGGCCGGTGTGCAGGATGTCGCGCGCGTAGATCGGCAACAGCGCGGTGGCGCCCCCCAGCAGCACGGCGAACAGGTCCAGCGAGATGGCGCCGAGCAGCACCGGCCGGCTGCGGATATAGGCAATGCCCGCGAACAGCGTGGCGACGCTGACCGGCGTGTTGTTGCGCTGCACGAGCTGGCGCAGCTTGAGCGCGCTCACCAGGCAGGCGGCGATGGCGAACAGCGTGGCGCTGATGGCGTAGACCACGCCGGGGCCGGCCACGTAGGCGAAGCCGCCCAGGGCCGGGCCGATGATGATGGCGGTCTGCACGGCCGAGCTCGACATGGCCACCGCGCGCGGCAACTGGCGCGCCGTGACCACGCTGGGCAGCAGCGCCTGCAGCGTGGGCGTCTCGAAGGCGCGGGTGGCGCCGATCAGGGCCACGAAGACGAAGATGTGCTCGCGCGTGATCCAGCCCTTGAGGCTGGCCACCGCCATCGAGACCGCGATCAGCGCTTCCAGCGTCTGGCACGAGCGCACGATCACGCGCCGGTCGAAGCGGTCGGCCACGTGGCCGGACATCAGCAGCAGGACCACCGAGGGCAGGAACTGCACCAGCCCCACCATGCCGAGCATGAAGGGGTCGCGGGTGAGATCGTAGATCTGCCAGCCCACCGCCACCGTGAAGATCTGGTAGCCGATCGTGGTGCACAGGCGGGCAAACCAGAACAGCCGGAACGAAGGGTCGCGAAAAACGGAATCCGGCTCGGCGGCCGGAACGGTGGCAGGGGTCGACATGGATGGCGGCAAGGACGGGAAAGTCGGCGGGGCACGCAGCAAGGCCCCACGCGGCGGAACGTAAAAAAGCGCCTGAAGCTGCCCTTTCCCCCGGAACGAGCCTGGGAGCGGGCCTCCTGTCTGGCCTGATGCTTGATTCCGCAAGCTTTGGATTCTATCCGAGCGGGCCGCCGCATGCAGCCGCATGCGGCAAGTTCTATGTATCGAATCTGACACAATAGCGCCGCAGTGACGGTATCGGCACCTGCGAGGTGCCCTGCGGCGGCGACCGGACCGCCCCCAGACCCGCCAGCGCAAGCCGCGACACCGCGGCAGCCTGCGCGCGGAACGTCAGACGATCTCGCGCGTCTCGCGGAACTCCACCTTCGGGAAGCGCTCCTGCGTCAAGCGCAGGTTGACCATGCTCGGCGCGAGGTAGACGTGGTCGCCGGCGCCGTCGAGCGCGACGTTGTGGCCGGCCTTCTCGATCAGCTTCTCGATCTCGGCCGGGTCGCCCTTGAGCCAGCGCGCGGTGGCGCATTCGTGCGATTCGAAGATCGCGTCGACGCCGTATTCGTGCTCGAGCCGGTGCGCCACCACGTCGAACTGCAGGATGCCCACGGCGCCCAGCACGAGGTCGTTGGAGGCGATCGGGCGGAACATCTGCGTGGCGCCTTCCTCGGCCAGCTGCTGCAGGCCCTTCTGCAGCTGCTTGACCTTGAGCGGGTTGTTCAGGCGCGCGCGGCGGAAGAACTCGGGCGCGAACGAGGGGATGCCAGTGAACTTGAGCGGCTCGCCCTCGGTGAACACGTCGCCGAGGCGGATGGTGCCGTGGTTGGGCACGCCGATGATGTCGCCCGAATACGCTTCCTCGGTGGTGTTGCGGTCCTGCGCCATGAAGGTGATGGCGTTGTTGATGGCGACCGTCTTGCCGGTGGACACGTGCAGCAGCTTCATGCCGCGCTCGAAGCGGCCCGAGCACACGCGCACGAAGGCGATGCGGTCGCGGTGGCGCGGGTCCATGTTGGCCTGGATCTTGAACACGAAGCCGGTGAACCTGGGCTCGTCCGGCTCCACCACGCGGGTCTCGGTGTTGCGCGCCTGCGGCGGCGGGGCGAGCTCGCACAGCGCGTCGAGCAGCGACTGCACGCCGAAGTTGTTGATGGCCGAGCCGAAGTAGACCGGGGTCTGCTTGCCGGCGAGGAACGCGTCCTTGTCGAACGCATGCGAGGCGCCGCGCACCAGTTCGATCTCGATGCGCAGCTCCTCGGCCTGGCTGCCCAGCACGCGGTCGAGCTCGGGGTTGTCGAGCCCGTCGACCATCGCGGAGGTGCCCTTCTCGCCGTGCGGGTCGAACAGTTGCACGCGGTCGTCGATCAGGTGGTACACGCCGCGGAAGGACTTGCCCATGCCGATCGGCCACGTCATCGGCGCGCACTGCATCTGCAGCACGTCTTCGATTTCGTCGAGCAGCTCGATCGGCGAGCGGCCTTCGCGGTCGAGCTTGTTGATGAAGGTGAGGATGGGCGTGTCGCGCAGGCGGCAGACGTTGAGCAGC